>Ga0209985_10000660_pt1 | contig 36601 bp, 35 predicted proteins | sample NOAtaG_FD_187305 | JGI IMG/M metagenome (GOLD analysis project Ga0209985, IMG submission 187305) | Freshwater lake microbial communities from Lake Erie, under a cyanobacterial bloom - NOAA_Erie_Diel6S_1000h metaG (SPAdes) (version 2) | ecosystem: Environmental > Aquatic > Freshwater > Lake ...
GGGGTCCGACACCTCGAAGCCCGCGATGTACATCGACGGCAACATCCACGGCAACGAGATCCAGGCATCGGAGACGGTCCTCTACACCGTCTGGTACCTCGTCGAGCAGTACGGGAAGAACGACGCGCTCACGTCGCTGATCGACGGAGTCGCGTTCTACTTCATCCCCTGCGCCAATCCAGACGGCCGGCAGGCATGGTTCGAGACGCAGAACTCGCCGCACTCGTCGCGCACGGGCATGAAGCCGACCGACAACGACCGCGACGGCAGGGCCGACGAGGATGGCCCCGACGACCTCGATGGCGATGGCTCGATCGGCATGATGTGGCGTCGCGATCCGAACGGCACGCACCGCCGCAGCGAGCTCGATCCGAACGAGATGGAACCAGTGTCGCCCGCGCCCCGCGCGGACGGAACGATCCGCCGCGGCGAATGGTCGATTGCCGGCCAGGAAGGCTTCGACAACGACGGCGACGGCGAGATCAACGAGGATGGCCCCGGCGGCTACGACATGAACCGCAACTGGCCAGGTGACTGGCAGCCACGACACGTCGAGGGCGGCGCGGGCGACTGGCCGTTGGCGTACCCGGAGACCGACTGCATCGCACGATTCATCTACGCGAGGCCGAACATCGCAGCGGGCCAGTCCTACCACAACACTGGTGGAATGATTCTGCGCGGCCCGGGCGCTCCGAACCGCGAGGGCGCATACGCTGGCGATCTCGCCACGTACAACGCAATCCAGGACGCAGGTGCCGAGATGCTTCCCGGCTACCGATCGATGGTGCTCTGGTCGGATCTCTACCCGGTGCGCGGCGGCTTCGTGACCTGGCTCGCCGAGTCGCTCGGCGTCGTGAGTCTGACAAACGAACTCTGGACCGACAAGCGGATCATGCAGAACGGCGGCGATCCGTCGCCCGGGCAGCGCGAGCGCTTCCGCGAACGCCTGCAGTTCGGCGAGACGCGGACGCCGCTCACGGAAGTCATGCACCCGACGCTCGGTCCCGTGCTCGTCGGCGGCAGCAACAAGTGGTCGTCGCGCATCCCGCCATCCTGGATGCTCGAGGAGGAGTGCCACCGCAACGCGGCGTTCACGATCTTCCACGCGAGCGAGATGCCGCGGCTTTCGTTCGGCGCGCCGCTCGTAAAGGATCTCGGCGGCGGGCTCTTCGAAGTCACCGTCGAGATCGTGAACGACGCGCTCATCCCGACGCGCACCGCGCGCGCAGCGCAGTCGAAGATCGGCCTGCCCGACCGCGTGATGCTCAAGGCGCCCGCGGGCGCGAAGATCGTGTCGTCGGGACTTGTGTCGAATCGCTTCGACATCACCCTCAACGGGAACCAGGCCAGCACCAACCGCATCATGCTCGAGTCGGGCGTGCCTGGCCGCGGCTCTCGCTTCGTGCGCTTCTATGCGACCGGCAAGGCTGGCGACACCATTGACATCGAGGTACTCGCGGAGAAGGCGCGCACGCTGAAGGGCTCGGTCGCGCTCACTCCGACGAAGCCAGAGGTTCCGTGATCGAGCACGCAGACCTCGTCGTCGTCGGTGCGGGTGCCGCGGGGCTGTTCGCCGCGATCCATGCTGGCCGCGCGGGAGCGCGCGTCATCGCACTCGACGGCGCGCGCGTCATCGGCGCCAAGATCCTCGTCGCAGGCGGCGGGCGCTGCAATGTCACGCACCACGCGGTCGACGAGAAGGCCTACGCGGGCAGCACGCCTGGCGCGATCCGCACGGTCTTGCGCAAGTTCACCGTCGAAGACACGGTGCGCTTCTTCGAGGCTTACGGCGTTGAGCTCAAGCGTGAGGACACGGGCAAGCTCTTTCCGACGACCGACGACGCGCACACGATCTTGAACGCGTTGCTGCAGGCCGCGCGCGATGCAGGCGTCGACCTGCGTTTCCCGCGTCGCGTCACGCGACTCGAGCGCCACGCAGACGGTGGCTTTCTCGTCACTGGCGATTGGGGCGAGATCCGTGCGCCGCGCGTCGTCCTGTCGACCGGCGGCAAGGCGCTGCCGAAGTCGGGTTCCGACGGCGGCGGCTACGACTTCGCGCGCGCGCTCGGCCACACGGTGAGCGACCGCGTGTACCCAGCGCTCGTGCCGCTCATCCTGCCGGGCACGCATGCACTGCGCGCGCTGTCGGGCCTCACCCTTCCGGCGACGCTCTCGCTCCGAAGCGGCACAGGCAAGGTGATGAAGGAGTTCACGAACTCGCTCCTCTGCACCCACTTCGGCCTCTCGGGCCCGTGCGCGCTCGACATCAGCCGCTACTGGCGCGACGCCGTCTGCGACGATTCGCTTGCGGGGCTCTTTGCGAACTTCATCCCGAACGAGCGCGAAGACACGCTCGACGCGAAGCTCCTCGCCAGCAAGGCCGCGAACGCCGTCGCGTTCCTGCGGGACTTCGTGCCCGAGCGCCTCGCGCGCACGCTCTGCGAAGTCGCGCGCGTCGACCCCGCTGCAAGCCTGCGCCAGCTCACGCGCGACCAGCGCAAGGCGCTCGCCCGCGCCGCGTGCGCGCTGCCACTCTCGGTCGAAGGCGACCGTGGCTTCACCTACGCCGAAGTCACGATGGGCGGCGTCCCGCTCTCCGAAGTGAAGCTCGACACGATGGAATCGCGCGTGTGCCCAGGCCTCCACCTCGCAGGCGAGATCCTCGATGTCGACGGCCGCATCGGCGGCTTCAACTTCCAGTGGGCGTGGGCCACAGGCTTCCTCGCGGGCGGCGCGGCGGGGAGCGCAGGTACACTCCCCGAACCTCGGGGCGGTAGCTCAGCGGTCTAGAGCCGTCGACTCATAATCGATAAGACGCTGGTTCGAATCCAGCCCGCCCTATTCAGGGACGCCGCTACAACCGGCTGCCCGTCAGGTGAAGGAAGAACGCCTCGGTCCTGGGACCGGGGCGTCTTTCATTTTTGCGGCGGCGAGGCGGAGATTCGGAGCATCCGCGGAGTGAGAGCGGTTGTCTCTCATTCGTCTCTCGGCGGGCCAGGGCGAAGCTGCGGCCTCGCCGACAACACGAAATCGCGCTGTTTGTCTCTCCTTGTCTCTCCTTGTCTCTCCGCACGAATTGTCTCTGGTGACAAGTGTCCGAGCAAATGAAAGCCCTCAGTGCGTGCGCCGATGGGCTTGGCAGTTAGCCCGCCGCGAAGAAGCTTCGCCCTGTTGAAGTGAGCCAGGCCTTGCCTCAATGGCCCCCGCAAGCGCATGATGCTTGCGTCATCATTCCAGCATCACTTCGATCGATCCCGCCAACCGATGGCCTCCATCGCCCCTCTTGGGTTGACCACCACAGCGCCCGGACGATCCGGCATCGCTTCTCCTGTCTTCTTCAGGATGTCGATCACCTGTTCCGGGCGCAGCTCTGGTCGAATGGCGAGCAGCTTCGCAGCCAGACTCACCACCTGCGGCGCCGAAGCGGATGTGCCCGAGAATCTGCCCGTGCGCCCGCCCGGCAGCAGACCAGGCACATCGCTTCCGAGCGCGTAGAGCGAAACGCCGCTGCCTTCGCTTGAGAACGAGGTGGGACGATCGATTGCATCGACCGCGCCGACCGCAACAAGGTTCGGAAGCCTGAGACCCGCCGGCAGGTACCCCGAGAAGTCCACATCGTCGCGTGAGTTCCCTGCGCCACAGACGAACAGGATCTCCGGGCACGTGCGAATGGCGGATTCCAGCCTTGAACGATGCTCCATGAACCACTCACGGGCGAGGGCCGCACGCTCGGCCGGGCTTCCTCCGACTCCGAGCCGCTCCATCTCGGACTCGAGCCCTGCGCGCGAGGTCTGCCAGCTCATGTTGACAATGCGCACGCCCGCGGCGCGGAAGTAGTCGATCGCCCGCTTCGCCGTCTCGCCCTCCGCGATCACCGATTCACGCGAAGGCGGCGCGTCGTCCTCCGCCGCGTCCGGTGCTCCGTAGGCGACCGCGACGACCCGCGCGAAGGGGTTGCCCAGCGTAGCGATGGAGGCGACATGCGTCCCATGGACGAATCCGCCGACGGTGGACACATCCTCCTGGAACTTGAATCGCGCAGCAGGATCAAGGGTCTTGAGCCGCGCCTTGTATTGCTGCACGCCGTCGTTGTCGACTCCACGCAACATGTCTGCTTGCGCGACATAGCAATCGACCAGTTCGCTGTAGCGCGGTGCGAGCGGACCGAGGTCGCGGAGCGTCCCGGGCCGTGGCTTGCCCTGGAAAGTCAGCGTGATTCCGTGCACATCGTCGATGTATCCATTGGAATCGTCGTCAAGCCCGTTGATCGCCTCGCGCGCGTTGCCCCACATGTTCTCCCCGAGGACATCGGCGTCGACTCCGGTATCCCAGATGCCGATGAGCACGGGCGCGCGGGGATCCGTTGGCGCGAGCGAGACCTGCCTCGGCGTCCAGCGATTCTCGCGCGTCTCCCGGTCGGCGTTTGCGTCGAGCACCTCGCCGCAGATGGGGCCGACCATGGGCAGCCAGTACTGGCTTCGATAGGCCTGCCTCCAGTTCACGATCTCGTCGACGACCGCCGCTGAAGCGATGCCTCCGTTGGCCTCGAGCTTCGGGTCGGTGACTCCCTGCGCAACGCCCTTCAGCGCGTCGACGGTCGCCACATCACCCGCGAACCGCCAGGTCATGCAATCCTCGCGGATCTCCGAGAACGGGGCTGCGAAGAGGCGCTCCCTCAGCTCGCGCCTGAATCGATCGTCGTAGCCCGGCATTCCGCGCCGCAGCCCCTGCCGGGCGAGCGATGATTCCGCCTCGAACACCACGCGCCCGAGATTCACTCCGCCCGGCGCGACGAGCTTGGCGGCCTCGGCGCGATACTTCGAGGCGAGGGCGAAATCGGGAATCTCGGCGTAGAGCCGCGCGATGGATCGATACCAGCCCGCGAGCTGCGCATCAGCGGCGAAGCGATGCGTGGAGAGAAGCGCGATCCGATCCGCGGCCACCTTCTCCGCCAAGGAACGATACGCCGCGTCGTCGAAGATCAACGGCAGGCTCGATGTGCCGACGCTGTACTGGACGCGAGGGATGTCGTCATCCGTGGCGATCACGGCGCGCGTGTCGCGCGCGCCCGTTGACGAGCAGCACTGCTGCGACGCGATCACCAATGACATGAGCGATCCGCATACGACTTGGCGGAAGAGACTGCGCATTCACAAATCCTTTGCTTTCCTTGATGACTGGACGAACTTGGCAGGGTCAGCGGTCGGCCGACGCGAAGTCCTGCGGGGCTGCTTGCCCGGCGGCGCCTTGCTCTTCTCGCGAGCAAGCGGCACCACCGAGGCCACCAGCAGGTGCATCTGACGGTCGTGCGGGTTCTTGCGGCGGCTCGAGAGCGCCTTGATCTCGCGCAGCTTCTGGAGCACTTCCACGAATTCACTTGGGGACAGCCATAGAAGCTCGTGCACCAGGCCGTGATTGAGCGTGCCACCGCCGGCCTGAAGCACCTGGGCCTTCGCGGCCCTTCGAAATGCGTGCTGTGCGGAGTTGAAGATGCCCCGCGCCGTCACGAGCGCCGCCTTGTTGACGGCCTTGCGGTCCTCGCCGTTGAAGTCGGGCACGAAGTCGTCGGCCGCGAGTCGGAACACACGCTCAACATGCTTCGCGAGCCGTCTCGGCGCCTCTTCGACGACGACGCCGATCCGCATGAGCAGCTTGAAGTGAGGGTAGAGGCTTGTCGCGGGCCGCCCGACGGCGGCTGCGACCTCCTTGATGCTGCTCGGTCCGAGCGACCGCATCGCCTCGACGATGTCGAGGCGGGCCGGCGCGAGCATGAGCCGCCAGTGAGCAAGGCTCATCCAGCGGCACGGCGGTGTTGTCTTGGCCGAGGTCGCCATGCGGTGAGGATAGCATCCGTTTTGTTTTCGAGCAATTTCAAAACCGCAATTTTCGGTGAGTCCCCTGGCGGCGGCAGGCGGCCGTGTCAGTTCAGGCGTCTCCCTCGAGATCTCGTCGCCACCTCCTCATCGCGGCGCTGGGGAGATCAACTACCCCTACGGGTGGAGACTTGCCAGGCAATGCGCAACCCTTCCGCAATGGCTCCACCATGCTCGTCATCACGACTTCCACGCAGCCATCGACGGTGTCGCGCCTCGTCCACGCGATCCGGCAACCTGCTTGCAGCGTGGCCGATGGGCGTTTCGATCGCTGCGAGGCTCGGAGCCCAACTCGCCTGTCCAGCTCCGTTGAGAGATCTAGAACCCTGTTCTGAGCGCGCCACGGGGGGCTATCCAGCTCTCTCCTGCGAGCTAGATCCCTCAAAACGTTCAAAACCCGTCCAGCTCTCCCTATTGCCGAAACCGCCACCCTCTTCGAACAAGGGAGGGTGGCGGTTATCGCTTCCGGCGGCCATGGGAACCAACCGACTCCGGTGCGGCCGGCATGGTGGAACCAAGGCTTCCAGGCACGACGCCCCTATACCGACTACCAGCGCCCGCTCCGTGAACCCTTTGGTTGGGCACCGTGTTGTTCCTCTCGGTGGCGATGGACTTATCCGCAGGCGGAGGGTGACGTCGCACGCGCTTCGCAATCTCGATGCCGTCACGCAGTGCTACTATCACCCACATTGATTATTCAAGAGGATCACCCGATGATCGTGCTGGCGGAAATCGGCGATAAGGTGCCTTCAGTCCTGTCCACTTTGGTGGCCAGTGTAATCATCACCGCGGTCGTGCTCGGACTAGCCCGGCTCAAATGGTGGCTTGCCTTGCTTGCCTTGCCGATCTTTGGGTTCTGGAACTGGATTTGTTACATCGAACTACAGGAACCGGGGTTCGGGAATCAAATCTGGAACGAAATGGGTGCCAAGTATGTGGTTGGGCGGTTCGCGTCCATCAACATCCCGATTGCAATTGGAGTGGCAGCAGTGGCGTACTTCCGTCGCGTTCAGATTCGACACCACCGCCAATCAAACCATCTCTGTCCGGACTGCGGGTACCCGCTCGGCAGGAACCCGTGTTCAGAGTGCGGCGCATCAGTTGGGCATCCACGGGCTGATTGAGCCCGGCCCCATCCACGGTGTATACCGCTTCTGAATGATGCTCTTCGACGCGGCTCCGAACCTGACCGAGATTTTGATGCAACAGTCTGAACCAGTCCTGTTTCGAATCTCATTCATGAAGTCGTGGAGCGCCTTATCGTTGTCCATCAGATCAATGCACCCGGCAGAGCCAGGCTCCCTGCCACCGTGAACGAAGAAACCACCGCGAGGGTTCCCGTCTTCGTCCGAGGTATCTGTGCCGGGCATCGGCGTCAACGGCCAACTGTAATCGCCCCACCCACCCTTCGCTGGATGCCACCATTTGTGCCGACTCGATCCCTGCCCGCTGGGATTGTTCGTTCCGTCCGCGCTATCTTCGTGATTGGAACAGAAGTAGAAATCGCCTTCTGGTAGTGGGCCTTCGCTTCGCTTCTTCTGCCTCTGCTTTGTGTAGTCAAAGGTCATGATCGTCTCAAGGTAGACGCCTTCCGTCCTGATCACCGTCCGATTCGCCCTGCACGATGAGACACGACCAGAAACCGCTACCTCCTTGAAGCCACCACCGGAAAGGATCTGGCCATCGAACGTCATTTCAATATCGTTGCCGCACTTGTCCTTGCAAGCGGGAAGGCCCGAATTGCCGACAGTGCCGCCACCTGTACTGGGCTGCTCCGCCTGAAGCCCGTACGCATCGCTGAATCGTAGAGGATTCGAAACAACGTACTGGTACCTGTTCATCCCATCCACATATCCCGCAGGATCGCGTGTCGTCCATCGTCCTGTACTCGGGTCGTACCACCGGGCGTGAGCCGTGGGCGTGAACCGTGGGCGTGAACCATGCGAGCATCGCGACGACGAGCAGCAGCATTTGGCAAGTGGTGTTCATGGGCTGAGCCTCCTCGCCCTGTACGTGGGCGACGCCGAGATGATACCCGTCCCAGAGGGCGAGCAACACCCCTTGGTGACCGTGGGCCCAAGGCCGGTGCCCCCCCTACGGAGGTGGCTCACGATCCCGCTCAAGCCGCTTCCGATTCTCACGGTTGATCCGCTCGATCTCGGCCTTCTGCCGCAGGAGCCGCTCCTGCTCGGCACGTCGGGGCGAGGAGGCACCCATCGCCGGGCTTGGGCCGTAATCGAATAGCCGGGCGAGTTCACCGGGCGCGAACAGTTGCTTCGCTCGCTGTCCCATGATCAGCAGCAGGCTGTTGAAGATGTCCCGGTTCTCCGGAAAGCACACTCGGGCCAGCAGGAGATCCTCTTCGGCCTCGGCCCATCTGTCCGTTTCGCGGAAGTATGCCGATCGCTGCTGAAGGTAGACGCCGAGCGTCTGACGAGCGGTGAGCGTGGCCATGTCCGAACCCACCTCCTCCGCCTTCGGCGACACCTGAAGATCCGTTCGGTACGACTCGTCCGGTGGCGTGGAAAATGCACCATCGCCTCCTGCCGCCGTCGTGCTCGTCGCCTCCAGGTTGAATCGCTTCGTCCCGTCATCCCACCGGCACCACATGTGATCGGCCGCGACCACTGCCTTCAGTGGCCATCCGAGGCGATGCGCCACGGCCATGTAGAGCACCGGCATGTTGGAGCACGTTCCGCGTTTCGTGTCGATGAGTCCCGGCACGAACAGGTCCGCATGATTGCTCATGTCGATCTCTCGCGTATAGGCGATCCCGATAGTCGGCCCGGCGAGCGCTACGGCCATGCCGCCCGCTCGCCAGATGTCGGGATCCGCCTGGTACGCGGGAGATGTCCGTGACTCCACTGCCTCGGACGCTGCCAATCCACGCCCGATCCGATCTGCCCAGCCATCCACGAGCCGTGCATACCGGGTGAAATCGATCTCCGCCAGTTCGGGCACCTCTCTGGCCACCACCATGTTCATCACCAGTGGGTCCATCGCCTCCAGTTCGGCATCGCTCATCGCCACGAGATCACGCGCGGAAATGTGAGCGAGGCGCGCCAGTTCGGCATCGGTGGTGATACGGACTCCGGGTGTGGCCGCGGCTCGGCCAGATGCTGGTCCGGTGGTGGACAGCGATGCCGCACGATCAGGCGCGGTCGCTGAAAGGACGACCATCACCACGAGCACCGTCAGAGCAAGTCCGCCGACAACGACGTTCACCCAGAGCCGGGACGACCGTCTGGGCGGGTGAACAGGGCTCGGCTTGTGGCGGGGCTTCGGCACCGGGAACAGGATAGGTCCAACTGCGAGTTCGGTCAGGATGGGCCTCGACCAGCGGTCCGGGGCAAGTCGGACCAGTGGGTGCGAACGGCGATGGTCGCCACTGACCAGGAGCGCTGCTACCTTCGAGTCCGACGACCTCCGGCCGGGTCTCTGTTGGTGCTCCGGCCCCAGTTCGAAGAGGGTTGCCCCAGCACTACTTCACGAAGAACCCCGGCCGCAAGGCCGGGGTTCTTTGCTTTCAGCCGGAGGCTGAAATGAAACGCTCGAGGCGTTGCGCACAGCAGCCCTCGCCAAACGCACGAGAGGCGCGTCCTCCTGATCAAAGTCACGAGGGCGCGTCTTTCGCTTTCTGCGCAGCGTTTTCGAGGGGTGGGCCAGGGTGGTTGGTGTCGCGGTGTCTCGCAGTCTTAACCGCCGGGTCGCCGGGCTCCCCCGCTGGCCGACCGGATGGGCCGAAAGTCTCCCATCGACTTGAACTTTGGGTCTCTCGCGGAGCAGGGTGCCGGGTTAAGAGTGGGTCGGGCCCGCTGGAGCGGTCACTACCCAAACTCTGAAGCATCGGGGTCGGCCCCGCTGGTTCGGTCCCGAACCGTTGCGAACTGCGACCCGCGGGTGACGGCGAGTGGCGCGGGTTCGTGCGCGAATTGGCGAGACCAACCGCATTCCCGCCAGCAACAGGCTCAGCGGCTGGACTTCATGGCGAGGGTCACCTGAGTCGGGGCGACGACGCGACACGTCAACGGGGCACCAGACATGCACCCCGACAGAGGCAAGCGGCCCTCGGCGATGTCCCCCACCGTGATGTCGCCGATCGCAGTCGGCGCATCCAACTCCCGGCCCGCCCACGCGATGAGCAACCGAAGGCGACATCGATCGACCAGTGCCCGGTCGAGAACCGCACCGAGGAGTTGGCAAGGGGAAGTCGATGGCCCGTGGCCGGAGGCGCGCCCATGCGCGGCGCTCGGGATGAGGGCACAGCCGCAGCCGCCGATGGTGAACTCGGCTGCATGGGACAAGCTCGATGAGAACGCCTTCCACTCGGAAGCCAGCTGAACGGAGTCCACGCTGCATCCACGCGTTCGGACGCTCGCAGGTAGCTGCTTGTCGCTGAGGATGAAGACTCGCAGGCACATGGGATTCAGCGTAGGCGGCCATCGATCGAGATGCACCCGCCTCGGGAACAGCCCGTCGCGATGATTCGCGGAGCACCCGCCCGCAAACGTCATAACTCATCACGGAGGGACCTCGCTTCGCGGGGTCTCCCTGATGACCATGAATGACCACGACGACATCGAACCGGAAGACGAGCGCGACCCGGGCTGCATGAGCGCCGACGAACGGCGCGCCCGCCCGATGGGCCGCGAGCCTGAGGTTCCGATCGCAGACGCACCGCGCTAGGTTCTGTCTGACGGATCCCCGAAGACCAAAGAAGCGCGCGGCGCCCGGATGGCAAGGAGGCGAAACGAAGCTGTATCCGAAGCGATACAGCGAGTTGAAGCCGACGCCGCCAGCCGGGACGCCGCGCGATTCGACGTCCGGGGATCCGTCAGACAGAACCTAGACTGTCCGCGTGGTCGGCCTCGTATCCGACAACCTCAACCGTATTCGGTCCGCTTGCGCGCGGCGCGGCGTTTCGTTTCTTGAGTTGGTTGGATCGGCGGCGCGCGATGACTTCGACGCGGCGCGCAATGACTTCGACGCGGCGCGCAGCGACATCGATGTGCTGGTCGACTTCCCCGACGACACACCGGATCTGTTCGGCGCATACATGGGGCTGCGTGAGGATCTCGCGGAGATCCTCGGGCGCCCAGTCGATGTGATCACGCTGCGCGGCATCAGGAACCACCTCCTCCTCGAATCCCTGCGACGCGACGCGGTGCGGCTCTATGCGGCGTGACCCGCAGACCATCCTTTAAGGGGGCTTCAGGCTTTCGTGTGGGTTTCGACACCGTCCGCTCCCGCCGCGCGCCGTGCCGCGTGCGGCTGGCGGTCTCGTGGTCTCTCACGGAGGCGCGGAGGCACAGAGAACAGAGAACGGGACTCGCCGAGATGCGAAGGGGCTCAGAGACGGGAACGGCGGAAACGGTGCCTGGCACGTGCCATGCAGTGCTTGGCACCAGCCGGCATGTCCCAGGCACCGTTCTTTCTCCTGCCGTTCCTCTCCTCTCACTTCTTCCTCCGTGCCTCCGTGCCTCCGTGAGAGAATGAGACGGCATCAGCCGCAGCGACCGGCCTCCGACTCGCCGCTTGCAGGCGAAGGCACGCCGCAGCGCGCGCTCCCTCGGGCATATCGCGGTTGGCACGGCCCCTCGTCCGCCAGTCTCCCTCGCCTCTGCGAGAGAGACCCGAAGTCCAACGACCTTCGGAAGCGGGTCGGTTCACCCACACGATTTCCTGAAGCGCCCCTTTAAGTTGCGATCCGCGCCGCGGAGGACATCGTCGCGTTGCTCGGCGACATGACGGAAGGCCAGTTCGTCGAGGACCTCCGGACGCCGCGGGCGATCGAGCGATCGTTCGAGATCGTCGGGGAGGCCCTCGAGAGGCTCGCGCGCGACTTCCCGGAAGTGGCTGCGCGGATACCTGAGCACTGTCGGGTCATCGACTTTCGGAGCGTGCTCGCCCACGGGTACGACGTGGTGGATCCCAGGCTTGTCTTCGGACTCGCACGGACCCGGCTGCCCGCGCTGCTCGCGGCGCTGCGCTCGGCGTGTTGAGCGATTTGCGACATCGCGTGCGGGTGAGGCCCCTGCGGCCTTGACGGCGGTTCTCGCGCTGCAAGCGTCGCGGAACCCGAACGGAGTCGGGCTCGGACTACCTCACGAAGAACCCCGGCCGCGAGGCCGGGGTTCTTTGCTTTCCACCGAAGGCTGAACCGGAACGACGAAGCGTTGCGAACAGCAGCCCTCGCCAATCGCACGAGAGTCGCATCCTCCTGATCTCAACTCACGACGGCGCGTCTCTCGCTTTCTGCGCAGCGCTTTCGAGGGGTGGGCCAGTGCGGCAGGTCGCGCGTTGTCTTGGAGTCTCAACCGCCGGGTCGCCCGGCTCACCCGCTGGCCGACTGGTTCGGCCGAGATCCGACGCTTGACAATCGTAGTCTATAGGATACGATCCCGTCATGCGCGTCAGGATGACGACCGTCTACCGGGACTGGATCGATGGCCTGCGGGACCATGTCGCCCGCGCCCGGATCCAGGTTCGCGTCGATCGGCTCGTCCACGGCAATCCCGGCGCGCATCGCGCCCTCCGCGAGGGCGTGTCCGAACTCAAGATCGATGTCGGCCCCGGCTACCGCGTGTACTTCACGGAACGGGGCGGAGAACTGATCATCCTCCTGGCGGGCGGCGACAAGGCCACCCAGCGACGCGACATCGAGCACGCGATCGAGCTTGCCCGGAACCTGCCCTAGCCGCCAATCGAGCACCACCATGCCACGCACCACCCGAACGAACACGACCCGAAGCAGCACGAAGGCGCGTCCCGCAGGCCGCACCCGCACCGTTGCGTACGACGTTGCCAAGCAACTGCGCACACCGAAGGAGATGGCGGCCTACCTCGAGGCGTGGCTCGTCGAGGCGCCCGACGATGCCGTCGGCATCGCACGTGCGCTCGGCGACATCGCACGCGCCGTCGGCATGAGCAAGGTGGCGAGGCAATCCGGCCTGAGTCGCGAGAGCCTCTACAAGGCGCTCAGTGAAGACGGGAATCCGAGCCTCGACACGATCTTGCGCGTTGCGCGCGCAGTCGGCGTGCGGTTCCATGCGTCTGCGGCGTGATGGCGGGTGATGTCCACGGGACAACGGACAACGGCCTCTCACCGACGGATTCCGGGGGTCCGAACGGCGTCGGTCCAGGACTACTTCAAGAGTGGTTGCGAACAGCAGCCCTCGCCAAACGCACGAGAGACGCGTCCTCCATGAGGGCGCGTCTTTCGCTTTCTGCGCATGGATTTCGAGGGGTGGGCCAGGGCGGTTGGTGCCGCGGTGTCTCGGGGTCTTCACCACGGGGTCGCCCGGCTCCCCCGCTGGCCGACCGGCTCCCCCGCTGGCCGACCGGATGGGCCGAAAGTCTCTCCGGGTCTCTCGCGGAGCATGGTGCCGGGTTAAGAGTGGGTCGGGCCCGCTGGAGCGGTCACTTCTCCCGGGGTCGGGAGCGCTGGGGGGAGACGGTCAGTCGACCTCGAACACGATGTTCCCCCGCGAGTGGTCGGTTTCGCTCCGCCACTGCGCCGCCTGCGCGTCCCGACTACCGCGCCCGCGTCGGCTCGAACCGCGCGCAGTCGCCGCGCTCGTTGCGGAGCGTGAGCACCGCACCGCGCGGACCGGAGGCGATCGCGGCCGACCGTACCCCGCCGAGCATCGACGTGAACGCGTCCTCGAGCGCCATGCGTTCGGGCGGTCCGGCCATCCGCGTGGCACCGACGGGGCCGAATCGCAGCGGCACGTTCTCGTCGTTGATCGCGTTTCCCACGGTCGCTTCGGCGAAGTAACGATTCACCCCGGCAAAGCCGGAGGCACGACCCTCGGCCGAGATGAAGAGCGAGGGTGGCTGGTCGGTGACGGCGATCGGCTTGCCGTCGGCGCCGGTCAGCTCGACGCAGGTCCACTCGGTGCGGTCGATGCCCGGCAGCCGGGTGGCCGTGCCCCCGACGGGCGCGGCGGGCCGTGGGGCCGGACTCGATGAGCACGACGCGAGCGTGGCGACGATCACGGCTGCGGCAGCGAGTGAGGGGAGGATCCTGCTCATGGACGTGATGGTACCGCCCAAGAAAACCCTGCGTTCGCCAGCGCATCCACGCGCATGATCCGCCCGCGCAGGAGCGGCGTCGGCGATTCGGCCGTCAGCCGCTACGCCGCGCCAGGATCGGGCTTGAGCTGCAGGTCGACGAAGGTTGAGAGGACCACTTGAGCAAGAGGCGCGCGCGAAACTGGCGCACCGCGGGGTTGAGGGTGCGCTCCCTGGCCTCTTCTCCCCCACCGAAAGCATGCGTGCGCGTTTGAGGCGTCCACAGGGCACCGTCAGAACCGTCCGTGCGAGGAGTCTTGACGCCGTGTATCCATACGGATACACTTCGCCCGTGATCGAAGTCCTCCAGACCGAGCACTTCCGAACGTGGATCGAACGGCTGCGCGACCGCGGCGCCCGCGCGCGAATCCTCGCTCGGATCATCGCGGTCGAGGAAGGCCACTTCGGCGACTGGAAGGCCATCGATCGAACGGTGTCCGAACTGCGCGTGCATGCCGGGCCGGGCTACCGGGTGTACTTCACAAGACGCGGCGACACGCTCGTCATCCTGCTCGCGGGTGGCGACAAGCGGTCGCAGCGTCGGGACATCGATACCGCGCGAAGGCTTGCAGCTGAACTGAACGACGCTACCGAACGACTCTGAGGAGCACGACCATTGACCACGAAGAAAGCCACGCGAAAGACGACCGAGCGCAAGCCGACCGCACGAAAGGCGGCCGGCGCCAGCCGAGCCAACGCGCGCAAGCTCGCCAAGCTGTCGGCCTTCGACGCCGCCCGCTATCTCGACTCGGACGAGGCCGTCGCCGAGTTCATCGACGCCGCGCTCGAGACCGGCGAACCGGCCGTGCTGATCCGCGCGCTGGGCGAGGTCGCGCGCGCCCAAGGCATGGCGCGTGTGGCGAAGCGGTCGGGGCTCGGGCGCGAGAGCCTCTACAAGGCGCTCCAGCCGTCGTCGCATCCTCGACTTGAGACGATTCTGCGCGTGGCGCAGGCGCTCGGCATTCGGTTGCACGCGTCTGCTGCGTGAGGCAATTGCTTCGCGGGCAAGCGAACCGATCCAGTTCGCTCGAGAGAGCAGAAACACCGATTCGAGCGCGCCATGAGGGGTCATCCAGCCCGCCTAGGGAGCCGAAACCCAACTTTCTGTTCGAAGTCTGTTCCGCTCGGACTACTTCAAGCAGTGCGCACGCATGTGGCAACCAACGCAACCTCCACCTTGAGGTGTGCAAGCGTGACAGCCGTCTCCTGCCACGGCATGCCGCCCGAGACCCTCGCTTGACTCGCCGAGATCGGCGAGGTCTCCTTCGTCCCCCACCAGTCGTTCGTCAACTCAGAGATTGTCTGCCGTCACTTGTGTTGCGCGCGTGGCGCATGTGGCGCGCGTTGCGTGCGTCGCGCGCGCTCTGCGCGCGTGGCGAGTCGATGCACATCGAGGCAGGTTCCGGCAATCGAGTCTCGCATTTTTCGCAGAGTCTGGTCGACGATGTCGACCGGCCCGAAGATCCATCACTTCGCCGAGCTGATCGTCGCTCGTGGAGCGAATCTGACTGCTGGCACATGGCGAATCGAAGTGCATGAACCCACTTCACGCCTTCGCTCTTGTATCGCTCTCCTCTCTCGCAACCACGGTCTGCGCGTTTGGTCAATCGCCTGACGCGACTCTTCCAGCCGCCGCGCAATCGCAGTCGGCCAAGCCCGAGGCTGCGAAGCCCGAGGCTGCGAAGCCCGAGGCTGCGAAGCCAGCAGAAGCCGGCCAAGGCGCGGTCCTCACGCCCGACCTCGTCAAGCGCGTCGGCGGCAACCGCGAGATCGCAATCAAGGTGGTCGACGGCGTCTACCGGTACGAAGGTGCGATGATCGAGTCGCCGCTGCCGGATGGATATCCGGAGCCGACGCCGCCGGGAGCGATCGACATCAAGCAGTATCCAACCGTGCGCCGGGCTGAACTGACGTCGCAGGACGATTCCGGCGCTGGCATGATGAACGGCTTCTTCCCGCTCTTCAACCACATCAAGAAGCGTGACATCGCGATGACGGCCCCTGTTGAGATGGACTACCAGGGTCTCTACAAGGATTTCATGGCCGACGAGCCGGCGCAGGACGGCGCAACGACCATGAGCTTCCTCTACCGCAACCCGGCGCTCGGGCCGGTCGGCGATGACGGGAAGATCGTCGTCCGCGACACCAAGCCGATGACGGTACTCAGCATCGGTGCGCGCGGCGCATCCGACCCTACGAAGGAACTCGAGAGCCTTCGCGCGTGGCTGAAGGGCCAGACGGAATGGGAGGTCGCTGGCGACCCACGCATGTTCGTATACAACGGTCCGTTCATCGATCCGAACTGGCGATGGTCGGAGATGCAGGTGCCGATCCGTCGACGCGGCTCTGATGCGGCTCCTTCGACCGCACCCGCGCCAGCTGCGGCTCCGACGCCTTCGCAGGCTGCCCCGAGCGGACCGACTTCCTGAAGTCCGTTGTGGACGAACCGAGTTCACGGCTCGAACCACGAAGCACGCCACGCGCAATCCACGCGTGGCGCGCTTCGTTTTGCGCCATGCGATTCTGCGCCCTCCGCCGGACGCGTACCTGATTGCGTCGAGTGCGCTGTACACTCGCCTGCCGAGACGGTCTACGCGCACCGTCCCCCGATGCCCGCCGGACTCGACGCCATCTTCCTCGACCTCGACGGCTGCCTCGTCGATTCGACGCGGGCGATCGCGAATTCGTTCGACCACGCACTGCGTTCGGCTGGCATCGAGCCGAGGTCGCCCGAAGTCACGCGTTCGTTCATCGGCCCCCCGCTCGGCGCATCGTTCAACCGGATCGTCGCTGAAGAAGGCCGCGACCAAACGCTCGCGGCGGTGCTCGTAGAGCGCTATCGCGAGCGTTACCGCGCGATGTCGGCGATCGAGACGACGGTCTTCGCCGGAATCCCCGAGGCGCTTGCCGCGCTGCGCGGAGAAGCGCCGATCGCGATCGTGACCTCGAAGCTCGGCCGCGTCGCAGAACGGCTGGTCGATGACATCGGCCTTCGCGCGCATGTCGAGGTGATCTACGCGCCGCAGGACGAGCACACGCTCGAGGCGAAGGAAGTCACGCTGCGCCGCGCGCTTGCGGCCACAGGCGCGCGACCGTCGGCCACGGTGATGATCGGCGACCGCGAACACGATGTACTCGCAGGTCACGCCTGCGGCACGATGACAATCGGCGTCCTCTGGGGCGCGGGCGACCGAGCCGAACTCGAGGCCGCACGGGCGCATCGCATCGCCGCAGCTGTCGAGGAATTGCATGCGCTCGTGCGCGGGCTTGCGCAGGGTCGCGGTCCCTCCCGATGATCCGCCCGAATGCGGCGATTCAACACCTTCGATGGACGCATCGCCACGCGAAGGCACACGACTCCTTATGCACGACGGCTGCTGCGGCATCCGACGGTCGTTCGATACGACCAGCGAACGGATGATGGCAGGGTCTACGTTCTGTCTGACGAATCCGCCGGGCTTCAATCCGCACGGCATCCCGGCTGACCATAATCAGATCATGCTCAAGCCACGACCCGTCGCCGTCGGGTTCAACTCGCTGCATCGCGTGATCGGATCATTGGGGATACAGCTTCGTTTCCATTCCTTCCCATTCAGGCGCCTGTGCGGATTCCAAGTTCCATCAGTCGTGGCCTTCGGCGCTCCATCAGACAAAACCCGGTCGATGCGCGCAGCGCGCACCATCACGGGGCCGAGTCTCCATCGACGTCGCCCCACTCGGGGAACGGATCCTCGTGATGCACCCAATCCCGAGGTCCGGCGGCAAACTCGCGCTCGGTCAGCAGACATGCGTCAAGCCGCGCCGTGAGGTCCTCGCGGTTCATGCCCGCGCCAATGAACACGATCTCCTGCCTGCGGTCGCCAAAGGGCTCCTGCCAGTTGGACTTCACCCAATCCGCGAGGCCGCCGATGCCCTCCCATTGGTCGCGTGGAAGCGCCGCGTACCACATGCCAGCCCTGCTGAGCGTGAGCGATGATCCAGCCTGCGCCCACAAGCCGCACTCCCGCATCCGGGTCGAGAGCCAGAAGAACCCCTTCGAGCGCACCACGCCCTCCATGCCGCGCGCGAGCAGCAGCCCGAGGCGACGCGGATGGAACGGCACGCGCGCCCGGTAGACGAAGCTCGAGATCCCATACTCCTCGGTCTCGGGCGTGTGGTTCCCCATGAGTTCCTGGACCCAGCCGGGGCTTGCCTGCGCCGCCTCGTAGTCGAAGCCTTTCGTGTGCAGGATCGCGCGCGGCGAGATGCTGCCGTGCTTGGCCCGGACGAAGTTCGCCTTCGGATTCAACTGCCGCACGATCGCCTCGAGGCGCTCCAACTCAGGCACGGAGACGAGGTCGCACTTGTTGAGGACGATGACGTTCGCGAACTCCACCTGATCGTTCAGGAGATCGACGATCATCCGTTCATCGCCCTCGGCGTTGAGTGCACGACGGTCCTTCAGCTGCTGCGAACTGTCCCAATCGCGCAGGAAGTTCAACGCATCCACCACCGTCACCATGGTGTCGAGTTCGGCGACATCGGCAAGCATGTGGCCGCCTTCGTCCTGGACGTAGAAGCTCGCGGCGACGGGCTTCGGCTCCCCGATGCCGGTCGACTCGATCAGCAGGTAGTCGAAGCGCCCCTCGTCGGCGAGCCTCCGGACCTCCTTCATCAGGTCCTCGCGCAAGGTGCAGCAGATGCAGCCGTTGGACATCTCGACGAGCTTCTCCTCCGTGCGGCTGAGCTCGATCGAGCCCCTCACGAGCGACGCATCGATGTTCACCTCGCTCATGTCGTTCACGATGACGGCGACCCGGAGGCCCTCCCGGTTGTTCAGGATGTGGCCCAGGAGCGTGGTCTTTCCCGCGCCGAGGAAGCCGGAAAGCACGGTGACAGGCAACCGCCTCGCAGGGCGGGACGCAGGGTTTGGCTCGATGGTCATGCGATTACTTGCAAATGAGAATGCGTTTGCATATCCTACGGCGCATGGCCGCGTCCCGCAAATCAATCAAGCCCCGATCGCTCGCCGCGAGCGCTGCTGCGCCACAATCTGCGCATGCCGCCCTTGGCCGCAGCACGCGCCAACGCAGTGCGCTGCTTGCGATCATCGCGCGCGAAGCCCGGCCGCTGTCGCCGTATGAACTGCACGACCTCGCGATGCGCGAGCTGCCGTCGATCGGCCAGAGCACCGTCTATCGCACGCTCCGCGCGCTCGAGGAGGCGCACGAGGTGCACGCGGTCGAGATCCCGGGGCAGCCGCCACGCTATGAACTGGCCGAGGTTGCCGCGCATCATCACCACCACTTCCACTGCAACGGCTGCGATCGCGTCTACGACCTCGAGGGCTGTCCCGGCGGCCTCCGCAACCTGCTCCCGAGCGGCTTCACGCTCGAGGAGCACACCATCGTTCTCTCCGGAAAGTGCGGCGATTGCGCACGTTGAGCGCGCTCCCCACACCGGAACCTCCCACCCACGTCACCGCCCGAGGAGTTCACACAATGACCATCGAAACCTGCGCCTGCCCCTCCTGCTCGACCGCGACCCTGATCGGATCCGACGCCGTCGGCCTCTGCACGTCCTGCGGCTCGCTCTCCCTCGCGGGCACCGCCGTGCCGCTTGTCGCCGTTGTGATCGCCGCACTGGCCGTACGAGCGCTGTTCGTCGCCCGACGCATGCGTCCGGCAACCACCCAGCGGCCGATGGCGGCGGCAAGGCTCGCCGCCGTCTAGCTTCTGCCTGAGCCACCAGCAAACCTACCCGAACCGGCGCCCCGGCCCGACGCCTTCGCGCTCCCCGCGCAAGCGGCGCGTTGCTGTGGCGCGGACGGTGCGCGGACGGTGCGCGGACTCTTCGCCGTGACTCTCAAGATCCGGGCCGCGGCCATACCACCGCCCGCTGTCCGTGCGCTGAACAGCACGTCGAGGGTGCCGTGCGCGTAGCCACTCGGCCCCGACAGCTTGCCTCGGGCACACCGCGGACATCGTTCCGGCGCGGCTGTGCGGAGCCGAGGGTGGCTCGCCGTCCAATTCCCGAGGCGGTGTCTGACAGACGGGAGCGGCTGACGCACCCCGAGGCCAGATCCGGCGTCGGTGACGCTCGACGCTGTTGTGTTTTTAATATTTTTAACAACGTTCTGGCTCAAACCCCGAAACCGACCGTTCCTCCGCCCCAATCCAGTGTCATGCGCCCCAACCCATTCCACTCGAAGCCTTCGCTCCTGATCGCCGCAACCGCGCTGGCGTTCGCAACCGCACCTCTTGCCGCGACGACTGCGGCTCCCGCCGATCCCCCGGCATCCGGCTCCACGCCTCCGACGGCGAGCGGCAAGATCAAGGTCACGACCGCAGACGACCTTCCCCGCCACACCTATGCGATCAGCGGCAAGACGCTTGACATCCTCAACGACCCCGCCAAGTTCGATCCGATCGTCGACAAACTGATCGCCGACGCCCTGCGCGACCTCGAGACCTACGACATCTCCGACCCGACGACGCTGCAGGCTTACTACGAGCTGCTCTCCCGGGCCTACATGCTTCGCATGGACCTCCCGCGCGCGCTCGAGTGGTCCAATCGCGCCGGAACGCTCGACGATAAGCCGCAGGAGCGCGCGACGCGTGGGAACATGCTTGGCGCGCTCGCGGCCGCGCGCGAGGTGTCCACCGACATGTCGAGCCCGCAGTTCATCGCGAAGTTCAAGCAGTCGCTCAAGGAGCGCGTCTCCGCACAACCATACGACTTGGTGAAGGATCAGTTGATCGGAATGCGCAGTCAGGCCAAGATGATCACCCGTGAGTTGGTCGAGTCGTCGCTCTCCGGGCAGCTCGATACCTTGATCGCAGCTGCGAACGGGCAGGCGACCGCCGGCATCGCGGAGAGCATCATGGGGGCGAAGATCACCCTTGACATAGCGCTTCCGCTCCTGCCGCACATGGCGAGCGTCTATGGCGAGATCATCGATGCGAACGCGAATGCCGTCAAAGCCTCGAGCAAATGGGACACTCGGCTTGTCGAGCTGGAACCCTCCTCCTCCGCAACTCCCGTCGTGCTGGGCGTCTGGGACTCGGGCGTCGATGTTGGCCTTTACGCCAAGCAGCTCTGGCAGAATCCGGCCGAGAGTCCGAATGGCCTCGATGACGACCGCAACGGCTTCGTGGACGACGTCCACGGGATCGCGTTCGGCCTCGACCGCCTGCCGACGACGGGCTCCCTCTGCTCGCTCGACGGGCTGAAGGGATCCAAGGATCTGTACATGGACTTCATCGCCGCGTCGCAAGACATGCAGGCGGGTGTTCAGAACGAATCCGTGACGCGCTTCCAGGAGTACTTCAGCGCGCTCCGTGGCAAGGATCTCGAGAACTTCAGCGACGACATGGGGCTCATCGGAAGCTACGCCCACGGCACCCACGTCGCAGGCGTCGCGGTGGCCGGCAATCCGTTCGCACGTATCCTCCACATCGCAGAGAACTGGCCATGGAAGTCGATTCCGGACGAGGCTCCGACGATCGAGTTCGGCGAGCGCTGGGGCGAGGCATGCCGCCAGTCCGTCACGTACATGAAGGGCGCCAACACTCGCGTGGTCAACATGAGCTGGCGCATCGGTCGACCCATGCTGGAGGGCATGCTGGCCGCGAAGGGTGTCGGCGCAACCCCCGAGGAGCGCGCGGAACTCAGCCGCCGGATCTTCAAGCCCTTCCGCGACGGCCTGGAGGAAGCGATCCGCTCCGCTCCCGACGTGCTCTTCATCGCCGGTTCCGGCAACGAGGACAACAACGTGGACTTCGCGGAGTATGTTCCGGCAGGACTGCGGCTGCCCAACCTCATCACGGTCGGTGCGGTCGACGATCAGGACCAGTTCACCTCGTTCACCACAACCGGCGAGAACGTTGAGCTTTACGCGAACGGGTTCCGCATTCCCAGCATGGTGCCTGGTGGGCGCGTGATCCCCTTCTCGGGCACATCGATGGCCGCGCCGCAGGTGGCGAACCTGGCCGCGAAGATCCTTGCGCTGCGGCCTGAACTCAAGCCGGCAGACGTGATCGCGCTGATGAAGGCGAACGCAGATCCGATTCCAAACAAGCCCGGCCGTTTCATCATCAACCCGAAGCGGACCATTGAGGCGCTGCAAGCGCAGAAGTAAACGGCCAGCCGCCGCTGGCACTCGATCCATCCATCGCGGCCGGTCGACCGTGCGGGGCAACCACCGCGCGGTCGATCGGCTATTGTCACGTCGCCAATCACAGGACGTTCACAATCAGAGAATCACATGCGACGGCCCAACCGAAAGAACCCTGTCTGCGCTGCGGCGCTCGTACTTGCGTTGAGCGCCTGCACCTCGAAGCCTGTGGCGACCCCTGTGCCGCAGGAACCCCCGAAGGCTCCACCGCCCGCGATCAAGGCGTGGATGGATCGGCTGACGGTCGCGCACGAGTACGACCCGAAGACCGGGTTCATCGTGGCGCGCGAGACGGTCGCGCTTCCGGCGCTGATCGCCGAAGCGCCGCCGCTCGACAAGGCGATCGCTGAGGCGGGGTCAAGCCGCATCGTGATCGCATTCGTCACCGCGGACCGCTGCGCGCCGTGCCAGCAGTACAAGCGTGACGCACTCAACGATGCGGCCGTGATCGCGAGGCTCTCCGATGCGCGGTTCCTGCCGACACATCTCGAGGTCGACCGTTCGCCCGCGCTTGCCGACGCGCACCTCGGCACCCGCTCGATCCCGATGACCTACGCCCTGCGCGACGGCAAGGTCATCGCCGAGTTGCGCGGCCAGCGCTCGGCCGCCGATCTCGTGGTGTGGATCGACGGCCTAACTCGCTGAAGCAGCCGCTCTAGAATCACGTTCGCGCGAGCCTTCGCCTTCGTCCCCGCGCCCCGACGCCGTGCCGCCAGCTGCATGCGTGGCCACCCGCCCCGCCGCGACCGATTCAAGCGCGCGGGCTGCGCGCACCGAACGCCGCGGCACAATGTCCCACGCAAGGCCGACCAGCCCCAGCGCGCGAATCTCGAGATAGGTGATATCGAGCTCCCACCAACGATGCCGCACCGTGCAGCACGCGGGGTCGGAGTGGTGGTTGTTGTGCCAGCCCTCGCCGCAGGCGAAGAGCGCGACCAGCCAGTTGTTCCGGCTGTTCTCGCGCGTATCGTGGTTCCGGTAGCCGAAGATGTGCGTGAGGCTGTTCACGCTCCAGGTGATGTGCCAGACGAGCACGGTTCGGAGGAGCACGCCCCATGCGACGATGCCCGCTGCGAAGCTGGCCGCCCCCGCCGCGTCGGTCCACAGGAGCGCCGCGGCGAACGATGCGACTGCGTAGAGCACGATCTGCGCGGCATACACCCACAGCGGGCTCGTGGGGTGCTTCTCGATCCACATGTAGAACCGGTCCTGAAGCACATCGCGGGCGTACCGCTCGTAGTTCGCGGGGTGATGCAGCGAGTGGTTGCGCACCAGAAGCCACCAGACATGCCCCCACAGAAACGTCACCAAGGGCGAGTGCGGGTCTTCCTGCTCATCGCTGTGCGCGTGGTGCATGCGGTGGGTCGCGACCCATCGTGCCGGCGAATCCTCGAGGCAACAAAGCGCGCCAAGAACGAGACCCCGCTCGAACCACCGCGGCGTCTTGAAGCTGCGGTGCGTGAGCAGCCGGTGATATCCAAGCGTGATCGTCTGACCGAACACGTGCACACCGACGAGGCACAGCACGACACCCGTCCATGAGAAGAAGGCAGGCACAAACACAGCGAGCGCAAGAAGATGCACCGCGACGATCGGGACGCAGTAGCGCAGGAACACCTGCCTCGGCCGAGTGGCCGCAGGTGCTTCGAGGGGAATTCGGATTGAGTTCAAGATAGGCCGTCGGTACAGGATGTCGTCCGGGCGCGCAAAAGTCAGATGAAGTGTACGCGCTCGAAGGCGCGTTACATTCCTCGACGTGGCCCAATCGCGAGATGTTCCGATGATTCACGGAGAACTGCCCTGCCCCGCGTGCGGATACCAGCGACAGGGCCTTCCGCTCGACCGCCCGTGCCCGGAGTGCGGCGCCCGCGGGTTTGACGGAGATCTGGTCGTCAGCGGCCGGCCGGGAATCGAGCCAGAGTCGAAGCGCGCCGGCTCGATCTACAACATCGCGCACACGATGCTCATGGTCTCGCTGTTCGCAGTCCCCGCTTGCCTCGGGCGGAACGCAGGCGGATCATGGCGCAGCGTCTCGCTGGGGGTCGCGCTGACGCTCGCCGCAATCGCGCTTGGGTTCTACACGGCCGGGCTTCTCCGCAGACGACGCGAACGCGCCGCGAACCTCTCGCGCGAGCGGCTCACGCTTGAATTCCGGCGCGATGTGCTCATCGTCCGCAACCGCAACATCGACCGCGCCGTGCCGTATGAGTCGATTCAGAAGTTCGACACGCAGGTCGATCTCCCGAAGCGGCGCATCCGCGTGTGGCTTTCGACACCCGACAAGGCGCTGGCTCAAGACGCGTCGCGCCCGACGATGATTCTCGACGGCGACCTCGACAAGCAACGCCTTGTTGCGAACGAGATGAAGGCGCGGATCGTCGTGACGAGGCTGTGAGCCGATCCGATCCGCGCATTTCGATCACTGGCGCGCAAGCGATCCGCGCTGGACGACGCGGGGCGTCCAGCATCGAACCTCTGGAATTCCGCGATCTGCGATACCGCCCGTCAGGACGGCGCCCTCGACGACGATCGTCGCCATCTCGACGGCGATCTCAGGGGCTCCGGCGCGATCATGCCGCAGAGATTCGCGCAGCTCGACGCGGCTCCCCATGACCTCGAACGTCGAGTAGAGCGTGCCGTCGAGGACACGAACAGGGATCGCGATGCCGTTCTTCTCGTCGATCACAAAGCGGCCCTCGGCAGCGTTCACCGCGACAAGTTCGTACGGGCGCACCTGCCGGCCCGACTCTCCTTCGTAGATGATGGTCCATGACCAGCGCCCGGGCTCAGAGAGCGGCGCGATCTCGAGCGTCATGGTGACAGGGCCAATCTTCGACTCGCCGAGCGTCGCGAGCGTGCCCGTCCAACGGCCGCACCAATCCGCAGGGAACGCCTGGGCGACGACCGCCGCGGGAGTCGCCTTCACGCCGTCCCGTGTCGACTGCTGCGTCGCGCAGCCAGCGAGTGCGCCCGCGAACAGCGCAGCAAGTGTGACGCACGCTCGCGTCATACGAGCGCCGCCCCGTACTGCGCTCGGTATGCCGCGATTCGCGAGCGATCGGCCTCGGTGAGACGCGAACCGAGGTGCTCGAGCACCTCGTCGATCGTGACGATCGCGGCGGTCGGGATCGCGAACTCGGCACCAACCTCGGCAAGCGCGGTGCGCGTCGACGCATCGCTCGCGCGCTCCTGGCGATCGACCGAGACGACGAGACCGGCGAGCTTGATCTTCGCCGCGGCACGCAGGATCGGCACCGTCTCGCGGATCGAGGTGCCTGCGGTCGTGACATCCTCGACGATGAGCACGCGGTCGCCGTCCTTCAGCTTGCGGCCGACGAGGAGCCCGCCTTCGCCGTGGTCCTTCGCCTCCTTGCGGTTGAAGCAGAACTCGACCTCTCGGCCGCGCTCGGCGAAGGCCATCGACACAGCGACGACAAGCGGGATGCCCTTGTAGGCAGGTCCGAAAAGGCAGTCGAAGCCCTCCGGAAACGAGCGTTCGATCGCATCGGCGTAGGCGCGGCCGAGCTGCACCAGCTGCGGGCCAGAGCGGTACTTCCCGGTGTTGACGAAGTACGGCGTCTTCCGCCCGCTCTTCGTGGTGAAGTCCCCGAAGGTCAGGACCCCGGCCTCGAGCATAAATTCGATAAACCGACGCTGGTAGTCGTGCATGGCACGATCGTACACGAAGGCTCACCGCGTCCCGGCAATCAACGCATTCAACGGCCGTTCTGCCGATGGAACCGCCATGAATCCTTCTCGCATGCTCCTCACCGTGCTTGTCGCAACCGCCGCCGTCGTCGGCCTTCGCCTCGCCGGGGCGCAAGAACAGCCACGAACGCCCAGTTCCCCCACCGTCCTGTGGGTGACACGGGCCGTCGCCGCACCGCGGGTCTCCTTCCACACCTTCGACAGCGCCTCGACCAAGACGGCCGTCAGCTATCACCTCTACACCCCTGCTGCCTACGACCGGGAGAAAGAGAGACGCCTTCCCGTCGTCTACTGGCTGCATGGCTCGGGCGGCGGGCTCTCGGGCATTCCGTCGGTTGCGCGCCACTTCGACGAAGCCATCGAGGCAGGCAAGGCGCCGCCGTGCCTCGTCGTGTTCGTCAATGGCCTCGAGATGGGGATGTACGTCGACTGGGCGGACGGCTCGGCCCCGGTCGAGAGCATGGTTGTAAAGGACCTCGTCGCGCACATCGACGCGACCAGGCGCACGATCGCCACGCGCGAAGGTCGCCTCCTCGACGGCTTCAGCATGGGCGGATACGGCGCCGCTCGGCTTGGATTCAAGTATCCCGAGGTGTTCCGCGCCGTCTCGATGATGGGCTCGGGACCGCTGCAGGAGACGCTGACCCACACGCCGCGCGCCAGCGATATGCAGGCCGAGGAACTCCTCGCCCGCGTGTTCGGCGGCTCGCAGGAGAACTTCCTCAAGGAGAGTCCGCGCACGCTCGCCGCGACAAATGCCGAGACGATCGCGAAGGGCTCGCTCGTCCGCATGGTGATCGGCGACAAGGACAGCCTGTACGCGAACAATCTGGCGTTTCGCGCCCATCTCGAGTCGCTCAGGATCCCGCATGAGTGGATCGTGCTAGAGGGCGTCGACCATGACCCGAAGGCCACGCTGCAGAAGCTCGGCGACGACAACTGGCCGTTCTACCGGAAGGCGTTCGGCGGCGCGGCCGACGCGATGGCGCCCGCGAAGCCGAAGGAGGACGCAAAGCCCGCATCAGTGCCGAAGACCGCATCGGGCGAGATCAAGCTGCGCGTGCACGACACCGACCGGCGCGCGATCTTCGTGAACGCTCCGGCCGATGGAACGAAGCGCCCCGCAGTCATCGTGCTGCACGGCGGCATGGGTAGCGCCGAGCAGATGCGCGCGACCTCAGGCTTCGACGCAGTCGCACGCGAAGAGGGATTCCTCGTTGTCTACGGACACGGCACCGAGTTCGGCGAGGGCCGCCACGCGTGGAACACAGGCCACCTTTTGCGACGGCAGGTGCGCGACGCCGACGACATCGCGTACCTCGACGCGCTGATCGATGCGATCGTGCGCGACCACGGCGCCGACCCCGCGCGCATCTACATGACCGGCGGCTCGAACGGCGGCATGATGACCTATGTCTACGCGGTCGCGCGGCCCGAGCGCCTCGCGGCGATTGCGCCTGTCATCGCGAGCATGTTCAGCTTCGAGAAGGTTCCGTCGGTGCCGCTTCCAGCGCTCATCATCAACGGCGCGAGGGACGAGGAAGTGCCGCTCAAGGGCGGCATGAGTGGAAACCGGCTCGTGAGCCGGGCACAAGCGACGCCATTCAAGCCTGTCGCGGAGGTCGTCGACTTCTGGGTGAGGGCGAACAAGTCCACGACCGTCGGTGTGACGAAAGTCGACGGCACCGTCACGACGACGACCTACGCGGCGGGTGAAGGCGGCGCTGTCACCGAGTTCGTCGTCGACAGCGCTGGCGGTCACGGCTGGCCGGGCACGCGATCGCGTCGCGCGGCGAGCGCCGAACCCATCGCGTCGTTCAAAGGCGCGGAGCGGGTGTGGGAGTTCTTCCGCGGGAAGTCGCGCAGCGCGACGCCGCCTGCGCACGCAACGCCCGTCAGCGGCGGCGGCGTCCGATGAGGCCCGCAGCGCCAAGCAGCGCGAAGGCTCCAGGCGCCGGCACGAAGCTCACGCTGAAATCGCTGTAGTAGGCGCCGGTGTCGTAACTGCCGCCGCCCGCGCTCGAGCTGTTGCCCGAATGGAAGCCGAAGCGGATCGGAGCCGAACGGCCTCATGAAATCGAGAGCGGTGAGTGACACGCTCCGGGCGTCAAAACTGCTCGTCGTGAGGTAGTGGGTTCTGTCCGACGGATCACCGAAGCACAATGATCCTCGCGGCGCCCGGCTGGGAAGGCTGAAAACGAAGCTGCATCTCCGATGACCGAACCACGCGATACCGCCCGTTGAACTCTGCAAAGCCTAGTCATCGTCTGCCGGGATGCCGTGCGGATCGAAGTCCGGCGGATGCGCCGGACTCATCTGCCGCGCGGATACCGCAGCATGCGATCCGGGGCGGTACGCTGCCGACGAGATGATGTCCGAAGGTTCCCAAGTTCCTCAAGCCGCACGATTTATCTTGACGGTCCTCTTCGCGCTCGGCCTCGCCGGCTGCGAACAGCTGGTTCGCAATCACGCGGACGGACGAATGAAACCACGGCGCGCCGCCTCTGTCGCGCCATGGGAAGTGCGGGCCATCGACGGACTTCCTGCGAAGTCGTTCGCGATGCGTCGCGGCGCGATGATCCTCGGTGGCATCGATGAGGCGACGCTTGACCAGACCGGCACGACGACCGTGCGCGTGCGGGACTTCAAGCGCGATGGCAAGCCCGCCAGCCCGCTGAGCCAAGGATCCGCAGCCGCCATCACCGACGACGGCTACTTCGTCACCTCTGCACACTGCCTGCCCCGCGATCCCGCGCTCCCGTTCCTCGTCGTCTTCGACGGAGGTGCCGCAACACCCATCTGCGGACTTGGCCGCATCGTGTACTCCGGCTGGGATCGCGCGCGCGGCTGGCCAAATCAGAGCTTCGCGGACTTCGCCATCATCCAAGCCGATGCCGCAAACCTGCCTTTCTACCGATGGTCAGCGCCCGAGGCCATCCAGCCAGGTGCACCGATGCTTCTGGTCGGACTCGGCCAAGGCGGCGAGCGGGCCGCAGGTGGGGAGATCATCGAACACAAGCCGGAGGACGGCGAGTGTCCGCCTCCTTACCTGCAGACGTTCGCCTTCGCAGCGCCGATGATCTCCGGCGACTCTGGCGGTGCTGTGATACTCGTTGATGGCACGCTCGTCGGCGTCGCATGCGAGACGGTGTGGGGCATACTCGCCAACGAGTGGCATAGCCAGGGCGTTCGGGCCGATCCGACGTGGGTGAAGGCCATCGTCGACCGTGACCGCGCGAATCGCTCCGCCACGACCGCGCCCCATCGGTGACCGCGGGCGCGTCCGCCCCCCGTGAGGGCACGCGGCCCGTCCAGTCCATCCGCAAGTGACTGTATCCTGCATCGCATCGGCCCGCGTCGTCCGCCTGGGTCGGCGCCCGTGCCGACTCTACAGAACCCGTTCGGAGTCACCCCGTGCTCGAAACCGTCTGGCCTTCCCTCCCCGCCGCCTTCCGCGATGAACTCACGCTGCAATGCGTCAAGCAGCTGCGGACCTCGCCCGACGACTGCGAGGCGTTCGCGCGCATCGTCGCCGAGCTCATCAAGGCGCGCGCGCAGTCGGTGAAGTCGCAGTGGCGCATGGCCGACATCTTCGGCACGCGACGTGCGATCGCGCTCGATCCGCGCCGAGCAGCGCCCTTCTTCGCGATGACCTACATGACCGCACGCGCCGCCGACCTGACGGCGCTCTACGCGGCGCTCGGAGTCGCGCACAAGGATCTCACGGTCGCCGATTCGTCCGCGATCGAGAACCCTCCGACGCAGGCACAGTTCGCGGCAGCTCTCGCGAAGGGCGTCGACGGGGTGTCGAACGACAGCCTGCGCTGCATGATCGCGATCATCGCCGACGTCGGCCTCGACGCGTGGCAAGCGCCCGCGCGCGAGGCCCTGTCGCAGAGCCAGGCCCCCAAAGCCTGAGAACCCGAGGCCTGAGCCCCCGAGGCCTGAGCGCACGAGGCCTGAGCCCCCGAGGCCTGAGCGCACGAGGCCTGAGCCCCCGAGGCCTGAGCGCACGAGGCCTGAGCGCACGAGTCTCCCGGAAACACACGCGCCCCGGCGAATACCGGGGCGCGCGTTCATCTTTGGGACTCAGTCGGCGCTCACGCGAGATCGAATCGATCGAGATTCATCACCTTGGTCCACGCCGACACGAAGTCGCACACGAACTTCTCCTTCGCGTCGACGCTCGCATACACCTCGCTCAGCGCGCGAAGCTGCGAGTTCGACCCGAACGCGAGATCGACGCGGCTCGCCGTCCACTTCGCGTGGCCCGTGGTGCGGCAGCGGCCGTTGAAGAGCTCTTCGTCCGCCGACGCAGGCGTCCACTCGGTGCCGATGTCGAGCACCTCGATGAAGAAGTCGTTGGTGAGCGTGCCGGGGGTCTTCGTGAAGACACCGAGCTGCGATCCGTCGAAGTTCGCGCCGAGCGCGCGCATGCCGCCGACGAGCACCGTCATCTCGGGCGCCGTGAGCGTGAGGAAGTCGGCCTTGTCGACGAGCAGGTGCTCGGCGCTACGCGGCAAACTGTGCGCGAGGTAGTTGCGGAACCCGTCGGCCGCGGGCTGGAGGTACTTGAAGCTCTCGACGTCGGTGTGCTCCTGCGTCGCATCGGTGCGGCCCGCGGTGAACGGCACGCTCACCGTCACGCCGGCGTCCTTCGCGGCCTTCTCGACCGCCGCACAGCCGGCGAGAACGATGAGGTCCGCGAGCGAGATCTGCTTCTTGCCGCCGGCGGCATTGAAATCGCCTCGGATCTTCTCGAGCGCCGCGAGCACGATCGCAAGGCCGGCCGGGTTGTTGACCGCCCAGTCCTTCTGCGGCGAAAGGCGAATGCGCGCGCCGTTCGCGCCACCGCGCTTGTCTGTGCCGCGGAACGTCGACGCAGACGCCCACGCCGTCACGACGAGCTGCGAGACGCTGAGGCCCGACGCGAGGATCTTCGCCTTGAGCGCCGCGATGTCGTCGGCCTTCACCAGTTCATGCGACACGGCGGGCACGGGATCCTGCCAGATCAGCTCTTCCTTCGGCACAAGCGCGCCGTGGTAGCGCGAGCGCGGCCCCATGTCGCGGTGCGTGAGCTTGAACCACGCGCGCGCGAACGCGTCGGCGAATGCCTTCGGATCCTTGTGGAACTTGCGCGAGACCTTCTCGTACGCCGGGTCCATGCGCAACGCGAGGTCGGTCGTCAGCATGATCACCGTCTCGCGCTTCGACGCGTCGTGCGCAGCGGGCGCGGTCACGCTCGCACCCTTCGGTACCCACTGGTGGGCGCCCGCGGGGCTCTTCGTCAGTTCCCACTCGTTCCCGAACAGCGTGTCGAAGTAGCCGTTGTCCCACTGGGTCGGGTTCGGCGTCCACGCGCCCTCGAGGCCACTTGTGATCGTGTTCGCCCCGTTTCCGGAACCAAGCGAATTCTTCCAGCCGAGGCCCATCTGGTGGAGCGGCGCGCCTTCAGGCTCTGCGCCGACATACTTCGAGGGATCTGCAGCGCCGTGGGTCTTGCCGAAGGTGTGGCCGCCCGCGATCAGCGCGACGGTCTCCTCGTCGTTCATCGCCATGCGCTTGAAGGTCTCGCGGATGTCACGCGCCGAGGCGAGCGGGTCGGGCTTGCCGTCCGGGCCCTCGGGGTTCACATAGATGAGACCCATCTCGACCGCAGCGAGCGGGTTCTCGAGGAAGCGCTCGCCGGTGTAGCGCTCGGAGCCACGCCAGGCCTTCTCGGCGCCCCAGTAGGTCTCGTCCGCCTCCCACACATCGGCGCGGCCGCCGCCGAAGCCGAAGGTCGTGAAGCCCATCGACTCGAGCGCGACATTGCCCGTGAGGATGAAGAGGTCGCCCCACGAAAGCTTCTTGCCGTACTTCTGCTTGATCGGCCAGAGCAGGCGTCGCGCCTTGTCGAGGTTCGCGTTGTCGGGCCAGCTGTTGAGCGGCGCGAAGCGCTGGAGGCCGGCGCCACCGCCGCCGCGGCCGTCGGCCACGCGGTAGGTTCCCGCTGCGTGCCACGCCATGCGGATGAAGAAAGGCCCATAGTGGCCGTAGTCGGCCGGCCACCACGGCTGCGACGAGGTCATCAGGGTCTTGAGGTCGCCGACCACGGCGTGCAGGTCAAGCGACTTGAACTCCTTCGCGTAGTCGAAGCCAGCGCCCATTGGGTCCGACTTCGACGAGTTGCGCGCGAGCACCGTCAGGTCGAGTTGGTGCGGCCACCAGTCGCGGTTCTGCTTGCCTTCCGCGAGGTTCTTGACGAAGGAGCCCGCAAACGGGCACTTGGAGGGGGCTGTGGCTGTGGTCATGGTTCGACTCCGATGTGCGTACCCGCGTCGATGCGGGAGGAAGAGATTATCACGGCGGCACGACCGCCGTCGGGCAGAACCGACGAGATTCGAGGACGAGCGAATCACCTCCAAGTCGGCGCCGATTCAATCTTCGCGTTCGCATGAAGTTTTCATTGACCCTCGTATCTCAGGGCGTATGGTGAATCTCTCGTGCTCGGCTGGTTCAGAGGATCTTTCCCATGCCTCAGTCTGCCTTCCAACGACTCGCCCGGCTGGCCGCACGCACCGCGGCGTCCACGCTCGTCGCCGCAGCGGCGCACGCAGCGCCGCCCACCTACCGTGTCGAGGTCCTCGGCCCGAACATGTCCGGCTTCGACATGAATGCCTCGGGAACCGTCGTCGGCCGACAACTCAACGCGCAGCAAGTCGGCAAGGCGTTCGTTGCGCGTCGCGGCGAGGCACCGATGTTGCTGCCGACACCCGCAGAATGGCAGAGTTCGGATGCCTACGCGATCAGCCCGAACGGAGTCATCGTGGGCGCGGTGAGCACCGGAACCATCGCCTCGATCGGTTCGCGCGCGGCGGCATGGCACCCCGTGAAGAACGGCTACCAATTTTCGCTGCTCACGCCTTACCCAGGCGACACGCACAGCACCGCGACCGCCGTCAACAGCCACGGCGACATCGTGGGCGGCTCGGGCGGCCTCGGGCTCGGGTCGTATCCGCGTGCGGTGCGGTTCACCGCGGGCCCCGCCCAACTCCTCCCGCAGATCTCGCTACCCGCCGACGTCAATGAGAACCGGGTGGTGCTCGCCTACAACCAACTGCTCGACCTCGACGACATGTCGATCACCACGATCCCGCTGCCGCCCGGCAACTGGCAGGGCTTCGTGGGGATCGACCTCACCGACAATGGAAATTTCTGCGGCTACATCCTCGGTTTCTCGGGCTGCAGCACGTTCCCGCTTCGGTATCGCCCCGGGGTTGGATGGGAGTTCGTCGGCGGCTGCGCCACGACAACCGCCGCGAATTCGATCAACGAGCGTGGCGATGTGACGGCATACGTCGCGAACACCTCGAGTTGGATTGCGCTTGTCGGCGAGGAAAACGCGAATCCCGCGTCGCTGATCGACCCGGCGGACGGCGCGTGGACGATCCTCGGCGTGGGGTCGATCAACAACAGCCGCGCGATGCTTGCGAGCGGCCGACCCCTCGGTGACGCCGTCACGAAACTGTTGCGCTTGGTTCCGATCCGAGTGGAAGACCTCGATGGCGATGGCGTGGTCGGATCATCCGATCTCGGCATCCTCCTGTCCGCGTGGGGCGCGCCAGGCGGCCCTGGCGACATCAACGCCGACGGCGCAGTCGACTCCGCCGATCTCGGCCAACTGCTCGCGGCATGGGGATGAAGCCGCCCCGGTTCGAACGAGGGCCTGAACTTCGCGGCGCGCGAATCCGCTGAGGTGCGACCGCCGAAACATCGCGAATGCTCGACTCGCTTTCCGCGCCCCACTTCCGACCCTGGATGCGTACCTGGCTCCTTGCGGCGGCCGTCTACAACATCCTCTGGGGCGCGTGGGTCGTGCTCGCACCCGACCAGTTGTTCACGCTGGTGGGCATGGATCCGCTGACCGCGCCTGGCCGCGGCATCTGGCAGTGCCTCGGCATGGTGATCGGAGTCTACGGCATCGGATACTGGATCGCGAGCCGCGACCCAGTCCGCCACTGGCCAATCGTCTTCGTCGGACTGCTCGGCAAGATCTTCGGCCCAATCGGGTTCATCTGGACGGCCTCGCGCGGCGAGATCCCATGGGCCTTTGGCGTCACGATCCCGACGAACGACCTCTTGTGGTGGATTCCGTTCGCGCTGACGCTGCGCGCGGCATGGAAGCGGTGAACACGACCGCTGCGTTCATGGCTCGGTCCAGCACCCCCGCCAGACCCCGGACGCATCGCACGTGAACTTCGCGCGCTGGTGGCCTTCGCTTGCGAGGTACAACCAATCGATCGACGTGGCGTTCGTCACGACGAGCGAGAAGTTCGCGCGCCCGGGCAGCGTTTCTGCTTCGGTCGGACGACGATCACGCACGCCCTCTGGCAAGTTCGGCGATGGCGCTTCGCACGTGTCGCCGGGCGCGCGCGGCGCGAGATAGCAGCGTCGACTCGTGACCGCGCTGCGCGACCAGGCGTCATCGGCGCGCAGCCCCTCGGAAACAACCTCCGCCACCGCCGCGATCCGCAGCTGCAGTTTGCGTCCTTCGTCGTAGAAGTGCCATGCGACGCGCGGATTGGCGCGGATCTCCGCGACCTTGCCGCTTCGAAGGTCGGTGTGGCAATGGATCTCGCACGACTCAGGCAGCACGCGCCGCAGCACGACAGCGCGCGAGCACGGCGCCCCGTCGAGCGCGATGGTCGACAGGGTCGGAACATGAAAGCCGTGGCGCCGGTCGACGACGCCACGGCCGAGTTCGTTCCAACAGGAGCGGAGAACCTCTTGCAGGCGCCCGTCCATCGCGATCAATACACCGAATCCGGGAAGTAGAACCGCTTCGCGTTCTCCGGCGTGATGAGCTCGACGTCGATCAGCATGTGCCGAGGCATGTACTTCAGCTTCTCTTCCTTCTTGCCGCCGACGAGGACCGTGGCCGCCATCTCCATGCCCGTCGCGATCATCGACGGCGGATAGGTGATGTTGCCCGGATACATCGGATCCTTGTTCATCACGCGCTTCACGATGTCCTTCATGCCCGCGCCACCGAGGATCCACACTCCTTCGATCCCCTTCTCGACGAGCGCCTGCTCTGCGCCGAGCGCCATGTCGTCGTCCGACGCCCAGATGGCCGTGACCTTCGGGTTCTTCGTGAGCAGCGTCTCGGTGACCTCGAGCGCCTTCTGGCGGTTCCAGTTGGCGGCGGCCTGGCCGACGATCTTGATGCCGGGCTCGGTCTTGAAGACCTCCATCGCGGCGTTCACGCGGTCGGTGTTCACCGTGCAGGGAATGCCCTCGAGCACGATGATGTCGCCCCTCGCCTTGCCCTTGCCGCCGAGTTTCTCGACCATGAACTCGGCGCTCTTGCGTCCGAAGGACTTGTTGTCGCCCTCGATGAAGATGTCGGCGACGGGCTTGAGGAAGCCACGGTCGACGTTCACGATGAGGATCCCGCGGTTCTGCGCTTCCTCGGCGATGGGCGTGATCGGGGCACTCTCGGTTGCGAGGATCACGAGGCCGTCGACCTTCTTCGCCATCAGCGCCTCGATGTCGGCGATCTGCTTCTCGGGGGTCTCCGCGGTCGCGATCGTCCACTCGATGTCGGGGTGAAGCTTCGCGCACTCCTTCGCCCACCAGACGACGCCTGCGGTCCAACCGTGCGAGGCCGCGGGGATCGACACGCCGATTTTGACCGGGGCCTTCGCGGGAACGGACGCCGGGACGGACGCAGGAACAGACTTGGCCTCGGGCGCAGGAGCGGAGGGCGCGCTGGCGGCGAGGCCAAGCGTGGCGGCGACAGCGAGAAGCCCGATGGAAGCGATGGTGTGGAGTCGCATGGTGCGAGGAAGATACCGCGCACGCGCCGGGATCGCTACGCGCGCGATCCACGCTGGACGAGCACCGCGAGCACGATCACCGCACCCTTCACGGCGCCCTGCCAGTACGGGCTCACGCCCGAGATCGTCAGCATGTTGGTGATCATCCCGAGGATCAGGACGCCGAGCACCGTGCCCCAGACGCGGCCGAATCCACCGCGCAGGCTCGTGCCTCCGATCACCACGGCTGCGATCGCGTCGAGTTCGGCCGCGACGCCGAGGCCCGAAGTCGACACAGAGTTCATGCGCGACGCCTGCAGCAGTCCGGCGAGGCCCGCGAGGAACCCCATGATCGCGTAGACGCGGAAGCGCACCCACCCGACGGAAATGCCCGCGTAGCGCGCGGCCGTCTCGTTCGCGCCGACCGCGACCAGATGGCGGCCAAAGCGGCTGCGCGACAGGAACCATTGCGCGACGATCGCGACGAAGAAGAAGACAATGATCGAATACGGCAGCGTGAGCGGCTTGCCGGCCGAGTTGAGCAGCCCGCGGAACACGGGCTCTGCGCCCTCCGCTGCCGCGCCTTCCCATCCGAGCGGAATTCCCTCGCGGCCGAACTTGCGGAAGAGCGTGTCGCTTTGCGATCGGATCTCGCCGGCCTCCGCAATCGCAAGCGCCATCGAGCGATACGCCGCAAGTCCGCCGAGCGTCGCGATGAACGGCGCGATGCGCCCCGCGACGACGAGTGCTCCGTTCAACGATCCGGCGGCAAGCCCGACGAGAAGCGTCGTGCCCACGCCAATCCAGACGGCGCTTCCTTCGCTCCACTCCCGTCCGATCAGCCAGTTCACCGCCGTCAGTCCCACCGCCGCGCTCAGCACCACCATGCTGCCGACCGAGAGATCGATGCCGGCCGAGATGATGACGAGCGTCATGCCGACGGCAAGGATCCCGACCGGCGCGTTCGAGTTGAGGAGCGCGCGGATGTTCTC
>Ga0209985_10000661_pt1 | contig 36521 bp, 34 predicted proteins | sample NOAtaG_FD_187305 | JGI IMG/M metagenome (GOLD analysis project Ga0209985, IMG submission 187305) | Freshwater lake microbial communities from Lake Erie, under a cyanobacterial bloom - NOAA_Erie_Diel6S_1000h metaG (SPAdes) (version 2) | ecosystem: Environmental > Aquatic > Freshwater > Lake ...
TGCCCGTACGGGGCCATGCACCGGCCGCCGACGCGAATCGCCAGCACGGCGATCTTCAGCAGCAGGGACTCGTCGGCGATCTGGTCAGGCGTGCGCTTCTTCATGACGTCTGATACGCGCCAGACGGGCAGTGGTTCCGGGGATTTCTACAGAGCAATGCCCTGAAGGCGGTGCCCGCCCCGCTCACCACGCCCCAGCAGGCGGAGGCGTTCGAAGAACTCGCCCGCGACCTGCAGGATGTGCTGCACGGGCCGTTCGGCGAGGCCATTGGCGATCAGGCCCTGGATCAACTCCTCCGCGTCGTCACCGCGACGTTCGAGGCCGGCAAGGCCAAGCGCTCCACCGACGCCATCTTGTTCGCCCTCAAACTGCTTTCGTACTCCACGTCCGACGCCACCGTGGACTGCATCGCGCGGCTGGCCAAGGCCAACTTCGCCGCCGACCAGTTCATGTGGGCGGTCGTGCTGGGCGCCTTCGGCGAGGGCCACCCGCGTGCCGCGGACTTCTTCAAGGCCCTGTCCAAACCCCTCCCCGAGAAGTTCCTGGCCATCTGCCTGCTGGATGCCGCGAACTCCGCCGGGCGGGCCGGGACGTTGAAGTCGCACCCGTTCAACTCGCCCGCCGGCGTCAAGCGTCTGACCGAGTACCTCACCAACCGCAAAGCCGCCAGCACCAGTTACGCCGTGAGCGCCTGCGGCGCCCTGCCGTTCATCTCCGCCGCCGCACGCAAGCGGCTCTACGCCCTGGCCGTCAAGCACCCGAGCACAGAGGTCCGCATGGAGGCCGGCTGGGCCGGGGCCAAGGCCGGCGACAAGGCCGCCGTCGCCTTCCTGACCGAGCGCTGCCTGGACCGCACCACCTCCGTGCAGGCCCGCACGTACCTGGAAGAACTCGGCCTGACCAAGCGCATCCCCGCCGAGGCTCTGGAGCCCGAGTTTGCCGCCATGGCCGAACTGTGCGCCTGGCTGGCCCACCCCAACGAGTTCGGCCAGCCGCCGACGAAGATCGAACCGCTCGACCACCGCACACTCTACTGGCCCCCCACCAACGACACCCGCCCGGTCTGGCTGTTCCGCTACACCTACAGCACCGGCCAGCACCGCGCCAAGCCCGTGCACGGCGTGGGCATGGTCGGCTCGATGACCTGGAGTTTCCTGGACGAAACCAAGCCCACCATGAAGCCCGAGGACCTCTACGGGCTGCACTGCTGCCTGGAACTGGAGATGAACGGCGACAAGCGGGCCCCGGCCAAGGGGTCCGGCAAGGCCGGCTGGGCGCTGATTTCCAAGGGGCCCGCGGCGCGGGGCAAAGCCCGGAACAAGGCCAAGCGCTGATCCGCTGCCCCGCATGGTGGCGGCCAGCGCTGCCGGCCGGAGGTTGAACCACATGAGTCTGTTTCGCACGTTCAACACGGCCCTCATGGTGGTGACGGCCCTGTGGGCGTCGGTGTGCGTGGTGCTCAACGGCCTGGTCATCCTCGCCAGCGCCGTACATGTGTTTGGAGTTGTGTCGGCGGTGAACGGTACAGGACTGCTGAACGCTGCTGCGGTCGCGGGTGGCGGTTCGGATGGCACGCCGGATGCGATCAGGACGGTCGCGTCGCTGCTCGTTCAAGCGGTCGAGCCCCGGACGCCCGCTTGGCTGATCGGCGTGCTTGTCAGTACGCTGATCGGATGCGTTTGGTTCGGGCTCTTTCCGGGTGGCCTGCCCCGCAAGGGCAGGGCTGGCAGCGGTGCCTCGGGCAGCGGATCGGACCAGCCGGGCCGGTGGCGCCGATGGGGCGTGCTGGCGCTGGTAGTGATCGGGCTGAACGGGCTCGCCACCGGGGGCACGCACGTGCTCAGTGCCCGCTACACAAACGCGGTGGGGCCGGGCACTGCCGAGGTGGTTGCCCGATTGGTCAGCAGCGGCGTGCTGCGTTCAACCACCATGCCCGATGGCCCGTCCGCACGTGAGGAGTACCGGGGCCGGAGGCTGGACGGCGACTTGTTCTTCGGCCCACCGGCTGAAACGATTGCTGCGGTCCGGTGGTGGACCACACGGGTCGGTTTCGCCCTGCTGGGCCTGATGCTGCTGGCGCTTGCCGGGGGCTGGCACGTGAGCCGATCGAGGTCTGCCTTCCATGACAACCCGCTCCCCAACAGACCGACCTGAACCCCCGAACCAGGCGCAGGCCTTCGCCCTGCTGGACGCCCTGCGGGCGGTGCCTTCGCCGCTGACCACATCTCAGCAGGCGGAGGCGTTTGATGACCTCACCCGCCACTTGAATGACGTGCTGAAGGGACGGTTTGGTGAGGCCATCTGCGATCGAGCATGGGACCAACTGTTGCGGGTCGTGACGCGAACGTATGACGCCGGCAAGGCAGAGCGCTTTACCGAAGCCATCATGTTTGCCTTGGACGTACTCTCCAACTCCACGTCCGATGCTGCTGTTGCCTGCATCGTGCGGCTGGGCAAGGCCAATTTTTCCGCCGATCACTTGTACTGGTTGGGGGCGCTGAGCGCGTTCGGCAAGGGCCATCAAAAGGCCAACGCACTGTTCAAGGCCTTGGCCAAGCCGTTGCCGGAGAAGTTCCTGGCTATCGCTTTGCTGGAGGCTGCGAACTCCGCCGGGCGGGCGGGGGTGCTCAAGTCGCACCCGTTCAACTCGCCGGCCGGCGTCAGGCGGTTGGAAGCGTATCTGACCAGCCGGTCGGCCTACATGATCAACGACGCGATGAGCGCGTGCGGCGCCATCAGGTTTGTCGCCGGCCCGGCCCGCAAGCGGCTGTTCGGGTTGGCCATCACCCACCCGAAGATGCTGGTCCGTATGGAAGCGGCATCGGCCGGAGCCCAGGCCGGCGACGCGTCGACCAAAGCGGCGGCGGTGGACATCTTGATTGAGCGCTGTCTGCACCGCACCACCTCGGTGCGGGCGCGCGAGTACTTGGAGGAACTGGGCCTGAGGACACGCATTCCGGCCGAGGCAATGGAGCCAGAGTTTGCGGCGGTGGCGAGTTTGTTCGATCACTTGTCGGTCGGCGGAGCCGGCCGGTCCCCAACCAATGTCAAACTGATCGACCATCGCATCATCTATTGGCCCCCGACCAACGACACCCGCCCGGTGTGGCTCTTGCGTTTCACTCACCGCATCGGCGGGCGCCGGGTCCAGCCAATACACAGCGTGGGCATGGTCGGCTCGATGACGTGGAGTTTCATGGACGAGATCAGGCCAAGCATGAAGCCGGAGCACATTTACGGGCTGCACTGCTGCCTGGAACTGGAGATGAACGGCGACAAGCGGGCCCCGGCCAAAGGGTCCGGCAAGGCCGGCTGGGCCCTGATCACCGCCGGGCCCAAGGCCCGCCGCCGCTCGCGCTGAAGCTGTGTTCGACCGGCCGGCAGCCGCCGCCCAAGCCCGACGACAACACCACATGAACACGGTCCGAGTTCTCAACACGGTCCTCCTGCTGGTCACGGCGCTGTGGGCGGTTATCTGTGCGTGGGGCCATTTCTGGGCCTTCCTCTTCGTTCGCATGCACCTCTTCGGCACCGCCTCGGACGTTGAGGACGCCGGGATCCTGAGCCCACGGGCGATGGCCGCAATGCTCGGCGAGTCCGCCGAAGCGAGTCGCTCCGCCGGAGATCATCTGACCGCATTGCTGCTCGGTGCCACGTCGCCGCCCAGTCTTTCGTGGCTCTTCGCCATCGTCGGAACCACGCTGCTGGCCTGCGCGTGGTTCGGGCTCTTCCCCAACGGCGTACCCAGCCGCCAAGCCCTTCGCGGGTCGGCACCGGCTGGCACTATGCGTCCGTGGGCCAGCCTCGCTGCCGTTGTGCTCACGCTCAACCTGCTGCTGACCGGCGGAACCGTCATACTGAGTGAGCGGTTCACTCGTTCGGTGGAGCCCGGCACAACGCAGGTCATCGCCCGTCTGGTTAGCAGCGGCGCCCTGACTTCAACGACCATGCCCGACGAGCCGTGGGTGCATCCCGAGCACCGGCACGCCGCGCTTGACGCCCGCTTGTTCTTCGGCCCGCCCTTGGCCCAATTGGAACGCACCCAAAGTCGCACCACTCAGGTCGGTGTGGTGCTGGCCGGAGCCATGCTGCTGACGATCGGCATCGCCGCCGCGGTACGGGCTCTGGCCCGGTCGCCGGAGCCCAAAGCCTGAACCCACAGGCTCGAACACCCGCTGCTTACAGGTCGGCCTTGCCGGCCTTCTTGGGGGTCTTCTTGCTGGCGATGTCCTCATCCTCGCTGTAGAGGATGCACTGGCAGTTGCTGCACCGCGTCAGCCGACCGGCCGCGATCGCGTTGATCGTCTGCACGGTCAGCGCCATCATGCACGCGCCGCAGGACCATTCGTGGGCGCGACGGTTGATCTCTTCCACCTTGGCCATGGCATCCTCGCCACGCTTGGCCAGCAGGTCTTCCAGGATCTTCAGCGCATCGGCCGGGGCCGCCTTGGCCTGCTCGGCCCGCTGCGTCTTCAGCTCCGCCAGCCGGTCCTTGATCTCCGACTCGCGGCTGGCCCGGTCCGCCTTGGCCTTCTCCACGATCACCGCCCGCTCGGCCCGAGCCGCCTCGATGGCCTTGAAGGCCTCCTCGGACTTCTCGATCTGCTCCATGAGCTCGAGTTGCTTCTTCTCCACCTCGTCCTTGGCGGTCTTGAGCGTGTTGAGCTCGGTGAGGAAGGCGGAGTATTCCTTGTTGTTCTTGGCCGCGTTCATCTGCTCGCGGAGCTTGTCCATCCGCTGCTGATGCCCGCCCGCCTCGGCCTCAAGGTTGGCGTGCTGGGCCTTGAGCTGCCGCAGCGTGGTCTGTGCCGCGGTGTGCTTGCCGTCCACGTCCCTCTGCTGCTTGAGCTGCTCCGCCAGGAACCGCTCGGCACCGTCCAGTCGGCCGGTGAGCCCGCGGATGAGTTTGTCGGTTTCGAACACCTTGCGAAGCTGAGCAGTGACGGTCATCGAACGACGGCTCCAAACCCGCACCCCGATGCGAACAGGCGAAGGCCATGATACGTCCGCAAACGGCCGAGACGGCCCTTCCCCGCCGGTTCTGTCGGGAAAGGTCAGGATCGGAGCAGCACGAAGGCCCAGTAGGCGGCCGGAGCGGTGATCACCAACGAGTCAAGCATATCCAGCATCCCCCCGAATCCGGGCAGGATTCTGCCCGCATCCTTCACCCCTGCATCCCGCTTGACCACGCTGGCCGACAGGTCCCCCAGTTGCCCAAGCCCGCCCAGCAGCACGCCCAGCACGGCCGCCTCCAGCAGGCCGATGCCCTTCAGCCCCCCGGTCCCGAAGCCGGCCCCATCCGCCCACGCCCGGCCGACCACCACAAACAGCATGGCGAACCCGGCAGCGGTGATCAACCCGCCGACCAGACCCTCCCAGGTCTTGCCGGGGCTGACCCACGGGATGAGCTTGTGCTTGCCGAAGGCCGTGCCCGTGAAGTACGCCCCCGAGTCGCACATCTTCACAATCATGATCACGGCGACCATGACCCAGACCGAGTGCTCCCGCCGGATGGCCAGCAGGAAGCCCAGCGCCACGCCCATGTAGATGAAGGTGAACGCAGCGGCGGCCACCGCCCCGCCGGCGCCTTTGAGGTCCTTGTCGCGGACGTAGGCCAGCATGGACAGCAGGACCACCAGCGCCCCGGCGGTCGCCAGCACCGTTCCGGCGTGGTCGCCCATCAGGGCCGAACCGGGGCCGCCGATGCACAGCCCGCCGGCCAGCACGCCGGACGCGGCAGCGACGGTGAGGTGGCGCTTGCTGGCCTGAATGTTCATGGCGTTGAACATGCGGGCCAGTTCAAGCCCGGCCCGGCCGGCGGCGAGCATGCCCAGCAGCAACAGCACCAGCCCGCCGGGGAGCGAGGCCTGAGGCCAGAGCGGGGCCAGCCACGCGGGGGTTGCGATGGCTTCCAGCCGCTCGTCCAGCACCATCAGCCCGAGCAGGGCGATGATCAGCACCGGACCGAAAAGCAGTCGCAGTTTCATGCGTCCCCAGCGTATCGCGCACGGGGCCCAGACGGCGACCGGGCGGCGACCGGCCGGCGGCAGCGAACCTCAGGCCGAGAGCCCGCCGAACTTGCGGGTGCGCCCGGCGAAGTCGCGAATGGCGGCGTGCAGTTCGGCCTCGCCGAAGTCGGGCCAGAGCACGTCGGTCACGTGCAGTTCGGCGTAACTGATCTGCCAGAGCAGGTAGTTGGACACCCGCATCTCCCCGGCGGTGCGGATGAGCAAGTCGGGGTCGGGCAGGTCGGCGGTGTACAGGTGCCGGGCGAGGGTCTGCTCGGTGATCTCGTCGGGCTTGAGTTCGCCCCGGGCGACCTTCTCGGCGATCGCCCGCGTCGCATCGGCGATCTCGGCCCGGCTGCCGTAATTGACGGCCAGGCAGAGCGTTGCGGCGGTGTTCCCGGCGGTGCGGGCCTCCAGCTCCGCGACCCGCTGCTGCACCGCAGCGGGCAACTCGGCCCGCCGGCCGATCTGGCGGAAGCGGACGTTGTCGCTCATGAGCTTCTCAGCCTGGCTGGCCATGTTCTCCAGATACAGGGCCATCAGCGCGTCGACCTCGTCCCTGGGCCGCTTCCAGTTCTCCATCGAGAACGAGTACAGCGTCAGCACCTCCACGCCGAGCCGACCGGCGGCATCGACGATGGCGTGGACCGACTTGGCGCCTTGCCGATGCCCCAGAGCGCGGGGCAGGCCCCGGCGGGTGGCCCAGCGGCCGTTGCCGTCCATGATGATGGCGATGTGGCGGGGAATCTTGCCCGGATGCACATCGGGCAGAATGGCCAGCGGGTCGGCCTTGGGATTGCGCTGGCGAATGCGAGCGACAGCTGCTGCGGCATCGTGGGAACCAGAAACGGCGGCAGCAGAGCCGGGTTGGGGTTCAGAAGCGGAAAGGGGTGCAGCGAGCAGACCGTCCATGGGGTGCCATGGTATGGGATCGGCCCCGGGCAGCGGCCCGGGGAGAAGGGCGACTCACCGGTTCGGCCCAATCCGGCAGCCCCGTGTGCATGCGACTACTTCCTCGGAGTGGAGGCGGAACCGGACGCATCGCTGGCTTTGGGGATTTTGATATTGGTTCCGCAGTTCCGGCACCGGACGGTCTTCCCTCGGGCGGCGGCGGGGACAGCAAGCACCTTGCGGCACGAGAGATTCGGGCACATGATGCGGACGTTTTCTGAGGCCATATGGACGCCACCTCGGCCGTGGAATATCGGCCAGATCGCGGGTGGATTGAACTGCGCGGTCCGCGTCACTCAGGCAAAGCCACGATTGGGTGGGGTGAAAGGGCGGATAAGGAGGGAAAGCGGGGTTACCGGTCGCGCGTCTGGGGTTGGCGGAGCGAATGATGCGAGTCGGCAGGCCGGATCCGCCTTGCGAACCGCCCACTGCTGCACCGAGAGCATCCGGAGTTTAACCTACCATGTCCACTGCCAACACCTCTCTGATGACCGCGTCCGCCACCAGCGTGGTGGGCCTGCAATGGGGCGATGAAGGGAAGGGGAAGATCGTGCACGCGCTGGCGGACACGCATGACGTGGTGGTGCGATATAACGGAGGGGCGAACGCCGGACACTCAGTCGTGGTCAAGGGTGAGCGGTTCGCCCTGCACCTGATCCCGTCGGGGATCCTCCACCGCCAGACGACGTGCATCGTGGGCAACGGGGTGGTGGTGGACCCGGGTTGGCTGATCAAAGAGATTGACGGGCTGGCCGGACGCGGTGTGCCATGCGACAACCTGTTCCTTTCGGATCGGGCACACCTGGTGATGCCGTGGCACAAGGTGGAGGACGAACTGCGGGAGAAGTGGCTGTCGGCCAGCAGCGGGGAGCCGATCGGCACGACCAAGCGGGGCATCGGCCCGTGCTATGCGGATAAGGCTCTGCGGAGCACGGCGGTGCGGATGGGGGAACTGAAGAACCTGAGCGAACTGGAGGCGAAGATCCGCCGGGTGGCGCCGCTGAAGCAGGCGATGCTGGGCGCGTTGGCGGCCGGGTGTGGCGAGCCGGCACCGAAGGTGGACGCGGGCGAGATCATGGAGCACTGCCGGCAGTGGCAGACGCGTCTGTCGTCGCGGATCACCGACACGGCGGGGATGCTGCAGGGCCTGCTGGGGCAGGGCAAGAAGGTGCTGTTCGAAGGCGCCAACGCGACGATGCTGGATGTGGATCATGGTTCGTACCCGTTTGTGACCAGTTCCTCTACGGTGGCGCTGGGCGCGCCGCTGGGGGCGGGCGTGCCGATGCAGTGTGTGGGCAAGGTGCTGGGGGTGATGAAGGCGTACAGCACGCGAGTGGGCGGAGGGGCGATGCCGACGGAACTGGTGGGCAGCCCGGAGACCGAGGCGCTGGGCGAGAAGATCCGCCAGCGGGGACGGGAGTTCGGCACGACAACCGGACGGCCGAGGCGGGTGGGCTGGCTGGATTTGTGCGTGGTGCGGTACTCGGCGGCACTGAACGGCTGCACCGGGCTGTGCGTGATGCTGCTGGACGTTCTGGAAGGGTTGCCGGAACTGAAGGTGTGCACGGGGTACCAGACGCCGGAAGGACCGGCGAACAAGCTGGTGCCGGACGCGGCGTGGATGGCGGCGGCCAAGCCGGTGTATCGCACGCTGGAGGGCTGGAGCGGGGACATCTCGGGGGCGAGGAAGATGAGCGACCTGCCGACGGCGGCAAGGCGGTATCTGGACCTGATCACCGAGACGGTGGGTGTGCCGCTGGCGATGGTGTCGATCGGGCCGGGGCGGGAAGCGACGATCGAGGTGTAAGAGGGCGGGCACCGCCCCGGGGGCGGGTGCCGGAAAGGCGGGACGGGACGACATGGCCAAAGCAAGGCACATTTTCGTGTGTAAAGCGTGCGGCGCGGTGCAGACACGCTGGATGGGCAAGTGCCCGGACTGCAACACGTGGGAATCGCTGGAGCAACAGACCGTCGAGCGGGCCAAAGTGGACCCGCGGAACGCGGCGGCAAGCCAATGGGCGGCGGCAGCGGCGCAGAGCGCCGAGGCCGACGGGGGCGATGGGCCGGATGGCGATGGAGCGGGCGCAGGGGGCGGAATCGGGGCGGGCGTGACGGCCGGGCTGGAGGCGCTGGGGTCGGGCCGGACGCCGGCGAGGCCGATCGCCGAGGTGGGGACGGCGGGGCCGCCGGTGCGGATCATGACGGGGATCGGGGAACTGGACCGGGTGCTGGGCGGGGGCGTGGTGCCGGGGTCGGCGGTGCTGCTGGGGGGTGATCCGGGGATCGGCAAGTCCACTTTGCTGCTGCAGGCGGCTGGCAGTCTTGCGAGGGGCGGGGTGCGGACGCTGTATGTCTCGAGCGAGGAGTCGGCGGAGCAGGTGAAGCTGCGGTTCGCGCGGTTGGTGAGCCGGGCGGACGGGACGCGGGCGTCGACGCTGCCGGAGTTGTTTGTGCTGGCGGACACGTCGCTTGGGCGGATCGCCGAGCAGGCGGCCAAGGTGCTGGGTGAGGTGCCGACGGAGCGGCGGCTGCTGGTGATTGACTCGATCCAGATGGTGTACAAGGCGGATCTGGATGCGTTTCCGGGATCAATGACGCAGCTGCGGCGGTGCTGCGCTGAACTGGTGTACATGGCCAAGGCGACGGGGACGGCAGTGATATTGGTGGGGCACGTGACCAAGGACGGGATGCTGGCGGGGCCGAGGCTGCTGGAGCACCTGGTGGACACGGTGCTGTACTTTGAGGGTGACCGGTACCACGCGCACCGCGTGGTTCGGGCGATCAAGAACCGCTTCGGCTCGACGCTGGAACTGGGGCTGTTTGAGATGACCGGGTCGGGGCTGCGGGAGTCGCCGGACGGCACGCCGGTGGCCGGGCTGGAGGCGGGGAGCAAGCCCAGGCCGGGGACGGTGATCACCCCGGTGCTGACAGGGACGCGGTGCCTGCTGGTGGAGTTGCAGGCGTTGACGGCGACGGGCTTCCCCGGAGCGGTGAAGCGAAAGGCCAGCGGGGTGGACGGGAGCCGGCTGGCGATGCTGATCGCGGTGCTGGAGCAGCACGGGGGGCTGCGGCTGGCGGATCGCGACATCTTCACATCGGCGGTGGGCGGGGTGAAGGTGGCGGAACCGGCGGCCGACTTGGGGCTGCTGCTGGCGGTGGCGGGGGCGCACCTGAAGAAGAGCCTGGCGCCGGGGATGGCGGCGGTGGGCGAGGTGGGGCTGGGCGGAGAGGTTCGGGCGGTGGCGAGTCTGGCGCAGCGGGCGACCGAGGCCAAGCGGCTGGGATGCAAGGGGCTGGTGGTGCCCCGGATCAGCGGGCGGGGCGGCGGGGCGGCCCAGATGGGGATGCCGGCGGGGCTGGAGGTGGTGCCGGTGGGGACGGTGCAGGAAGCCATGGCGCTGCTGGGCTGACAGTGCCCGAACGGGGGACGGGCGTGCCGACGGGCGGATGGTGGGCGGGCTGCGAGCGGAGCGGCGAGCGATCGGGCATCCTGACGTGCAGAAACCCGCGAGAAGGGGGGGCGGCGGATCGCTATCCTCGGCCCTCGCCGGCGGGCCAAACCTGGCTGCGACGCAGCGAGAACATCCCTTACCCACCATCGTCGCCCCCGGCTGTTTCCGGGGAGGGCGGACAAGCGAATCGGAGCGGAAGACATGAACATCGGCGCCATTGGCATTGACTCGGGGCATCTGGAAGCGTTCACGAAGCTGATCAACGCGCGGAACAAGGCGGGGACCACGCGGTGCCGCGTGAGCCACTTCTGGAGCGACGGGAGCAACGACTGGGTGCAGACCAAGAACGACAAGGTTCGTCTGGAGCACTGCGCCAAGTGGAAGGCGGGGGCGATTGAGCACGGGGCGGTGGAGGCGAAGAGCCTGGAGGAGATGCTCAAGGCGTGCGACGGGTTCATGGTGCTGAACGTGTCGGGCGGGAAGCACTCCAAGTTCGCTGAGAAGTGCCTGAAAACCAAGAAGCCGACGTACGTGGACAAGCCGCTGACGACGAAGTTTGCGGAGGCGAAGAAGCTGCTGGCGCTGTCGCGGAAGCTCAAGGCCCCCTGCTACTCGGCCTCGTCGCTGCGGTTCATCGCGGCGTTTGATGGGATCGACTTTGCCAAGCTGGGCAAGGTGGTGGCGGTGGACGCGTACGGGCCGGGCGAGTTGCTCAAGGCGGACCCGCACCTGTGGCACTACGGGTGCCATGCGATCGAGATGGTGGACTCGATCTTCGCGCGGAGCGGGCAGGGCGCGGGCGTGAAGAAGGTCTCGGCGGTGGAGATGGCCGACCGGCACCTCTTGGACCTGGAGTACCGCGACGGGCGGTATGTGTCGATCCGGCTGGAGCGGAAGGGGTCGTGGGAGTTCGGCGGGATCATCCACGGCGAGAAGGGCGCCGCCTCGTTCCGCGAGACGTTCGGCGACGGCGCGTCGATCTACGACCGGCTGATCGGCGGGATGGTGAGCTTCTTTGAGGGCAAGGGCCAGCCGGTGCCGCTGCGGGACATCGTGGAGACGGTGGCGGTGATGGACGCGGGCAACGCGTCGATCAAGAAGAAGGGCGCGTGGGTGAACGTGCCGGCGGTGAAGTGACCGGGCGGTGGGCCAAGTGGCACACCTGAGAGCACTTGCACAACTCAACAGCAACTGACCACGCCGGCCGCCCCGATGGGCGGCCGGTTGTGCTTTGGGCGTGCGGTCGGGACGCGGGCGGAGGGGTGATCCCTGATCAGGGGACATGACGCGAGCCGGTGCTGCACAGCGGACGGGAAGCGGACGACCGTCAGCTATGATCTGCCGCAAAGTGCACGGATTGCAGCGGGCTCACCGCTGCGGATGACAACCAGCGAGAACAGACATGAGCATGTATCGTCGGACGGTGTGGGCGGCGGCGGGCCTGGGGCTGATGGTGGCCGGCTGCACCATTTCGGGATGCAGCAGCTCGGCGGCTGTGGAGACACGGAGTACGACCGTGGGGCAGGAGCTGCAGGACCTGGACAGTGCCCGGAACAAGGGCCTGCTGACGGAGGAGGAGTACAACCGCAAGCGTGCGGAAATCCTCAAGCGGAAGTAAGGCCTGCGGGCGGGGGAAGGACCCATGACCATGAAAACGACTTTGCTGATGTGCGTGATGGGATGCGCTCTGGCGTGCGGCGGGTGCGCTTCCAAGCCGGCTGCGGAGGTTTCGTCCAAGGAACTGGCGGCGGCCCGTGCGGCGCACGCTGAGCTGAAGCCCGGAGCTTCGCGGCAAGCGGTCCTGGACTCGTTCAAGGCCGGGAACCTGGTGAAGCTGGGGAACTCGAGCATGGCCGGGGCGGCCATCGAGGAGTGGAAGTACGAGGCGTTCCACGACGAGAAGGAACGCAAGAACCTGTTCGTGACGTTCTTGTACTTCTGCAACGACCGGTTTGTTGACAGCAGCGACCAGCGGATCGACTTCCGCAACAACGAGGCGTTGGTCGCCAAGTGGATCGGCAAGCCGAGCAAGTGATTGGCGGGCGGGGCGGGGTGTGCGACGCAGCGGCGCGGCTGAGGGGTGGTGGTGACGTGCGCACAACGCGCCGGAGCGGAGGGCCACCGTGCCTGTGGGCGGTGGCTGCGGAGACAGGTTGGGGGTCTGCGGCCGCTGTACCGACGGGGACGGACCTGCGAGTGTGGCCATGCCAGGCGGGGCGAGGAGGTGCGCGGGCAGCGAGGATGGGCCGCGGCGGCGGTGGAGTGGCGGAGCGGGCGACAGCGGGACGGTGCGGTGCTGGGAGAGAACTGGTGCCGGGGCGAGGGGAACGGGCGACGCAGCGTGGGCGGGCCTCTCCGGGGATGCGGGCGGAGGGGTGTTGGCTGCCGGGGCGGGTGCAGGGGCAGTTGCTGGGGCGGCGGCGGCGGATGGGCGGCACTGGGCAACAGGTGCGGCGAACTGCGCGATGTTGTGGTGGAGGGCGGGCAGATCTTTGAGCGTCTTGACGATGGCGGAGGCAGCGCGGCAAGCGAGGGCCGGCGACTCGGTCTGGCGTGCGACGACGGTGAAGGTGGCGAGGGCGACCCGCAGGGCGGCGAGGGCCTCGGCTTGGAGATCGTCGTGAGGCGAGACGGGGGACATGTGGGGACTCCAGAGGGTGCTGCAGAATGGATGGGCGGACGACCCGGACTGGTGAACGGACACAGAGCGGCTCTACCCCTGGCGGACACTGCGGTTTCGTGCGCGCCCGTGCGGGGGCTGGAACGCGATTTGGCGTTGTGTTTGCAGGGAGAATCGTCGCGTTGAATGCACTGCGGATTGCGCGTTTGGTGTGAGCGCGTTCGTGCGCGCTGAGCACGGGGAGACCGGGCACTGCAGGTTGAGGCTGGGCCGGCGGAACCCCCCGCCCCGCTTCCACCCCCCACCCACCCACCACCACCACCGGCGGCGGCGGCGGCGCGGCTGCGGACGGGCGCGATACCCTCCGCGCGGAGTCGGGGGTTGCTTTGTCAAGGGATCCGCGAACAGGAGTGCGGGATGGCTATTGACGATGTCGCCGGGATGCGGACACGGATCAGGGCTTTGGGGCTCGGCGAGCACGAGGTGGCGATCCTGCGGCTGGTTCGGCCGAGTGTGCGGCTTCGCCCGAGGCTGGTTGACCCGAGCGAACTGAAGCCGGGCGACTCGCGGTTTGGCGGCGATCCGCACATGCCGCCGGAGATGGAGTGGCCGACGTGGGACGGTGTGCCACTGGCGCACCTGGCAACGGTGCGACTGTCAGAGGCCAGCAGGCACGACAGCACGGGCTTGCTGCCCAAGCGGGGGCTGCTGTACTTCTGGTATGACCTGATGGAGATGCGGTGGGGATTCGACCCGGACGATGCGGGAAGTTTCAGGGTGGACTACGTGGCGGATGAGGGCGCGGCAACGGAACTGCGGACGGTGCCCAGGGTGACGCCGGGCGAGAGCGGCGACGAGTTGGCGGTTGATTGGGAAGCGCCGCCTGCGTGCCGGCTGCGGTTTCACCCATCGCTGACGCTGCCGGATGCGGCATGGCTGGCGGAGTTTGCACCCGAGCACGCCGAACTGGGCGAACTGGACGAGTACAACGAGTTGCTGGCGGAGTGCATGGATGCGTCGCAGCACCACATGCTGGGGCACCCGGCGGCGAAGCAGAACCCGATGGAGCCGGAGTGCCAGATGGTGACCCACGGCCTGTACTGCGGCGACGCGAGCGGGTTCAGCGATCCGCGGGCGGAGGAACTGGAAGGCGGCATCGCGGACTGGCGGCTGCTGCTGCAGATTGACACTGACGAGGAAGCAGACGGCCCGGGCTGGATGTGGGGCGACATGGGCAGTTTGTACTTCTGGATGCCGGAGCAGGCCCTGCGGGAGCGGGACTTCTCCAAGGCGTGGATGGTGCTGCAGTGCAGTTGAGCGATCGCTGAGCGCCGGGGCCGGCGGGGCCGGAGGAAGGTGCAGCGAATTGGGCGATGTTGTGCTGGAGAGCGGGCAGGTCTTTGAGGGTCTTGACGATGGCGGACGCAGCGCGGCAGGCGAGGGCCGGCGACTCAGTCTGCCGGGCGACGGCCGTGAAGGCGGCCATGGCGACCCGGAGGACGGCGAGGGTTTCGGCCAGGAAGTCGTCAGCGAGCGAGACGGGGGCCATGGTGGACTCGTGTGGGCTTGCGTGATGCGCACGGCGGGACGGCCCGGACCGACGGGCAAGAACAGAGCGGCTCTACCCATGCAGGACACTGCGGCCCCGTGTGCGCGCCGGAACGCGAACCATGGAGCGATCTGGCATTGTGATTTCAGGGCAGACCCGTCGATCCTCACCAAGTGCGGATTGCGCGTTTGGTGTGAGCGCGTTCGTGGTCGCGGACCGCGGAGGATGACCGGCATTGGACGCCGAAGCGGAGCCGGCGTTGACTCTGGATCAACGTGCAGCGGTAGCGAGTCGCGGTCTGCTCCGGCCGGGAACCGGGGCTCAACTTGCGGGTGTGCAGCAGCAAGAGTGCGGGATGGCCATGGACGAGGTTGCCGCGATGTGGACCAGGGCTGTGGGCCTTGGCAAGCTGGAAACGGCGATGTGAGCGCGTTGGGGATCGGTGTCGCAGCGGCAGTCGCAACGGCACAGCGAGGCAGCTGAAGCCGCTCATCGGGCTGGCTCACGCCGCCCATCGACCTCTGAGGTACGGAAGCCAGCCACCGGAAGGGCATCAATCCAAGCGAGCAGATCGGCAGCGGAGCGCTGGCCCCGGAGGACGGCGACGACCTTGCCATCGCGGAGGGCGTAGGTCATGGGGATGCCCCGCGACCCGAGGTGCTTGTCGGCCAACTGCGGGGCGCGATCGACCTCGATGTGGGTGGGCAGGAAGCGGGCGTCAGCGAGGCGGGCGAGGACGGCGGGGTTGTTCAGGGCGTCGCGCTTGTATTGCTGGCAGGGGGCGCAGCGGTCGGCGGTGGCGAAGGCGATGACCAGACGGGTGCTGCCGGCGGCGGTGATGGCGGCATCGAGCGGCGGGGCCTGGGCGATCAGGGGCGGGAGGGAGATGGTCTCGCGGGCGACGATGAAGCCGGTGGAGGGGTCGTACTCGTGGGCGACGGTGAGGCGGTCCATCCAGGCGCGGATGGCCGGGGGCGGGGTGGCTTGGGCGGCGGCGGATTGGGGAGGGGTGGCCGGAGATGGGGCCGGCGAGGACGAGGCGGAGGGTGCCTGAGATGAGGATGCGCAGCCGGAGGCGAGGATCGCGGCAGCGAGGAGGACGGGGGTGAGGCACTGAGTGTTGCGGCGGATCATGGCGGGGAAGGTACGCGGGGCGTGGCGGGCTGGCGGCACACCCGGATGCGGGGATGCGGAGCTGGCTGAGAGCTCGAGTGGCGTGTAACCATGATGGCCTCAAGTTTTTGATTCAGTCAACATCGCGGATACCATCGTTCCTTGGACGATCGGCATCGGTCCATCCTGCGGACGCATGGCATCCAGCCCACGGCCCAGCGGCTGGCTGTGCTGCGGGCCGTGGAGGCTCGCCCGCACGCGACGGCCGATGAGGTGGCGGGGCTGGCCCGAGCGAGCATCGGGACGATCTCACATCAAGGTGTGTACGACGCGCTGGCCATTCTGACGGACCGGCGGGTGATCCGGCGGATTGAACCGGCGGGGTCGCCAGCGCGGTTTGAAGCACGCGTGGGGGACAACCATCACCACCTGATCTGCCGGCACTGCGGCCGGACCGAGGACGTGGACTGTGCCGCGGGGCACGCACCGTGCCTGAAGCCGGCGGAGTTGCACGGCTATGCGGTGGATGAGGCGGAGATCGTTTTCTGGGGCACGTGCCCCGCCTGTCAGCATCAACAACCAAGGCCCTCGCCGTGAAGCGACTGGGGCACGCGGCCGCCGGTTCGTCGGCGGCGATGGATCCGGAACTGTCACCCACCCTTGTCAGGAGACTCTCGTGAGCAACCAACCCGCCCAGTGCCCGTTCGGCCATGGCTCCGCAGGCCGCGCTATTCCGGCTGTGAAGGAGACCACCAAGTGGTGGCCGGAGCAGTTGAACGTGGGCGTGCTGCACCAGCACTCGAACCTGTCGAACCCGATGGACCCGGAGTTTGACTACGCGGAGGCGTTCAAGCAGCTGGACTATGCGGCGCTGAAGAAGGACCTGCTGGCGCTGATGACCGACTCGCAGGAGTGGTGGCCGGCGGACTTCGGGCACTATGGCCCGCTGTTCATCCGCATGGCCTGGCACGCGGCCGGGACGTACCGCATCAGCGACGGGCGGGGCGGTGCGGGGGACGGCCAGCAGCGGTTTGCGCCGCTGAACAGCTGGCCGGACAACATCAACCTGGACAAGGCACGGCGGCTGCTGTGGCCGATCAAGGCGAAGTACGGCAACAAGATCTCGTGGGCGGACTTGTTTGTGCTGACGGGGAACGTGGCGCTGGAATCCATGGGGTTCAAGACGTTCGGCTTTGGCGGCGGGCGGGCGGACGTGTGGGAGCCGGACGAGACGACCTGGTGGGGCCCAGAGAGCACGTGGCTGGCGGACCAGCGGTACTCGGGGGATCGGGAACTGGCGCAGCCGCTGGCGGCGGTGCAGATGGGGCTGATTTACGTGAACCCGGAGGGGCCGAACGGCAACCCGGACCCGATGGCGGCGGCGCGGGACATCCGCGAGACGTTCGCGCGGATGGCGATGAACGACGAGGAGACGGTGGCACTGATCGCCGGCGGGCACACGTTTGGCAAGTGCCATGGTGCGGGGGACGCGAAGCTGCTGGGCGTAGAGCCTGAGGGTGCGGCGGTGGAGGAGCAGGGCTTCGGCTGGACGAGTCGCTTTGCCAGCGGCAAGGGCGGGGACACGATCACCAGCGGTCTGGAGGTGACGTGGACCAAGACGCCGACCAAGTGGAGCAACAACTACTTCGAGAACCTGTTCGGATTTGAATGGGAACTGACCAAGAGCCCGGCGGGGGCCCACCAGTGGACGCCGAAGAACGGGGCCGGGGCCGGGCTGGTGCCCGACGCGCACGACCCGACCAAGCGGCACGCGCCGGCGATGCTGACGACGGACCTCGCCCTGCGGGTGGACCCGGCGTACGAGAAGATCTCGCGGCGGTTCCTGGCCAACCCGGAGGAGTGCGCCGACGCCTTCGCGCGGGCGTGGTTCAAACTGACGCACCGTGACATGGGACCCCGGGCACGGTACCTTGGCCCAGAGGTGCCCAAGGAGGTGCTGATCTGGCAGGACCCGGTGCCGGCGGCGGACCACCCGCTGATCGATACGGCGGATGTGACGGCGCTGAAGGGGAAGATTCTGGCGAGCGGGCTCAGCGTAGCAGAACTGGTGCGGACGGCGTGGGCTTCGGCCTCGACGTTCCGCGGCAGCGACAAGCGGGGCGGGGCCAACGGGGCCCGCATCCGGCTGACGCCCCAGCGGTGGTGGGAGGCGAACAACCCGGCGGAACTGTCCAAGACGCTGGACACGCTGGAGGGCGTGCAGAAGGCATTCAACGCCTCGCTGACCGGCGGCAAGCGGGTGTCGCTGGCGGACGTGATCGTGCTGGGCGGGTGCGCCGCAGTGGAAGAGGCGGCCCGGCGGGCGGGGCACCCGGTGCGGGTGCCGTTCACGCCGGGACGCACCGATGGGACGGCGGAGCAGACCGACGCGGCGTCGTTCGCGGTGCTGGAGCCCAAGGCGGACGGCTTCCGCAACTACGTTCGCGCCGGCTTGGAGAAGCACGCGGCGGAGTTGCTGATTGACCGGGCCAATCTGCTGACGCTGACGGCGCCGGAGATGACGGCGCTGATCGGCGGGATGCGGGCGCTGGGCGCGACGCACGGCAACTCGCCGCACGGCGTGCTGACCAGCCGGGCGGGGACGCTGAGCACCGACTTCTTCGTGAACCTGCTGGACATGAACACCAAGTGGCAGCCGTCGGCGAGCAAGCCGGGCGTGTTTGAGGGTCGCGATCGCAAGACCGGCGAGTTGCGCTGGACGGCAACGATCGTGGACCTGGTGTTCGGCTCCAACTCACAGTTGCGGTCGCTGGCGGAGGTGTATGCCTCGGCGGACGCGGGCGCGACGTTTGTGCGGGCGTTTGCCTCGGCGTGGGCGAAGGTGATGGATCTGGACCGGTTTGATGTGAGGGGGTGAGGGCGCGATTGACGCCACCCGCCGGCCTCCTGCCTCCCGCCCCCCCACTGCTGCCTGTGACGTTCAGGGCGGAGTGATGTGCCGGAACGCAGAATCGCATGAGCCCCTGGGCCGGATGGTCCGGGGGCTCTTTGTTTTGGCGATCACTGGGGCACCGGCACGCCCGGCTGAGGGGTCTGACTCAGGGCGGCGTCGAGGATCTCGGCGACGATGACGTTGTATTGGAGGCTTGAGAGTGGATCGACCGGGCATTCGCCTCGGACGACCTGGCGGAGGTAGGTCCACTCGTCCTGCAGGTGGGACGGCTTGGGCGGCGGCTTGACGGCGCGGCTCGGGCCGTCGGGCGTGCGGAGGGAGAGATCATCCCACTTGGCGGCGTGGATGGAGCCCTGCTCGGTGTGCAGGTCCATCTCTTTGTTGTCGTGCGTCCAGGCCCACGAGGCCTGGATGACGGCAGTGGCGGTGGGGTAGGTGAGCACGATGGTGGCGTCGTCATCCACGCGGGGGTAGACGCCGGGCTTGAGCGTGGAGCGTGACGCGACGATGCTGGTCGGACGCTGGCCGTTCATGAGCCAGGTGGACAGGACGGCTCCATAGCAGCCGAAGTCCACGATGGCTCCACCGCCGTTGGCTGCCGGGTCGGTGAGCCAAGCGAGGAACTCGGGGGCGCAGCCGATCTCCTTCGGGCCCTTGTGGCCGTGACGGAAGACCATGCGGCGAATGGGCGCGGCGTCGGGGGAAGAGGTGATTCGGTGCGCTTCGCGAACGGAGGCGTACCAACTGGTCTCAAAGTTGGTGAGCACGAGGATGCCGTGCTGGTCGGCGAGATGCTGCATTCGGGCGGCGTGGGCGGCGCTGAAGGTGAGGGGCTTCTCGATCAGCAGGTGGATCTTGCGCGGGGCGCAGGCCTCGACGGCGGCGAGGTGGTCGGCGATGGGGGACATGACGCTGACGGCCTCGGGCTTGACGGCGTCGAGCATGCCCTCGAGGGAGGAGTGATGGAGCGCCGGATCGAGCTTGTACTTGGCGGCCAGGCGGTCGAAGAGCGCCCGATTGGGCTCGTAGATGCCGACGATGGAGAGGTCGGACCGCTGGGAGGCCTGCCACAGCAGCCCTTCGACGTGGCCGTGCACGAGGCCGATGATGGCGATGCGCAGGGGGCCTGTGGCGGTGGAGTGGGCGATGGGTGCGGGGGTGGGTTGGGCGGTGCCTGCGGACTGCGGCGTGGCACAGGAGGCCAGCGCAAAGGCGAAGAGCGCGAAGGCACACAAGGGGCGGATGATGAAGGCGGATGGCGTGGGCAGCGGCGGGATGACAGGCATGGGGACAGCGTACACACGGAAAGGCCGGCGCTTGCATGCGGGGTTGCCGAGTTGGGGCGGGGCGAGCAACTGGGTGCGCAGGGTCGGTCCACGGAAAGGCGCTCCATGCCCAGCGTGACGCTCGCTTACCTTCGACCTGCCCCGCAGCATGGTACTTGCGACGACGAAAGGGGTTGGCGGAGATCAGTCGGAGCGATGACGCGCAGCAGTCGGCCGCGGGGCAGGGGAAACGGCATAAGGGGCTGGCCGCACGGCGGGAGGGCGGCTGACGCGTAGGTCGGAGGAGGTCGCTCGGGAGGAGGTGTCGGCTCCGGATCCGGGCGGTCGGCGATAGGACTTTGGGCGACGTTGCCGGACGGGCAGCACGAGACGGCTTGGGGCAAGCCGTGGTGATGCAGGAACGGCCAATAGCCGAGATAGTTCCCCCCAACGACGGGGTTATCAGACGCGTTGCACTCAAGTTGCGACGCCAATCGCCGATACGCCACAAGCGTCATCAAAGACGCTGTTGCCGGTCGTCAAAGGCGGCGGAGCACCTCCGGCAGCGGAGGACGGGAGTCTTGCTGTGCGCATGCTCAGAGGTGAAACAGTGGCGGCGACGCTCGGGCTGATGCTCGGTGCGGTGCTGCTTGTGGTACTGGCGGCATCCTCATTCTGGACGCTGTACACGGCCAGCAGTTCGATCACGGCGGCACGCCGGGATCACATCACCAGCACGAGCGTGCTGCTGACGCAGGCAGTCGAATCTCAGCTGGCGGCCGGGGAGCTCACCGCCCTTCGGAGGCTGATCACCGAGACCGCCCGCACCAACGGCCTAGACGAATGTCGCGTTGTGCTGCCGGGAGGGGGCATTCTGGCAGACGCGGATCCATCCCGAGTCACGGTGATGCGGCTGGCAGCACAATGGCCCGAGGGCCAACTGGACGAACTGGAGACGACGATCAATGAGCACGGGGCGCGACTGGTCAGCGAATTGAGCATTCCGGGGAGGGGCACAGCGCGTCTGATCATCGGGGACGGCCGGCGACACGCGCCGTGGGGCACCTGGCAGGTGCGGGCGGGCCTGGGCGGGATCGCGGTCATCGGACTCAGCGGACTGCTGATCACCTATCGGTGGATGCGGACGCGGCTTCGTGCGCTGACCGCCGTGGGTGAGGCGCTGACGGCGGCGAGCACCGGCGAGCGGTGCGTTGATGTGCTTCGGGTCGATGACTCGTTCGGCGCCGCCGCTACGGCGTGGAACGCCATGCTGGATGAGTGCCACGACTTGCGTCGGCAGGCGGACCTGGTGACCGCGCCGGGGAACTCCGGCGGGGCGGGGAGCGGCATCGATCGGGAGATCCGCAATGCATGCGACGCGTTGTGGATGGGCGTGGTCATGATCGACTCCTCCATGCACGTCACGTATGTGAACGGGGCGGCAGCCGTGCTCCTGAGCAAATCACGCGAAGAGCTGGAAGGCACCTCGCTGTCGCTGGCCGTGCAGCTCGGCGACGGCGCCGAGGTTATCAAGGGCGTCGCCGCCGGCACGCTTCGCCGCCGGGAGTCCTTTGAGGTGAGGCTCGGCGACGGTGCGGTACTTCGCTTCGCCTGCCGAGCGGTGCGGAGCAACGGCTCCTCGGCAGCTATCATCATCGTCACCGATGTCACGCAGCAGAAGGCCGCCGACGAGGCTCGCAATTCACTCGTCTCACAGGCGACGCACGAACTTCGAACGCCCCTGACCAACATACGCCTTTACATCGATGCATTGATCGATCAGCAGGATGACGACCCTGCCGCCCGGCTCAAGTGCATCAATGTGATCTCAGAGGAGTCTCGGCGGCTGGAACGTATCGTCGGCGACATGCTCAGCGTCGCGGAGATCGAAGCCGGCACAATGTCCGTCAACCGCGGGGACGTCAGGCTCGAGCCGCTGTTCCAGGAGCTGAGGGCCGATTACGAGGCACAGGCTCAGGACAAGGAGATCTCTCTGACGTTCGACCTTCCGCCGAAGTGGCCAACGCTGTTCGCGGACCGCGACAAGCTGACGCTGGCACTGCACAACCTGCTGGGCAACGCCCTGAAGTACACGCCGGTCGGCGGACGCGTCGGTGTCATGGTCGAAACTCAGGCCGATCCTGCGAAGGGCGATGTGCTGCTTGTGCATGTTTCGGACAATGGCATCGGCATCCGCCCCGAGGAGCACGAACTGATCTTTGAGCAGTTCTACCGAGCGAAGGACAACCGGATCAGTTCGATCACCGGCTCAGGCCTGGGCCTTGCGCTAGCGCGGCAGATCGCCCGTCAGCATGGCGGAGACATCACGGTATCGAGCGAACTGGATAAGGGCAGCACCTTCACACTTGTGTTGCCACTGAGCGCCGCGCCATCGGCGGCGGGAACGACGCTGAGCCGAGCCGCCTGAAGGAGATCGCCATGGACATCATCGAACAACGGCATGGCGCGGTCACCATCCTGAAGCCCATGGGGCCGCTGGTACAGGGGGATGCAGATCAGTTCGGGCGGGCCGTCAAGGATGTGATGCAGCGGAGCCTCGGGCGCTTCGTGATCGATGCCACCGCTGTGCCCTTCGTCGACAGCCGGGGGCTTGAGGTGATTCTCGAGGCCACCGAGGTTTTAGCGTCGAGCGGGTCCACGATCCGCTTTTGCGGGGTGAACGAGACCGTTCGAGAGGTGCTGGACCTGACCGAGGTGGGGGCACAGTGCGACTATTTCGACAACACGAACACCGCGGTGCGGAGCTTTCTGTCGTGAGCCGATCGGCCGCTGAGACATCCATGCTGCAGCCAGCAACGGAGTGATACTTGCCCGACAAGTCCGCCGACAAGCCGCAGACCGACGAGAACGGCCCCGCCGGGCCGACTCCGCGAGGCCGCACGCCAACCCAGGGTCCCGGCGGCAGTGGAGAGCGACTTCGGCTTGGCGACGCGCTGGTGGCCGATGGCCACCTCAGCCGGGAGCAAGTTGAGCGGGCATTGATCGAGCAGAGGCGAACCAGCAGGCTGCTGGGGGAGCTGCTGGTTGAGCAGGGCCTGATAAGCAACGCGAAGCTGGTCAAGGCGGTTGCAGACGGCCTCGGCATCAAGGGGTGCATTCTGCGGCACGGCCTGATCGATCCGCCTCTGCTGAAGCTCGTCGGCGACGAGGAAGCGGAGCGGTTGAAAGTCCTTCCGATGTTCAAGGTGCGGGACACTCTGACGGTGGCCATGGCGGAACCGCAGAGTCTTCCGACGATTGACCGGCTGCGTCAGGTGACAGGCCTGCGGATCAATCCGGTACTGGCGCTTGAAGCGAACATCTTCGAGTTTATCCGCAAGTACCGCGGGGGCGACGTGGATGTTGACGCCTTCCTGACCAGTCTGGCGGAGTCAGACGTCGAGGTTGTCGAGCGCGAGAGCATTGACGAGGGCCCAACCGCCGACCTTGATCAGATGGTGGCGGGAAGCCCCATCATCAACCTGGTGAATGTCGCGTTTCTGACGGCGGTGAAGGACAAGTCGAGCGACATCCATATCGAGCCGGACAAGAAGGGCACACGCATCCGTTACCGCATTGACGGCGTGCTTCGCGACCTGATGAAGCCACCGACGGGCATGCATGCGGCGATTGTGAGCCGGGTCAAGGTGATCGGCAAGATGGACATCGCTGAGAAGCGACTGCCGCAGGAGGGGCGGGTGCGGATCATCGCGGAGGGTCGGGACATCGATCTCCGGGTAAGCGCCATGCCGACGCTTCTGGGCGAGAAGATCGTGGTCCGCATACTTGACAAAGCGAACCTGCGTGTCCGCATGGAGGATCTGGGCTTCCGCTCGGATGCGTTGACCACGTTTAAACGCATCCTTGAACAACCGCACGGACTGGCCCTTGTGACGGGCCCAACCGGCTCCGGCAAGACCACGACGCTGTACTCCGCTCTGGACCTGCTTCGCGGTCCGGAAGTGAATCTCCTCACGGTTGAGGATCCTGTCGAGTATCAACTCGACATGGTGAACCAGATTCAGGTGAATGAGCAGATCGGCCTGACCTTCGCCCGAGCACTGCGTTCGATTCTCCGCCAGGACCCTGATGTGATCATGGTGGGCGAGATTCGGGACGTGGAAACAGCGCGTGTGGCGGTGCAGGCGGCACTGACGGGGCACCTCGTCCTGGCCACCCTGCACACCAACGACGCACCCGGGGCGGTGGCGCGGCTGGTTGACATGGACATCGAACCCTACCTGCTCTCGGCGGCCTTCAACGGCGCAGTGGCCCAGCGGCTTGCCCGCACGCTGTGCAAGCACTGCGTGGCCAAGTACTATCCGCCGCGACAGGTGCTTGAGGACGCGAACCTCCTGGAGAAGGAGGGCATTCCGTTCAAGAAGGGCGGCGGCTGCCAGCATTGCCACGACAGCGGCTTCCAGGGGCGGCTTGGGGTGTATGAGGTGATGGAGGTCACCCCGGAGATACGCCGGATGATTCACCACGGCGCCCCGATGCACGATATTCGTGAGCAATTCAGACGAGGTGGCGGATTGACGCTTCGCGAAGAGGGCGTTCTACTGGCTCTGTCAGGGAAAACCTGCCTGGAGGAGATTCTGCGGGTGACCTCGATGGATGAATCGATGGACAATGCACTGGAGGCACCTCGTCGCACGGCGGGCTCGGCGGCCGAGACGACAGCCGTCGACAAGCCGAGCGTGGATCAGATCCCGGGCCGGGAGGCGGCATGAGGTTCACGTGCAAAGCCTTTGACCGTGCAGGCCGGACAGTGAACGAGGTGGTCGAGGCGGCCAGCCGTGATGAAGCGTCGGAGGTGCTCCGTCGCCGCGGTCTGTTCGTATCCGACGTGCGGGAGTCTCGCGCCGGCTCAACGGCGGCAGTGACCAAGCGTGGACCGCTGTTCGGGGCTGGGAAGCGTCGCAAGTGCCTTGCGCACTTCGCGCGACAGATGACGGTCCTGGTGGGCACCGGCACAACGATTGTGGAAGCCATCCGATCGATTGAGCAACAGGCGGAGGATGCCGAATGGAGGAAGACCCTCGGTGCGATCTGCAAGCGGGTGGAAGAGGGTGAACCCCTTTCGGTTGCAATGGAATCGCATCCGGAGTACTTTGACTCCGTGAGCCGCAGTCTTGTGGCGGCGGGCGAGAGCGGCGGACGGCTTGATGCCATGCTCGCCCGTTTGAGCGCTCTGACAAGGCAGGAGATCAAGATCCGCAGCCAATTGTCTGCTGCGATGATCTATCCGACGCTGCTCTCGTGCATGGGCGTTGCGGTGCTTGGCCTGATGATCGGCTTCGTACTGCCCCGGTTCGAGGGCCTGTTCAAGACCCTGGATGCCCCGCTGCCACCGACAACGCGTCTGCTGATGGATCTCTCGCACCTGCTGGCATCACACTGGCCGTTGATGGCGGGCGGGGCCGCCATGATGATTGTGACCGGGTATGTGTCAGTGACAAGCCAGGCAGGTCGATCGATGATTGACCGGCTTCTGGTGCGGCTGCCGCAGATCGGCAATGTGACGCGGGCGTTCGCAACGGCACGGGTGATCCGGGTGCTTGGCGTGCTCATCGAAGGCAAGGTGCCGATGCTCGAGGCACTCCGTCTGACCAAGGCGGCTGCGGGGAACGCGCTGTACGCGGCGCTTCTGGAAACTTCGGAGGATGTGGTCACGCGGGGAGAGGCGTTGAGCACAGCATGGGGCGGGAGCGATCTGATCCGAGGCGGCGTGGTCGATGCGCTTCGCAGCGGAGAGCGCACGGGCCAGGTGGCTCCGGCACTTCTGAACATGGCGGAGTTCCTTGACGAGGACAATGAACTCATGGTCAAGACACTTACAGGCATCATCGAACCGATCATCCTGATCGCGATGGGCATAGGCGTAGGCCTGATTGCCGTGAGCATGTTCCTCCCGCTGTTCGATCTGACGGCGATGCAGAGCGGAGGCGCCCCATGATTCCATCGATGTCTGACATCCTGAACCCAGGAGGTTCATGGAGCCCGATCGGCGTGGACTTCGGTCAACGAACGGTGAAAGCAGCACAGTGCCATCGCGTTCGCGGCGGCTGGCGGCTTGCTCGCGCCATCACCATTCCGCGTGCCGAAGCGACAGCGCTGCCCACGCTGAAGGAATGCGAGCGTCTCGCGGGGGTGCTTACGCGTCGGGACTTTCGAGGCGATGACGTGGTCGTTGCAGGACCAGCAGGTGTGATCATGACGCTGATTCTGGACCTCCCCCCTCGGGCGTCCGGGGCTCCGCTGGCCACCATCGTGCGGATGGAACTGGCTCGCGCTCACAAGGTTGACGCGGCGAGCATTGAGGCTGCCTGGTGGGATCTGCCGGAGACAGCGCGCCCCGGCGGAGGCCGCGCCAGCGACGGCGTGGCGGCTCTTGCCGTTGGCATGACACACGAGCACGCAGCGACGCTTGTGGACCATATGTGGGGCGCCGGGCTTCGGGTGCGGGCGATCGAGCCGCTTCCATGCGCACTGGCGCGCGGCCTGGTGCCGCTCTGTACGGCCTCGGGGAACGGCCTGAACGCGGTTGTGGACATCGGCTGGTCATCGGCGACCGTGTCCCTGCTGCGCGGCCCAGCGCTGGTGTACACAAGAGTCATCGCAGACGCCGGCGTGAAGTGCGTGTACGGCAAAGCCCTGTCGAGAGCTGGCATGGAGGAGTCGCCATTGGAGGATGTGCTCGCCGACCCGGGCCATAACGGCGTTTCCGGCCGGCGGGCAGCAGACCGGGAGGTCCTCTCGCAGGTCGAGGCACACGCAGCGCTGCTCTCGCGGGAGTTGAAGACATCGCTCGCCTACGCGGCCCACCGGTACCCGGGAACCGGGCGACGCACCGTATTGCTGGTCGGCGGCGGCGCGGAGATTCCCGGTCTTGCGCAGCAGATCGAAGCAGCGCTTGAGGCATCGGCGTCTCCGGTGGCTCCGGTGGCTCCGGCCATGCTGACGCTTGAGTGCACCCCGTCACTGGTGACTCGGGGTGCGAGCGGCTTGTGCGGCGCCATCTCGCTGACCACCCACCCATGCCGCAGCCGCCGAGCGTCGAGGAGGGCGGCATGAACGCGGTCAATCTCATTCCTGCCGCGAGGCTCGCAGCGACAGCTCGCGAGCAGCGAGCCTTTGCGTGGGCTTTCGTCGGCGTGATCTACCTTGCCGGCCTGACGGTTCTGTGCCTGGCTGTGACGGCCGGCTCGGGCGAGATGCGACACACCACCGATGCGGTACGGCGAGCTGAACTGCGACTTGAGAAGCTGGATCAGGAGGTGACGCGGGCGAAGGGCACCGTCAAGGCGACGCAGGCCCGGCTGGACAGCGCACGATCGGTGGGCCGACACCCGGACTGGAGTCGGGTGCTTGCGGCGTTTGCTTCACTGAAAGGTGAACGAGTGGTTCTGACGTCGTGCGAGATGTCGAGTATCGGAGTGGCTCCCGATACCGATCCCAAGGCGGAAAACAGCAGAGTACCAGGCGCAGCAACCAAGGGACGCGGACCGGCGCCACGGAGCTTCTCCCTGAGGCTTGCGGGGATTGCCGATGAGGCCAGGGATGCCTCTGCCTTCGTGGCCGCTCTGGAAGCGACAGAGGTCTTTGACGAGGTCCTGCTGCAGGAAGCGAAGGCGGTCAGCTTCAATGATCGCGACGTCATCGCGTTTCGCGTGGGCGCTTCGCTGCGAGAGAGAGGGGACAACAAGAAATGAACCACAAGCACTTTTGCGGGCTCGCCGGGGCCTGGACGATCGACATCGCGGCGATTGCAGGCATCGCCGGAGTGACTGCTGTCGCATACTTCGCCGTTTATCGGCCGACGATGATGTCCCGGGATGCGGTTGAAGCCCAGACACTTCGCATCCGCGAACTGGATGAGCAATGCCGGGCTCGGGAAGCGCTGTTGCGATCGGCATCGACCGACCTGACGAAGCTGAACGCTGAATGGACAGCGATCGGCCTCACACTTGAATCCGAAAGCGGCATCAACCGGCGACTGTCACGGCTGACTGAACTGGCCGAGAAGGTGGGCCTGAAGGTGACGCAGTTGACCCCGGCAAAGGCTGTTCAGGGACCCCGCTCGAGGATGGTATCGATTGCGGTCGCCGGCCGTGCCCGGTATCCGCAGGCGGTGGCGTTTCTGCGCCTGTTGCATGCGGAGATGCGGGACACGGCGGTGGCGCGGCTGGCGGTCTCATCCACGCCCGAGAACACCGACGGGCAAGCAGACGTTGCCATGCAACTCATCTGGCACGCGCTCGCGGGAGACGATCCGGGTAGCGCTGGTGGTGGCGATGGTGCCGCCCCGGTGAGCGCTCCCGGAAGTGCCGACAGCACCGATCCTTCGGCCCGAACGCGCAACAATTGAACCCGTCGGCCTTGCATGGACGCGGTTTGTTTGCTTAGTTGGTGTGTGGAACTCACCAATCAACGTAAAGCGTCTCTCGCAGTGCTTGTCCTGGCCGGCGTCGGCCTCGTGGTGGACAAGGTCTTCCTGGGGACCTCTGGGCCGGCAATCGCCAAGGCCGATGAGCAGGCCCCGCAGGCTGAGGCTGCGGCAGGGGGCACGCCCGTGACGGCATCCGCGGCCACACACCGACCGGCTGCCGAGCGTGTGGAGCAGCTGGCTGCTCCCGACTCAGCGGTCATTGATGCGTTCGCCTTACCGGCAAGGTGGCGACAGGCAGAACCGGCCGTAGCCGAAGCACAACCGGAAATCGACGCTGCAGCGGTCTTTGCCCGCCAGCATTCGGTATCGGTCCTTCTCAGGAGCGGGAAGTTCCCGGGGCGAGCGATGGTGAGCGGTAGACTGCTTTCGGTCGGGGACCGGTTGGGGCAGGCGGTCTTGATCGATGTTGACGACCATCAGGCGGTCTTTGAGGTGGGCGGGTTGCGGGTACCCCTGAGACTGCGACCAGAGCAGGGCGTCGGCCAGAGCCTCACGCCGACAACGAAGGACGCCGATGCTGCCGACGACGCGGGCTCGCCCCGTCAATAAGGTGATCCGGGGTATCAAGCCGGGGTACACAGCGACCGATACACCCTCGGAGGCGGTCTTCCGCTTCGTAGTCAGAGCCGTTCGTGCGCCGTTCTCGAGCGGCAGATTCGTCACCGGAGGTCATTCATGGTCGCTGCCATCGGTCACCGCGCTTTCAGCCTGATTGAACTGGTCATTGTCGTCGTGATCATCGGGATCATCGGCGCCATCGCCATTCCGCGAATGAGCCGAGGCGCAGAGGGCGCCACGGACTCGGCCTTGACAGCCAATCTCTCGGTGCTGCGGAACGCCATTGACCTGTACAAGACCGAGCAGGGCGCCTACCCGCCGGAGACCGGCTTCGCGAACCACTTGACCACATACACCAATGGGGCGGGCGGTCAGAGCGCGACGAAGGACTCCACTCACATCTACGGGCCGTATCTCCGGGCCATTCCCGCTCTGCCGGTCGGGGCCGAAAAGGGCAAGACGGACGTCGGGTCGGCGGTGGCCGCGGGCACGGCGTGGGTGTACGACAGCGATACCGGAAGGATCTTCGCAAACACCGGCGATCTGATGGACGCACGGGGCAAGCTCTATAGCGACTATTGATTGCCCATCGGCTGTCGGCTCTGAATCGGTGTTCACTTTGACTTGTTCCCCGAGCGGCCGTCTGGTGCGGGGATACGCGCCCCACGCGCGATCCGCAGCCTGCATGCAGAACAACCGTTGACCACCTCGAGTCTGCCCCATGGATGGGAAGACCACACGTCGCCGGATTGACCAGACGCAGGCATCGCGCCGGCGCAACGTCCGTCCAGCGGCGTTTTCACTCGTGGAACTGGTGGTCGTCCTGATGATTCTGGGTGTGCTCGCGGCTGTCGCCGTACCGCGCTATGGCACCAGCCAGGTCCGCTATCGCGTCGAGGCGGCGACAAGCAGGATCGCAACGGACATTGAGCGAGCGCGGAATGAGGCGCGGGCCACAAGCTCCGGACGCATATTCGTTCTGATAGATCGCACCGGCTACGCCTTCGGATCACCCGCCCAGCCCAGTCACTCAGTCGACTTGACGCAGGAGCCGTACGGCGTCCGCACGACCAGGGGAGATCTGGCAAGCTCGCCCATCGCGTTCGACGCCTTCGGTCGGGCCGACAAGGCGGCGTGGTTTGCCGTCGGCGTCGGCGAGGAATGGCGGCGGCTGGATGTGGACACTGACGGCGTGGTGAGCGTTCGGACCGTCACCAGAGCTCAAGCCGAGGGCGGAGGATGAACAACGCCATGTTGACAGCCTCACGAGCACCAGCAACGGTCCGGTCGGAGATCGAGCACCCTGTCGCCTTGTGCGACGGGTACAGGCTGTTTGATCCCGCTGCTGAAGGGCTGCGACGACGGGCCACTGGGCGGATGGCCGCGCCCGTCGGCCGACGGCATCGCGGCGGAGGGTCGCACCGGAATCGCACCGCATCAGGCTTTACCCTGATTGAGGTGGTCCTGTCGTTGAGCGTGCTGGGCATTCTCCTGACGGCGCTGGGGTCGGTGCTGACATTGTCATTGCGAGCGATGCCCGTTCGCGGTGGGGCGGACGAGCACGCCTTGCAGGTTGGGCGGGTGTTCGAACAGATGTCTGATGACATCCAGAGTGCCTCGGCGATCACGCACACCGACACGTCACTGACGCTGACGATTCCGGACCGGGACGGCGACAGCGACGCCGAGATCGTCGAGTATGCGTGGAGCGGGCAGACCCGAGCCAAGCTGCAGCGGCGGGTGAATGCGGGAGATTGGACAACCGTGATTGAGAACGTATCGGATGCGACGTTCTCCACCGAGCAGTTCGATTCACGAGTGATACGTGACACCGGATTGGTGGACAGTCCGGAGCAACTGCTCTCGGCGGCGGAGGTCGGCCCCTCGCTGGTGAGAAGCCACACCTTCTCAGCCTCGGACCGCAACAGCCAGAACTTCACCGTGACAGCCTCGCGCCGGTTCAACCGGGTTGAGCTGGGCTTTGCTGCGTCGGCCAATCCGATCCGCCTCGGCATCAGGAGTGTGAGGTTCAACGACAATGATGATGTCTGGCTCATCACCAATGATGATGTCGGCACCGGTCAGGCGAGCGAGCGAGCGGCCAACGGCGTGACGCTCCGCGGCTTCTGGGACAATAACGGCAGGTGGCAGGCGGCATCGATTACCAAACAAAGCGGGGGTAGCGGTTCGATACCCGGGAATCTGCTTGGCGTATCGGGCTATTCCACCGACGACGACACGACAGCCAACGGTGTGCGCACGATGGACAACATCGGCGTGAGAGAGCGGCTGCAGGCCGATCTGTCCGCATCCGCGACGGAGGTCACGATCAACCTGGCGGCGGACACCACGCCGATCAGCACGATCACCATCGATCTGTATGACGTTTCGCAATTGAATGCGAATGTGAGCACATCTGCGTGGGTGTCACACCTGCTGATACCGGCCCTGCCCCCTGACGCGGTCTCATGGAGGCCAACCCGGCTGGAAATCACGGCGCGCGACTGGCCTCCGATTGTGGGAACGCTGGACGTTGCTCTGCGGACCCCCCGCAGCGACGGCACACCGAGCGGCATGACAGTCGGCACCGCCTCGATCACCGAAGCGTCACTCGGCGAAATCTATGACAGGCACGTGCTGCAGTTCAGCGGCGTGCCATCTCAACCGGCGACCTCGGGCCTGTGCGCGGTGTTCAGAGCAGGCGGCGGCGGTGTCTTCGTGGCGCGGGTGTTGGCGACCAGGAGCGGCTCTGCCTCGCCTGGACTGATGGCGATCAGCACCAACAGCGGTGGAACGTGGACCACACACAGCGAGGGAACCGTTCAGCACAGATTGTGGGGCATCGTGACGCGCAACACGACCATGACTGAGACTGTCACACGAGTGCGCAGCATCGAGCTTTCGCTTCGCGTCCTGGGCCGGCCGCCACATTCGCTGCGGGTGCTGACACCTGGAGCTCCGGAGCTGAGACCATGATGCGGCGCGGCCTGCAGCCCATTCGACGCGGCGTATCGCTGATTGAGGCGGCGGTGTGCGTCGCGATCACCGGCGGCCTGGCGGCGGCGGCCTTGACTGCGGCGGGACAGACCAGCCGGGCCCGTGAAGCAGCATCGGAGCGAGGCCGGGCGATGGCGCTTGCCAGTTCACTGATGAGCGAGATACGAGGGAGGCCGTATTCAGCGGGCACGCCGCTGCCGGCGAGTCTGCTCAAGAGCAAAGCCGGGCAAGCGCGAGGGGCATTCGATGAATTGGCTGATTATCACGGTCTGGACGACTCGCCGCCGCTCAGCGAGGCAGGAGACACAATGGCCGGAGGGGAGTGGCGGCGACTTGTTCGGGTGGAGTTTGTGCAGCCCACAAAGCCTGACGCGTCGACGCTCATCGACACCGGCCTGCGACGGATCGAGGTCATGGTCCTGAAGAACGACCGGCCGATCGTTACGCTTCATGCGCTTCGCACCGAGGCGGGGGAGGCAGAGCCTCAATGAACGCCTCCCACCGCATGGGGCAGATCATCTTCGGCCCAAAGGCCCGACGACGCGGATCGGCCTATGTCATCGTGATGTCGACGGTCGTGCTGGTGAGCGTTGCCGGAGTGGCGGGCATGATGGCGGCCGGGGCACAGCGGCAGGCGGTGGAGCGGACCGTCGACATTGAAAGAGCACGGTTGATCGCGCAGGCAGGGCTGGAGGTTGCGGCAGGCCAGATGCGGAATACGGCGGCTTGGCGATCGGGCGTTACAGGGGGCGTCATGTACTCCGATCACGCCTTCGCAGGGGGCACGTTCAGCGTGCGCGTGACTGATCCGGTCGACGGGCTGCCCGCCAACAACCTTACGGATGATGTGCTGGTGATCTCCGAGGGGCGTTTCAACGACGCCAGACAGGTGTATCAGCGGCGGTTTCGCGCCAACGCCCTCGGCCTGGATGCGCTGGAGTGGGCGGCGCATGCCGGAGGCAACGTCTCGTTTGCTGGATGCACGCTGCGGGCGTACGGCCCCGTCGGTTGCGCGGGGAATGCGATCGCGACGACGGCCAACGTGCATGCTGAGGTCGATGCGGGCGGCACGGTCAGCGGCTCGGTGTATCATCAGCCCACCTATGGCCAGACCGCCACGCTGGCCGTGCCGAACGAACACGAGGTTCTCGCAGCCTATCAAGGCATCGCCACCACGATTGACCGAAACTCCCTTCCCGGTCCGGCCAATCGTATCGACCTGAACGGGTTCGTGCTGGCTCCCGGCGTGAACCCATTCGGCACGACGAACCAGTCAGGTGTCTACCTGCTTGATTGCGACTCGCAACGCGTCACGGTCAGCGGCGCTCGTGTCCACGGCACGCTCGTCCTGATCAATCCCGGCGAGGACAGCCGCATTGAAGACAGTGTGCTGATGGAGGCTGCCACGCCCGGCTATCCCGCATTGATCGTCATCGGGAACATCACCATTGCGATGTCGTCGGTTGATCTTGCCGAGACACGCAATCTCAACCTGAACCCATCCACGGCTCCGTACCGCGGCGTGAGCGACACCGACATACTGGACAGGTATCCGTCAATGATCAGCGGTCTTGTCTATGCGTCCGGAACGCTGCGGCTCGAGCAGCAGACCACGATCTACGGGCCGGTGCTCAGCGGCGGCGACCTGATCATCGCGGACGCACCTGTGCTGTTTGCGGTGAGCCAGACGCCGGCCCCGCCGGGCTTCATCCGCGGGAACGGCTTTGCGCCGGTATCCGGGTCATTCACGAGGATTGCAGATTGACAGGCCTTCAGACACGGCCGACGCCGATGCGCGGTTCACGGTCGGGGCCGAGGCGAGGAGAGGTTGGGCGTTTCTCCGGCCGGCATGCTCCCGGGATGGACCGATGGGGCGTCTCCGCCGGCTCACGCCGGCTTGAGCGCGGCGTACCCCCGAGGGACAGGTGGAGCGGCGGACAGACTCAGGCGGCCCGAGCGGCTACGTCGGTGACATGGTCGCGATGGGCCGCCATCAGCCGGTCGAAGAAGGACAGATCCAGACTGAGGAAGACAGGGACGAGGGCGGGATCCAACTGCGTTCCGGCGCACCGCTGCAGCTCGGCAATCACCTGCTGACGGCCCAGTGCGGGTCGGTACGAGCGGTTTGAGCTCATGGCGTCGAATGTGTCGGCAATGGCAAGGATGCGGCCGAACAGCGGGATCTGTTCGCCGGCGAGGCCGCTGGGGTAGCCTTTGCCGTCGTACCGCTCGTGATGGTGCAGCACGCCCGGAAGAATGTCCTGCATGAGCGGAATGTCCTTGAGAATCGCATAACCGATCTCAGGGTGCCGCTTGATCATCGCAAACTCGGCCTCGGTGGGCTTGCCCGGCTTGAGCAGCACGGCCTCGGGCACACCGATCTTGCCGACGTCATGAACCATGCCGGCGATGTGCACGCGCTCGGCGATGTTCTCCGGAAGACCGAGCGCCAGGGCCAACTGGCGTGCGAGGCAGGCCACCCGCTCGCTGTGACCGGCTGTGTAGCGGTCCTTGGCATCGAGGGATGAGGTCAGGGCCTTGAGTGAGCCGATGAACATCGCGCTCTGCTCTGCATAGAGCGCTCCGTTTTCCAGGACGGCGGCGATGAACGCGCCGGCGGTCTCCAGCAGATGGATATCAAAGCTGGTGACGCCCGGGTCGCCGCTCTGCTTGTCACCCGCGATAAGCAGACCGAGCAGGCGGGAGTTTCTGGCGACCGGCTGAACGATGCATTGGACGCCTCGGGGCAACCCGGTTTCGGGCGCCTCAGAGATGATCAGCGGCTTGCTGTCGGCGGTCATCCCGCGGGCGAGGGAGTCGGCGGCGGCCGACAGCTCAGTCTCGGGCAACGGGCTGCCACCGGTCAGGAATGTCCTGGGCATCGGGAGACGGGCCAGGCGCGGATCGGAGGCGACCCAGCAGCCGAGCCAGGCGAATTGCATCGAGTCGTTGAGCCTGGCCAGCGCGCGATTGACAAAGTCCTGCGGCCGGGACGGGTCGCCCATCAACCTGGCCAGCGAGTGAAGCAGGTCGATCGTCTCGAAGTCTTCAGTGAGCTGGCGCGTGAAACCGGCGATGGCATGGCGGGAATCGGCCTCACCGACGAGATCCGCAACCGACCAGCCGATCATGGCGGCGAGATGCCGGATCGTTTCCGGGGTATACGTTGCCAGTGCGGCCAGCGCCTGCTTTGCCTGCTCCGGCGGCAGGCCGGCGCTCTGGCATGCCAGCTGAAATCGATCGCCGAGCATGAACTCGCCGGAAGGGGCCAGAGCGATGGTCCAGGCGACGCAGCGGCGACGCTGCCTTTCGGGCACGGCGATGACAGAGAAGCCCGAGACGGGAGTGATGATCTGAGGCTTATCGACATCCGCCAGGGAGCGGGCGGCATCGCTGACAAGCTCAGTGATCGGGGTACTTCGCAGCAGACGGCCGATGTCCCCCCCCACATCCGGCGCAGCCAGCACGTTACCCGAGGCATCAACACGCCAGACGGGAAGACTCAGCTCCGCCAGGCGCGAACAGACGGTCTGGTGCGCGTGCAGAGCGGTGTTAGGGGCTACGTTCAGCATGGGCATCTCTGGAGGGCGAGGTTCAGGCCGCCTGCAGGAGGCGTTGGGCGTCTTGCAGCACGTCACGCACGCTGAACGGCTTGCTGCGAACGCTGCGGATATTCGTGCGGGAGAGTTCGTCACCACCCACCAGAAATCCGTGCGCGGTCAGGAGCATCGCGGGAATGTCGCTGGTGGCCGGATCAGCCTTCAGCGCTGTGCACAGTTCCACGCCCGACATGTACGGCATGTGAAGGTCGGTGATCAGCAGATCAGGCGTCAGTTCTCTCGCAAGCGCAAGTGCTTCCTGACCGTCGCCGGCCTCGTAGACGGTGAATCCTGCGGATCGCAGCTTCGCAGTGACGATGGCGCGAATATGCGGTTCATCATCAGATACGAGCACGACGGGCTTGCGGTCGGTGACGGACACTTGGCCTCCGGTTGAAAGATGGCAGGGCGAACGACAGCATCTGGCCATCGGCGGAGCGAGTGGGCGTGTTGACCTCAACAAGAGGGTGGGTGACGGGTCGGGCGGCGTCAGGCCATCTGGAGCGACCGCGCAAGGATCGCACGTCCTGATACCTCGCGGGCAGACTTCGTGCGACGGATGACCGACATTCACAAGGGGACGACGTGGGGCAGACCAGAATCCGGCTCAGCCGCCGATCATGAGGCCAGCGGCAGTTCCGGAGATGGACGGCCCGCCGGCGTCCGATAAGGGAGCATGGCACGGAGTGACTCGAAGGAGACCGCGGAAAGCGCGATGACGATGAGCGTCGTGACCAGCATCTTGACGCTGCCTGACATAGGCCAATCCCGCAGCAGGAGCGGGACGACGACGCACAGCGGAAGATGGACGAAGTAGATCCAGTATGAGGCATCGGCCATGCGCCGGATGACGGGTCCGGGCGTTCGGAAGATCGACTCGCACAGCCCCATGCACGTGAGGATGAACAGCCACACGCTGATTGACACGACCGCGACGACGATCTGACGTGCCCCCATTTCCTGTACCAAGTGCTATGAGAGTTGGGGTTCCAGGGTAGGGTCCACGGGGGATGCCGCTGGCCGGGCCGGAGGGAGGGGCGCAG
>Ga0209985_10000662_pt1 | contig 36516 bp, 30 predicted proteins | sample NOAtaG_FD_187305 | JGI IMG/M metagenome (GOLD analysis project Ga0209985, IMG submission 187305) | Freshwater lake microbial communities from Lake Erie, under a cyanobacterial bloom - NOAA_Erie_Diel6S_1000h metaG (SPAdes) (version 2) | ecosystem: Environmental > Aquatic > Freshwater > Lake ...
TGGCGGTCAACCCGCAGGCGATCGTGCTGTGCCACGGCGGGCCGATCGCCATGCCGGCGGACGCCGAGTACATCCTCGCGCACTGCCCGCAGTGCCACGGCTTCTATGGCGCCTCCAGCATGGAGCGACTGCCGACCGAAGTCGCCCTGACCGAACAGACGCGCCGCTTCGTCGCCATCGAGCGCAAGCACGCAGCAATCGACCCACCCTCGGCGGCCGCCGGCAGTAACTGAACCAGAGGTACGCATATGAGCGCATCGGACTTCGGCATCTTCCTCCTCGGACTCGTCGCGGTCGCCATCGTCGTGGCGATCGTGGTGTGGCTGCTGCACTGGCTCTACCTGCGCTCCTCCAAGGAACGCAGCTTCGTGCGCACCGGGCTCGGCGGCCAGAAGGTGGTGCTGGGCGGCGGCGCCTTCGTGCTGCCGATCGTGCACGACGTCATCCCGGTCAACATGAACACGCTGCGGCTGGAGGTGGCGCGCGGCCGCGACAAGGCGCTGATCACCAAGGACCGGATGCGGGTGGACGTGATGGCCGAGTTCTACGTGCGCGTGCAGGCGAGCGCGCAGGCGGTGGCCGATGCGGCGCAGACCCTCGGCACCCGCACGCTGGAGCCCGAAAAGCTGCGCGAGCTGCTGGAGGGCAAGTTCGTCGACGCCCTGCGCACGGTGGCCGCGGAGACGACCATGGAAGATCTGCACGAGAAGCGCGGCGAGTACGTGCGGCGGGTCCGCGGATCGGTGGCCGAAGACCTGCTGAAGAACGGCCTGGAGCTGGAGGCGGCTTCGCTGACCCAGCTGGACCAGACCGGCATGGAGTTCTTCAATCCGAGCAACGCGTTCGACGCCGAGGGCCTGACCCGGCTGACCGAGCAGATCGAGCGCCGCAAGAAGCAGCGCAATGAGATCGAGCAGGACACGATGATCTCGATCCGCACCAAGAACCTGGAGGCCGAGAAGCTGGCCCTGGACATCGACCGCGAAGCCGAGCACGCGCGCCTGATGCAGGAGCGCGAGGTCGAGATCGCCCGCGCCCGCCAGCGCGCCGACCTCGCCAGCGAGCGCGCCGGCCGCGAGCAGGAAGCCGAGCGCGCCGGCATCGCCGCCCGCGAAGCCGTCGAAAGGGCCAAGCTGGTGACCGAGCGCAAGCTGCAGGAGGAGCGCATCGCCAAGGAGCGCGAGCTGCAGGCGCTCGAGATCCAGCGCCGCAAGGAGCTCGAGCTCGCGGAACAGCAGCGCGCCATCGCCGTCGCCGAGCAGAGCAAGGCCGAGAGCGAGGCGCGGGCAGCGGCCGATCAGGCGCGCGCGCGCGCCGTGGCCGAGGAGGAGCGCGTCTTCACCGCGCGCGAGGTCGAGATGGCCGAACGCGCCAAGCGCATCCAGTTGATCGAAGCCCAGAAGGAGGGCGAGCGCGAAGGCTTGCGCCTGCGGCTGGCCGCCGAGGCCGAGAAGCTGGCTGCCGGCGACCGCGGCGCGGCGCTGCGCGCGCAGGCCGAGGCCGAGGCCGACGCCGAGAAGATCCGCGCGCTCGCCGTCAAGATTCGCCACGAGATCGATGCGGAGGGCACGCGCCTGATGAACGAGGCGCAGAACGTGCTGTCCCCGGAGGCCCGCCTGTCGGCGCTGCGGCTGCGGCTGGTGGAGAAGATGGAAGGCATCATCCGGGAGAGCGTCAAGCCGATGGAGCGGATCGAAGGCATCAAGATCCTGCATGTCGACGGCCTCGGCGGCGGCCATGGCGGCGGCAGCTACGGCAACGGCGAACCCGGCGCCCACGGCCTGGCCGACAGCGTGGTCAACAGTGCGCTGCGCTTCCGCGCGCAGGCCCCGCTGGTGGACCAGTTGCTGCGCGAGATCGGCGTGCAGGGCGGCGAGATCGGCCAGATCGCGCAGAGCCTCAGCGCCAACGCCCTGCCCGCCGTGCCCAAGGCCGGCGAGTAGCCGCCTGCTCCGACCAGGAAGCGCCCGATGATCCGCGTCTACAGCTCCAGCGTGATCGACGCGCCCGCCGACCGCGTGTGGGAGGTGGTGCGCGACTTCAACGGCCTGCCGGACTGGCACCCGCTGATCGCGGACTCGCGCATCGAGGGCGGGCTTGCCGCCGATCGGGTCGGCTGCATCCGCAACTTCCGGACCCGGGACGGTGGCCTGATCCGCGAGCAACTGCTGACACTGTCGGACTACGACTACGAGTGCACCTACGCGATCCTCGAGTCGCCGATGGGCGTGGACAACTACGTGGCGACGCTCAAGCTCACGCCGATCACCGACGGCAACCGCACCTTTGCGGAGTGGAGCGCAGAGTTCGACTGCGACGAGGCGCGCGAGCGCGAACTGTCCCAGGTCATCGGCCAGGGTGTGTTCCAGGGCGGCTTCGACGCGCTGAAGCGGCGTCTGGCTGGCCGCTAGGAGCCGCGCCCGATGGGCCTGCAGCGCATCATGCGCTCGACCGTGATCGATGCGCCGATCGAGCGCGTGTGGGCGGTGCTGCGCGACTTCAACAGCCATGCGCAGTGGCATCCGGCAATCGCCGACAGCCGCATCGAGGACGGCCGGCGCCCCGACGAAGTCGGCTGCGTGCGGGCGTTCCGGCTGAAGGACGGCGGCGCGCTGCGCGAGCAACTGATCCTGCTGTCCGATCGCGACCATCGTCTGTCCTACAGCATCCTGGACTCGACCGTGCCGCTGCAGCGCTACGTCGCGCACGTGGAGCTGAAGCCAGTTACCGATGGGCGCCGCACGTTCTTCCGCTGGCACTCGACCTTCGGCACGCCGCGCGGCCAGGAGCGCGAGCTGGCCGTGCTCGTGGCGCAGGGCGTCTACGAGGCCGGCTTCAAGGGCCTGAAGCAGCACCTCGGCCAGCCGGTGGCCACGTCCAGCCGGGCAGCGCTGCCCAGCGGCACGGTGCTGCCCGCCCAGGTCATCGTGCTCAACGGCCGCGGCGGTCCGGAGCAGTTGAAGCTCGTCGATCGCCCGGCCGCCCCGCCCGGGCATGGGGAGGTCCGATTGCGGCAGACGGCGATCGGCCTGAACTTCATCGACGTGTACGTGCGCAACGGCCAATATGCGGGCCTGCTGGAGCCGGGTGGCGTGCCCGGTTTCGAGGCGGCCGCGACCGTGCTCGACATCGGACCCGGCGTGAGCCATCTGCTGCCCGGCGACCGTGTGGCCTATGCCTGCCCGCCGGCCGGGGCCTACGCCAACGTGCGGACGATGAGCGCCGAGCAGTTGATTGCGCTACCGCCGCATGTCAGCGACGAGCAGGCCGCAGCGCTGGCTCTCAAGGGCATGACGGCCGAGTACTGCCTGCACCGTCTGCACCGCATCGAGCGCGACGAGCCGATCCTGGTGCATGCCGCCGCCGGCGCGCTCGGCATGCTGGTAGCGCAGTGGGCCAAGGCGCTGGGCGCCTTCGTGATCGGCACGGTCGGTTCGGAAGACAAGGCGCGCCGCGCGCGCGCCTACTGTGACCGCGTCATCGTGGCGAGCGATGGCCGCTTCGCCGAGGCCGTCCTGCAGATCACGCGGCACGGGGTCCGGCTGATCGTCGACGGGCTGGGTGAGCGCGCGCGCGAGGAGAACTTCGCTGCGCTGGCGCCCACCGGTCACTGGATCAGCGTGGGCCAGGCCGGCGGCAAATGGGCGCCGGTCGAAGCCGAGTGGCTCACCCGCAAGTCGGTCACCTTGTCGCGCCCCGTGATCTTTCACTACACCGCCGATGCGGCGCGGCGCGAAGCCATGGCACGGCGCGTGTTCGATGCGCTGCGCGACGGCATCCTGCAACCGGCCGTGACGCGCTACGCGCTGGGCGCGGCGGCGCAGGCCCACGCCGATCTGGAGGCGCGCCGCACCACCGGGCAGGTGGTGCTGGTGGCCTGAGCGGTCTGGACGCCCTGCCGTGATCGACCGTGGCAATCTTGCACGGCGCGCGGGCCGGGTGGCCGGCGCGGCGGTGGCCGGCTGGCAGACCCGCCCCCTGCCGGCGACCGCATGGCAGCGCGTGCCCGGAGCCCGCCGGCTGCAACAGGTGCTCTGCCCCGCGCTACGGCCGAGCTGGCATGGTCCGGTCGAGCCGCGCCTGCGTCGATACGCCGCACCCAAAACGGCGACACCATGACCAATGCGGGCCGCCGCACGTGCGAGTCTCCGAGCGCGCAGGCTGCGGGCAGTGCAGTGAGCACGCCGGACGCTCTCGCCCGCTTCGATCGCGCTCTCTTTGCACGGGCCCCGCTGACCCTCGAAGCCAGGCTGCCCGACGGGCGCGGCGTGACGGTGACCCTGCAGCACAAGCCCATGCCGACGCACTGGGGCGCGCTGTCGAATCCGTCGCTGCTGGTGCGCTTCGCCGCGGCCGACGGCAGCCTCGCGCCGCGCTCAGCGGCACAGGCCTGGGCCGATGAGGCCGTGCGTGCCTGGCTGGCATTGCCGATCGCACTACCGATCGAGAGCGCCCGCGTGCGCGTGGTCGCCGCCGAGACGAGCGCGCCAGGCCATGCCGACCCGGCCGCCAGCGCGGCGCTGCAATCCCTTCTTCAGGAGTGGCCCGCCCCGGACTGAGTTGCCGAAACGGTGGGGGCCGCGCAAGACGCATGCAGCGGCCTGGCCGCGAGCGATTCCGCCTCCGGCGAGTGCGACCGGGGCAGCAGCCCGCCCCGGCAGCGTGACCGTCTTCACTTCAGGGCAAAGTCCACGCGCGTGGGCGCTGTCTTCGAGTTGGCATCCTCCGCTGCGTCGACCTTGGGCTCGACCAGGAACAGCCGCTCGCGCGCCACCTTGCCCTGCCGCTCCAGATGGTCGCGCACCGCGGCGGCTCGCGCGTTGGCCAGGGCGCGCAACTCGGAAGGCGTCACGGCGAACGCATCGATCAGCAACTGCTCCATCTGCGCGGCCGGCAGCGTGCGGGCCATGCCCAGGGCATTGCGCGGCTTCTTGACCACCCGATCGTCGGAATAGACCGCGGCCAGCAGCGCACTGCGCTCGGCGGGGTCGATCGAGACCGTCTCCGGTGCCACCGAGGCGCCGCCGGCGCGGATCTGGGCGCGGACCTTGGCCGCACGTAGCCGAGCCTCGAGCTGGGCCCGCTTGAGCCCCGCGGTATCGGCAGCGGTGACGGCACGGCCGATCACATCCATGCGCAGGGACGGACGGTCGTTCAGCGCGCGGGCGAGCGTATCGAGGCGCTCGAGCTGCGCGGCCCCCAGCGCGGCGCTGCCCGGCGCAAAGTCCACCTGGCCCAGCTCGGCCTCCGAGCCGAAAGCCGCCGCCAGCAGCGTGAAGGGCGAGGTCACGACCTTGGTGAGCAGGTTGACGATCACCTGCACGATGATCCCGCCGACCGAGAACTTGGGGTCGTCGAGGCTGCCGGAAACGGGCAGCCTGAGGTCGATCTGCCCGCGCGAGTTCTTCAGCAGCGACACCGCCAGCAGCACGGGCAGCCGGGTGGCGGTGGGGCTGTCGACCCGCTCGCCAAAGGTCAGCTGGTCGATGAACAGGTGGTTGTTTGCCGCCAGCCGGTCGTTCTCGATCCGGTAGCTCACATCCATCGTGAGCTTGCCCTTCTCGATCGGATAGCCGGCGTACTTGGCCGAGTACGGCGTGAAGCGCGGCAGGTCGACCCCCTTGGTGCTGCCCCTGATGTCGAGAAACAGCTTGGGCGCCAGCGGATTGAGCCTGCCCTCGATGATGACCGGCGCCTCGCGGTCGATGCTGCCGGCCAGTTGCAGCGTGGCAGGCTCGGTGGCGTCGGAGGCCAGTGCCGTCAGGCTGCCCGTGATCTCGGTGAGGTTGGCGGTGTAATTGGGACGGATGAAGTTGTCGGTGAAGTTGACGTTGCCGCGCGTGAGCTCCACGCGGTCGATGCGGATGCGCGGCCGTGCTTCGGTCATGCCGGACGCCGTCGGTTGCTCCGGGGCAGCGGCCAGTACCGGCTCGGCGCGCGCCGTGGTCGGTGCGGCCTGCGGGCGCGGCAGCACATCGACCAGATTCAGCCGTCCCTGCGGCGAGACAACCAGCCGCGCAAAGAAGTCCGCCAGCGCGATCGTCCCCAGTTGAATGTCGGCCGGTCCCTCCCCAAGTGCGAGGTTGACGCGCTCGATGTCCAGCGCCTGCCAGCGCAGCAGCTCCTCGTTGCTGCCGGGACTGAGCACCTGCAGATCGACCAGGCGCAGGCCGCCGTCCAGCTTCACCCGCAGCGGACCGGCGGGCGAAGCCGCAAGCTGCAGCCGGCTGCGCGAACTGAGTTCGCCGCGCACGAAGTCGACGCTGAGCCGGTCCGCGACATACGGCCACACCGGCACGAGATCGAAATTGCGCAGGTCCACGCGCAGGTCCGTCTCCAGCGGCTCGACGCGTGCGGTGCCATCGACAGCAAGCGTGCCGCGCACTGCGCCGGCAGCCGCCCCGCTGCTTTGCGCCTTCAGGCGCAACTGCATCGGCGTCGTGCCGGCCGACGTGACGTTGCGCACCGTGCCCGCCACAGCCGACAGCGACAGCCGCGCTGCCGGCTCGACCGACACGTCCTCCCAGTCGACCGTGCCGTTGGAAACCTCAACGGCCGCCAGCGCGACGCTCCAGCCCGGTTGTTCCGGATCGCTGCCCTTCCCTGGCCCCGGCGAGGTCGTTGCCGGCGCCTCGGTCGCCTGGCTTGACCTGACCAGCCGCCCCCAGCCGATCGCGCCGCCGGCCAGCCGCTTCACGCTCACCCGCGGGGTGTCGATGGCGAGGCGGGCCGCACTGAAACGGCGTGCGGTGAGGTCCAGCTCCCCGCCCTGCAGCGCCAGCCGTGCAATGTCGAGCTGCGCGCCGGAATCGGCTGGTCCGCGCAGCGCGATCCGCCTGCCTTCGGCACTGAGGTCGCGCAGCGCAAGCCGCAGGGCGTCGCCCTGCCGCGCCACCACCAGCTTGCCGCGCACCTGGGTTGAACCGTCGAGCGTGCCGTCGATGACTCGCCCGAGGTAGCGGGCGGCCAGGCGCAACTGCACCTCGTCGGCCGCGCAATCGAGTTCACCGGCCAGCGGTGCCAGCGCCAGCACGCCGCTCAAGCCGATCGTGCCCTGCGGCACGATGCCGACCTTCAGGTCGATCGTTGCGGCCGGCGCGTTTTCCACCGTGCTCAGGCCCTGGGCGCTGAGCCGGATGTCCTGCAGGTCCTGGGTGAAGCGCCCGAGCCGCAGGTCGCTCAGCCGCACGATGCCGCGGTCCAGCGTTGTCTTCTTCACCGTCACCTCCCACGGGCTGGGCGGTGCGGGCTGTGCTGCCTGCGGCGCGGCAGCCGCGGGCGCCCGGGGCTCGCGTTGCAGCGCCGATTGCGCGAAGCGCTGCCAGTTGAGCTGACCGTCGCTGTCGATGACCACCCACGCTTCGGGCGCATCGAGCCTGATCTCTTCGAGCACCAGGCGCTGCGCCAGCGGCGCCAGTTCGTCGAAACGCAGCTGCAGCAGGTCCCAGCGCAGCAGCGCCTGAGGGCTGGTCCGCGGAGCCCGCAGATCGATCTCGCGCAGGCTGGCGAGGCCACTGACAACGAGCTCGGCCGCGCGCGCCGGCTGCCCGTCGCGCGCGGCCAACGGGCCACGGAAGGCGACGCGCAGGTCTGTATCGAGCTTGCCCTTGGGCAACGCAAGGTCGAGCGGTATCGGCGCGTAGCCGAGATAGGTCGGAATGTCGAGGCCGTCGAGCTTCAGTTGCAGCGAGGACTCCTGGGTCTCGAGAAACGGCCGTGTCTCGCCGCGCAGGTCGAGCGGCGTCCCGTCGACGCGCGCCGAAAGCGACGGCTGCACCTTCACCTCCAGATGCGCCGGAAGATTGGACAGGAAGGGCACCCCGAAGGCGAGATCGGTGACCTGGTGGGTCCGGCCACGCGGCCGATCGGCAAAATCGATCTGGCCGTTGACCAGAGCGATGTTGTACAGCGCAAAGCGGGCCGGCTCGGCGGGCTGGGCTGGCTTGGGGCGCGCCTGCAGGCGCGCGACGATGTCGCTGAAGTTGAAGCGCTGCTCTCCCAGGCGCTCGATGCGCAGCCGCGCACCGTCGATCTCGACCGCGTCCAGCACGGGCGCAAGGTGTACGAGCGAGCGGCCCGACACGCTGATTGCCAGCCGGTCGATGGCGATGAAGCTGCCCGGCGCCGGAGCGGCCTCGGCAATGGCCAGTCCCTGGACGGTGATGCGCAGCCGGAACGGGTTGGCCGAGATGGACTGCACCGTGACCTGGCGGCCCAGTTCGGCCGAGGCGGTCTTCTCCAGCGCAGTGCGCGCAATGTACGGCACGGCGGCGGCAAACGCCCCCATGAACAGGAGCACGAGCGCAATCAAGGCCAGAAGCCCGCGACGCAACCCGATCTTCGACATGCCCTCCTCCGAGCGCGCTGCCAACCCCGTTGCCGCAGGACGCCCGATGCGGCAAACACGGCCGGGGTGGCCTTGTGCTGTCGCGCCTCTAGTAGCACCGGACCAGCGCCATGGCAAGTGAGCGCGCTTCCAGCGCCGCATCGCCGCCTCTATCGAGACGCGCGGGCGCGGTCGAGCCAGCGTCGGCGGGTGTACCGCGGCGCCGAGGCGCTCGGGCGAGGCAGGCTATCCTCCCGGCACAAGGCGTTTTCGCGCGAAACAGGCTGTCTCAGCAGCCGCCAACCGGGAGTCAAGAGGATGAAGCAGTCGAAGCATGTCTTGCTGGGCGTCGCCCTGCTGGCGGTCTGCGCCGCCGTGTCGGCGCAGACCAGCGGCACGCTCAAGAAGATCGCCGACGCCAAAGCCGTGGTGCTCGGCTACCGCACCGAGGCGGCACCGTTTTCCTTCACCGGCAGCGACGGCCAGCCGGCCGGCTACAGCGTCGACCTGTGCAAGCGCGTGGTGACGTCGCTGGAACGCCAGCTCAAGATCGCGCCGCTGGCGGTGCGCTGGGTGCCGGTGACTGCCGAGAACCGGATCGGTCAGGTCACCAGCGGCGCCGTCGACCTCGAATGCGGCATCACCACCGTGACGCTCGGCCGCCAGGAGCAGGTGGACTTCTCGAATCTGATCTTCGTCGACGGCGGCAGCTGGGTGTCGCGGGTGGATGGACCGCGCAAGCTCACCGATCTGGCCAACACCACGGTCGGCGTCCTGCGGGGGACCACCACTGAACCGCGCCTGCGCGAGGCCCTGCAGGCGCGCGGCGTGACCAACGTCACGATCCTGACCCTGCGCGACGAGGCCGAGGGCGTGACGGCGCTGGTCGACCGGCGCATCACGGCGTTTGCGAATGACCGCATCACCCTGGTCGGGCGGGTGCTCAAGGCGCAGCCGCAGGGCGTGGCCTTCGCGCTCGGCGAGGAGGACTTCTCCTTCGAGCCCTATGCGCTGATGCTGCGCCGCGACCCAGGCTTCCGCCTGGCGGTCAACCGTGCGCTGGCCGAGATCTACCGCGGCGATGCGGTGGCCGATGTCTACGGTCGCTGGTTCGGCGTGATCGGCCCGCCCAGCCCGCTCTTGCTGTCCGTCTACTACCTCAACGCTTTCTCGGAGTAGGTCCGTGGCGCCCACGATCGCAAGGCTGGCCCCACTCGCGGTCCTGCTGGGCCTGGCTGGCCTGTTCGGCGGCTGCGCCAGCACACCGCCCGGCGCCGGCATCAGCGGACGGGGCACGGTGGTCAGCATCCAGGAGACGCGGCAGGCCTCGCAAACGGCCAGTGTGGTGGGCGCTGTCGGCGGTGCCCTGGTGGGCTCGTTCCTCGGCGGGCAGGTGGGCGGCGGCTTCGGTCGCACCGTGGCCGCCACCGTCGGTGGCGTCGGCGGGTCGCTGGCCGGCAGCGCGATCGCCGGCAAGGCGGGTGAGGCGATGGTGTGGGTGGTCGCGATCCGGTTCGACGACGGCTTCGACCGCAGCATCACCGTAGAGCAGCGGCCCACCTATCGGCCCGGCGACAAGGTCCGCGTCGAGCAGGGCGTGATCCGGACCGCGCCGTAGCCGGCCTGCCCGTACGCACCGCGAAGCACCCGGCCGAAGCGGCATGCTGCGGCTGGCCCCGTTCTGACTGCGTGACAGGTCCACCAGCCCCTCGACCCGGCGTGCTCAGCCCCCCGGCCGCGACCGATCCCGGGCGCGGCCGCGGCACGGCGATCGGGCAAGATCGGGGGCCTTGCTCCCCGGAGGCTTCATGCATCGTCTCGGCAGCCTCGCGGCCGCTCTGGCCGCCACGCTGAATCTCTCGGTGGCCGCCGCGCAGTTCAACCCGACGCGCTCCGGTCACAACACGGTCTTCATCCACGCGGACGGCGTCGGTCTGGCGCAGTGGACGATCGCCCGCGCCTACTGGAAGGGGCCGGACGGTCAGTTGAACTGGGACCGCCTGCCGCAGATGGCGGTGTACCGCGGTCACCTGCGCGACTCGCTGGTGGCCTCCTCCAACGGCGGCGCCACCACGCATGCCTTCGGCGTGAAGGCCGGGGCGGGTTCGTTCGGCCGCGATGCCGCGGGCCGACGCCTGACGGCATTGTCCGGCTACGCCGGCAGCCTGTGGCGCGAGGCGGCGGTACGGGGCCACCCGGTGGGACTGCTCAACGACGGCCATCTGGCCGAACCCGGGACGGCCGCCTTTGCCGCCGAGCTGGACAGCCGGCGCGACTGGAACGGTGCCGCGCTGCAACTGCTGGCGGGCCGCGACGGCGCGTCCGTGGGCCGCTCGGACGACCCGCTGCCGCACGTACTGCTGGGCGGCGGAGAGCGCAATTTCCTGCCGCAGGATGCGCCGCGCTGCCTGCCGGGCATCCAGATCGCGCAGCAGGGCATCGTCACGTTTCCGCTCGACTGCATGGTCCACGGGCTGGACTGGAGCCGGCCGGAGCGCGCGGCCGGACCCGAGCGCACCGACGGCCGCAACCTGTTGCGCGAAGCGGCTGCCGCCGGCTTTGTGGTGATCCGCACGCGCGCCGAGTTCGACGCCACGCTGGCGCGCCTGCAGGCCGACCGCCGCTGGCAGCCACGCATCCTCGGCCTGTTCGCCGCCCACCATCTGTTCAACGACCGCAGCGAAGAGGACCTGCTGGCCGCCGGCTTTCGCCGGCCCGATGTGGACTTCCGCCGCCCCGACCTCGAGCCAAGCGGGCGCGAGGCGCGCCTGGTTCTCTTTGGTTCCCCGGCCGCCGGCGACCCCGGCTTCGACCCGCCACGGGCCGACGAGATGCTGCGACTGGCGATGATCGTGCTCGGCCGCGTTGCGCAGCAGGGCGGCCGTCCCTACTTCCTGGTTGCGGAGGCCGAGAGCACCGACAACTTCGCCGGCGTCAACAACGCCGTCGGCATGTTGCAGGCGCTGCGGGTGGCCGACGAGATGATTGGCGTGGCACTCGAAGAGGGCGCGCCGCGGCGCGGCGCGCCCACGCCGCGGTTCGGCACCACCATTTTGACCGCGGCAGATTCGGAGGCCGGCAGCATGCAACTGGTGGCGGTGGCCGATGCCACCCAAGCCGTAGGCCAGCTCAACGTCAACGCGGGTCAGCCCGCCGTCGGCAATCCGCTCGACGGCCAGTGGGGGCGCGGCAGCGCGCCGTTCATCGCGGCACCCGATGCCCGCGGCCAGGCCCTGCCCTTTGCGATCGCATGGAGCGGCCCGGCCGATGTCGCCGGCAGCGTGCTCGCGCGCGCCACGACCGTCGGCCGCCGCGGGCGCGGCCTGCCATCGCTGGCCGACTATTCCGCCCGCTTCGACAACACCGACGTGTACCGCTTCCTGTACGCCTCGCTGTTTGCCCAGCGACCCGACTCGATGCTGCCGCTGCCCGGGCGCTGAGATCACGGGCGCAATCAGCCCGGCGCTCACCGACTGCAGCGGCCGCTCGAGGAAAGAGCGGATGCCACGGCACCCGCGTTCGCGTGGACCGGCTCAGCCGCCGGCGCGCAGCAGTTCGCGCGCGATGATGAGCTGCTGCACCTCGCTGGCGCCCTCGTAGATGCGCAGCGCACGGATCTCGCGATACAGCCGCTCCATCGGATGATTGGCCACGACGCCGAGGCCGCCGTGCAACTGCACCGCGGCGTCGATCACGCGCTGGGCGCTCTCGGTGGCGGCCAGCTTGGCCATCGCCGCCTCGCGGGTGACGGCATGCCCCTGGTCGCGGCGCCAGGCGGCCCGATAGGTCAGGAGTGCCGCCGCGTCGATCTCGCTGGCCATCATGGCGAGCTTCGACTGGGTGAGCTGGAACTGCGCCAGCGTCTGCCCGAACAGGCTGCGGCTGCGCACATGCGCCAGCGTGGCGGCCAGGGCATGGCGCGCAAAGCCCAGTGCGGCTGCCGCCACCGAGCAGCGGAAGATGTCAAGCGTGCGCATGGCAAGCTTGAAGCCCTCGCCTTCGTCGCCCAGCCGCTGCGAGGCGGCCACGCGGCAGTCGGCAAAGCGCAGCCGCGCCAGCGGATGCGGCGCGCTGACCTCGATGCGCTCGGCCACCGACAGGCCGGGCGCATCCGCATCGACCACGAAGGCGCTCAGGCCGCGGGTTCCGGTGTCCGGGCCGGTCCGCGCGAAGACGACGTAGAAGTCGGCGATGCCGCCATTGGAGATCCAGGTCTTCTCGCCGTCGAGCACGTAGGCCTCGCCGGCGCGCCGGGCCGCCAGCGCGATCGCGCCGACGTCGGAGCCGGCCTGCGGCTCCGACAGGGCAAAGGCGGCGATCGCCTCGCCACACGCCACGCGCGGCAGATAGCGCTGCTTGAGCGCTGCGCTGCCGGCCAGCGCGATGGCGCCGCTGCCCAGGCCCTGCATGGCAAAGGCAAAGTCCGCCAGGCCCGAGTGGGCGGCGAGCGTCTCTCGCGCCAGGCAGACGGCACGGGTGTCGATGGCCGCGCGCGCACCGCCGTAGGCGGCGTCGCCGACCGCCCAGGCGAGCCAGCCGGCCGCACCGAGCTGCCGCACCAGATCGCGGCAGTGGCCGTCGACGTCGGTGCCGTCGTACTGGCGCAGGTGGCCGGCCGACCACTGTGCCAGGCCGGCGGCCAGCGCGCGGTGATCCGGCTCGAACAGCGGCAGGTCGAGCAGGTCGTTGGTCATGACAGCCGTCATTTCAGTCGCCCTCGAAGCGCGGCGTCTCGCGCTGGACGAAGGCGTGGTAGGCACGATGAAAGTCGTTGGTCGCCATGCACAATGCCTGCGCCTGCGCCTCGCTCTCGATGGCCTGTTCGAGCGACATCGACCACTCCTGCTGCAGCATCTTCTTGGTCATGCCGTGGGCGAACACGGGCCCGGCCGCCAGCAATCGCGCCTGCTCCTGGGCGTGCGCCAGCAGACCGTCCCGCGGCACCAGCGCATTGAAGAAGCCCCAGCGCTCGCCCTCCTCGGCGCCCATGGCACGGCCGCTGTAGAGCAGCTCGGCCGCCCGGCCCTGACCGATGATCCGCGGCAGGATGGCGCAGGCGCCCATGTCGCACCCGGCCAGCCCGACGCGGGCGAAGAGAAACGCGGTCCTGGCCTGCGGCGTGGCGTAGCGCAGGTCGCTGGCCATGGCCAGGATGGCGCCGGCACCGGCGCAGACGCCGTCGACCGCGGCAACGACCGGCTGCGGGCAGCCGAGCATGGCCTTGACCAGATCGCCGGTGAGCCGCGTGAAGGCCAGCAGGCCAGGCGTGTCGAGCCGGGTGAGCGGGCCGATGATCTCGTGCACGTCGCCCCCGGAGCAGAAGTTGCCGCCGGCCCCCGTCAGAACGAAAGCCTTGACGTCATCGCACTCGGCGGCCGCGCGGAACAGGTCGCGCAGCTCGGCGTAGGAGTCGAAGGTGAGCGGGTTCTTGCGCTCGGGCCGCGCCAGGGTGATGGTGGCCACACCGCCGGCGCAGGCGTAGTCGAAGTGCTGGGCCGCGTAGTCCGCCAGCTTGCGCCGATGGCGCGGCAGCGTGTGCGGATGACCGGGCAGGTGACGCATGGGGGTCTCCTTGGCTTCAATCGGCATGGCTGGCGGGCAGCCCCAGGCTGTCCTTCAGCCGCGTGAGCAGGGCGAGCAGGCGGCGCTGTTCGGCCAAGTCCAGGCCCGCCAACCGCGCTCGCACCCAGGACTCGTGCTGCACGGCCATGGTGTCGAACTGGCGGCGCCCCTTGGGGGTGAGCCGGACCAGATAGGCGCGCCCGTCGTCCGGGTCGGGCATCCGGCGCACCAGCTTCTCGCCCTCCAGCTGGTCGGTGAGCAGCGTGACATTGGCGCCGGTCATCAGCAGCCGGCGCGACAACTCCACCATGCGCAACCCTTGCGGAAAGCGCGCGAGCTGGGCCATCAGGTCGAAGCGCGCCAGGGTGATGCCGTGCGCGGCACGCAGCCGCCCGCCGATCTCGGCCTGCAACTGCGTGCTGCAGGCGAGCAGCCGCAGCCACACGCGCAGCGCCACGTGGTCGTCGGGCGCTGGCACGGCGCGCAACGCCGCCGCGGGCTTGCGCGCGGCGGCCGGCATCAGGCAACCTCACCGCCGTCGATGGTGATCGCCTGGCCGGTGACGCTGGCGGCGGCCGGCGAACACAGCCAGGCCACCGCGGCAGCCACCTCCTCGGGACGGATCAGCCGCCGCTGCGGGTTGGCGCGGGCCAGCTCCGCGCGCGCGTCCTCCGGGCTGCGCCCGGTCTTGCCCGCGATGGTCTGGACTGCGGCGGCCAGCAGATCCGTATCGGTATAGCCCGGGCAGACGGCGTTGACGGTCAGGTCGCGCTGCGCGTACTCGGCGGCCAGCGCCCGGGTCAGGCCGAGCAGACCGTGCTTGGCGGCCACGTAGGCCGCTACATAGCCATAACCCTTGAGAGCGGCCGTACTGGCGACGTTGACCACCCGCGCGCCATGCCCCGCCAGCAGGTCGGACAGCGCCGCCTGGGTGACGTGGAAGGCGCCGGTCAGGTTCAGGTCGAGCATCCGCTGCCACTGCGCGGCGTCGAGCTGCGCAAACGGCGCCGATTCGGCCGCCCCGGCGTTGTTGACGACGATCCGCAGCGGTCCGAAATGCGCCCGCGCCTGCGCCAGCGCTGCCTCCACGGCAGCCCGATCGGTCACGTCGGCCACCACGGCGTACGCCCGCGCCGGGCCGATCTGCGCCGCAGTGGCGGCCAGGACAGGGGAGTCCCGGCCCAGCAGCGTGACTTGGCAGCCTTCGTCGGCCAGCCGCTGCGCGATGGCGCGGCCAATCCCGCGGCCGGCACCGGTCACCAGAGCGTGCGCGCCACGCAACTGCAGGTCCATCAACCCTCCAGCAAGCGCGCGGCCACCTGCTGTGGCGTCAAGCCGACGCTGGCTGCCGCCTGCTGCCGCTCGCGTTCGAGGTTGCGCTCGAGCTGTTGCTTGCCGCTGAGGTACTGGCGCGGCCACGGGATGTCGGTCACGCCCAGGCGGGCGGCCTCCAATAGCGTCCAGTTCGGATTGGCCAGATGCGGCCGCGCGATGGCGGCCAGATCGGCGCGCCCGGCGGCGATGATCGAGTTGACGTGGTCCGCCTCGAAGATCGCACCCACCGCCATGGTGGCAATGCCCACCTCGTTGCGGATGCGGTCGGCAAACGGCGTCTGGTACATCCGGCCGTAGACCGGCCTGGCCTCGCGCGTGGTCTGGCCCGAGGACACATCGATGAGATCCGCCCCCGCCGGCTTCAACAGCCGGGCGATCTCGACGGCATCGTCCGGCGTGTTGCCGCCGGGCGCCCAGTCGTGCGCCGAGATCCGTACCGACAGCGGCAGATGCTCCGGCCAGGCCGCCCGCACGGCAGCCAGCACCTCGAGCGGAAAGCGGCAGCGGTTGGCGAGCGTGCCGCCGTACTCGTCGCTGCGCCGGTTGGTGAGCGGACAGATGAAGGCCGACAGCAGGTAACCATGCGCGCAGTGCAGCTCCAGCCAGTCGAACCCGGCCGCCGCGGCGCGACGGGTGGCCGCAACGAAGTCTTCGCGCACGCGGTCCATGTCGGCGCGCGTCATGGCGCGCGGCACCTGGTTGCGCGGGCCATAGGCGACTGCGGACGGCGCCAGCAGCGGCCAGTTTCCCGCGGGCAGCGGCTCATCCGCTTCCTCCCAGCCGACCTGGGTCGATCCCTTGGGACCGGCGTGCCCGAGCTGCAGGGCGATCTTCGCGTCGGAGTGCTGATGTACGAACTCGACGATGCGCCTCCACGCCGCCTGCTGCTGGTCGTTCCACAGGCCCGGGCAGCCGGGCGAGATGCGCGCATCGGGCGCCGTGCAGGTCATCTCGGCGAAGACGAGGCCGGCGCCGCCCAAGGCCCGCGCGCCCAGATGTACGAGGTGAAAGTCGCCCGGCACGCCATCGGCCGCTGAGTACTGCGCCATCGGCGACACGACGATGCGGTTCTTCAGCGACAGGCCGCGCAAGGCAAAGGGCGTGAGCATCGGCGGCCGCGTGCGGTCGGCGCCGGCACGCCGCGCCAGCCACTGCTCGAAGTTCTCGATGTAGCCGCGGTCGCGCAGCCGCAGGTTTTCGTGCGAGATGCGCTGACTGCGCGTGAGCAGAGAGTAGGCAAACTGCTCGGCTTCCATCGCCGTGTAGCGCTGCACGTTCTCGAACCACTCCATCGAGTTGCGCGCTGCGCTCTGGATCTTGAGCACCTCCACGCTGCGCAGCCGCTCGTATTCGGCCAGCACGCCGCGCAGGTCGGCGCCGCTGCGGCCGATGCAGCGCGCCAGTTCGATAGCGTCCTCGAGGGCCAGCTTGGTGCCGGAGCCGATCGAAAAGTGCGCGGTGTGCGCCGCGTCGCCCATCAGCACCACGGGCACAGCCCGGCCCTCGATCGTGTTCCACTGCACCCAGCGTCGGCAGACGACGCGCGGAAACCTGATCCAGATGGCCGAACCGCGCAGGTGCGCCGCGTTGCTCAGCAGCGGCTGGCCATCCAGATAGCGCGCGAATAGGCGCTCGCAGAATGCGATGCCCTCCTCCTGCGGCATGTGCTCCAGCCCGGCCGCGCGCCACACTTCCTCCGGCGTCTCGACGATGAAGGTGGAGGTGTCGCCGTCGTACTGGTAGGCATGCGCCTGGAACCAGCCGTGCTCGGTCTGCTCGAACGCGAAGGTGAAGGCGTGGAACAGCTTGCGCGTGCCGAGCCAGACGAAGCGGCAGCGACGCACGTCCACGTCGGGCTCGAAGGTCGCCGCGTAGCGGCTGCGCACCCGGCTGTTCAGCCCGTCGGCAGCGATCACCAGGTCGGCGCCGTGGCGCGCGGCCAATTCCTGGTCGTCCTGCACCTCGGCGTCGAACAGCAGCCGCACCCCGAGACCGGCACAGCGTTCCTGCAGGATCGCGAGCAACCGGCGGCGGCCGATTCCGCAGAAGCCGTGCCCGCCGGAGCGGACGGTGCGGCCCTTGAAATGAACGTCGATGTCGTCCCAGTGATTGAAGCTGGACAGGATGGTGCGCGCGCTCGGTTCGTCGGCCAGCGCCAGATTGCCGAGCGTCTGGTCGGAGAAAACCACGCCCCAACCGAAGGTGTCGAACGGGCGGTTGCGCTCGACCACCACCACCTCGTGCGCCGGGTCCTGCTTTTTCATCAGCAGCGCGAAGTACAGGCCGGCGGGCCCGCCGCCGATGCAGACGATCTTCATGATCCCGGATCGTTAAGTAATTAAGGATCTGTGTCAATACGCGCGCTCGGCGACGTCCCGCCGGACGTGGGATCATGGGCCCCTTGCCCCCGGGCGCGGCCCCGAGCCCGAGTGCGGAGCGCGAAGATGGAGCGATGTTCCGGCCGGGCCGTCCCAAGGAAGCAAATCCCAGAGCGCGCAGCGCAAAGGTAGTCCAGTGACCACGATCCCGCCACGCAACCTTGGCACTCCCCTGTCGCCCGCGGCCGTGCGCGTGCTGCTGCTGGGCGCCGGCGAACTCGGTAAAGAGGTCATCATCGCCCTGCAGCGGCTCGGCGTGGAGGTGATCGCGGCCGACCGCTATGCCAACGCGCCGGGTCACCAGGTAGCGCACCGCGCCCACGTGCTCAACATGGCCGACCCGGTGGCGCTGCGCGCCTTGATCGAGGCCGAGCGGCCGCACATCGTCGTGCCGGAGATCGAGGCGATCGCCACGGCTGAGCTGGTCAGGATCGAGGCCGAGGGCCTGGCGCAGGTCATCCCCACCGCCCGCGCCGCGCAGCTGACGATGAATCGCGAGGGCATCCGCCGGCTGGCCGCCGAGGAACTCGGCCTGCCCACCTCGCCCTACCGCTTTGCCGACAGCCTTGAGGTTCTGACGGCCGCGGTGCGCGACACGATCGGCCTGCCGTGCGTGATCAAGCCGGTGATGTCATCGTCCGGCAAGGGCCAGAGCAAGGTCGACCGACTCGAGGAGCTGCCGGCCGCCTGGGCTGCCGCGCAGGCCGGCGCGCGCGTCGGCCTGGGCCGCGTGATCGTCGAGGGCTTCATCGACTTCGACTACGAGATCACCCAGCTCACCGTGCGGTACCGGCAGGTCGACGGGACGGTCGGCACCGCCTTTTGCGAGCCGATCGGCCACATCCAGGTCAACGGCGACTACGTGGAGAGCTGGCAGCCGCAGCCGATGAGCCCGGCGGCGCTGGCGCGCGCGCGCCAGATCGCCCAGCAGGTGACGGCCAACCTGGGCGGGCTGGGCATCTTCGGCGTGGAACTGTTCGTCCGCCGTGACGAGGTGTGGTTCTCCGAGGTGAGCCCGCGGCCCCACGACACGGGGCTGGTCACGCTCGCCAGCCAGCAGCAGAGCGAGTTCGAGCTGCATGCCCGCGCCCTACTCGGCCTGCCGGTAGACACCACGCTGCGCAACCCGGCTGCCAGCGCCGTGATCTACGGCGGCGTGGACGCGGGCGGCCTGGTGTTCGAGGGCGTGGCTGAGGCGCTGGCCGCACCCGGCACCGACCTGCGCCTGTTCGGCAAGCCGGAGTCTTTCGTCAAGCGGCGTATGGGCGTGGCGCTGGCGCACGCCGCTACGATCGAGGAGGCACGCGCCCGCGCCAAGCAGGCCGCCGCCCGCGTCAAGCCGCGGCGGGCCTAAGCCCGCCGGGCCGCCCCCCCCCAAGGGCGAAGCCCCGGGCGCGAAGCGCGAAGCACAGCTCAACTCACCCGCCCCGCCGCGCCCGGGAGCAGAGGCCCGGACGCACACCGGGAAGCGCACCGCACCTACCCCCCCCGGCACTGTTTCACGAGTTTATCTCTCAGTGCGCAGCGCGCGCCGCTGCGGTCGAGCCCGCTTCCCGGCATCGCGAACAAGCCCGTCACCGCGCTTCAGCCGTGCGGATGACGGAGCAGCGTGCATGGAAGCCCCGTACTTATCCGATGATTGCGGCGTGGCGCGGCGCGCTATCTCTAGACCTTGGCTCTGAACGTATTCCATGATGAAAGTCCTCGTCGTCGATGACCACTCGCTGATCACGGACGCCCTGCGCGTCCTGATGCTGGACATCGACCCAGATGCACTGGTGCTCACGGCCGGCAGCGCAGCTGGCGCCGAGAAACTGCTGGAGTTGCATCCCGACGCCGACCTGCTGCTGCTCGACCTGAATCTGCCGGACGCTTCGGGCACGAGCGTGCTGGAGTCGCTGGCGACGCGCGCCCCGGACCTCAAGATCTTAGTGTTGTCCGGCGTTCAGGATCAGCGCAGCGTGATGCGCGTGCTGCACCTCGGCGCGGCTGGCTTTGTGCCCAAGTCGATGGCTAGCGACACGCTGGTCTCGGCGATCCGCTTCGTGCTGTCGGGCGGCGTCTACATCCCCGCCGACCTGCTCGACGACACGACACGCGGTGCCAGCATGCTCGGCCTGCCCGAGCGCGGCCGCGACATGATGAATCAACCAAGCGGCAACCGTGTGCAGCTAACGGAACGGCAGGAGCAGGTGCTGCAGTTACTGGCACGCGGTGCGCCCATCAAGGTCATCTGCCGTGAGCTCGGTCTCTCGGAGGGCACAGTCAAGACCCACGTCACCGCGATCTACCGCGCGTTTGGCGCGTCCAACCGTACGGAGGCGCTGCTGGCCGCGCGGCGTCAGGGCTACGGCGTTGGCTGAAATCGCGAAGCCGGATGCCGGAGGACGACTGCGCCGAGGGACGATTGGATGCCGGGGTACGCTCCGCGACCCCCGCTTTCGGTCTAATCGGCCCGTCGCTCTGTGCCTGCGGCCGCCACCTCGGGCGAAAGCAGCGCGTCATCACGCTCCGCCTCCGCTCCGAGGGCTTTGAAAATGGTGGCGTTGAGTACGGCCGCCGTAGTGGGCTTTTGCAGCACGATCGGCTCATCGACCGGGCCACGCGCGATCAGCGGTGCCAGTTCTGGGCTACGTGCCAGCAACTCTTGCATGGTGCGCTGGAATTCGGACACCACCTCCAGACCATGGACTGCCGTCAACATGATCACCGGAACCGGGCAGCCGACGATCTCGCGAATGCGGAAGCTCGCATCGACGCCGGTGATGTGAGAGTTACCGAGGTTCTGGTCAGCAATCACCAGGTCAATGCGGTTCCTCAACCCCAGCTTCTTCACCAGCGAGGCATTGAAGCTGTTGGCCGAAAGAGTGTCTGCTCCCCAGGAGCGCAGCAGCCGCGTCAGGCTGTTGAGGATCTCCTCGTTGTCCTCCAGCACCACGATGGTCAATCCGTTGAGCGCTCGGATCGTGCCTTCGGCGATCTCCCGGTTGGCCAAGCGACCCCGCGCCGGCGTCAACGACAGCGTGGTCTCGACGCGAAACACCGTGCCATACCCCGGGCGTGTCGTCACGATCAGCGGATGTTCGAGCACACTGCAAATGCGCTTGACGATCGACAATCCCAGACCGAAGCCACTGCCCTCTTGCTTGCCGCTCTCGCCGCGGTAGAACTCCTCGAACACACGGTCGAGCTCCTGCTCGCGAATGCCCGGACCGGTGTCCCAGACCTCGATGCTGATCAGCCCGCCGCGCACCCGCGCTGCCAGCAGGACACCGCCGCGCTGCGTGTACCTCAGAGCATTGGACACCAGATTACGGAACACCCGCATCAGAAGCATCGGGTCGGAGTCGATGGCGAAGCCACAGCGGCGCACCCGCAGCTCCAGGACCTTGCCCGCGGCTTGAGGCGTGAACTCCTGCTCGAGCGCGTCAAACAGATCGTCCAGCAGCACCTGCTGGATGCGCGGCTGGATCGAGCCCGAATCCAGCCGGGAAATCTCGAGCAACTCCTCGACCAGCTTCGACAACGCCTCAACCGCTGACGACAGGTTGCGCACGAGCGGCTCGGCAGGACCGTGCACGCGCTTCTTTAGCAGCGAGACATAGATGCCGATGGCCTGCAGCGGCTGGCGCAAGTCGTGGCTGGCTGCGGCGAAAAACTGGGTCTTGGAGCGGGTCGCGTTCTCGGCTGCGCGACGTGCATCGTCGGCCACGCGCTTCTCTGCCAACAACTGCGCGACCAACACCTCGTTCTCGTAGTTGTTCTTTACCGATTCGCTCATCGTGGCGCCGAAACTGCGCCCGAAGAACATGGTGAAGCCGAACACTGCCACCATGACGATGCTGGCGGTGTAGTAGGCCGGATCCTGCTCGGCGGCCATACGTGCAATCAGTGGCAGCAGCGCCAGCGGCAGGAAAGCCACCAGAGCCGGCCGGTGCGTCGCATAAAGGGTCAGCGAGCCGAAGGCCACCCCAAGAATGACTGCCACCAGGACCAATTGCTGGCTCGGCGCGTTGGGCGCAAAGAACAGGACGCCGGCCGCTCCCCACAACGCCCCGGCCACCGCCGAAACCGCGACCCAGCGCCACGCCCAGCGCTGCACCTGCTCGACAGCGTCCGTCGAACGGGCAAACAGCCGCGCCACGCGCAGTCGGCCGAGGCATTCGACCAGCATGGCCAGGAACCACGCCAACAGGATGCCCTGGTTCTGCGTCTGCCAGAACGAGGCGACGAGGGCCGAACCGCCCACGATGGAACCGAGGACCGACTGCGGCACCTGGCGATAGGCCGAGGCGAGGACGCCCGCCAGGATCTTCTCCTGCCGCTGTTCGCGCGACTCGGTGTCGATACCGAAGCGGGTTAACGGCCCAGCCATGGCCCGATGATAGGCGGCAGGGCAGCCGTTACAACTGGATCAACGAGGATTGCTGTGGCCGCTTGGACAGGGCTTACCGGCCAAGCCGGCAGCAACCAAGCCGCACAGCTTCGATGCGACCGGTGATCCCCCGGTGCGAGGGACAAGCGCGCTGTGATAGCCTGACCGCCGGTCCCTCGGCAGGCCTGAGAAGCCGTTGGGCCGCGTTGACACATTGCTCCAGACCGGCTGCAGCCGGCACGACCTTCGCCAACAAGGAGACACCCGATGTTCCGTTCTAACCTGGCCGCTGCCGCGCTGGTCGCGGGTCTGGCGGGCGCCCCGGCGTACGCCCAGACCGTCAAGGTCGGCATCGCGCAGGATCTCACGGGGCCGTTTGCCGCCCTCGGCGCCGAGGCGCGGGACGGCTTCAACCTGGCCATCAAGCAGCTCGGTAACCGGCTGGGCGGCGTCAACGCCGAGTTCATCATGCAGGACATGGCCGGCAACCCGGACACGGCGCGCCAACTGGTCGAGCGCTTCACCAAGCGCGAGCGGGTGGACTTCTTCACCGGCCCGATCGGCTCGAACGTCGCGTTGGCCGTGGGCCCGGCGCTGTTTGCCGAGCGCGTGTTCTACCTGTCGAACAACGCCGGGCCGTCGCAGCTGGCAGGCAGCCAGTGCAACCCTTTCTTTTTCGGCACGGCCTACCAGAACGACTCGTATCACGAGGCAGCGGGCCGCTTCGCCGCCAGCCGCGACTTCAAGCGGGTGGCGATCATGGCCCCCAACTACCCGGCTGGCCAGGACGCGCTCAATGGCTTCAAGCGCGGGTTCGGCAAGCCGGTGGCGTCCGAGACCTTCACCAAGCTCGGCCAGCTCGACTATGCCGCCGAGATCGCGCAGCTGCGCGCCGCCAGGCCGGACGCCCTGTTCATCTTCCTGCCGGGCGGCATGGGTATCAACTTCATCAAGCAGTTCGTCGGGGCCGGCCTGTCGAAGGACACCCAGATCATCGGCCCGGGCTTCTCGGCCGACCAGGACGTGATCCGCGCGGTCGGCGACTCGATGCTGGGCATGTTCAACACGGCGCACTGGAATCACGACTTCGACAACGCGGCCAGTCGAGCCTTTGTCGAGGCCTTCCGCACGGAATACAAGCGGACTCCGTCGATCTACGCCGCGCAGGCCTACGACGTCATCATGATGATCGACGCCGCGGTGCGCGAGGTGAAGGGCAAGGTGTCCGACCGGGACGCAGTGCGCGCCGCGCTGAAGAAGGCCAGCTTCAAGTCGGTGCGGGGCGACTTCCGCTTCGGCAACAACCAGTTTCCGGTGCAGGACTTCGTGCTGCGCGTGGTGCGCAAGGACGAACGGTTCAATGGCGAGCTCAATAACCGCACACTGAACAAGGTCATGGAGAAGCACGTCGACACCTACGCGACGCAGTGCACCATGAAATGACGGCGGTCTTGCCGTCGACGGGACTGCCGGCGGCGGCGACGGCAGCGCTGCCCATCGGTGACGGGTTTGGCGCCGGGGGCGCCTCGTAAGCTGCGCGAGCGGCCGTCATGGCCGCACCTGGCGCGGCGTCTTCACTCATGTCTTCGATCCTCATCGCCGAGCAGATCCTCAATGGCCTCCAGTTCGGCCTGATGCTGTTCCTGCTGGCGGCCGGTCTGACGCTGGTGTTCGGGATCATGGATCTGATGAATCTCGCGCACGGCTCGCTCTACATGATCGGCGCCTACCTGATGGCGACCCTGCTGGCGGCCACCGGCAACTTCTGGCTGGCGCTGCCGCTGGCGGTGCTGGCGACGGCGCTGGTCGGCCTGGTGCTGGAGGTTGCGCTGATGCGGCACTTGTACGCGCGCGACCACCTGGCGCAAGTGCTGGCGACCTTCGCGGTGATTCTGATCGCCGACGATCTGGTCAAGATGATCTGGGGGCCGGCACCGCTGATGCTCAATGCGCCGCCGTCGCTGGCCGGTCCGGTGGAGCTGCTGCCCGGCTTCTACTACCCCGCCTACCGCCTGCTGATCATCGGCGTCGGCCTGGCCGCTGCGATCGGCCTGTACCTGCTGGTCACGCGCACGCGCGCCGGCATGCTGGTGCGTGCGGGCGCGAGCAACCGGGAGATGGCCGCCATCATGGGCGTACGGGTGCAGCGGCTGTTCATGGCGGTGTTCGTGCTCGGGGCGGCGCTGTGCGCCGTGGCTGGTGCGCTGCTCGGTCCAGTGCTGGCGGTGGAGGTCGGCATGGGCGAGAACATCCTGATCCTGGCGCTGGTGGTCATCGTCATCGGCGGGATCGGCTCGATCCGCGGTGCCTTCGTGGGTGCGCTGCTCGTAGGCCTCGTGGACACCGCCGGGCGCGCTTTCCTGCCGTCCCTGCTCAACGCCGTCATGCCGCTGAACGTGGCCGCCAACCTCGGGCCGGCGTTGGCCGCCATTGCCATCTACCTGCTGATGGCGATCGTGTTGATTGCCAAACCCACCGGATTGTTTCCGGCGCGGGGCTGACAAGAGAACGGGGCCACCGACAATGAGCGGGTTGCCGCCGCGCCTGCTGCGCGCCCTGCCCTGGCTGCTGCTGGCGGTGGCCGTGGCGCTGCCGTGGATTGCCCAGGCGCTCGATCAGGTGTTCTACATCGGCGTGGCGCGGCGCATCCTGATCTTTGCCCTGGCCGCCGCCAGCCTCAACCTGATCCTTGGTTTCGGCGGCCTCGTGAGCCTCGGGCATGCCGCGTTCTTCGGCGTCGGCGCCTATGGGGTGGGCATCCTGATGGTCGAGGGCGTACGCAGCGCCTGGATCGCTTGGCCGCTGGCGGTGCTGGCGGCCGCCGCCTTCGCGCTGGCGATCGGCGCGGTGTCGCTGCGCACGCGCGGCGTGTACTTCATCATGATCACGCTCGCCTTCGCACAGATGGTCTACTACGTCGCGGTGGGCCTGAAGACCTACGGCGGCGAGGACGGCCTGAACCTGCCGGGCAAGTCGCAGGTCGGGCTCGGCATCGACCTGTCGCATGACATCACCTTCTACTACGTCGTGCTGGCGCTGTTTGCCGCCAGCATGTTCCTGCTGAACCGCCTGATCGACTCGCGCTTTGGGCGCGCACTGATCGGCGTGCGCGAGAACGAGAGCCGCATGGAGGCGATCGGCTTTGCCACCTATCGGCTGCGGCTGATCGCCTTCGTCATCGCCGGCGCGCTCGCCGGTCTGGCCGGGGTGCTGTTCGCCAACCACAACAGCTTCGTCTCGCCCGTGGTGCTGCACTGGACCCAGAGCGCCACGCTGGTCATCATGGTCATCCTCGGCGGCATCGGCTACCGCTACGGCGGCCTGTATGGGGCCGCCACGCTGCTGCTGCTCGAGGAGGTGCTGTCGATGTACACCGAGTATTGGCACCTGGCGCTCGGCGTGCTCCTGCTGGTGGTGGTGTTTGCCGCGCCGCGCGGGCTGGCGGGCCTGCTGACGCGGAAGTCCCACTGATGGCCCTGCTCGCCGTGGAGCGGCTGTCCAAGCGCTTCGGCGGCCTGGTCGCCACCGAGGCCGTGTCGCTCGGCGTCGAGCCGGGCGGCGTGCACGCGCTGATCGGCCCCAACGGTGCGGGAAAGTCGACTCTGATCAACCAGTTATCGGGATCGCTCGCGCCCGACAGCGGCCGCATTTTCTTCGACGGCGAAGACATCACCGCCCGCGCCATGCACGAGCGGGTGGCGCGCGGGCTGGCCCGCTCGTACCAGATCACCAACGTGTTCAAGCGCTTCTCGGCCCTCGACGGCGTGGCCCTTGCGGTGCAGGCGCGCAGTGGCAGCAGCCTGCGCTTCTGGCAGCCGGTGCAGCGCGAGCGCGCGCTGTTCGACCAGGCTGCGGCGGTGCTCGACCGCGTGGGGCTGGGCGCTCGCAAGGACACCCCGGCGGCGGCACTTGCCCACGGCGAGCAGCGCCAGTTGGAGGTGGCACTGGCGCTGGCCACCAACCCCCGGCTGCTGCTGCTCGACGAGCCCATGGCGGGCCAGGGGCCGGATGAGTCGGCGCGCATGATCGAACTGCTCGGCCAGCTCAAGGGCAGCGTGACGCTGCTGCTGGTCGAGCACGACATGGACGCGGTGTTCCGCCTGGCCGACACGATCTCGGTGCTGGTTTACGGCCGCCTCATCGCCAGCGGTCCGCCGGCAGCCATTCGCGCCAACGAGGAAGTGCGCCGCGCCTACCTGGGCGAGGAGGAGGTGACGCCATGAAGCCGGTAACCGAGGCGCTGCTCCAGTTGCACGGCGTGCAATCGGGCTATGGCGCCAGCCAGGTGCTGTTCGGGCTCGACCTGAAGATTGGCGTCGGCACCGTGGCCACCCTGCTGGGGCGCAACGGCATGGGCAAGACCACCACCATCCGCACGTTGCTCGGTCTGGTGCCGCTGCGCGCCGGCGAGATTCGATTCGCGGGCGAGCGCATCGACGGCCGTGCGACCGATGCCATCGGCCGCCTCGGCCTTGCGCTGGTGCCCGAGGGCCGGCAGGTTTTTCCCAACCTCACTGTTCGCGAGAACCTGGTCGCCTTTGCCGCCAACCGGGCTGGCCATACCGACCCGTGGACGCTCGACAAGGTGTTCGCGTTCTTCCCGCGCCTGGCCGAGCGGTCCGACAACCTCGGCAACCAGTTGTCCGGCGGTGAGCAGCAGATGCTGGCGATCGGCCGCGCCCTGATGACCAACCCGCGCCTGCTCGTGCTCGACGAGGCCACCGAAGGGCTGGCGCCGCTGGTGCGCGAGGACATCTGGCGCTGCCTTGGGCAACTGAAAGCCGCCGGCCAGACCATCCTGGTGATCGACAAGTACATCGAGCGGCTGGTGCGCCTGGCCGACGCCCACACCATCATCGAGCGCGGCCACGTGGTCTGGCGCGGCGACTCGGCCGCGCTGGCCGCCGACCGCTCACTGTGGCACCGCTACCTCGGGGTGTAGCGGGCCGCCCTCAGTACAGCGGGCTCCAGCCGAGCGTAGCCGTGCCGTCGGCCACGCGCAGGCGCACCCGGGCGCCAACCGGCAGCGTCAGCTTGTGCGGCACGTGGCCGAAGGGCAGTCCCGTGATCACCGGCACGGCCAGCCGCTGGCGCAGCGTGTCGATCGCGTGCTCCAGGGTGAAGCCGTTGTCGTTGACCTGCGCCGGCACCGGCTCGAAGCTGCCCAGCAGCACCGCCTTGCAGCGGTCGAGCACGCCCGCCTGGACCAGTTGCACGAACATTCGCTCGACCTTGTAGGCCGGCTCGCTCACGTCCTCCAAAAAGACGATGCTGCCGCGCCGCTGCGCCGGCGCCGGGAAGTACGGCGTGCCCAGCAGCGCACACACCAGCGCCAGGTTGCCGCCCCACAGCAGCCCGCTCGCCTCGACATCGGGACCGGCTGCGCCGAAGCGCGTCTCGTAGTCCGTGCGCGCCTGCAGCACGGCCAGCAGGTTCTCCAGCGTCTCATCGTGGGGAGGCTGCGCACCGAAATCGGTGGCCGCGGGACCGTGCAGGCTGATGCCGCCGGCGCGCGCCAGGTAGGCGAGGTTGAAGGCGGTGAAGTCGCTGTAGCCGACAATGGGCCGACCGGCAGCGGCGATGGCGTCGTAGTCGAGCCGGTCGAGGATGCGCGTGAGGCCGTAGCCGCCGCGCGCTGCCAGCACGCAGTCGAGGCTGCGGTCGGTGGCAAAGCGCTGCAACTCGGCCGCGCGCAGATCGTCCGTGCCAGCAAAGCGCAGGTGCCGCTCGAAGCAACTGTCGCCGGCCTGCACCTGCAGCCCGCGCGCCGCGAACCAGCGCGCGGCCCGCTCGAGTACCTCGCCGTTGACGAAACCCGACGGGGCAACGATGCCGACCCGTCGCAGCGCCCGCAAGCCCCGGGCCATCAGGGCTGGCCGTCTTGGGCCGAACGACGCTCGGCGAAGAAGCGTGTCAGCAGGCCACCGCACTCCTCGGCCAGCACGCCGCGCTCCACTCGCGTGTGGTGATTGAGTCTCGGCTCGGCAAACAGGTCAACCACGCTGCCGCAGGCGCCCGTCTTGGGATCTCTGGCGCCGAATACCAGCCGCTTGATGCGCGCGTGCTGGATGGCGCCGGCGCACATGGCGCAGGGCTCGAGCGTCACGTACAACTCGCAGTGACTGAGCCGGTAGTTGCCGAGCAGTTCAGCGGCCGCGCGCAGCGCCTGGATCTCGGCATGGGCCGTCGGGTCCGAGTTGCCGATCGGCTGGTTGAAGCCGGTGGCGATCACCTGGCCGTCGCGCACGACGAGCGCGCCCACCGGCACCTCACCCAGCGCCCACGCGTTGTGCGCCTGATCGAGCGCCAGCCGCATCAGCGTCTGGTCCTGAGCGCTGTGCTCCACGGGTGGTGGCGGCTGTTCGATCACCTCGATCGCGCCGGCGTCGGCCGCGTCGGCGGCCGGGCTGGCCGGCGCGCTGCGCAGCATCCAGGCGGCCTTGCGCGCGGCACGGTCGCGGTCGCGTGCGCTGCGCGCAGCCCGTACCGCCTCGGCCAGCGCGCTGGCCGTCAGCTCGGCCGCCGCGGCAAGCAGCCAGGCGGGCAGCACGCCGCGCCGGTAGTCGGTACCGCGGTCCGTACGATGCACGAATCCGAGGTCGGCCAGCCAGCGACGCAGCTCCACGTGATCGGTGTCGAGCATGGCACCGGCGGTGGCGAGGAACTGGCGCAGGCAGCCGTTGGCGCTGCGCTCGTCGAGCAACTGCCCGGCTGGCAGGAACAAAGTCGCACTGGCCAGCAGCAACTCGAAGTCGCGCGCATCGCGCTCGCGCACGGTTGACAGGAGCAGGCCGTTACGGCCGGCCAGTTGCGCAAGCCTTTCGAGCCAGGCGGTTGCGCTGATTTGCACGGCAGCGACGGAAGCACTCATGGCGGCAGTGTATCGGCAGCCGAGCTCGCAGCCGCAGCCGTGCGCCGCCGGCCGGCCGACGCCGCACGATCAAGGGCCGGTCGGTGCATTGGCTGCCCGGATGTCGATCAGGGACGCGGGTGTGCGTGGCGCCCGCGCAAACCCGCGTAGCGGCGAGCGACGACGATGGCCATGACCGCTGACAGGCCATCGCTGCGGCTTACAGAGGCCGATCGCAGGGGCACGGGGGCCCGCCGGTGAAACAACGCGGGCTAAAAAAGGCGCGCCCAGGCCAGCCGGGCGCGCAGCCCGAGGGTGGTGGTGTAGCCCTGAGTGACGCTGCGCACCCGCCCATTCCGATCGATGAACAGGAACGTCGGCACGGCGGCCACGCCGAGCTGGCGCGCGATGGCCCCGTCCGGATCGTTGAGCACCGTCCAGCGATGGCCGCGTGCATTCAGGTGCTGCTGCACCGGGCCCGCAGCGCCGGACTGCATGGCCACCGTGAGCAGCGGCGCAGCCCGGGCCAGCGTATCCACGTTCCCCTCGATGACACGGCAGACGCCGCACCAGGTCGCCCAGACGTACAGCACGAAGCCCTGGCCGCCGATGGAGGCGCGCCAGGCCGCCACGTCTGTGCCCGCCGGTGCCAGCAGCGTGCCGGGCAGCACCGGCAGTTCGCCCCGCACCACATCGCGCGTGAACCAGGCCTGCAGGCCGACAAAGACGGTCAGCACCAGGGCGACGTCACGCAGCCAGTGAACCCATGGGCGGCGCGGCCGCGCGGCTGCGAGCGGCCCGGTCATCCGCGCGGACACTCCCCGGGCAAAGTCGCGGCGCTCAGCTGTGCGCTGGGCCGGATGCGCGGCCGGGGCTCGAAGACGGACGGCCCGTCGCTGCGGCGAGCCGGGGGCGCGCGGTCCGCGGCTTGGCGGCCGCCCGGCTCAAGGACGCAAGGTTGAGTACCCATCGACACACGCTTCAGCCGCGGCGCGGCATCAGCACCGTGTAGTCGAAGTCGAGCACCACCGCGGGCCGGTACGCGCCGGCCGCATCCTGCCAAGGGAAGTCGGCGCAGGCATGGTCCTTGGCCGCCACGGTGCGCAGGCGCAGTGCGCCCACGTCGCGCCGGCCCGGCAACTCCTGCCGCTCCAGCACCTCGCTCCAGGCGTAGATCGTGTCGCCGGCGAAGCTCGGGTTGACGTGACGGCCACCATGGATCGCCGCGATGGTCTGGGCATTGGCCAGCCCGTTGAACGACAGCGCGCGCGCCAGGCTGATGATGTGCCCGCCGTAGACGATGCGCCGGCCGAAGCGGCCCTCTTTCTCGACGTGCTGGTTGAAGTGCACGCGCGCGGTGTTCTGGAACAGTCGCGCGCCGGTCATGTGGTCGGCTTCCTCGATCGTGATGCCATCGACGTGGTCGATGCGCTCGCCCGCCTCGTAGTCGTCCCACAGGTAGGGGCTGCCGGCGCGCGCCGTGTCGTAGCGCGCCGGGTCGACGCGGTAGGGGGCAATCAGGTCGGACGCGGGCACGGCGGCCGGCAACGTCGGCACGACCGGTTCGGGCGCCGGCCGCGCGGGGTCGCGCGTGCGCACCATGACCCAGCGGTAGAACTCGACCACCATCTCGCCGCGCTGGTTGACGCCCGTCGAGCGCACGTACACGACGCCGGTCTTGCCGTCCTTGTTCTGCTTCAGGCCGAGCACCTGCGAGTCGGTGGCGACGGTGTCACCCGGGAACAGCGGCGCGCCGAAGCGACCGCCGGCGTAGCCCAGGTTGGCGATGGCGTTCAGCGAGATGTCGGCCACCGTCTTGCCGAACACCATGTGGAAGGCAAGCAGGCTGTCGACCGGCGCCCGCGGCAGGCCCATCGATTGCGCGAACGGGGTCGAGGAATTCAGCGCGAAGCGCGCGCCGAACAGGCCGATGTACAGCGCCACCTCGCCTTCGGTCAGGGTCCGCGGCGTCGCGTGCACCAGCGTCTGGCCGACGTGGAAGTCCTCGAAGAAGTTGCCGGACTGGGTCTTGGAATTCACTGGACTGCCTTCGTGCTGCGTGCCGAGGGATTGCGCGTCACAGACCGTAAGCGGCAGCCAGTTCGGGATCCTTGCGCGCCACCAGCCGCGCGAGGTCCACGATCACCTTGGCCTGCTTCCAGGTGGCGTCGTCCTGCATCTTGCCGTCGATCATCGCCACGCCGCTGCCGTCGGGCATCGCCTCCAGGATCCGTTTGGCGAACAGCACCTCGCCGACGTCGGGGCTGAACACGCGGCGCGCGATCGCGATCTGATTGGGCGCCAGCGACCAGGCACCCGCGCAGCCCATCAGAAAGGCGTTGCGGAACTGCGCCTCGCAGCCGGCCTCGTCCTTCAGGTCGCCGAACGGCCCGTAGAACGCGCGAATGCCGTGGGCGACACAGGCGTCGATCATCTTGCCCAGCGTGTAGTGCCACAGGTCCTGCTGCACGAACGCGCGCTCGCCGCCGCCCGCGGGCGGGTCGGCCAGTACGCCGTAGAACGGGTGGCCGCCGCCGACCCGGGTGGTCTTCATGCCGCGCGAGGCGGCCAGATCGGCCGGTCCGAGGCTCATGCCGTGCATCCGCGGGCTGGCCGCGGCGATCTGCTCCACGTTCATCACGCCCTGCGCGGTCTCCAGCAGCGCGTGGATCAGGATCGGCCGCCTGACCGCGTGGCGCGCCTCCAGCAGCGCCAGGTACTGGTCGACGAAGTGGATATCCCACGGGCCCTCGACCTTGGGAATCATGACCACGTCGAGCCGGTTGCCGGCGTGGCGCACGATCTGCTCCAGGTCGTCGAGTATCCAGGGGCTGTTCAGGCAGTTCACGCGCACCCAGATCGCGGTACCCAGCGCCGCGGCGTCGAAGGCATTGATGCCGTCGATGAAGCCCTGGCGCGCCGCCTCCTTGCTCTCGATCGGGATGGCGTCTTCCAGGTTGCCGCACAGTACGTCGACCTGGCGGGCCGTCTCCGGCAGGCGGGCGCGAATCTTCTCCAGGTGAGGTGGAAAAAAGTGCACCACGCGCTCGGGGCGCAATGGCAGTTCGCGCAGTGGCGCCGGGGCACCGATGGCCAGCGGCTTGTAGAAGTTGATCGGCAGCTTCATCGGGTCTCTCCGCAGTGTTTCTTGGGTGCCGGCGGTTCAGAGGGTGAGAGGCAATCCGGCGTGCCCGAGGGGGCTGCCCAAAGCGCTCCAATCTAGGCGCAAAGCGCAGCCGTAGCTCGGGCTACGGCGAGCATTTGCAACGACGAGTGGGGCGCTTTGGACAGTCACAGCGGGCATGTCGGATTGCCTCTCACCCTCTCAGTCGGCCGGCCCGGCGACGATGCCGGCGTCATGCAGCCGGCCTACTTCGCCGGACGGCAGCCCCAGCACCTCCATCAGGATCTCGTCGGTGTGCTCGCCCAGACGCGGCGCACGCAGCGGCGGCACGCGAGCGGCGCGGCCGAACTGCAGCGGCGTGCCCGGCGCCAGGTAGGTGCCGATGCCGGGCTGCTCAACCAGGCCGAACATCGGGTTGGCAGCCGAGAAGTCGACGTCCTCGGCCAGCGCCTGCCGCATCGTGCGATACGGGCCCCAGGTGACGCGATTGGCGTCGAACACGGCGCGCACTTCAGCCTGCGTGCGGGCCGCAAACCACGGCTCGAGCAGCGCGGCAATCTGCTCGCGCGCGCGGAAGCGGTTGCCTTCATCGGTCAGGTCGAGGCCGAGGCGTGCGCCGAGCGCCGCAAAGGCCTCGCCCAGCCCGGTGGCCTTGGCGAGCGTCTCCCACTGCAGGTCGGTCAGCCCCACGACCATCGCACGCTCGCCATCCCGGGTGCCAAAGTCGCGGCCAAATGCGCCGTACAGGTAGTTGCCGTAGCGCGGCCGGTCGACGCCCGTGACCTGCACTTCGGCAACCATGCCGAGGTTGGCGACCATGGCCAGTCCCACGTCCTTCAGCGCCAGCGAGACGAGCTGGCCCTCCCCCGTGCGGTCGCGGTGACGCAGCGCCGCCAGCAGCGCGACCGCGAGCAGGTGGCCGGCAATCGCATCCCAGGCCGGGAACACATGGTTGACCGGCTCGGCCGCAGGGTTCGGCCCCGTGGCTTCCGGCCCGGTGATCTGCGGCAGGCCGATCTGCGGATTGACCGTGTAGTCGACCTCCGAGCCGCCATCGCGCCGGCCGGTCAGGTTGACCATGATGAGGTCCGCGCGGCGGGCTGCGAGCTGGTCGTAGGCGAGCCAGCCGCGCGCCGGGAAGTTGGTGCTGAAGAGACCGCACTGCGGCCCGGGCTGACAGATCAGCGCGGTGAGAAGCTCCTGTCCGCGCGGCGCGCGGATGTCCACCGCGATCGAGCGCTTGCCTTTGTTCAGGCCCGCCCAGAACAGGCTCGTCTTGCCGTCGGCAGCGAGCGGCCAGCGCTTGTGATCCAGGCCGCCGCCGATGGGGTCGAAGCGGATCACGTCGGCGCCCAACTGCGCCAGCGTCATCCCGCCGAGCGGCGCAGCCACGAAGGCCGAGCCCTCGACCACGCGCAGGCCGTCCAGGATGCCGGCCATCAGATGACCTTGCGCGCGCGCAGGTCCGCCAGCCGGTCGGCGTCGAAGCCGAGCAGCTCGGCCAGCACCGCGTCGGTGTGCTCGCCCAGCCGCGGACCGAGGCTGCGGATCGTGCCCGGCGTCTCCGACATCTTGGGTACCGGCGCCGGCATCATCAACACTTCGTTCAGGTCGGGCGAGTCGACGGCGACGATGTTCTGCCGCACGTGAAACTGGCGGTCGCCGAAGATGTCGGCAATGTCGTTCAGCGGCCCGGCCGGCGTGGCGGTCGCGTTGCAGCGCTCCAGGACCTCCTTGCGGGTCAGCGAGTTGCACCAGTCGCGCACGATTTCGTTGACCTCGAGCTTGTGCGCGAGCCGGGTGGCCTGCTGCCCGTAGTTCTCGGGCAGCGCCAGCTCCGGCCGCCGCATTGCCTCGGCCAGACGCGAAAACAGCAGGTCGGTGGCGCAGGAGATCGCCACCCACTTGCCGTCGCGCGTCGAAAAGTGGCCGTGCGGCACCGCATAGTCGTTGTGGGACGAGCCCTGGCGCTCGCGCACGATGCCGTACATGCCGTAGGCCGAGGCCAGCTCGTCGGTGCAGCGAAAAACCGACTCGTACAGCGCGGCGTCCACGTACTGCCCCACGCCGGTGAGGTCGCGGTGGCGCAGCGCGATCAGCACGCCGATGCAGCCGTACAGGCCGGTCATGTAGTCGGCCAGCGTGGTCGAGCCAGGCGTCATCGGCGTGCCGCGCGGCATGCCGGTGAGGTAGGCGAGCCCACCCACCGCGTGCGCCACCCGCGCAAAGCCCGGGCGGTCGCTGTACGGACCGGTCTGGCCGTAGCCGGTCACGCGCAGCATCACCAGGCGCGGGTTGATCTCGTGCAGAACCTCCCAGCCCAGACCCCACTTCTCCAGCGTGCCGGTGCGGAAGTTCTCACACAGCACATCGGTCTGCGCGATCAGGTCCTTGAAAATCTGCGCGCCCTCCTTGCTGCGCAGGTCGAGCGTCAGCGAACGCTTGTTGCGCCCTTCGCTCAGCCAGGTCAGGGTGTCGCCGCAGGCGGTGGGTGTGCCGAAACGGCGCAGCGCGTCGCCGCCTTCGGGGTGCTCGACCTTGAGCACGTCGGCGCCGGCCTCGCCGAGCAGAGTCGCGCAGAACGGCGCGGCAATCACGGTGGCTGCGTCGATCACGCGGATGCCGGCCAGCGGGCCCTTGCGGGTGTCGAACGGCGGCGCTGTCGGATGGATCTGGCTCATGGGAGGCTCCTTCTCAGCGCACGACGTTGCGTTCGCGCAGCATGGCAATCTCGCCCGCCGCCAGGCCCAGCAACACGCGCAGCACCTCGTCGTTGCCGTCACCCAGGCGCGGCCCCAGGTTGTTGATGCGCCCCGGCGTGGCCGACAGGCGCGGCACCACGCCCGGTACCACGACCTCGCCCAGGTTTTCCTCGCGCCAGCGAACCAGGTTGCCGCGCGCCGCGAAGTGCGGGTCGTTGAAAATGTCGGCAATGCTGTTGACCTCGCCCACCGGTACCTCCTCGTACAGGCAGCGGTTGAGCACCTCGTGGCGCGTCAGCGAACCGACCCAGTCGATCACGTGCTGGTTGACGATCTCACGCGCCGCCAGCCGCTTGCGCTGGTCGCCGTACATCTCCTGCGACGACAGCTCGGGACGCCCCATGGCCACCGACAGCCGCTCGAACATCTTGTCGGTCGTGCAGGCAATCGCGATCCAGCGGTTGTCCTGCGTGCGGAAGTGGCCGTGCGGCACGGCCACAAAGCTGCCGGCGCCTTCGCGCTCGCGGATCTTGCCGAGCAGCGCGTAGGCGGGAGCAATCTCCTCGAGCACCCGGAACACCGCCTCGTAGATGCCCACGTCGACCATCTGCCCCTTGCCGGTCTGCGCCTTGTGCCGCAGCGCAACCAGAACGCCGATCGTGCCGAACAGGCTGGCGATGTAGTCGCCCAGCGGCACCGTGCCGGGCAGGACCGGCGTCTCACCCGGAAACCCGGCGAGGTAATTGAGCCCCCCGAAGGCCTGGGCGATGTGCGCAAACCCGGCACGCCGGCGGTACGGACCGGTCTGGCCGTAGCCCGTCACGCGCAACATCACGATGCCGGGATTGGCTTCGTGCACCTGCGGCCAGCCCAGGCCCCAGGACTCCATCGTGCCGGGCCGGAAGTTCTCGACCAGCACGTCGGACTTGGCGACCAGCCGCTTGAACAGGTCCACCCCCTCGGGCCGCAGCAGGTCGATCGTCACCGACTTGCGATTGCGCGCCTCGCTCAGCCAGGCCAGTGTGGCGTTCTCGCGCTTGGTCGCGGTGCCGAACCGGCGCATCGGGTCGCCGCCGTCGGGGTGCTCCACCTTGATGACCTCGGCACCGAACTCGCCAAGGATGGAGGCCGCGTAGGGGCCGGCCAGAAAGTTGCCGACATCGATGACCCGCAACCCGGCCAGCGGCAGCACGGGCGGCGTGGCACTGGAAGATTGCTCGGCGCTGCGGTCCATCTCTTCTGTGGTCGGCACGCGGGTCCCCCGGTTGGTGTCGCCTGCGCCGACAGAGTAAACGGAAACGCGCTAACTTCGCCGCCAGGCAGTCGGGATGGATCAGGCTGGACGTTGCAGCCGATCCGCAGGGCGCCGGCGCCCGTCAGGAGCACGAGGATGAACCAGGAGACCCCACCCGCCACCACCGACTTTGCGGCTTGGATCGGCCGCACGGAGCAGTCGGACGACCCGCTCGCGGCAACGCAAGCGCTGGCCGCCGCTGCCCTGTTCGATCTCGATCCTGCGCCGCTGTGCGAGGGCGCGCCGCTGCCGCCGCTGTGGCACTGGTTCTATTTCCTGCCCAGAGCGCCGCAAGCCCTGCTCGATGAGGACGGGCACCCGCGCCGAGGCGGCTTCCTGCCGCCGATCCCCTATCCGCGCCGTATGTTTGCCGGCTCGCGCCTGCGCTTTCATCGGCCGCTGGCTATCGGCCGGCCGGCCCGGCGTCACGCGACCATCCGGGATGTGGCGACCAAGTCCGGCCGCTCCGGCTCGCTGGCGTTCGTCACGGTCGGTCTGCGTTTCGAGCAGGACGGCGCAACCTGCATCGACGAGGAGCAGCAGATCGTCTATCGGGAGCCCGGTGCTGCG
>Ga0209985_10000663_pt1 | contig 36505 bp, 32 predicted proteins | sample NOAtaG_FD_187305 | JGI IMG/M metagenome (GOLD analysis project Ga0209985, IMG submission 187305) | Freshwater lake microbial communities from Lake Erie, under a cyanobacterial bloom - NOAA_Erie_Diel6S_1000h metaG (SPAdes) (version 2) | ecosystem: Environmental > Aquatic > Freshwater > Lake ...
CGCCGTCGCGCGCGTAGCGCTGCGCGGTGTACTCGGCCTTCAGCTTCGAGATGTCGACATTCGACGGGCACTCGGTCTTGCACGCCTTGCACGAGAGGCAGAGGTCGAGCGTCTCGATCGTCTCGGGGTCGTTCCAGCGGTCCTTCGCCAGCTGGCCAGTCACGGCGAGCCGCAGCGCGTTGCCTCGGCCGCGCGTCGCGTGCCGCTCGTCCTTCAGCGCGCGGTACGACGGGCACATGCTGGTGCCGCCCGACATGCGGCGGCAGAGGCCGGCGCCGTTGCAGCTTTCGACCGCGTGCTCGAAGCCTTCCTCGCGGTCGTAGCGGAAGAAGGTCTCGACGGGGTCCGCATGGAGGTCGTGTCCGCCGGGCGCGATGCGCAGGTTGTCGATGAGCTTCTCCGCCGGGCCCGTGTCGACGATGTTGCCGGGGTTGAGCAGTCCCTTCGGATCGAACACGGCCTTCACCGCGCGCAGCGCGCTGCAGATCGTCTCGCCGAAGTACTCGCCGAGGAGCGGCGACCGCACGCGCCCGTCGCCATGCTCGCCCGACAGCGCGCCGCCATAGCGCGCGACGAGCTGCGCGATGTCCTTCGCGATCGCCACCATCACCGCGCGATCCTTCGGGTCATGGATCGCGACGAGCGGGCGGATGTGGAGGCATCCGACCGAGGCATGCGCGTAGTACGCGGCGGTCGTTCCGTGCTTCGTCACGATCGCGCGGAACTCCTCGACGAAGTCGGGCAGCTTCGCGGGGTCGACTGCGGTGTCCTCGACGAAGGTGAACGGCTTGCGCGCGCCCGGTACGCCGTGCAGGAGCGGCTCGCCCGCCTTGCGCAGCTTCCACGCCTTGAGGCGCTCGGCGGCGCCCGTGTAGGTCGACATCGCGGCACCCGGAAGCGCGGCGCGGAGCGCGTCGAACCGCGCCGGCAGCTCGTCGGCGCGGTCTGCGAAGTACTCGACATAGAGCACCGCGCCGAGCGCTCCCGACGCCGGCTTCGGCATCAGCTCGACATACTGGCGGTACTCGGTGTTGCGCAGCGCGACATCGATCACCACATCGTCGACGAGCTCGACCGCGGCCGGCTTCGTCGCGAGGATCGCCTTCAGGTTCGCCAGCGACTCGCGCACGCTCGCGAAGCCGATGATCGCGAGCCCCCGCTCCTTCGGCTTGGGAACGAGCGCGAGTTCCGCGCGCAGCGTGGTCGCGAGCGTTCCCTCGGCGCCGCACACGAGGTGCGCGAGGTTGACCCTGTCGTAGGTGCCAGGGGTCGAACGCTCGAGCTGCTCGAGGAACATGTCGAGCGAATAGCCGTCGACATGGCGCAGGATCTTGGGAAAACGCGCCTTGATCTCGCCCGCGATCGGACGCACGATCGCGGCGACCGCATCGGCGATCGCGCGCTGCGCGGGATCGCGGTCGCAGCTTCCCTCCTCGAAGCGGTGCACGCTGCCGTCGGCGAGGATCACATCGAGCGAGACGAGGCTCTCGACGGTGCGGCCGTAGAGGATCGAGTGCGCGCCCGCCGAGTTGTTGCCGATCATCCCGCCGAGCGTCGCGTGCGAGCTCGTCGCGACATCGGGTCCGAACATCAGCCCGTGCGGCGCGAGCGCCTCGTTCAACTGGTCGAGCGTCACGCCCGGCTCGACGACCGCGCGTCGTCGCTCGGGATCGATCGAGAGGATCGCTCGGCAATGTTGCGAGAAATCGACGATGACGGCGCGGTTCACGCTCTGGCCGGCGAGCGCGGTGCCCGATCCGCGCGGGAGGACCGGCACGCCCTGCCCGCAGAGGTATCGCACGGCGCTCGCGCCATCGGCCACCGAACGCGGCACGACCACGCCGATCGGCTCGACCTGGTAGATGCTCGCGTCGGTCGCGTAGAGCATGCGGTCGTGGCGACCGAAGCGGATGTCCGAGTTCGTGACGCCGCGCAGCACCCGCGAAAGGCGGAGGCGCAGCGCGTCGAGTTCATCGCCGCGTTCGAGCAGCGGAAGGGTCGCGGATTGGGTTGACTCAGCCCGCGTTGAAGCGCTCATGCCGCGCAAGATATAGGGTTCGCGGCTGCCGAGGCGCTCACGGCGTTCCGCCGGCGGCCTTTGGATCCGCAGGATCCGCCTTCGGAGTCTCTGCGGGCTCCCCGCCGCCCTCCGGCTTCGCGCAGAGTTCCTCGAGCTTCTTGCGGAGTTCCCGCTGGCTCGACGGCGACGCGCCGATCCAGACGCCCGCGATGCGACCATCGGGGGCGACGAGGAAAGTCGTCGGGAATGCACGCACGAGCCAGCGCCGGCTCGCCATCGAGTCGAGGTCGAGCACGCATTCGAACGGCGTTCCCTTCGCGGCGAACGGATCGAGCAGTTCCTTGATCCGCGCCTCGCGCTCCTCGCGGGTGCCCTGCTCCGCCGAGTTCACGAGCACGACGGTCGCGCGCCCCTCGAAGTCCTTCTGCAGCCGCGCAAGCTCGGGAAGCGCCGCCCGGCACGGACCGCACCAGGTCGCGAAGAAGTCGATCACCACGGGCTTCGGACGCTCCGCGATCAGGTTCCAGTCGCCCTCGCCGAGTTTCGGAAGCGCCAGTTCCGGCGCCGGGTCGCCGGCCTTCAGCGCCTCGACCTCCTTGTCCTCCTCCGCCTCCTTGCGCGCGTCGACGAGCGCGGCGAGGCCATCGACCTTCTGCCGCGACGCCGTGTCGAGCGCGAAGGTCGCATCGGTCGGCGCCTCCTTCGGCCGCTTCACCTTCGAGGTCACCACCCACATCAACTTCGAACCGCCCTCGACGAGATCGCCCTTGTGGATGACGCCCGAGGCACGCTCGACGAAGTGCGTCTCCGGGTCGTAGGCAAGCCGCAGTTCCTCGCTCGCATCGTCCGAGACAAGCACGAGCACATCCGAAACCTGCCCGTCGACCTCTTCCTTCTCGAGCCGCGTCGGAACCACATTCGGAATCTGCGGCATCAGCTGCATGCAGGTCTCGCCGGGGTCGTCCTCGCCGAGCGCCAGGCCGAGCTCGGGGAACGGCAGGCTCTGGAACGCGTTGAAGAGCGAGTAGTACGGCGAGTCGTGGTCCGACACCTGCAGGTAGGTGAGCGGATTCGATCCGTGCGTCGCGGTGATCTTGCCGTCGGCGAGCCGCAGGTCGAACCCGCGCAGCGACACGATCCCGCGTCGCCCGGAAGTGAAGAGGAACTTCGCCTCGATCGGATCGGCGAACTCGTCGCGCCCGTCGCGCGACGCCCCGACGCGTGCGCTCACCTCGACCTCGACACCGCGCGGATCGCGGTAGGCATCCATGATCTTCTTGAGCACCGCGGTCGCGGCGGCCGGGTCTGCGGGCGGAGTCGCGGTCTCGTTCGCGGTCTCCTTCGCGGCATCCTGCGCGGCATGCGCCGGCGGTGCAGCGCCGAGCGCCAGCGCGACGGCGAGCGTGATGGCGGTCGGGACGGTGGCGTCGAAGAGCCGGATTCGCATGGCGTTTCCCGTTTGTTTCCGCGCGACGCCGAGCGCGTCACCGTCGGAGCTCCCGCACTGTAGCGCGGAACCACGCCAAAAAGCAGGCCGCGCGCGGGAGTCCGCGCGCGGCCTGGATCTTGCGATCGGATCGAAGGCTCAGCCTTCCTTCTTCGGCGACTCCGCTGCGGGAGCGGCGTCGGCCGGCTTGGCGGCCAGCGCCTTCTCGACTTCAGCCTTGAGCTCGTCGATGATCTTGGCCGGGTTCTGCGGGTCGATGCCCGAGTGGATGGCCGCGATGTTGCCGTCCGGACCGATCACGACCGTCGCGGGGATGCCGCGGAAGCCGTACGACTCGAAGACCTTGTCGTCCATGTCGACGAGGCACGGCATGGCGAAGGCCTGCTTCGTCCAATACTCGCCCACAGCCTTCGTGCGCGCTTCGCCCTTCTCGTCCTCGAGGGTGTTGATGCCGAAGACATCGATCGGCTTGCCCGACTCCTTCGCCCACTTGGCGAAGGTCGAGACATGGGGAAGGCCGCGCTTGCACGGGCCGCACCACTCTGCCCAGAAGTCGATCACCACCACGCGGCCCTTGAGGTCCGCGAGGTTGACGGTCTTGCCGTCGAGGCCGGGGAGGGAGAACTCGGGAGCGCGGTCGCCGACCTTCACGGTCTTGGCTTCCGGAGCCGACTCGCCGCCCGCGCCACCCGCGCCGCCGCCGAAGAGCTCGTCGATCGAGGCGACCGAAGTCTTGCCCGTCTCGTCGAAGGTGATCGGGGTCGCGAGCGCATCGGCGACGACCGGCTTCGTCTCCATCGTGACGGGGATCATGAATCCCGGAGGAGCGCCCGGAGGAGCGATGTTGAGCTTCGCGCCCGAGAGGAGCTGCGTGGTCGCGTCGAGCGTGAACACGCCGACCGAACCGCCTTCGGCGGTCACGAGGACGCTGCCGCCGTCGGCGGGGTTGAAGCCGGCGATCTTCGCGCCCGGCAGGAAACCGCCCGCGAGTTCAGCGGCGACATCCTTCGACTCCGCCATGTCGTACGCCCAGCGCGGAATCGGAAGACCGAAGCCGCCGAGCTCCTTCTCGAGGGTGGCGACGAGGCCGCCCTCGAGCGGGAACGACTTGAACTTCGAGGGGTCGCTCGCCATCTGCACATACGCCTTGTTGTTGGCGGAGAAGAAGACGGCGGGCGCCATCTCGAGGCGCATGCCGTTGGCATCGCGCGCGATCGACATGCCCTGCGTCTGCTTCTGGCCCATCGCCTCGACGGTGAGCGTGTAGGTGTCCGAGTAGCTCTTCGCGGCGCGGTACGCGGCGGCGCTCGCCTTGAGCGCTTCCTCGGCGGACTTGATCGCCTCGGGGGTCTTCATCGCATCGGTGAAGTCCTTGGCGATGTCCGGCGCGGCGGGGAAATCAAACTTCGGCATCTCGCCATCGGCGGGCATCGGCGGCGGAGCGCCGTCCTGGGCGAGAGCGGACGCTGCGACGCAAGCGGCCACGAGGCCGGCTGCGAGCGAGGCGCGCGCGAACGAGAGCGACTTCATCATGGGTGACTCCTGAATGGCGTGGGTACGCCGAGCGTGAAGGTGTGCCAGCGCAGCCCACCCCCGCCCGGCCGATGCCGCGCGCCTAGACGCGCACGCTCGGACCGAGCGGCCCCACCCGAACCGCATCCGAGCGGCCTGGGCAGGCACGAAGCAATGATTCTAACCGCTCCCCCGTAACGGGATCGCGGGCTTCGGATGCGATTTCCGACAGCGGAAGCAGCACGAAAGCCCGCTCCCGGAAGCGGGGATGCGGCAGCTGAAGGTCTCCCTCGGCCACCACGCATTCCCCGAAGAGGATGAGATCGAGGTCGATCGTGCGCGCGGTCCAGCGTGTGCCGTCCCGCTCGCGCCCGAGCGTCGCTTCGACCGCCAGCAGTTCCGCAAGCAGCGCGCGGGGCTCGCGCGTGGTGGCCAACGCGATGCCCGCGTTGAGATACCGCGGCTGGTCGGGCGGTCCGACGGGCGGCGTGTCGTAGACGCTCGACTGCGCGAGGACGCGCACGCCGTCGATGCGGGCGATGCGTTCGACGGCGGCGCGCATGGTCGCAAGCCGGTCGCCGAGGTTGGCGCCGATCGCGACGAGCGCGAGTGTCTCGCCCGCGCCGACGCCGACGCCGTCACACGCGCTCGACACGGCACGCCTCCCCTTCCGCCCACAGGACCGGCCGCATCGGCTCGCCGAGAAGCGCGAAGCGCGCGCACGCGAGCGCGAGGTGCGCCGTGCGGCTGCGGATGGTGCCGCGATCGCCCGGGAAGTGGAAGCGCCGCGAGTAGACCGAGCCGTGCCGCTCGGCGACGGCGATGTAGACCGTGCCGACCGGCTTCGCTTCGCTGCCGCCCGAGGGACCGGCGACGCCCGTCGTCGAGAGCGCGAGGCCCGCGCCCGTCCGCGACAGTGCACCCCGCGCCATCTCGATCGCCGTCTCGTGGCTCACGGCGCCGTGGTCGCGCAGCGTCGCCTCGCGCACGCCGAGGTCGGCGACCTTGCGCGCGTTCTCGTAGGTGACGAATCCGCCCGAGTACCACGCGCTCGAGCCGGCGACATCGGTGATCCGCGCGCCGAGCAGCCCGCCCGTACAGCTCTCGGCGGTCGCAAGCATCACGCCGCGCTCGGCGAGCATCGCGCCGACGACCGACGCGAGCGACTCGCCGTCGCGACCGAAGATGACCGTGCCCACGCGCGCACGGCAGAGCGCCACCGTCGCCTCGAGCGCCTCGCGCGCCGCATCGCGCGCACCGGTCGACCGCACGCGGATCGACACGATGCCGTCGCTTGCGGTCGTGCCGACCGAGGGCTCGCGGCCCCGCGTCATGAGTTCGCCCAGCAGTTCTCCGACGGCGCTCTCGCCGAGGCCGATCGTGTGAAGCGCGGCGGTCGCGACCACCTCGCCATCGCCCGAGAGCCGCGGCGCGACGAACGACTCGAACATCGGCCGCATCTCGTTGGGCGGCCCGGGCAGGCAGAAGAGTTCGCACGCGCCGTCCTGCAGCGTCGCCCCGAGTCCGGGCGCGGTGCCGTGCGGGTTGTCGAGAAGACGCGCGGACGGCGGCCGCATCGCCTGCCTGAGATTCGACACGGGCATCGGACGCCCGCGCGCCGCAAACCAGCGCCCGAGATGCGCGACGCCCGCCGGGTCCTCGACGAGCGCCGCATCGTCGCCATCGACGAGGTCGCAGAGCGCTTCGCGCGTGAGGTCGTCGAGCGTCGGGCCGAGTCCGCCGGTCACGATCACGGCGCCGTGCGTGGCCGCGAGATCACGCATCGCGCGCGACAGCGCGGCGCGGTCGTCGCCGACCGTGCGCCGCTCGCCCGGCATCGCGCCGATCTCGCGCAGCGCGCGCGCAAGCCAGCCCGCGTTCGTGTCCTCGATCTGCCCGAGCACGAGTTCGTCGCCCACCGACAGGATGGCGACGCGCACGGCGCTCATTCGCCACGCGCTCCCGAACCGAGTTCGACGATGCGCGCGTACTGCGCGGTGCTGAAGGTCCCGAGCAGGCGACGCAGTTCCTCGACGGGCGACGCGCCATCCGGCCAAAGCCCCGAATCGAGCCACTTCGGCTCGCGCGCGAGGTATCCCGCAGCGACGGCGGCCCGCCCCTCGCGCGTGGCGAGGTCATGCTCGACTCCGTCCGGGCCCTTCACGACCGGCATGCGGTCGAACTCCTCGAGCATCGCCTTCAGCGTCGGGTCGGTCACATCGGCGGCCGTCACGAGGACGCCGCGCCCGTCCGCCGCGCGCGGATACGCCGGATGCTCGCGGATCGCCCTCCACGCGCGCGCGAGTTGGTCGCGGCGGTCGGCGCAGATCGCGCTGAAGAGCGGCGCGATGTAGGCGCGCGCATTCTTGTCGGGGTCGTCGACCGCGCTCGCGAGCGTGAACGGGTCGACATCGTCGATGAACGACGCGCGGTGCTTCGCGATGAAGCCGCGCAGGACCGGCATGCGGCGCAGTTCGAACTCGTGGGGCCCGAGCTCGCCGCGCGCGCGCTTCTCGGCGCGGAACTGCCAGAGCGCCTGCCCCTCCTCGCTCAGCGCGAAGCGGATGAAGCGCTCGGCGGTCTCGCGGTTCGGCGCGTTCGCAAGCAGCGCGATCGGATCGGGATCGATCACCGTCTGTCCGGGCGGATCGACATAGCCGAGCCGGTCGGGGTCGCCCGCGTCGCGGATCGCCTGCGACTGGTAGCGGCCGTAGAAGTCGATGCACGGCCCCGCCGCGCTGTCGCCCGCGGAGACATCGAGCGGAACCTTCGGCGCGCTCGACGCCACGCTGCGCGCGTTCGCCGACATGCGGCGGATGATCTGCCAGCCGCGCTCCCATCCGAGCCGCTGGATGATCGCCTCGAGGGCGGTCTTCACCGATCCAGACTGCGCCGGGTTCACGAGCGTCACGGCGCCCGCAAGGCGCGCATCGGCGAGATTCGCCCACTCGGTCGGCTCGTCGAGGCCGAGCGTGCGCAGGAGATCGCGGTTGTAGACGATGCCGAAGCCGGAGAGCGCGACGCCGTACCAGTAGCCCTCCGGGTCGTAGAGCGTGTTGTCGCCGACCTTGTTCTCTCCGTAGACCTCCGCAAGCCAGGCCGCGTCGAACGAGGGCTTCTCGAGCACGCGCCCGGCGCGCCGCGTTCCGCCGTCGACGACCACGACCTCGCGCTTCAGCTGGCCGTACTCGTAGCTTCCGCCGCCGAAGAGGAGATCGGCGTTCCCGCCGATGGGCTTCCCCTCCCGCAGCGACGCCTGCGCGTTCGCCTCGAGCACGCGGCGGATCTCGCTCGTGCCGCCCGGCGTGTTCCACACGACCCGCGCCGCCTCGCCGTAGTTGCGCGCGTGCCAATCCGAGAACGCGCGGCCGAACTCGGTGCGGATCTGCTCGTTGTGCGGCGTGTAGATGATGACGCGCTTCGCGTCCTCCTCGACGCGCGCGCCGCGGTCGGCGAACACGAGCGGCAGCGCCGCGAGGACCACGAGGATCGTCGGAAGCGCGAAGGTCGAAAGCTTCACGAGGCGCCTCCGGTGATCGCGCGGATCTCGCCCGCGAACTGCACGGCGGCCGCGCGGATCGCGTCGCGCCAATCGCCCGAGCCCGCGGCCCCCGAGCCCGCAAACGACGGATAGATGACCGAGCGGCTGGCGGTGATGAGCGCACCTTGGTTTCCGCGCGTGAACGCGGCGCGCACATCGTCGGCGGTGCCGCCCTGCGCGCCGTAGCCGGGCACGAGGAAGATCGTGCGCGGCATCCGCGCGCGAAGCGATGCGATCTCGGCGCGCTTCGTCGCACCAACCACCGCGCCGAGCGCCGAGAACCCGCTTGCGCCGACCGACGCTTCGCCGAGCTTCGACACGAGGTCCGCGACCGCCTCCGCGATCGTGCGGCCGTCGGCGAGCGGCAGCGTCTGCAGCGCATCGCCCGACGGATTGCTCGTGCGCACGAGCGCGAACGCGCCCTGCCCGCCGGTCAGGAACGGCGCGATGCCGTCCGAGCCGAGGTAGGCATTGATGGTGGTCCAGTGCGCGCCGAGCGCGCGGGCGCCGTTCGCGTAGTGCTCGGCCGAGATCCCGATGTCGCCGCGCTTCGCGTCGTACACCACCGAGAGGCCGCTCGCGCGCGCATGCTCGAGAACGCGCCCCATCGCCGCGAAGCCCGCCGCGCCGTAGCGCTCGTAGCACGCGGCCTGGATCTTGACCGCAGCGCACGACTCGTGCACCGAGTCGATCACGCCCACGCTGAAGGCCTCGATCGCCGAGGCGCACGCGGCGTCGTTCGATGGATCCGCGGGCCGCAGCGAAGCGGGCAGCCGGTCGAGAACCGGGTCGAGGCCGACGCAGGTCGCCGCGTCCACCTTCGCGACGCGCGCGACGAGATGGTCGGCTGCATGGAACGAAGCCTGCGGCTGGGCGGCGCTCGGAACGGCGGCGTGGGTCGAGGTCATCGCGGGCGATTGTAAGGCTCGCGGCGAATCACGCCGACGCAGGCGGTTTCCCGTGCTTGGCGCACAGCGCGTGCAGGTACTTCCATGTGTAGATCCCCGTCTCGTGGCCGTCGCTGAAGCGGATGCGCAGCGCGTAGTGGCCCACGGGCTCGACGGCGTTGATCCGCAGCGGCCCCTCGGCCTTCGCGGCCGGCAGCACCGTGAACGGGTTGCGCGCCATCTCGGAGCGCAGCTCGCGCGCGTCGGCCGAGGGCGACTCGCGGCGCAGCACCGGCGTAGCCACGAACGCAGCCGATCCATCGCTCCACGAGAAGGTGATCCCCCGTTCGCGGTCGAGATCGATGTGCAGCGGTCGTGGTTCGTCCATCGTGGTGGCCTCGGGCGTTCGTCGTTCGGGAGCGGCCATGCTACGCTCGATGGCGATGATGGTCGAAGGTTCACTCCGCGCGGCGCCCGTTCCCGCAGGCGCGCTCCCCGCGATTCTCCACGCGCCCGAGCGCGGGCTCTTTGCGGTCGCCCACACGGTTTCGGAGACCGAGACCAGCGCGCTCGTGCCGCACGCGAACAACATCGTGATCCTCGGTTGGATCGACGCGATCGCCTCGCTGCACGGCGCCGCGGCGGGCGCGTCGCGCCCCGAGCTCGCGGCGTCGGGCCGCATGTGGTTCGTCGCGCGCCACGAGATCGACTACCTCGGCGAGGCATTCACGGGCGACCGGCTCGTCGTGGCCACCTGGGTCGAGAAGCTCGGGCGCACGAGCCTCGTCCGCGCCACCAGGATCCTGCGCGAGAACGGCGAACTGCTGACCCGCGCGAGCAGCCGCTGGGCGCTGGTCGACCTCGCGACCCGACGGCCGACGGCGATTCCCGACGCGGTGCGCGGCGCCCTTGCCGGCGAACCGCGCTGAGCCCGCCGGCCGCTTCGAGCGGAACGCGAGATCCCAAATGGAAAAACCCCGTTCGATCAGGGTTCTGAGCGGACGGGGCGGAGGGGAGAAAGATGACGAGTTTGGCGTCGTGCCTGACAGCGGTCTTGCAACCACCGAACAGAACCGACGGGTTCGCCTGACGCGCCTTCACTTCTTGCAGTGCGGCAGACGGGCGACGGGCTGGGCTACAGACTGAAAACCCAACCGTCTGATCTTCTATTCGGCATTCGTCCGAAGCGACCTTAGTTTTTCTTTGCCTTCCTCTCCTGAATCCCCCAGTCGGCAGGACCAGAGAAAAACCCCCAAGCGGCGCAACCGATGCGGCCTGCGCTACCCTGACCGCATGCCTGTCGCAGTTCTCGCCCTCTGCAGCCTCTTCGCGCTCCAGTCCCCACCCCCCGCCGAAGTCCCTTCCGGCTCGCCGACCGCCCGGACATTCGAGCGGGATTCGAACGGCGCCGCCAAGGACGGCCAGGCGGTCGTGCTGGCGCCGGCTCCCCGCCGCCAGATCGTCGCGATCATCCCCGACCGCACCACGGGCCGCGACTGGGGCCTCCGGTACCTCGCGGAGGCGGTCGATGACTTCAACCGCGTGAAGCCCGACGCCGTGTTCTGCGTGGGCGATCTCGTGCAGGGCTACTCCCGCGATCACGAGCATGTCGGGCGCGAGCACGCGGACTTCCTCGAGATCGTCGGGCGCCTCGAGGCGCCGTTCTTCCCGACCGCAGGCAACCACGACCTCGTCAGCGGCAAGCGCGACGCGAAGGACCGTTCGTTCGCAGACGACTACCGCGAGCGCTTCGGACCGCTGTACTACTCGGTCGAACTCGAGCTCGCGAGCTTCGTCGTCCTCAACTCGGAAGATGGCGACGGCGAGATCGGCGCGGGCTTCTCGGATGCGCAGCTCGCGTGGCTCGGCCGCACGCTCGAGAAGCTCGCGATGCGCGGCAAGCCGATCATCCTGCTCTTCCACCGCCCGCTCTGGGATCACAAGCCCACGCGCTGGAACGAGCGCGTGCAGCCGATCCTCACCCGCCACGGCGTCGACTACGTGATCGCGGGCCACTACCACTCGCTGCAGGCGCTGCCGCCGCGCGACGGCATCCCGTTCCTCATCCTCGGAACCTGCGGCGGCGCGGTCGACCAGCATCCGCTCGCGGGCCAGCTGCAGCACACCACCTTCCTCGTGATCGACGAGTCGGGCTCGATCGAGCCCTACCACCAGATCGCGGGCACCACGCTGCCGGTCGACTGGATCACGAAGGAAGACCAGGACCGCGCCTACAGGCTGAAGGGCGACAAGGACGCGGTCGCCATCCGCGGCGCGCTTCCCGATCCGTTCGGCGTTCCCACCGAAGGCTCGATCGAGGTCGTGCTCTCGAATCCGCTCGATCGCCCGATCGAGTGGAGCTTCTCCGCGGCGCGCGCGCCGGCGCCCTGGCTCGTCGACGACCGCGATCCGCGCGGGCAGGCCATCCAACGCTCGTGGACAAGCCGCACCGCGATCGACACCTTCAACCCGAACACCACCGACCTCGACTCGCCCTTCCGCTTCGAGTTCCCGACCGAACCCGTGACCGTCGCGCCGGGCGAGCGCACGACGGTGCGCGTGCCCGTCCGCGCCGACGCGCAGGTCGCGCCGCCGGAGCCCGCTCCGTTCGAGGTGACCGCGCGCTACGAAGACTCCAAGCTCCGCACGGTTCCGATCGTGTTCCGCGAGCGCGTGCCGCTGTCGCGCCGCATCGACCTCGGCACGAGCCTCGCCGCCGCCGCCGAGTATCCGATCGCCGTCTGGCAGTGGTCGGAGTACGACACCGGCGAGAAGAACGCGAGCGCCCGCTTCGCACAAGGCGCCTCCGGCTCGCTCGTCGAGATCGCGCTGGTGGTGCCCGATGTCCGAATCTCGGCCGATGCGAAGCCGCGCGATACGAAGAGCTCCCTCGACGACCCGCTTGGCGATGCCGTGCGGCTCGTGCTCGGCGAGGGCGCGGAGGCCCGCGAGTACATCGTGACCCTCGAGGGCAGCGGCGCCGCCGGTCCGGTCACGCCGCGGATCCGCAGCCTTGGTCCGGACGGAAAGACCCTGGTCTCGACCGAGGCCGTCTCAGCCGTATTCACCACGCTGTCCAACGCCTGGTCGCTCCAACTCTCCGTCCGGGCCGATGCGCTCCCGACCGGTGCCCGGCTCTCCGACCTCCCCATCAACCTGGGCGTTGCCGACAACGACGAGACCTTCCACACCCAGTGGCGGTGGCTGGCGCCGCGGGACATCCCGGCCCGGCTGCGGGTCGGCGGCTGATCGGTCGAACGCCACCGCCAAGTGCCGGGAAACCCTCCCGATGGACTTGACCGAATGCGGCGGCGGCCGTTCAATAACGACACAGTCGTCGGCGGTCGAGCATTCACGCTCGCACGGCGCGTCTGCCGATCAGTCTGCCGACTGACGGAACATCCTCGTGGCGGACGGACCCGCGTGACGGTCCGCACCAAATCGATTGTCGATCCCGCCCGAGCCAACTCGAAAGGACCCCGTAATGAAGACCATCCTCGCGCTCGGCTGCATCTGCACCTGCGCCCTGCTCGTCGGTTGTGGCAGCGGCACCGATGTCCAGACCATTGAGTCGAATCAGGTTCGCCCGCCCGCCGCTGAGCCCGTCGCCCCTCCGGGATCGACCGTGAAGCTCGGCTCGAACACGACGAATCCCCCGGCCAACCCGCCGGCCTCGGGCAACTGAGGCTCGGACACGGCCACAAGCCCCGTCCGTTCTCGTGCCACTGTTCAGGTCGGACAGTTCAGGTCCGACCGTTCAAGCCCAATCGATCACGACGCGCCGAGCCTGCTCGGCGCGTTGTGCATTTGCGCCGCGCCCTCCCACCCCGCGCAGGCCGCACAGACGGAACGACCGCACCGGCGGAACGACCCCGACAACTCGCACGACCCCGCCGCTTCACCCCACGACCTTCAGAATTCAGACCTATTCCGCAGCGTTGAATCAACTCGCGCGAAGATCGAGCGGATAAGGAAAGTGGCTTGGCCGCGCATTCCTGCAAAGGTCGGCGCGCCAACGCCCCCAAGTTTCGGCCATCCACCCGCCGCCGCTCTGGACCAAAAATCCAGACGGCGGTTTTGCTTTGGGTTCGCGAATCGGCGAGACGACCCGCATGCGGTCCGCATGGACGGCGCACCACCGCGCACCCCACGCCTTCAGGAGAACACCATGCCCCGCAAATCCCGTGCTCGTCTTGCCTCGTTCCTCGCGCTCGCCGCCGCCACGGCCTTCATCGCCGGATGCGAGCCGGCCACCCAGCCGATCGAAGACTCCCAGGTGCGCCCCGCCGGCAGCGCCCCCGCGCAGGAGCCGGGCAGCACGGTGAAGTTCGATGCGAACAACGCCGCCAACCCGCCTGCGGCAGGCGGCGGCGCTCTGACTCCGAAGTGACGCGCGTCACTTCCCGAGCATGATGCCGCGCAGCACATCGAGTCCGCGCGCGAGTGTCTCTTCCTTCGCGGCAAACGACAGGCGGAAGTGCGTGTCGCGCGTCGAGAAGACCTTGCCCGGAATCACGAGCACGCTGCGCTCGATCGCCTTCTCGACGAACTGCGACGCGGTCATGCCGAGCGCGGGCGGAACTTCGACGAACGCGTAGAACGCGCCGCCCGGCCGAGCGACCTGCGCGACGCCGTCGAACGCGGCGAGCACCGTGTCGCGGCGCTTCTCGAAGCGGTCGACCCACGGACGCATGTCGACCTCGAACGCGTGCGCCGCCGCGTACTGCGCCATGCTCGGCGCGCACACATAGGTGTACTGCTGGAGCTTGGCGATCGACTGCACGATGTCGTGCGGACCGGCCACATAGCCCAGGCGCCAGCCCGTGCAGCCGTAGGTCTTGCCGAAGCCGCGGATCAGCAGGCAGTCGCGGGTGAAGCGCGCCGGCGTCGGGAAGTGCCCGTTCTCGCGCGCCTCGCTGAAGGTGAACTCGTCGTAGATCTCGTCGGAGATGAGCAGGATGCCCTTCGCACGGCAGAGGTCGACGATGTCCTGCAGTTCCTTCGAGTTGAGCACCACGCTCGTCGGGTTGCCCGGGCTGTTCACGAGCACGGCCTTCGTGCGCGGCGTGATGAGCTTCTCGATGCGCGCGGCCGTCATGCGGAAGTCGGGGTAGGTGTCGCAGAGCACCATCTTGCCGCCCGTCAGCGCGCCGAGCTGCGGATACATCACGAAGTACGGATCGGGCACGATCGCCTCGTCGCCCGGATCGAGCACCGCCATCATGCCGAGGACGAGCGCGCCGCTCGTGCCGCTCGTGACGATCGCCGACAGTCCGTGCGCGGGCTCGTTCGTCCAGCCGACCTCGCTGCCGAGGCGCGACCAGATCGCGCGGAGGAGCTCGGGGCAGCCCTGCGTCGGCGTGTAGCCGTTGCGGTTCTCCTCGATCGCCTTGATGGCCGCCTGCTTCAGGATGTCCGGCACCGGGAAGTCGGGCTGGCCGATCGAGAGGTTGATCGGATCCTTGAGATGCGCCGCGAGGTCGAAGACCTTGCGGATGCCGCTTGCGTCGACCGACTGCACGCGGCGGGAGAGGATCTTGGAGACATCGAGCGAGGAGGAGGCGAGCGTCGCAGACATGATCGTGGATCCCGACGGATTGTGGACCGGATGCGCTCGGTGGAGCGGTGCCAACCAAAGCAACACCCCTCGGAAGTCCGAGGGGTGCTGGAAGTATTGCAGATCGGATGCGGATCGGCGCGGAGACCCTTCGGCCACCGCACGGTTCGCGTCACTTCTTCTTGGCGTCGGCTGCAGGAGCGGCGGCGCCGGCGGCGGCAGCTTCCTTCTTGGGCTTCTTGCCTGCGGCGACCTTGATGCTCGCGACCTTCGGGAGGCCGAGCGGGGAGTTCTTGCCATCCGCGAAGCGCTCGGCCGCGGTCAGCTTGGCGACGCGCTCGTCGCGGGTGAGAACATTGCGGTGCTGGTTGAGCGCACCGGACTTGGTCTTGAGGCTGGAGTGGATGCCCATGTCGTGCTCGCCTTCTTCTGATCGCTTTCGCGCGTCGCCGCGCGATGCGGTGTTCTGAACTTTCCTGACGCCTTCGAACTCGCCCGACCCGCCCTGCTCAGGGCTGGTAGAGCCGGTGATACATGTCCCCGAAGTCGGGATTCCCGCGGGCGAGAGTCCTGTAGATCGTCCCGACATCTCGGATACGCGCTTCAAGGCCCTTGACCGCCGAGCCGCTGCGTTCCGAAAACGGAAACCCAGGCAGCACGAACACTTCGAAGAGTCGCGTATTCTTGCTGGGAATCACATGCGCGTCAAGGCCCTTGCTTCGGCAGAAGTCCGCGACCGCGTAGGCGCTCGTCTCGGAGATGCCCCCCGCGATGAACAGGTAATGGAGGCCGGGCTGCCGCGGATCGGGCCCCTTCTGGAGCGGCGGAAGCGGGCCTTCCTGGAACAGCGGACCACGAAGGGTGGCGATTGGGGTGGTGTTTTCTGCGACCTGCGCCTGGTTTTCGGACTTGCCTCCGGCCGCTCTCCGCGGCAACGGGACATCCACCGTGCCGCCCTGGTCGGGACGCGCGTCGCTCAGAAGCTGCGCCTCCTGCGCGCGCTCTTCGGCCAGCGCGGCGCGGCCGAGGCGCTCGCCGCGGTTCACGCCCACGAGGTAGGCGATCACGACCGCCACGATGCCGACCGTGACCCACGCGATGACCTGCGTCTGCTGGCTGCTGAACGGCGGGCGCTGCGGAGCCGGCGTGTACGCGGGACCTCCCCCGCCCGCAGCTCCCTTGGAGTGCGAGAGGAGTTCGTAGAGAGCAGGTCCACCCTTGCGCGCCATGATCGCCTCGCGGTTTCAGTGATGCGATGGCCGCCGACGCGCGGCTTCGCAAGTGCAATCGTAGCCGAGCGCCTTCAACTCCGACAGAGTTGCGACCAACGCGCCGAGGAATCCGCGATTCCGCGCCGAGGTTCCTGCCACTGGCGCGCGTCGAGGACGGGCAGCCCCGCGAATCCCGAGACCTCGATCGCCATGCGCACCGCGAGGGCGTCGAGGCGCGATTCGCCTGGCTCGAGGATCGGCCCGCGGAGGCCGCTGCGAAGGAGATCGACCAGACGGACGCCGCCGAGCCTGGGCCCGAGGCGCGCGATGACTTCCTCGGGGCGGCCCGATTCGCCGAGCACCGTGGCGCAGTCGACGGTGGCCGCGAAGGGCGCGCCGAGTTCGATCGGCGTCGCGCCCGTCGGAATCAGCACCGAAACGCCGAGCCGCGACGCTTCCGCGGCGATGCCCGCGCGGAAGTCCGCGGTCGCATCGGCGGGAATCGCGGCGGTGACCGGCGCGCCGCCGAGGTCGGCCGCGAGGCCGATGGCGCCGAGCAGCGCGTCGAACGCGCGCGACACCTGCGTGGGATCGGTGTAGTGCGCGGCCGGGATGAAGAAGTCGAGACCCGAGCAGGCGAGTTCGTGCCGCGCGAGCGTCGCGCGGAGGTCGCGCCGCGCGCTCGCGCCGAGGTCGCGCGCGCGCGTCGCGGGGTCGGTCGCCGAAAGCTGCGCGCCGCGCAATCCGAGTTCCGACAGCCACGCGATCGCGTCGCGCACCCCGAGCGGCGACGCATCCGCCGCGAGCGGCGCGATGGTCGCTGCGAGGTTCGGGCGGACATCGATGCGCGACTGCGGCATGGCGGCGAGTGTAGCTCTCCGGACGCGATACGATCCGCTCCATGCAGCGCGCCGCCGACATCGTGTTCTGGCTTGCCCTCCTGATGTGGTTCGCGTTCGCCGTGGTGGGCGGCGTCGCCGCGATGGCGATCTTCCCCGCCGCGCGCGAACTTCCGCTCTCGATGACCGGCTACGAGTCGTTCATCGCCGCCGAGCCGACGCTCGGCCGGCAGCTCGTCGCCGGATTCCTCGTCGAGCGCGTGTTCGATCTCGCGCAGCGGCCGCGGATCGTCCTCGCGGCGATCGCGGTGGCCGCGCTTGCGGTCCAGCTCGCGATCTCGCAACGCGCCAAGTCGGCCGAGCCGCTGCGTGGGCTCCGCATCGCCGCGCTCGTCGCCGCGGTCGCGTCGGTCGGCGTGAGCCTCGCAGCGCTCGAGGGTTTCCGCGCCGCCGATGCGAAGTACCGAGCGCTTGCCGCGGATGAAACCACCCGTTCGCAGGCGATCGATGCGAAGGCCGAGGTCGACCGCACCCACGCCTTCGCCTCGCGCGTCGCGACCGCGGAGGTCGTCTCGCTTCTCGCGCTCGCCGGGCTCAGCGCCGCCGGCATGGGAGCGCGCCGCCGTGCCTGACGCGCTCCCCCGCAAGACCCCTGCGCAGAGGGCCCGCGCGGCCGATCTCCTTGCCATGCTCAAGGCGCGCTACCCCGACGCCCACTGCGAGCTCGACTGGACGAAGCCGCACGAACTCCTGATCGCCACGATCCTGTCGGCGCAGTGCACCGATGTCGCGGTCAACAAGGCGACCCCCGGCCTCTTCAAGGCCTTCCCCACCCCCGCCGACTACGCGCGCGCCACGCCTGCCGAGATCGAGCCCCGCATCCGCTCGATCGGGCTCTTCCGCTCGAAGGCGAAGGCGGTCCACGAGACCTGCGGGATCCTGGTGAATCGCTTCGGCGGCGAGGTGCCGCGCACGATGGAGGAACTCCTGCTCCTGCGAGGAGTTGCGCGCAAGACCGCCAATGTCGTCCTCGGCAACTGCTTCGGGATCAACGAGGGCGTGGTGGTCGACACGCATGTGGCGCGGCTCTCGGCGCGCCTCGGGCTTTCCCGAGGCAAGACCCCGCAGGCGATCGAGCGCGACCTGATGGCGCTCTTCCCCCGCGACGAGTGGTGCCTCCTCTCGCACCTCCTCATCTTCCACGGACGCCGGGCCTGCAAGGCGCGCGGCGGCGACTGCGCGAACGACGCGATCTGCCAGCGGTTCTGCAGCGAGGCGAAGTCGGCCGCCAAGACCGCGGCGGGCACCTCGCGGAAGACTCCCGGAAACCTGAACCGAACCTCAAAGAAAGTGGCGCGGAAAGGCAGTTCTCGCCGATAATGTGGAGTCGCGCGGACCTCCGCGCGCCCAATCGGGTCTGTGTCAAATCCACCCCATCGCATGGAGCGCGAGGCGCGTGAACAAGCCATCTATTGCCGCTGTGTCGCTGGAGACCAAGCCAACCGAGGCTTGCACCCAGATACCGATGAAGTCCCTCCCGTTCCATCAGTCGCCTGACTTCACCTTCGCGGGTCTTCACGCGCACTTCATCGGCATCGGCGGATCCGGCATGAACGGACTCGCGCTCATGCTGCAGCGCCGCGGCGCGATCGTCACGGGTTCCGACCAGTCCGACGGCAGCGCGATCACGCGCCTCGAGCAGTCCGGCATTCCCGTGCGCATCGGCGCGGCGATGCGCTCGCTTCCCGAAGGCACGCGGCTCGTCATCGCCTCGGCGGCGATCAAGGGCGACCACCCCGAGATCCTCGCCGCGAACGACAAGGGCATCGACTGGATCTCGTACGCGGAAGGCGTGGGCCTCGCGCAGCGCGGCACCACCGCGGTGTCGATCGCGGGCACGCACGGCAAGAGCACCACGACCGCGATGACCTCGTGGGTCGGCATCCGCTGCGGGCTCGATCCGAGCGTGATCGTCGGCGCGACCTGCGACCAGATCGGCGGCGGCTCGCGCACCGGCGCGCGCGCGATCCCGACCGGCGCGCTCGAGGGCAAGCCCGGCATCCTCGTGTGCGAGGCGTGCGAGTACAGCCGCTCGTTCCACCAGCACCGCCCCACCATCGGCCTCATCAACAACATCGAGGAAGACCACCTCGACTACTACAAGTCGCTCGACGAGATCATCGAGAGCTTCCGCGACTTCGCGCGCATCATTCCCACCGCGGCGCAGGGCGGAAAGCTGCTCATCGCCGAGGACAACGCGCACCGCCGCGAGGTGACCGCAGGCCTCGACTGCGAGGTCGCGACCTTCGGCTTCTCGCCCGAGGCCGACTACCAGGTCGTCTACGACCAGCAGGTCCATCGCGTCGGCGTGCTGTGGCGCGGCCACTGGATCGCGCAGTGGACGAACCAGATGCCGGGCCCGCACAACGCGCTCAACAGCGCCGCCGCCGGCATCATCAACAACTGGCTCGGCGCCGACTGGGACGACATCACCGAGGCGCTGAGCAGCTTCCGCGGCCTCGACCGCCGCAGCCAGAAGCTCGGCGTGCGCACGCTTCCGGGCGGCCGCCGCGTCGAGGTCTACGACGACTACGGCCATCACCCGACCGAGTGCGAGAAGACGCTGCGCGCCCTGCGCGCCGCGCACAACCCGAAGCGCCTCATCTGCGTCTTCCAGCCGCACCAGCACAGCCGCACGCGCTTCCTCCTCGACCAGTTCGCGTCGAGCTTCACCGAGGCCAGCGAGATCATCGTGCCGCACATCTACTTCGTGCGCGACAGCGAGGTCGACAAGACGCGCGTCTCGGCGCAGGACCTCGTCGACCGCCTGCTCGCGAAGGGCAAGTCCGCGGTGCACATCCCGAACTTCGATCAGATCGTCGAGCACCTCGAGGAGCACTCCTGCGACGGCGACCTGATCGTGACGATGGGCGCAGGCCCCGTGAACACGATCGCGCAGGACCTCCTTGCGCGCGGCGGCGCGCAGTCGACCTACGCGCGCGCCGAGGCCGAAGAGGCGGTGGCATGACCGTGGCCAGTCCGTCGAGCCTCTACGCAGACCTCGCCGTCGAGGTCCAGCTCAACGCGCCGCTTGGCGACAAGACCTGGTACGGCGTCGGCGGCGCGGCAGACATCCTCGTGACGCCGCTCACGCTCGACGCGCTCGCCACGCTCGCGCAGCGCTGCCGCCGCGACGGCATCCCGCTCCGCGTGCTCGGCTCTGGCGCGAACCTCCTCGTCGACGACGAGGGCGTCGACGGCGTCGTGGTGTCGCTCAAGTCGCCGGTGTTCAAGTCCGTCGAGTTCAACGCCGACGGCGCGGTCGAGCGCATGCGCGTCTGGGGCGGCGCGCAGCTCGAGCCCCTGATCCACGAGTGCGCGCGACGCGGCCTGCGCGGCATCGAGCAGATGTCGGGCATCCCGGCGACGCTCGGCGGCGCGATCCGCATGAACGCGGGCGGCAAGTTCGGTGCGATCGGCGATGTCGTCGACGCGGTCGCGATGATCGCGCCGAGCGGCGAGCTGCGCGTCTACACGCGCGACGAGCTGCACTTCGGCTACCGCGAGACGAACCTTCCCGCAGGCATCGTGGTGTGGGCGGCCCTCCGCGTCCACGAGGACGACGCGATCGCATGCCGCGCGCGCGTGATGGAGATCTTCAAGTACAAGAAGTCGACGCAGCCGATGGGCGCCGCGAGCGCGGGCTGCATGTTCCGGAATCCCCTGATGCCCGACGGCACGCGCGAAAGCGCAGGCAAGTTGATCGACCTTGCCGGGCTCAAGGGGCTGCGCGTCGGAAGCGCCGTCGTCAGCACGACGCACGGCAACTTCCTCGCCTTCGACCAGCCCTCCGGCTCGGGCGGGGCGAAGACCGACGACATGCGGCGGCTCGTCGAACAGGTACAGGCCGCGGTGGAGAAGAGATTCGGGGTTCTGCTCGCCACGGAAGTCGTGCAGTGGCGTCGCGGAGATGTGTCCGACCTTGCTCCGTCCCGAACCTGAGGATTCTCCGAATGAACGGATCGACCCACGCCGCCAATCCCCACCACGGCTCGCATGCGAAGCACGCGAAGAAGCGCGTGCTCGTCCTCATGGGCGGGCCCGACGCCGAGCGCGAGGTGAGCCTCATGTCGGGTGCCGAGGTGGCGCGCGCGATCAACGCGGGCGGCGCGTTCGAGGCGGTCCCGCTCACGATCGAGCGGGTCACCCGCGAGGAGATCCTCGCGCACGCTCCGGATGCGGTCTTCCCCGTGGTGCACGGTCCGTGGGGCGAGGGCGGCCCGCTGCAGGAGATCCTCGAGGAGATCCACGCGAGCGAGGGCATCCCCTACATCGGCCCGAAGCCGCGCGCCGCGGCGATCGCGATGAACAAGCTCGCGACCAAGATGCACGCGACGCGCATCGAGATCCGCACGCCCCGCTCGCGCGAGGTGCGCCGGCGCGAGCTCCTCGACCTCGATCCGCCGCTCGTCCTCAAGCCGTCGAACGACGGATCGAGCGTCGACCTGCGCATCTGCCACACGGTCGCCGAAGTGCTGCGCGGGCGCGCCGAGCTCGAGTCGAAGCGCGAGATGCTCATGGCGGAGCAGTACATCGAAGGCCGCGAGATGACCGTCGGCATCGTGAACGGCGAGGTCCTTCCGATCATCGAGATCATTCCCGCCACGACCTACTACGACTACGAGGCGAAGTACTTCCGCGACGACACGCGATATGTGGTCGACCCGGAGGTGCCCGCCGAAGTCGCCGAGGAGATGCGCAACGCCACGCGCGGCATCTACTCCGCGCTCGGCCTCCGCGACATCGCGCGCGCCGACTTCATCGTCGACTCGCATGGCGCGTGGTTCCTCGAGATCAACACCGCGCCCGGCATGACGACGCACTCGCTCGTGCCGATGGCCGCGCGCCACATCGGGATCGAGATGCCCGAACTCTGCACCAGGATCGTGCGCGCGGCGCTCGCGCGCGACGACGACCCGAATCCGACCATCGCCGTGACGGTGCCGACGCACTGATCGCGTCGACCGCACGGCCCCAAGTTCCCGCTTCATAGTTCCAGCTTCAACCGCACACGAACATCAAGGAAGGCCACGGATGGCCCGCAGCTCACGCAAGAAGTCCTCCTCGCTCGCAGACCGCTTCGATTCGCTCCGCAGCACGCTGACATCGATCGGCAGCCGCGCATCGGCGATCGCCGCGACCGCGTTCCTCGTCGTCCTTGCGGTGCTCGTCCTCTGGGGCGTGCCCAAGCTGCGGCACCGGATGGACGCGCAGGTGATGGCCGGCGGCAGCGCGACCACCGTCGACTACATCGACGCGCCGGGCTGGTTCGACGGCAAGCGCCGCGCCGAGGTCGCCGACCGCGTCGCCATGGCCGTGGGCGACGGCTCGGTGCTCGACCCGAACCGCCTCGCGAAGGCCCGCGCCGCGCTGCAGACCACGGGCTGGTTCCATTCGATCGAACAGGTGCGGCTCGCCGACGACGGAGGCTTCCTCGTCGAGGCCACCTTCGTGCGGCCGTTCGCCGTCGTCCGTCACGGCGAGTTCGACTACCTCGTCGACGAGGCCGCGCGCCTTCTTCCCATGCAGTGGACCGCGGGCCACCGCCCTGCCGAGCCGCACTACATCGCGATCGTCGGCACCGCCGAACCGAACCGCGGCGACTACGGATCCGCGTGGCCGGGCGGCGATGTCGCCGCCGCGCTCGAGCTCACCAGGCTCCTGATCGGCAAGCCCTGGTACGCCGAGATCGCCGCGATCGACCTCTCGCAGTACGCGCAGGACCAGACGCTGTCGCTCATCACGCGCAACAACGGACGCCTGCTGTGGGGACGCGCGCCGAGCGACCGCTCGGTGGCCGAGGTGACGCCCGACGCCAAGCTCCGCACGCTCGACTACCTCTACGCGACGCAGAAGCGCATCGACAGCGGCGGCGGCCGCAGCATCGACCTGCGCGGCGATCTCGTGACCGTCCGCGCCGACGCAGCGTCTGCGGCATCGAACGACGCCGCTCCCGCCAACTGAGCCCATCCGCCGAAGCGCGGAACACACGGTGACGAGCGCCGAAACCGACGATTCAACCGCGTCATCGCAAGCACCGCTTGCGCGGGGGCTCTTCGTGCCGCGCGGGCTCGTCATGCTCTCGGCGCTCTGGGTGTTCACGACCTGGATCCTGCTCTTCGGCTTCCGTCCTCCGGTCCAGCCGCAGACGGCGAGCTACGGCCCCACGCTTGAGATCCTCTTCGCCTCGATCGGCGTCGGCATCGCGATCGGCTGGCCGCTGCTGCGGCTCTCGGCGCGCCCGTCGTCGGCGCCGCTGCTTCAGTCGGTGTTCGACGCGTTCGCCGTGTTCGTGCTGCTGCAGGTCGTGGTGTGGCCGCTGCGGCTCGTGAGCAGCTGGTCGCTGCCGCGCACCTGGCTCGTCGTCGCGGCGATCGGTGTCGCCGTCGCGCTCAGCGGCGCCGCGCTCGCGCTCTTCGGTTCATCCGCATCGCGTCGCGTCCGCACGCGCGCGATGGCCGCGCTCGCCATCGCGGCCGTGCTTCCGATAGCCATCGGCATCGTCGGCGAGGCCGTTGCACCGACCGGTTCGCCGGCGTTCGCGCCGGCTCCCCCGCCGGGCGATGCAACCCCGTGGCGTACGGTCCTCGAGGCCACGGTGCCCGCGAGCAGCCCGACGCTTCTCTGGCGCTGCGCGGCCGCGATTCCGCTTGATCCAGGCTCAAGCGAGTGGGCGCTGGTGCGGCATGGGGCGCTCCTCGCCGCGGGCCTTTGGGTGCTCGCCATCGCATTGCGCCTCCGAGGGCGCCTGCAGTCCCGTCGACCCGACGGCCCCGATCGGCTATCCTGACCGCCTGACGCGGGAGCCTCCTCCCGCGTCGCCTGTTTTCACCAAGGATCGTCTCCATGGACTTCATCACCGCCGAAGAGAAGGTCAAGCTTGTCGAGAAGCTCGCAGAACTGCGCGCCATGGACAAGCAGCTCATCCAGCGCATCGCCGAAGCGCGCGCGCTCGGCGACCTCCGCGAGAACGCCGAGTACCACGCATCCCGCGAGGACAAGGCGATGAACGACGCGAAGATCAAGGACATCGAGGAGCGCGTCGCCCGCGCCCAGGTGGCCGATTCGAGCAGCCTCCCGGCCGATGTCGTCTTCGTCGGCGCGATCGTGCGCCTCCGCGACGAGGACCGCGGCCGCGAGGATCTCTACCGCCTCGTCGGCCAGTCGAGCGAGCGATTCGACCTCGAGTATGTCGAGGTCACCACGACGAGCCCGATGGGCATGGCGCTCATGAAGGCGCGCATCGGCGAGGTGATCCGCGTCGATCTCCCCCGCGGCACCAAGAACTTCACGATCATCGAGATCGTCACCTGACCTCGGCGCGGTCGACGGTCACCCGTCGGCCCGGCGTCGCCACTTCCGTCGTCGACACCTTGCCGTCGGGAAAGCGCACCGTCACCGCGATCGGGCCGCTGCCCTTCGCCACGCCGAAGTGCGCCTCGGGCGCATTGTTCGACTGGAACGGCCCGCCGCCCACGATCCAGCGCCGCTGGGTCACGCCGCCCGCCGTCACCTCGACCATCGCACCCACCGCGTGACGGTTGCCGACACCCGCGCGCGTGTCGCGCGGCACGACGACCAGCCAGTCGTCGGCGGCGTCATGGTCGTTGCGAAGGACCTGCAGCGCCTGGTTGAGGCCGGCGACCACGGCGTCGACATCGCCGTCCTGATCGAGATCCGCGAACACCGCCGTGCGGTCGACGCGCGGCTCGAGCTTCCACGCGCCCGCTTCCGTCAGCGCGTGGAACCGTACGCCCCGCCGCTCCATCAAGAGCGGCCGCTGCGCGTACTCCGAGTCCATCGCCTCGCGCGTCGCCTGCGGATACACATGGCCGTTCACCGACAGCAGGTCCTCGTCGCCGTCGTGGTCGAAGTCGACGAACCCCGCGCCCCAGCCGACGAGCGTGCGGCTCGGCGCGCCGAGGCCGAACTGGTTCGTGCGGTCGTCGAAGTTGCGGCCGTCGAGGTTGAGATGCAGCGTGTTGGTGTCGCTCGAGAAGTTCGTGGTGAAGACATCGGGCCGGCCGTTGCCGTCGATGTCGGCGACCGCGACGCCCATCGTGGCCTGCTCGCTTCCCTCGCCGTTCACCGCGATACCCGAACGGAGTCCGTCGTCGCGATAGGCCCACGGCGCCGTCTGCGTGAAGAGGTTGTTCGCCTGCGAGTCGTTGCCGACGAAGATGTCGGGCTTGCCATCGCCTGAGAAGTCGACGATCGCGAGGTTGAGGCCGAAGCCCGGCCTGGCGGACGCCACGCCGCAGTCGCCGCCGCGGTCGACGAAGGTTCCGTCGCCCTTGTTCTCGTAGATGCGGTCCACCGCCGCCTGGTAGCCGCGCGGGCCCGCGATCACCTTCATGCCCTTGAAGTTCGCGGGCGGCAGCGGCTTCGACGGATCGAAGTCGAGGTAGTTGCAGACGAAGAGATCGAGGTCGCCGTCGAGGTCGAGGTCTGCGAACGCGGCGCTCGTTCCCCAGGCCGGGTCGCCGAGGCCCGCGCGCGCGGTGATGTCCTCGAAGGTGCCGTCGCCCTTGTTCCGAAGCAGCACATCGGGGCCGAAGCAGGCGATGAAGATGTCGTCGCGTCCGTCGGCGTCCGCATCGCCCACCGTCACGCCGAAACTCCAGCGGCGATGGCGGATGCCGCTTGCGTCGGTGACATCGGTGAACCGCATGGCGCCGTCGTTCCGGAAGAGCCGCGCGCCGGGGCCGGCGTCCGGGTTCGCGAGCGTCGCGCCGTTCGGCACGAAGAGATCGAGGTCGCCGTCGCCGTCGAAGTCGATGAGTCCGAGCCCGCCGCCCTTCACCTCGAGCACCGTCGTCGACGGTGTCGATCCGCTCGTCGTCGTCATCGCGATGCCGGATTGCGCCGTGACATCGGTGAAGCGGATCGTCGAGGCAGGTGGCTCCTGCGAGGTCACGGCGCACGCAAGCGCGAACGGAAGTGCATGCATCATGGCGTCGGGTCCTTCGAAGGTGCGGCGGGCGTAGTCGGCTGCGCGGGCGTGTTCGGCTGCACGGGCGTGTTCGGCTGCGCGGGCGTGCTCTGCTGCGCGGGCGCGGGCGCGGCCTCCGCCGGCCGCCTGCCCAGCGCTTGGAGAATGCGCTCCGCGTTCGCGCGCGCGGCATCGGCTTCCTTCTCCTTGCCGAGGCGGTCGCGCACGCGCGCGAGCTTCGACCAGGTCTCGTGCTGCACGGCGCTCGCCTTCACGGCGCGCTCGAGCAGTTCCTCGGCCTTCTCGACCTCGCCGCGCCGCATGGCCACATCCGACAGCCGAGTGAGCGCGCGGGCCTGTCCGACCGCATCGGGCTTCGGCGGCGCGCTGAAGCCCTCGAGCGACTTGTTCAGGAATCGATCCGCGTCCTCGAGGCGGTCTTCGCCGAGCGCCACGAGTCCGAGACCGAACTGGGTGTCGGGCTCGTCGGGAACATCCTTCGCGTGCTGCTCGAACGCCGCGCGCGACACCTCGAGGTCGCCGAGGTGATAGCAGCACCAGCCGAGGAAGTGCGACGCATGGCTCCGCTCGGGGAACGGCTGCTGCGAACCGCGGGCGCGCTCGAGGTACTTGCGCGCCTCTTCGTACTTCTTCTGCTTCATCAGCGAGATCCCGAGGATCGCCGCCGCGCGGTCGATCTCGGCGCCCTGGGCAAGCACCGTGCGCGCAGTGACCTCGGCTGCGTCGAAGCGCCCGCGCGACATCATCACGAGCGCGCTCGCGAGGCGCGGGTCATCGGGGTAGGACTCCTTCGCGACGGCCGGCGGCGGCTCGGTTGCCGCAGCGCCAGCGTCGGCGGGCGGGGCGGCCGAAGGCTGGACCTGGGCTGCCGCGGGGCTCGATCCGCAGAGAAAAAGTGCGGCCCAAAGCCACGGGCGCTGGCGGCGAGCAAGGGTCATGAGGGGCACTATAAGTCGCAAACGCCGCGATCCCGCTAGGGTTTCGGACGCGGGAAAACCCGGCCGCACCGCACTTCGGACCCTCGCGCGTCCGAGACTATTCGGCGCCCGCGAAAATGCGAACTTTCCTCGCCGATCCGGCGGTTTGCTCTTCCATCTGCAGCCTCGGCGGATAACTTAGGAAAGCCTTCTCGGGGCCGTGAAGGCAACGCCTCGACCGGTCGCATCCGCTTTCGCGGCTTCGACTCGTCGGCGCGAAGTATGGAGACGACCCACGGCGCGGTTGCGTCGCGGGTCAGAGCCGAACTGAGCGAGTGCGCCTTGCCGCGCTCGTGATGTCGCGCTCGTCATGTCGCGCTCGTGTTGCCGCAATCGCGGCGCACGCGCGGAACCTCGGGCCAGCTGCTCCGAATCGGACACCTTCGCGGTGCTCGGCTCGCAGCCGCCGAAAGAGATTGCAGGAACCAGCATGCCCTCCGTCCATCTGAACCTCGCGTCGCTCGCATTCACTTCTCTCATCTGCGCCTCGGCGACGGCGGGCGGCCCCCCGCTGCAACCGAAGGCAGGCGGGCCTCTCACGGGCCTGACCCCGACGCAGATGCAGCTGTTCGATCAGGGCCGCATCGCGTACCAGACGCCATGGGGCGCGGCGACTGGCCTCGGCCCGATCATGAACAAGTCGAACTGCCAGTCCTGCCACTCGAATCCGATCGGCGGCTGGGGCTCGATCTCCGTCACCCGCTTCGGCGCCGACGACAAGGGCGAGTTCATGCCGCTCGAGGAACTCGGCGGATCGCTGCTTCAGAGCCTCGCGATCGATGTCGGCTGCCGCGAGACGATTCCGCCGGAAGCCACCATCATCGCCACGCGCGTCACCAACTCGTCGATGGCGTTCGGCCTCATCGAGGCGATTCCCGACGGCGCGATCGCCGCGCTGGAAGATCCGTTCGACGCCGATGCCGACGGCATCTCGGGCCGCGTGCACTGGGTGCTGCCGCTCGAGTCGAGCCCGTCGAGCCCGCTGCGCGCAGGCCGCTTCGGCTGGAAGGCGCAGGTCGCCACCGTGCTCAGCTTCTCAGGCGACGCGACCCGCAACGAACTCGGCGTCACCAACGCGCTGATCCCGACCGAAAGCGCGCCGAACGGCGATGCAGCTCTCCTCGCCTCGTGCGACACCATCGCCGATCCCGAGGACCACGCCGACAGCGCCGGCTTCACCTTCATCGACCGCGTCACGCACTTCCAGCGCTACCTCGCCGAGCCGCCGCAGACGCCGAAGTCGGGCATGAGCGGCGAGACCGTCTTCAACGCGATCGGCTGCAGCAAGTGCCATGTCGCCGAGTGGACGACCGCGAACGCGAAGGGCCTCGAGGCCGCGATCCGCAACAGGGCCATCCGCCCCTACTCCGACTTCCTGCTCCACGACATGGGCACGCTCGGCGACGGCGTGCAGGAGGGCGACGCCAACGAGCAGGAGATGCGCACCCCGACGCTGTGGAACCTCCGCACGCGCGACCCGATGCTGCATGACGGCTCCGCCTCGGGCGGAACCTTCGAGGAGCGCGTCACCATCGCGATCCTCGCGCACGGCCCGTTCGGCGAGGGCGCAGCCTCGGCCGCAGCCTTCAGCGCGCTCAACCCGAAGCAGAAGGCGAAGCTGATCGCGTTCCTCGATTCGCTCGGCCGCAACGAGTTCGACTTCGACGGCGACAAGTTCGTCGACCTCCTCGACTTCGCGACGCTCGTCGGCTGCAAGACCGCTTCGGGCGTCACGCCCGACGACCCGTGCGCGATCGGCGACATCGACCAGAACGGCGCGATCGACACCCTCGACGCGGAAGCCTTCGTGGCCGCCTATGTGCGCGATGGAAACGACGCCCCTGCCGACTGCGACGGCGACGGCATCAACGACCTCGTCGCGATCTTCAACGGCGCCCCCGACAACAACGCGGACGGCATCCCCGACAACTGCCCAGCCGCCTGCCCCGGCGACTTCAACAGCGACGGCAACATCAACGCGGCCGACCTTGCGAACCTCCTGAACGCATGGGGCACCGCGGGCGGCGACCTCAACGGCGACGGCAACACCAACGCCGCCGACCTCGCGGCGCTCCTCAACGGCTGGGGGCCGTGCTGAGCGCAGCCGACACCGATACTTCTCGCGCAGACATCGAACTTCCATCAGATCTGACGATTGAACCGCACGGCACGATGCGTAGGTTGCCGGGACCTGCAAGGAACGAACTCATGAAGACCAGCACCGCCCGAATCCTCTCCGCAGCCGGCCTCGCCGCGATCGCCGCCTCATCGGCCCCCGGCCAGTGGGTGACCTACGAGAACCAGACCTCTTCGCGCCTCGTGGCCGCGTCGAGCCTGCTCGTGAACGACAACCTCGAGAAGGACTTCGCCATCGGCGACTTCGACCAGGACGGCGATCAGGATCTCGTCTGCATGCGCAAGTTCCCCGGCTCGATCCAGGGCGGCTTCCGCGACATCCTCTTCATGAACGAGAACGGCGTCCTCGTCGACCGCACCGTCGAGTTCGGCTCGGCCGCCGACGCCGCCGGCTCGCAGGGCATGCTCGATCCGGCGAACGACCGCGATGTAAAGGCGTTCGATGTCGACAACGATGGATGGCTCGACCTCGTCACCGCCACCACGATGAGCGACCATGTGAACGCGATGCTTGGCCAGCCGCGCGTCTACCGCAACCTCGGCGACGACGCCAACGGCAACTGGCTCGGCTTCCGCTTCGAAGACGGCCGCATTCCACAGCTCTTCGCCGCCAACGGCTCGGTCGCGAACCCCCGCTTCTGCGACATGGCGATCGGCGACTTCACCGGCGACGGCTTCGTCGACATCTTCTACACCGACTACGACACGCCCGAGACGAGCGGCACGATCTGCATCGACCTGAACGCCGACGGCGACACGGCCGATGCCGGCGAGTGCCAGCAGAGCCCCGGCGAGACCGCCTCGCTCGACTACCAGAACAAGTTCCTCGTCAACCAGGGCACCGCGAACCCGGGCTTCTTCACCGACACGGGCACCTCGCGCATGACCGCCGCGCAGCTGGCCTCCGGCTTCGGCAACGCTGCGCTCGCCGCCGACCTCAACAACGACAGCAAGCTCGACATCGTGCGCGTGAACACCCTCACGGGCGGCCAGGATGTCGCGGGCATCTACTCGCGTCCCGACGGCCTCGGCTCGAGCTTCCTCGGCCCGGACAGCATCGTGGGCGGCGCGCCGTACAACGTCGACCACGGCGACCTGAACAACGACGGCAAGATCGACCTGATCATCGTCGACGACGGCCAGGACAAGGTGCTCATCAACAGCGGCAACGGCGCCGACGGCTACGCGAACTTCACCTCGTACACCATCGCCGACAGCCTCGGCGAGTTCGGCAACACCCCGCGCGTGGCCGACCTCAACAACGACGGCCGCCTCGATGTGATCATCTGCGATGTCGACGCCGACCTCGGGCCGTTCTGCCCAAGCTCGGGCCGCCGCACGAAGATCTACTTCAACACGGGCAACATCGGCACCTCGCTGCTCGACGAGCAGGGAACCGTGCTTCCGGTCGCGAACCTCTCCTCGGTGTTCGACATCGCCCCGATCGACATCAACGGCGACGGCTGGCTCGACCTCGTGGTCGGCCGCTGCGGCGGCATCGAGGCGTTCATCAACAAGCCCCCGTTCTTCATCACCTTCTCGTATCCGTCCGGCCGTCCGGCGACGATCAACCCCACCACCACCAACTCGTTCGCCGTCAACGCGACGATCTCCGGCGGCGGCTCGATCGTTCCCGGCACCGCGAAGCTGTTCGTCTCGACCGACGGCGGCACGAACTACACCGGCTACCCGATGGCGTCGACGGGCACGAACACCTTCCTCGCCACCTTCCCGCCGGTCTCGTGCGGCGACAATGTCCGCTACTACATCGCGGCGAACCTGTCGAACGGCGGACTGAATGTCGACCCGGCCAACGCGCCGACCGCGGGCTTCTCGACGATCGTCGCGACGGGCCAGGAGCTCGTCGCCTCTGAGAACTTCGAAGGAGATGTGACGGCGTGGGGCGTGGCGTCCGACGCGAGCCTGACTTCAGGCGCGTGGGTGGCGGCCTCGCCGATCGGAACCATCTCGGGTTCGAACCAGTCGTCTCCCAGCGTCGATGCAACGCCGGGTTCGGGCGTGCGCGCGTTCATCACGGGCCAGGGTGTCGCCGGCGGCACCGCTGCCTCGCAGGATGTCGACGGCGGCCCGACGACCCTCACCTCGCCCGTGTTCAACCTCGCAGGTGCGTCGAACGCGAGCCTGAGCGTCGCGCTCTGGTTCTTCTGCGACGACATCGCAAGCGGCACCACGGCGCAGGCCGATGCGTTCCGCGTCGAGGTCTCGAACGGCGGACCGTGGGTGCTGATGGAAGACATCCGCACCAACCTCAACACGGGTTGGACTCCGCGCACCTACCAGCTCGGCAACTTCGTGACGCTGAACTCGACCGTGCGCGTGCGCTTCATCACGACCGACAACCCGAACAACTCGACCACCGAAGCGGGCGTCGACGAGTTCGTGCTGACCAAGATCCTCTGCGAAGCACCCGCCTGCCCGGCCGACCTCGACAGCGACGGCTCGATCAACAGCGCCGACCTTGCGCTCCTCCTGTCGTCGTGGGGCGGGCCGAAGAACGACCTCGACGGCGACGGCGTCGTGGCGAGCTCCGACCTCGCGCTCATGCTGAGCTCGTGGGGCACCTGCCCGTAAGCGGGCCGATGCAGCCAAGGCAACCATTCCACAGGCCGTCCCGCGAGGGGCGGCCTGTGTGCTTTCCGCGCTGTACCATCCCTCCCCGATGGCCGATCTCTCCGTCTCGCTTGCCGGCGTGTCGCTTGCAAACCCCGTGGTGCTTGCCGCGGGCACCTGCGGCTATGTGCGTGAGATCGCCGATGCGCTGCCGCTCGAGCGGCTCGGGGCGATCACGACGAAGTCGATCACGGCCGAGTCGCGCGAAGGCAACGCGCCGTGGCGCATCATCGACAGCCCCGCGGGCATGCTGAACGCGATCGGCCTCGCGAATGTCGGCCTCGACCGCTTCATGCGCGAGAAGCTGCCCGAGGCTCGCGGCCTGCCGTGCAAGCTGTTCGGGTCGGTCGCGGGGCACTCGGTCGACGAGTATCTCGCGGTCGCGAGCGCGTTCGACACGGCGGCCGAGATCGCCGCGGTCGAGCTCAATGTGTCGTGCCCGAACACATCCGACGGCCTTCAGTTCGGTGAGCACCCCGAGGCGCTGCGCGCGCTCTTGCGCGAGGTGAAGCCCGCGGTCCGCACCAAGCCGCTCTTCGTCAAGCTCTCGCCGAATGTCGGCGACATCGTGGCGATGGCCACGGCCGCGATCGACGGCGGCGCGCAGGCGCTCGTCGTCGCGAACACCTTCTCGGCGATGGCGATCGATGTCGAGACGCGCGCGCCGAGGCTCTCGCGCGGCCGCGGCGGCCTGTCGGGGCCCGGCATCCACCCGATCGTCGTGCGCATGGTGAACGATGTCTACCGCTCGGTTGCACGCGACGCGAAGGTGCCCGTGATCGGCCTCGGCGGCGTCACAAACTGGCGCGATGCGGCCGAGTTCATCCTTGCGGGCGCGAGCGCGGTCGCGATGGGCACGGCGCTCTTCATCGACCCGCGCGCGCCGATGCGCGTGGCTGACGGCCTTGCGAAGTGGGTCGACCGCCAGGGCTGCCGGTCGGTCGCCGAACTCGTCGGCGCGGTCAAGGACGGCGCGCGCGCGGGCTGACGCTGCGGTGGGATTTTTCTCACGGAGACACGGAGGCACGGAGATCGGGGGAAGTCGCGCGATTTGCGCGCGGGGTTGGATTTGGAGAGGGAGAGAGGGAGAGAGGGAGAGTGAGAGAAAGAAGGAGGGAAGAAAAGAAGGAGAGAAAGAAAGAAAGAAAGAAAGAAAGGAGAGAGAGTGGATGGGGAGGTGGCGCGCGGTTGGCGGTTCTCTTCTCTTCTCTTCTCTTCTCTTCTCTTCTCTTCTCTTCTCTTCTCTTCTCTTCTCTCCTCCTCCCCCGCGCTGCGTGGTGCGGATGCAAGACTTGATCTCCGTGCCTCCGTGTCTCCGTGAGAAAATCAACCCGTCAGCCCACGGCGAGGCCGCCGGAATCGGCCAGCGGCGCCCCTTGACCGACCCGCCCAGGTGTGATGCAGTGCCGCCATGCGCCGGCGCGAACGCGAGCGATTCGATGAACTCTTCGAGGAAGTGCTCGCCGCGCTTCCCGAGGGGATCCACAAGCTCATCGAGGAGTGCCCGCTGGTGCTCGAGGATCGGCCGTCCGAGGCGATGCTGCGCGAACTCGGGATCGACGACGAGGACGAGCTTCTGTGCGGCCTCCACACGGGCGTGCCGCTCACCGACCGCTCGGTCGAGCGGCCGGACACTTCGGATGTGGTCCACATCTTCCGCGAGGGCATCGTCGACATGGCCGGCGGCTGGGACGAGGGCGAAGACGAGCACGGCCCCTTCGGCGGCGAAGAGCGGATCCGCGAGGAGATCCGCATCACGATCCTGCACGAGCTCGGCCACCACTTCGGCCTCGATGAAGACGACCTCGAGCGGCTCGGCTACGCCTAAGGAACACGGCTATGCCTGACCAAGACGGCCGCGCCTGACGCAGCGGGCGGCAGCGCCTACCATGACCGCCCCCGAAGGAGCCAAGATGAACGCAGACCGCATCGCCCAGTTCGAGAAGATGGCCGCCGCCGACCCGACCAACGAGATGGCGCACTTCAGCCTCGGCAACGCCTACCTGCAGGCAGGCCGCTTCGCGGAGTCCGCGCAGAGCCTCGAGAAGTGCATCGCCGCGAACGCAGAGATGAGCAAGGCCTACCAGCTGTGCGGCGACGCGATGATCAAGGCGGGCTGGGAAGACAAGGCGGTTGCGGTGCTCGAGAAGGGCTACATGATCGCGGCCGCGAAGGGCGACCGCCTGCCGCAGCAAGCGATCGCGAAGCTGCTCGAGGGAATCGGCCGCCACGCGCCGGTGCTCGCCGAAGAGAAGGAAACCGCCGAGCGCCTCCGCGAGTCGGGCGCGTTCGTCTGCCGCCGCACGGGCAGGCCCGGCACCAAGCTCCCGTCCCCCCCGCTCCGCGGCCCGCTCGGCGCATGGATCTTCGAGAACATCTCCGCAGAGACCTGGCGCCAGTGGATCGGCCAAGGCACGAAGGTCATCAACGAACTCCGCCTCGACTTCACCCGCGACCGCGATCAAGAGATGTACGACCAGCACATGCGCGAATACCTCGGCATCGACGAGGAAGTGCTGAAGGAGATCGCGACGAAGGCGTGACGCCGCGTCGCGTCGGAGGCGAGCACCTCGGGTGCCAGCAGGCTTCAGCCTGCTGAACCACGGACGCCCGGAGTCGACGGCCATGACCGCCGCATGCCGCGTCCTCGTCGGCACAATCCGATCTATGGCCTCGGCAAAACCCAGCCCCACAGACTATTCTTCAACGCGTCTCATGCCGTGACTCAATAGTCCCGCGGCCGAAACCACGGACTCAGTCGTTCGGCATCCTGCGAGGAAAAGATCATGCACACCCTGCCGCTGCAGCTTCGTGACGGGCACCTCTTCATCGATGTCGGCGGCCAGCTCTGGCTGCTCGACACAGGCGCGCCCACCAGTTTCGGCGCGTCGCGCAGCCTCGCAATCGCGGGCGAGCGGTTCGACCTCGACACCGACTATCTCGGCCTCACCCCCGAGTCGCTCTCGCAGTTCATCGGCGTGCCGTGCGTCGGCCTTCTCGGCGCCGATGTCCTCGGCCGGTTCGATCACATCTTCGACACAGCGGCCGGCAAGCTCACGCTGTCGACCGCCGAACTGTCGCACACTGGTCAGCAGGTTCGGCTGGACGAGGTCATGGGCATCCCCATCGTCACCGCCCAGATCGGCGACCGCGCGTACCGAATGTTCTTCGACACCGGCGCGCAGATCTCCTACCTCCAAAGCGACGCCCTCAAGACCTTCCCCGCCGCAGGCCGCGTCACCGACTTCTACCCAGGCGTCGGCGAATTCGAGACCGACACGCACGATGTGCAGGTCTCGCTCGAAGGCGTCCCGTTCACGCTGCGCTGCGGCACCTTGCCGGGCCTCCTCGGCATGAGCCTCTCGATGGCCGGCACCGAGGGCATCGTCGGCAACGCGATCCTCGAGAAGCGATCTGTCGGCTACTTTCCCCGCCGCAGCGTGATGATGCTGTGAGCGGAGGCGTGCGCGGGCCAAGCCGCGGGCAGACGCCGAAATCTCATCGAATCCGACCCGAAGATCCAGAGTCCGCGCAGCCGATGCGATAGTCTCGCGCAAGGGATCGATGGTCGAAACCACACAATGGACGTCTCGAATTGGGCGGAGACAGCATGTCGACAGAACGCGATGCTGTGGAAGACCTGTTTCGTCGCATTGCAGCCTGCGAGCCTCGGGCGGTCGAACTTCACTGCGCCGCATTCCGCTCGGCCGGGGTCAAGTACGCGCACGAGGGTGACCTCCTCTCCGGCGACGGAGCGGCGCGTTACGGCGGCAGATGGAACCCGCAAGGGGTGGGTGCGATCTACGCTTCGCTCGATCCGGTGACCGCCGTCAAGGAGAGCTATCAGGATTTTCTCGAGTATGGATTCGCCGGAGCGACGATTCGACCTCGCGTGTTCGTGGGGCTGAAGGTCGACCTCAAGTGCGTGCTCGATTTGACCCAACCCAGGATTCGTCGGGCGCTGGGATACACGATCAGTGACCTCGTGACCGAGGATTGGCGCGCGATCCAAGCCGCCGGAGAGGAATCCTGGACTCAGGCGATTGGCCGAGGGGCCACTGCCGCTCGTTTTGAGGCGTTGCTGGCGCCTTCTGCGAGAAACCGGACCGGCAAGATTCTGGTCGCCTTTCCATCGAATCTCAGGACCGCTCATGCAGTTCGGGTGATGGCGGCCGACGAGTTACCACGCCACCCCGCGTAGGATCGTTTTAGCATGCAAAATTGCATGCTTTCCTGCTTGCCCTGCTGCATACATGACGATACGGTTGTTTGTGCGCGCACTCCCGGACGGGAAGGAGCTCCAGATGGCGACAAAGACACAGCGGACAACGAGGACAAGTAGGACAAAGAGGACAAAGAGGACAAGTCGGGTTACCAAGGTCGGCAAGAAGCCGCCGATGCCTTCCGCAGAGGTTCGGGGGCCTCACGGCGTCCGCCTCGTGGCTGTCAAGGGCGCGCCGCAACTTGAGCTGCGTCACATGCTGCGAATGCCGAGAGAGGCATTCGGGCGGCTGGTCAATGTGTCCGTGCGCACGATCGCCACGATCGAGTCGGAACAGAAGAAGGTCGGCCGCATCCAACGAGACTATGTTGAAGTGAAGCGCCTGTGCGACGCACTCAGCGAAGTGGTCGAGTCATCCGCGTTGGGCGAGTGGTTTCGCGCCCCGAACGAAGCGTTCGGCGGATCAAAGCCAATCGAGGTCATCGAGCGAGGCGAGATTGACCGGCTCTGGG
>Ga0209985_10000665_pt1 | contig 36477 bp, 35 predicted proteins | sample NOAtaG_FD_187305 | JGI IMG/M metagenome (GOLD analysis project Ga0209985, IMG submission 187305) | Freshwater lake microbial communities from Lake Erie, under a cyanobacterial bloom - NOAA_Erie_Diel6S_1000h metaG (SPAdes) (version 2) | ecosystem: Environmental > Aquatic > Freshwater > Lake ...
GTCAGAAAATCTGACCGAATTTATGGACTCTTTGCACAACTTAAAATGTTGATTATTAAATCTATTTCAAGCATTTCCTCTAATGGCCGCCATTAGAACTTTTTCCTAATGACAATTCCGGGTTAATCAGGAACTTGATTTAAGCGCTATTGCAGGGGTTTGGAACCACGGCTCGGTAATTCGTGGCTGGTTACTGGAACTGACCCAAAGGGTCCTCGAAAGGGATCGGAATCTGGAGTCAATCCGCGGCACCATGAATTCCTCGGGCGAGGGAAAATGGACGGTGGAGACCGCGCTGGAACTGGGTGTGCCAGCCCCGGTAATCACGATGTCGTTGCTTATGCGCTACCGGTCGCAACAAGAAGATACGTTTGCCGGTAAGGTGTTTGCTGCTCTTCGCAAAGAATTTAGCGGCCATTCGGTGGAGCCGAAAAAGTGATCCCTGAAGTCTGATTTTTGCCGCTTACCCTGAGTACATTGATAGGTGGAGGTTTTCTTTTTACCTTTCTCGATAAACCTACCAAAAAATTATATGCGTCTCTTTTTGATTGTTGTTTTGTTCATATATGCCCTGACTGCGTATGGTCAGCGAAAAAAAGCGGAGAACCCCACTACACCCCCTCCGCCAACGGGCATTGCAGCCAAAACGAGTGGCATGGCCCGGCATGATGGGTTTTTTACATTCTTCTATGATGATAAACAGGATAAGGTTCACCTTTTGGTGGACAAAGTCGATATCGAGTTTCTGTATGTTGAGTCTCTAACAGCTGGCATAGGCTCAAATGATATAGGGCTTGATCGCAACCAGCTCGGCCGGGAGCGAATCGTCCGGTTTGAGCGAAGAGGGAACAAACTCCTGTTGGTGGAACCCAACTACTTTTTTCGTGCTGTCAGCAATCATGAAGCGGAACGCAAGGCCGTAGAAGAGTCTTTTGCGCAGTCGGTGTTATGGGGTTTCACCGTTTCGGCTCAAGAGGAGGGTAAACTACTGGTAGATGCTACTGATTTCTTCCTTCAGGATGTGCACGATGTAACGGGCAGACTTCGCAGCCTGCAACAAGGCAGCTACAGCCTCGACAAAAGCCGGTCTGCGTTTTACTTGCCACGAACAAAAAATTTTCCATTGAACACCGAGTGGGAAGTTACGCTGACATTTACCGGGCAGGCTACCGGTGAATTTATCCGCTCCGTGACTCCCACGCCCTCGGCCGTAACGGTGCGCGAGCATTTTTCATTCATCCAATTGCCGGACTCGGGCTATGAACCCCGGGCCTTTGATCCCCGGGCCGGTTATTTTTCTACCAGTTACTACGACTATGCTACACCCATTGCTGAGCCTATCGAGAAGAGATTTATAACCCGGCACCGATTGAAAAAGAAAGACCCTGCCGCAGCTGTCAGCGAGCCGGTTAAACCGATTGTTTACTATATGGATCCAGGGGCTCCTGAACCCATTCGCTCGGCTTTGATGGAAGGTGCGCAGTGGTGGAATAAGGCCTTTGAAGCAGCAGGATACAAAGATGCTTTTCAGGTAAAGGTATTACCCGAAGGCGCTGACCCCATGGACGTGCGTTACAATATCATCAATTGGGTACATCGCTCAACGCGTGGCTGGTCTTACGGTGGCGGTATTACCGATCCGCGTTCGGGAGAAATTTTGAAAGGCCATGTTGTGCTGGGGTCGTTGCGCGTACGGCAGGATTTTCTCATTGCCGAGGGGCTTTTAGCTCCGTATGAAACAGGAAAGCCGGTCTCGAAAGAGATGGAGCAGATGGCACTCAACCGCTTGAAGCAACTTGCAGCGCACGAGGTGGGCCACACCCTGGGTCTGGCGCATGCCTATTCGTCCAGTTCCGAGGGGCGCTCGTCCGTTATGGACTACCCCCATCCACTGGTTCGGCTGAATGCAGGCAAGATTGATTTGTCCGAAGCTTATGACAATAAGATTGGTGAATTCGACAAAGTTTCAATCACGTATGGCTATCAGGATTTTCCTGCGGGCACGGACGTGCCCAACGCGCTCAACACCATTATCCAAAACTCACTTAAAGCCGGCATGACATTTTTGAGTGACCAGGATGCACGCCCGGCCGGAAGTGCTCACCCATTCACCCATCTGTGGGATAATGGCCAGAGTGCGCACCAGGAGTTGAATCGCGTGCTTGATGTTCGTGCCATGGCGTTAAAGCAATTTGGCGAGCGAAACATTCCCGAGGGACGGCCCATGGCGATGCTGGAAGAAGTTCTGGTACCCCTGTTTTTTTTCCACCGCTACCAGACTGAAGCTGCAGCGAAAGTAGTTGGCGGGTTGAACTATCGCTACGCCCTTCGGGGCGATGGCCAGCCCGTTACCCAGTTCGTGCCTGCGGCTGATCAACGCCAGGCGCTGGACGCGCTTCTTCGCACGGTGCAGCCCGAGACGTTGATCCTCCCTGAATCGACTCTGCGGCTGATTCCGCCCCGGCCGTTGGGTTACGAACGTAGCCGGGAGGTGGTCAAGATTCGAACAGAGCTGACGTTTGATCCGTTCTCGGCTGCAGAAAGTGCGGCTGACATGACTTTTTCATTGCTCTTCCACCCGGCCCGGGCCAACCGGCTTTGGGAGTATCATGCGCGCGAGTCTGCCTTGCCCTCGTTTACTGAAGTTGTGGAAAAATCCATGACGTCCACAATTCTGGGCAACACGCCATCAGGTTATGCCGGTGCGGTGCAGATGACCGTTAATCATTCCGCCCTTACTCACCTGATGCGGCTTGCCCGCCATCGTGAGGCATCCGCGCAGGTGAAAGCCATGGTCCAATATCAGCTTTCACGCCTTCAGGAAAAGCTGAGCTTGCGTACCAAAACGGCTACGGGTGATTGGGCGGCTCACTATCAGTTTTTGCTATCTCAGATCGAGACGTTCCAGGATGATCCGGCTGAGTTTGAAGCACCGGTGCTGCTCACCGCTCCTCCGGGCCAACCAATCGGGTCGCTTGATGCCTGCGATTGGCATTGAGCAAAATAAAAATGTCAGGCTTTTGGCCTGACATTGAAGTTTCGATTGCAATTCGGAATTATTCTCCGCGATTGAAGCCGCCCCTGCGGAAACCTCCGCCACCGCCACCGCTGCGGTATCCACCACCGCCACCGGAACGCTCTTCGCGAGGACGTGCCTCGTTAACAACCAGAGCCTTGCCCAAGAAGTCAGCACCGTTAAGGCTGCTGATGGCCTGGCGCGCTGCGCTGTCATCGGTCATTTCCACGAAACCGAAACCGCGGCTACGCTGCGTTTCGCGATCCATGATGATTTTGGCTGAAGCTACTTCGCCATACTGGCTGAAAAGCTCGCGTAACTGATCCTCTGAAGCTTTCCAGGGGATGTTAGCAACATAAATGTTCATTGTACTAAAAGTTGAAAATTAAGTTTACTGTTTCGTTAATCGCCTAATCTCAACTTTAGAATACACCTTAATAGAAAAGTACCGAAAGAGAGACCTAACCAATCAACTAAACGTCAAATATACAGAAAATATTAATTACAACGCCAAACCGGCTATTTCCGTACCCCTCAAACAGCAGTCCTTTTGCCCGTTTTCCGCGCGTTGGTCCTTCGTTTTTCCGGTCCCGATCGCCAGGTCGCAGCCTTCAGCGTGCCAAAAACCGCGATTTCGGCAATTCGGGGGGCCTTGCTTGCTCGTTGCCAACCAAAAGGCGCAACCCAGTATTCCCGATGAATGCGCCCGGCAACCCTACCTGCGCTTGCGAAATATCAGCCTGTAACTAATCATAAACAGGATCAAACCCCCGGCCATGGCCAGCAGGATTCCGGGCGTTATGTGTTGAATACCGTGCATATCATTCTGGTTGTGTCAGAGTTTCAAAAGTAATTGACATTTTATCTCGTTACGTTCATTTCCATCAATCAGGTCGCTGCCACTACCGATTTGCGTCCGGTCGCTAAAGCGTGTTTTGGCCCATCGCAGGTAGGCAGTTAGTCGTTTGTTAATGGCATACTCCGCCAGCAGGTAGTGACGTACGCCAACTCCGAAATAGGCAGGAAAAGAAAAGGCAAGCCAAACGTCTTTCTCGTAAACATAAAGCCGGTTATCATAGTCATCAGTGTCGAATAGGGCGTATCGCCCCGATAGCGTGACTCGGCCGAGCCGCGCGCTGATATCCTGAATAACCGCAAAGCCACGAGTTGTTTTGACGAGATTGTATTCGCTGAACTGCAGGCGTGTTTTGAAGCGAATGATTTTGGGGTCGCCATAGTCTACATTTATCCAATAGTTTCGTTTTACGCCCGACCCGGTTTGGTAAAGTGGGCTATCCTGGGAGAGGTTTCGCTCTTTTTGCTCTTCCCGAGCCTGCAGAAAGACAAAGATATGCCGGGTAGGTTGCCAATTGAAACGTAACAACCATTCGTAGCCGACCGATGGCCGATAGGCGCGGTAGCGCAGCCATGGAAAGCGAAAGAGGTCAACATAGCCGGCCCCTGATATCTTGCGCGAGGGTATTATCTTAATCCCCCAATAGCAGCCACTTTCATTTTGGGGTGTGCTGTTTTCACTCAACGCGTTGGCATAAAAGCTGTGATAATTCCTGTCGAACTTGCGAGCCAGGATCGCCAAGTCAACTTTGGCGCTTACGCTGGTGAGCAGGCCTCCCGTAATGGCCCTGCCGGCCCCAATCGATTGTACCGCTTCAGAGAAGAAGACAAAGTTTTGCCAGGAGTAATTGACAAAAATTCCAATGTTGTCGTTTTGCGAGCCGTTGAAATAATACCCGTTATACACATTGGTTTTTCGCTGAAGAGAAAGACCGAAGTTTGTATGATGCCAGTAGATACCGGCATCAAGTGAGTTACTTCGCGCTTCTACAACAAGGCCTGCATTTTGTTCGCGCAGCGTGTGCCGGTTATCCTGTTCTTGAGCCGACCGATGCAGCCCGGTGAAGTAGATGGATGAGAAATTACCTGACTCCCGGTCGTTGTCATTCTCAATTTGAGCATCGCGGGGCGCGGACGAGCCGAAGGCATGAACGGTAACTTTGGGTAAGACCGCATACGACAGGGCCACACCCCGAAAGAAACCTGCCTCACTTACGGATGTGTAGGGCAGGAAGCCAAGGTTGCTGCGCCTGACGGTGGTTACCGACTCGGCATTTTTCCCCAATCCGAATGCGCCCCCCAGAGCGAGCCCCTGGCCAAATTGAGCCTGAAAATCGCCAATGATCAGATTTTTGACTCTGCCCTTGTTCATCAACTGCCCGTGAACTGACCAAAAGTCGAACCCATATTGTCGGCCATTTTGCCATCGAAACGGTTCACCGGCATCGTGGTCGGCTGTGAAGCCAAAACTGAAATCACCAGGTCGTGCCAGGCGATACCGTATATAAAAATCTTGCCGCAGGCCCGGAAAGCGCTTTAATGTATCGGACGACAAAAAGCCGACACGGGTTTCCATCACCTGCTCCGTGCGAAGAATGAGGTAATGATTGTCTTCACTGCGAATGCGCTGCCATAGGTTGCGGTCAACCGTTTGTGTAGCATCCCGAACGGTGACAAACGGTATAATCTTCAAAAAGAGATCCCGTGTAAATCCGGGAATCGACTGCAATTCGTACACTGAGAGAAAGGGTCCGAGTTGCTGTCGGTAGTCCAGGATCTTTTGCAGTAACAGCTCATCCAATACCAACAAAGCACGCAGTTGTTCTTCGGTAGCGTTATTCAGATCTAACGGATTAGCCAGCAGTTGCAACAGGTTTTCGTATAACTCCTGGTAGTTTAAGTCCTGATCTTGTACGGCAAAGAATTCATCGGTCAGTTTTTCGAGATTAATCTCCCTTCGCGGAAAATCCTGACTGGATGCCCGAAGGCCTGCACCCAGTAGCCCGATGATAAGCCAGCGCTTCATGCCCCCTTGTTTTTTCGGTTGATGGAATACGTAGCGGAAAGCATGTGCCGCGTACCCAGCACCCAACTGTGTTGCAGTGCATAGTCTACTTTCAGGCGATGGGGCGTAAACCCAACACCAAGAAACAGCGCGGAGGGACTAGTCCAAAAACCTGAGCGGGCGTAAATCTTCGGGTGCACATTATACTCTATCCCTGATTTCCAGATCAGATCGCGCTCCACGTCCTTCTCAACCTCCGTAGCCAGCGTGGTGCGTTCCGTGGGCTGATATCGTAAACCAGCCAGCAGAAGGGTCGGTATTTTTTCTTGTGTTTCACCTATGGTTGGCATATTGATGTTAATGGCATAAGCGCCAATCCAAAGAGTGGGTAGCAGTTGCGTAATGCCGCCTGCCGTTATGCCAAGTGCGTGTCTCGTTTCAAAACCGGATGCCCGGTATTGAATGTGGCTAAGGCGAACACCTAGTGCGGTATTACCGATTTGGTGACCATAGCCCACGCTCAATAACTGCTCGCTGTATAATTGGTCACCAAACCGAAACACGGCTACCGACCCGGCCCCGGCCGAAAAAGGCTGGGTAAAGGCTGCACCTGTTCGGTTTGCACCTGGCAGCGCTGGGACTGCCTCCAGGGCAAAGCTTGCCGTCCTTTGCCGCACGGCTGCAAGGCCTGCTGGGTTATTGAAAATTGACCACTCATCAAAGCTGGCGGCAGTGGCGTAGCCCAAGGCCGCGCCCCGTGCACCCATAAGGGTACTCACGCTTTGCGCCCAGCCGGGCACGGCCAATGCGAGCAAAATCAAGAGTTTCACCGAGTTGAAAATACAAAACCGGCCGCATTCTGTGTAAGCGGAGACCAAAATTTTGATTCCGGCTCTCTTAAAATTCTTTTTTCAGGTGGAAAAAGAAGCCTCGGGTCGATTCTCGTGTAAAGGTGTACTCTAACCGAATGACCGCATCATAGGCCAGCACCAAATCCAGGCCGCTTCCCCAACCGGCCAGAAAACGGTTTGACAGGCGTTGATTGATGTTTTCTTCTTCGTATTGGGGGTAGTTTTCCACGCGGCCAATGTCTCCGTACATCTTCCAATAAATGGCCAGCGGGAAATGACGAAACTGCTCCAACGGCATCCGCTCAAGCCGCCAGGTGCGTGAAAAGATACGCTTCTTGAGCGTAGTCTTGTTGATCAGAAATTGGCTGCCCTCCACCACATAAATCTCATACCCTCGTATGAATTGATTGCCGTAACCGAGTGCCGCATAAAGTGAATAGGGTTGACGGGCGGGGTTACTCCAGTAGCCGGCTGTGAAATTCGACAGGTAAAAATTCTTGCCGAGGTTGAGGTAACGGCCATAGGTGAGATTGACTTCAGTTTGTTTTACACCTCTGTGGGTAGTAAAGCCGTTCTGGCCAAGAAAAGCGTAAAACCGAAACCCATTCAATGGGTATGCAAACACGTCTTGCCGATTAAAGTCGAAGGAGTAGGTCAGCGTCAGATACTGTTGTTTGGTAGCCCCGTTGGTGTAGTAGTTTGGGTTTAATTTGGGTAAGCTATCGATGATGTCGGCATTTCGGTATCCAACACTAAACGAATGGGTTTGATAGAAATTTCTCCTATAGGAATACGTGATGGACACTGACCTTGATACGCGAGCCGATTCATCAAGCCTCAGAAATTCGAGTTTATGGTCGTTGGTGAAATACGCGATGTTTTCTGGCTCGCTGAAACCCAGATCAAACCGTAAGCCGTGTTTTTGCTGGCGGTCAAGATTCGGAATCCGGTAACTCAAATCAAACTCCCGCGAAAATCCAAACTGTGCTCCGATTCTCAGTGTCTCGTTTCGCCCTCGAAGATTGTATTGAAACAGTTTGATGCCATAATTGACCCGGCTGAGGTCTGCGTTATAGTTCTGAATCCATTCGTTGAAATTGCGATCCGATAACTCGAAAACAGGCAGGGGGAAGGTGTACCAACGCTCGCTCACTTCAATCAATAAATCAATTTGACTGGGTCCGATTTCCAGTGCCCGGACTTCCACGGTGTTAAACAACCGGAGGTTGTAAATCTTATTGCGGTCGAGGGGCAAAAACGCCTTGAGTTGGTAGAACCTGAGCGTATCACCGCTTTTCATGCTCAGTTCCCGCAGGATGATGCGGTCGCGGGTGATTTTGTTACCGATAATGAGAATCCGATTAACCGTGATCAGCCGGCTGCTGTCCTCGGGCGCGGCACTGGCGTGCGTGTTATAAGCTAGGCTTCCCAGAACGAAAATCAAACTTAACCTCCACACCACGCACAAGTTTAGGTAATTGTTGAGGTTATCACACTTTCTCCCCGGCTTTTGGTTTAATGCGATACGATTGCACCAAAATAATGACCCCCACGATGAATAACGGAATACTTAAAATCTGCCCCATATACAGCGGCAGGGTGTTTTCAAAGTCAACCTGGGGCTCTTTCAAAAACTCATAAGCAAATCGAAGGCCCCACAGGACGATCATGAAAATCCCAAAAATTCGTCCTTCCGGCAGATTGTTCTTGTGCCGATTCCAGATCCAGAACATCACAACAAAAAGCAGCAGGCAGCTGATTGACTCGTACAGTTGAGCCGGATGTCGGGGGATACCTTTGATATTAATACGCGCTATGTAGCTGCGCGACCCAATCGGATAAACATCAAAATTTAATGTCGTTGTGGGTGGTTCAATAAACTCGGAATGTCTTCCGAGTGCATTTGCCACTCGGGTCCACACGAAATCTCGAGCGTCATCTCTTGCTACTCCTTCCTTAAATGAAACATACAGCAATAGTCGACCCTGATTTGATAGTCCAGCCGTAGTTGTGTCCCGTTTGACTAATACGGATTCGACAGGGCTTTCTTTGCCGGCTAGCCCTAAAATGTCATTCGTTAATGGTGCGGTAAAAACAACACTACCGGGACCGGAATACGTCTTTCCGATGATCTCTGAGTTAAAGAAATTTCCAAGACGAATGAAGCAGCCGGTTAGTGCAACCAGAATAACAATGCGGTCAAGGGTTTGCAGGTAGTTTTGGCCCGGTTTCCTTTTTCGGGCATAAAGCCAAAGGGCAAACAAAATGGCAAATGCCCCACCATGACTGGCTAAACCTTGCAACCCGGTAAATCGAAACTTAGGGGTAAACTCAAACGGAAGAATAACGCCCAGGGGATTCTCCGTGAAAAGCTCGGGTTGATAGAAAATGACATGCCCCAGCCGGGCACCCAGGATAGTCGCAATCACCATGTACAAGGTCAGGGTGTCTACGTCTTTCTCCGGTTTCCCCTCTTTTCGGAACATATAGTACAGCAATTGCTGGCTCACCAAAAAACCAAGGGCAAACAGCAGCCCGTACCAGCGCAACGAGAACGAGCCTATCGAAAACAATTCAGGGTCACCGTTCCAGATCAAAAAGGAAATCATCGTTCGTACTTTATTTTAACGGCCCCAAAGATAGCGACTTATCCTGTTCCGGAAAGGTCAGGAGATAAGCTCGAGTTGCTCAAGTTCCTCTTTGAATCCGGCCGACAAAATCGGAAACCGGCACCAGGTTCGGGGGTCAACATTAAGGTCATCGAGGTGAAACGAGGGAGCCAGGCGTTCGCGTTTCCACTGATTGGCTGCCCACAGTCGGAAAAATTTGCTGATGTATTTTTTCCATTCATCCGCATCGCCTGCAGTCGCCAACTGGCGGTAGACGGCCAGGGGAGATAGCCTGTCGCGAATGGCGGCTTGTTCGATTTTTACCAGAACGGAATACGGCATCAGGTCCTTTTCGTCCGTCTGCGTTCGCTCCAACGGACGTAACTCGGCCGTGGGTGTGAGGCTATTTACATAACGAAGGCCATCGTAGCCGAGTTCTTTTTCGGCCCATTTGAGCCATTGCAGTATAAAGGGTTTGTCAATTCCAGCCAGTGGAGCCAGGCTTCCACTCGTGTCGCCATCCATAGTTGCATACCCCACATCACCCTCGCTGCGGTTAGACGTGGTGAGCAAAATGGCACGTTTAACATTGGCCAACAGCCAGATGATTGGCGAGCGGGCCCGCGCCTGAATGTTCTGCAGTGCAATGTCATCCGTATCCCACGTAAGGGGCCGCCCTAAGGCATGTTGAATTTTGTGGGTGTACGAAGTCACCTCATCATCAATCGTCCAGGAGTGAAAATTTGCACCCAACGATTTCGCCAGTTGTTCAGCAGACGTGAATGTTTCCTTCGATGAGTTTCGTGTTCCCTGGTAGGCGCACGTGAACAATTGGTTTACCAGGCTTTGTTCATTGTCTGAAGTTACATTCAACTGCCGGCCTACAGGGTTCAAGCCCAGTTCGCTAACCGAATGCCGTACCATCTCTGCCACCAGCACCGCGCAGCAAGATGAATCTGCTCCTCCGCTTAAGCTGAGCACAAAGCCACCGGCCTTGCTTTTGCGTAAATAATCGAATAAGCCGAGTGCGATCGCTTTACCAAATTCGCGGTTGCGGTCTTTATCATCCAGCAACCCGGGTGTTTGGGTTTGCGCTGGGTTTGCGAAGTTTAAATCGCACGTGAGTAAGTTATAGGGCTGAAAGGACAGCCGCTTGTTGTTGGCGATGATCTTGCCTTGCTGCGCAAAGACAATATCACCATCATAAATCATGCGGCCGGCTTCATTCCCCAGGAGATTGACAAACAGGTAGGAGCACTCAAACAGACCGGATCCCCCCGCGACCACTTCGGACTCGCGGAGTTGGCTTTTACCTAGCGCAAAGTGACTGGCGCTTGGATTCATGATCAGGTTCACTCCGCGTTGAGCCAGCCGGTACCCCGGTCGGTTATCCTTACGCCACGCGTCTTCGCAAATCTCAAAGCCAATGTGGGCATCCCCAATGTGGTAGGTGAGATCACCCACGTCAAAGGTGTGTCCATCGCGCGATACGGTTTGCACCGCATGGGCGGGCCAGGGGTCAAACCACCGGGGTTCGTAGTGCACCCCGTCACGCGCCATATTCTGCTTCAGCGTTATGCCCAGGATACGCCCATTTTGGATGACACAAGTACCGTTGAAGGTGGTGCCATTCAACCGCAGCGGAAGCCCCACGCAGACGGCAATATTATGCGTGGCAGGCAACAAGGCGAGAAGTTGCTCCCACGCGCGCGAAGGCACCCACTCGGAAAGGAAAAGATCTTCGCAGCCATAACCGGTAATGGATAATTCCGGAAAGCAAACCAATTCGACCTGTTGGGTACGCGCAGCATCAATGGCCTGTAGAATGTTATTCAGGTTACCGCGCCAATCGAGCGGTGTTTGGTTAACAGTAGCTCCTGCAACTTTCATCAGATTCCCAATTGGGTACAGGTTTTCCAGGCGGCATCCTGCTCGGCTTTTTTCTTGGTTTGGCCAAAGCCGAGGCCGAAGGGTTCATCACCTAAAAAAACCTGTGCCGAGAATTCACGGTTTCGCCCCCCACTTTTCACATCCACAATCTCAAAACGCACGTCCTTGCCGTTTCGTTGCGCCCATTCAATAATCTTGCTTTTGTGGTTGTGGTTGGAGTTGACCACTACCTCCAGGTCCAGGTAGGGTTGAATCAACTTGTCGATCACAAACTTGCGGCATCGCAGGTAGCCCTTGTCCAGATAGACTGCGCCAACCAGCGCCTCTAGCGCATTACCAAGAATTGCCTGTTGCAGTTGAACATTCTTTTGATCAAACTGAACAATGGCTCCGATGCCGACCTTGCGTGCCAATTGATTAAGGGATTCCCGGTTCACAATCCGAGACCGAATTTCAGTGAGGAATCCTTCGTGCTGGAAGGGATATTTTTTAAACAGATAATCCGCCACCGCTGCCCCAAGAATAGCATCGCCCAGGTACTCCAACCGTTCGTTGGACTCCCGATATCCAGCCCGTTCGGTGCCTTTGGAGCTGTGCAATGTTGCCAACCGGTAAAGTTCGAGATTGCCGGGTGCGAAACCGGTAATCGTTCGTATCGCGTTGACCAGCTTGCGGTCGTTTTTTCTTCTTTCAGTTGAGCCGGATGAGATCAGCCGCCACACAAATCTGTGCTTTAGCCTAATTTTTTGAAGATGATCGAGGCATTATGGCCTCCAAAGCCAAACGTATTGCTCAACGCCACGTTCACGGTGCGTTGTTGGGCCTGGTTGAAGGTGAGATTAAGCTTGGAATCCAGATCAGGATCGTCTGTAAAGTGATTGATCGTAGGAGGGACTACACTCTCGTTGATGGCCATCAGGCAGGCCAGCGCCTCAATCGCCCCGGCAGCCCCCAGCAGGTGGCCGGTCATGGATTTGGTTGAACTGATATTTATGCGGTAAGCGTGGTCACCAAACACTTTTTGTATTGCTCGTATTTCGCCAATATCACCCAGCGGAGTTGACGTTCCATGGGTGTTGATGTAATCGACCTCACCAGCGTTGATGCCTGCATCTTGCAGTGCATGTTCCATCACCTTGATGATGCCGGCTCCGTCCGGGTGCGGTGCTGTAATGTGATAAGCATCGGCCGAAAGTCCCCCACCCAATACTTCGGCATAAATCTTTGCGCCACGCTTTTTGGCGTGCTCGTATTCTTCCAATATCAGCGCCCCGGCACCTTCACCCAGCACAAATCCATCCCGATCTTTGTCATACGGCCGAGATGCCGTTTCGGGCGAATCGTTTCGCTCGGAAAGAGCCTTCATGGCGTTGAAGCCACCGATCCCGGCAATGCATACAGCGGCTTCCGATCCTCCGGAGACAATAACATCAGCCTTGCCAAGCTTAAGGTAGGTGAACGCATCGTAAATCGCGTTGGTAGATGATGCACAAGCCGATACGGTCACGAAATTCGGCCCGCGAAATCCGTACTTGATGGAAATATGACCGGCACTGAGGTCCGGAATCATTTTCGGAATGAAGAAGGGATTGAAGCGCGGGGTACCATCTCCTGCCGCGAACGAACGAACTTCCTCCTGAAAAGTAAGCAACCCTCCGATCCCCGATCCCCAGATCACGCCAATGCGGTCAGGGTTCATATCGGCAACCGGAAGGTTGGCATCGGCAATAGCTTCATCGGCTACTACCATCGCGTATTGAGCAAAGGGGTCTAGCTTACGAGCCTCTTTGCGATCCATGAAGTTGCCGACATCAAAGTTATTTACTTCACAGGCAAATTTGGTCCTGAATTTTGACGTATCGAACTTTGTAATAGGAGCAGCACCGCTTGTGCCTTTCTTGAGGTTTTCCCAATACTCGCGTAGCGTGTTACCGATTGGAGTCAGCGCACCGGCTCCTGTAATTACAACTCGTTTAAACGTCATATTTCGGAAAGCCGAGGAATTACTTCTTCGCGTTCTCCTCGAGGTAGGCAATCGCCTGACCTACCGTAGCAATATTTTCAGCCTGATCGTCAGGGATCGAGATGTTGAATTCTTTTTCAAACTCCATGATAAGCTCTACCGTATCCAGGGAGTCAGCACCCAAGTCGTTGGTAAAGGAGGCCTCAGGAGTTACTTCGGATTCCTCTACACCAAGCTTATCAATAATGATTTGCTTTACTTTTTGTGCGATTTCTGACATGTTTTTAGTATTTAAGGTATTTAAAAATCACTGCAAAGTAATAGATTTAGGGGGATATTGTCAAACCGACACATTTATTCGAACCTTGGCCTGAGCCATGAAAAAAAGTAAGCTTGCCATCGATTACGAGTATGACTTCGAACTCACCGGCTTAACATGCCCGATGAAGGGGTATAAGCTGGCCTGGGAAGTTAATCGTGCGCTTCGTATCAAGTTGGCTAAACAGAAAGATGTGGTTGTACAGTTCCGCAAGGATCAGGCGTTTTCATTCGCCCACTATGATTTTACCTCCACCGTAAACCGGGTTAAGCTGTTTCGCAATAAACCCAATGAGGCTGAGGGCCAACGCCACTTTTTGGCTTCGGAATTCCCTCATTTTGATTACATCCTGCTTACGCGCGGGGAAGAATCACTGCGAAGCAATCGATTGCAGGAAGTCTTGCGCGATATTCCTTCAATCCAATTGACCTCTTTTATACCTTTGGCGGCCTTAAAATCAAAGGAGTACTTCATTTTTTAGTTCATGGAACGAATCTCATATAACCGCACCAAAATTGTGGCTACGGTGGGCCCTGCCTCCAATAGCAAAGAAATGCTGCGTGCTCTCATTAAAGAGGGTGTCGATATTTTTCGTTTGAATTTTTCCCATGGCAAGCATGAAGATCATCAAAAGGTGATTGACTTTGTGCGCGAGTTGAATCACGAAATGGGCACCAACATTGCGCTTTTGCAGGACTTGCAAGGCCCTAAGATTCGGGTGAATGACGTTGAGGAGGGAACAGAACTCGTGCCCGGGCAAGAGCTGATCATTACCACGCGGCAGCTGGTGGGCAATCGCGAAATCGTGAGCACCTCGTATGCCAACCTGCCGAAAGATGTAAAGCGCAGCGACATGGTGTTGATCGATGATGGAAAAATCGAACTGAAAGTAAAAGAGGTGCGCGATACGGACGTGGTGTGCCAGGTCATATATGGCGGCCCGCTGAAGTCGCGCAAGGGCATTAACCTGCCACAAACAAAAGTTACGGCACCCTCCTTAACGGAAAAAGACCTTCACGATCTCACCTTCGGTTTAAAAAATCACATCGACTGGATTGCGCTGTCTTTTGTTCGCAAAGGCACTGATATTGAAATTCTCCGCGACATCATCAACCGCGCTCAAAGTGCCAGCCGCATTGTGGCCAAGATTGAAAAACCCGAAGCACTCGAAAACATTGATGCGATATTAGCGGCTACTGATGCGGTAATGGTGGCCCGGGGCGACTTGGGCGTTGAAATATGGCTCGAGGAAGTGCCGATGATGCAGAAGATGATCGTGGAGAAGTGTAACAAGCTGGCCAAGCCCGTTATCGTGGCCACCCAGATGATGGAGAGCATGATCGAAAATCCGCGCCCAACACGAGCTGAAACCAACGATGTGGCCAATGCGGTGATGGATGGTGCCGATGCCCTCATGCTTTCGGCCGAGACAGCCGCGGGCAAATACCCCATTGAAGTCATTCGCAGCATGGTGCGAACGATCACCTCAATTGAAAAACAGGCCAAAATTTATTATCGGTACCAGGAGGTCAAACCCGATTCCCCCAGCTACTTCACCGACAGTTTGATCCTGACCGCCTGCAAGCTGGCCCAGGAGATTAAAGCCAAAGCCATTGTGGGGATGACCCAATTAGGCTACAGTGCCTTCAAAGCGGCTTCGCACCGGCCAAACGCCAACATTTTTGCATTCACCAGCAACGAAAAGATCATTAACACCATGAACCTGGTGTGGGCGACCAAAGCTTACCACTACGATAAAGCATCCTCTACCGATGAGACCATTTCGGATGTTGAGCACATGCTGAAGCGGGATGGTCATGTGAAACCCGGTGACCTCATCATCATTTTGGCGAGCATGCCGATTCAGGAACGCGGCCGCTCCAACATGATTAAGGTGCACGAAATCCGTTGATTCAGCCGCGGGGTTCCACCAGGATTACCCGCTCTTTTTCAACCACCACTAACCCGGGCGGGTCGCCTTTTCGTTTCCTCACGAATTTTCGTGGCGTGTAACTCACCGGGCATAACGAATCGGTTTTTCGTTTCGAATAATGAGCCGCTAATTGCGCGGCCCGTTCAAGTACGGGTTTGGGAAATGCCTGGCCGGCTTTGTGTTTGATAATGACGTGGGAGCCGGCTACGTCCCGGGCGTGCAGCCAAAGGTCTTCTTTGGCGGTGAACTCAGCCAGCATCTGATCATTAGCGGCAGCATTCCGGCCAACCCACACGGTGTACCCATCGATGACAAATTCGTGAAAAGGCAGCGCACGCTTCGCTTTGTCATCTTTCGTGTGTTGCGTCTCGGTGAGCCGGTTGATTTGCTGGAGGTTGGTCGCGCGTTCCAACTCCTGACCAATTAAGCTCAACTGGACGATACGTTGCTCCACCTGCCGCCTCTGCTCCGATAGCTTTTGAATTTCGATCTGGCGGTTTTTCGCCTTGCGGTAAAACACTTCGGCATTTCGCTGAGGTGACAGCTCTTTTTTTAGCGGGATTTCAACTTCTCGATCCGGATCGTCAAAGGACGGAAGGGTTACCCGGCTCAGGCCGGCATCCATCCGGTGCAGGTTGGCCATAACCAGGTCGCCCCATTGCTGAAAGTGATGATCATGGGTAATCTCTTTCAACCGTGCGGTAATTCGGTCAAGCTGCGCCTGGGCGTTCGAAACCGATGCGTTGTGTTGATGAAGCGCTGACTTGCGTGCCCGGTTAAAGGCCAGTCGGACGATCGCCTGCTGGTAAAAGGCAGTGACAGCCGAAGCGGGTTTTTCAAAACGCATCGCCTCGTGACTGGCCGGTAACAACGAGAACTCCAACTCGCGGGTGCTGGCATCTTCGTGTATAAAGAAGCCAGGGCTTTGGAGCAGTTCAAGAACATGGCGGAACAACTTCCACTTCTGATCAACGTTAGCTTGCGACCAACCTTTCTGTTCCAGGTAGTTCCATACCGGGGCGTTCAGCGTTACGTAATACTTCTTCCAGTTGCCTTCGTTTCGCCTGAAACAGGGTTCGCTCCAGTCGATTGTCCGGGCAAAGGCGGTTGGTTCATGCGTGAGATCTTCCGTCAGTTGCTTTCGGAACAGATCGACCGGCCTTTGCTTATCCAGTAAAAGGATGTTGCTTCGATTGCCATGCATCTTGAACCACAGCGCGCGATCGTCATCAAAGCGTATGATCAGCGACCGATCTTGGGCAATGGTTTCTACCGCGCTTACTTTGGTGAGCAGTAGGGGAGAAAAAAGATCAACGGAGTTTTTCCGGGCACGCGCAAAACTTTCCGGAAATGACAGGCAGGTAAGTTCGGGAGCCAAACTGGCTTTCATGAACATAGATTTCCGGCCATCGTTAAACTCCAGAATGAGTTCATCTTTGTTTTGACTGAACGCGGAAACCAGACGGCAGCCCGGTAGCGTTTCATTGAGCTCCATGGCCAGGGCACGCAAGAAAAAGTAGGAGTTGTGCACAATCAGGCTTCGATGGAAAGGCCATCGTACGCCAAAGCTACGCCTGTTGGCAATTCTTTTTCAACCTGTTGATGCAAACCCATTTTGTGCGAAAGGTGAACCAGAAAGGTTTGCCGTGCACCAATTCGCCCGGCCATGGCAATAGCCTCCTCCAGATTGAAGTGCGAAATGTGTTTTTCCCGTTGAAGTGCATTCAGAACCAACGTATCGGTTCCCTCCAGCCGTTTCATCGTAGCGGCCGGGATGTCGTTTGCATCGGTAATGTAACTGAAACGGCCAATGCGGAACCCCGTAACGGGCATATGGAGGTGACTTACCGGTAGCGGAGTGACTGTCAGATTTTCGATGGTGAAAGGCTGTTCATCAATCTCCACCAGTTTAAGCTGAGGTATGCCCGGATAGCGGATTTTTTCAAAGGCGTAGAAAAATTCTGTCTGCAGGTGTTGGTGCACGGTCCGGGTACCGTATACCGGCATGTCGGTTTGCTGCTTGTAGTTGTACGCGCGCACATCGTCCAGGCCTGCCGTATGGTCTTTGTGCGTGTGGGTCATTAAGACCGCGTGCAGGGTGCCAATGCGTTCGCGCAGCATCTGCTGCCGAAAATCAGGCCCGGTATCAATCACCAGGCTCAGTTCACCTGACTGAATGTGTACCGATGTGCGAAGCCTCTTGTCGCGGTAATCGAGCGAAAGGCAAACCGAACAGGTGCACCCGATAACAGGTACACCTTGTGAGGTGCCCGTGCCCAAGAACGTTACTTTCAACGTGTGCTGCTATTTGGCTTCGACCAGTGTGAGCTCTTCGTGCAGCTTCTTACTCTTTTCTGAAAAATGGGTTGTGTCCAGCTCAACGCCCTTCAAAATCTCGAGCAGCGCGTTGATCTTTCCTTCCGTGGCAAAAAACTTGTTCACGATCATGATCTTCTGATCTTTCAGCAGGCAATACCCGGCCTTGAAGTTGCCTTTCTCGTAGCGCAAGATATAGTCCGACTCGGCAATCATGTCCTCCAGCTTTGCCAAAAATTGCGGTGTGTACTTTACCATGTAAGAAATACGTAGTGGTTTGGCGTGCAAGATACGAAATCAAACGAACGGAAGCCCGCCTGTTTTCTGGGATAACGGCTTGTCGTACTTTGCGGCTGTCATGACACGCGCACCCGTTCTTGTTGTAGCCGGCCCCACCGCTTCGGGCAAAACAGCACTCGCGGTGAAGCTGGCCCGTCACTTTGGTACAGAATTGGTTTCCGCTGACTCACGGCAAATATACCGGGAGCTCCGTATCGGGGTAAGCCGGCCCACGGACAACGAACTACAGCAGGTGCATCATCATTTTATCGCCACGCACTCCATTCATGAGCCGTTTACGGCCGGGGATTTTCAACGAGAGGCACGTCTGGTGGTATCGGATCTGATCAATCGTTTTGGTTGCGCGGTGGTTTGCGGAGGTACCGGGCTTTATTTTCGAGCGCTGCTGCACGGTTTTGATTCGATGCCGGATGTTGCCGCTCAGGTGCGGGAAGGCGTCCAGCGCGACTACCGCGAAAACGGTTTGGCTTGGTTGCAGGAGCGCGTGCGCGAAGTTGATCCCGTTTATTTTGAGGTGGTCGATAAAGCCAACCCGCAGCGGCTTATGCGGGCCCTGGAGGTTTATCGTTCGTCCGGTTTGCCTCTTTCGACTTACCACAAGAAGGGCAACGACCATTTTCCGGCTGAGGCGATCTCGGTGGGTATCGATTGGCCACGGGCGGAACTCTACCAGCGCATTGATGCGCGCGTGCATCAAATGGTAGCCGATGGGTTGATCGCAGAGGCCGAGGCCTTATTTGAATACCGGCAACGGCCGGCCCTGCAGACAGTGGGCTATCAGGAACTGTTTGCCTGGATGGAAGGCCGCCTGTCGAAAGAGAATGCCATTGCCCTGATCGGTCAGAATACGCGACAATATGCCAAGCGTCAGCTGACCTGGCTGAGGCGTTACGGAAGCGTGCATTGGTTCGCTCCTGACCGTCAACCGGAGATCATACCCTTTCTGGAGGGAAAAAGCTCTTGAACGGGCTAACTTTGGTAATTTTGAGATTTGATTCCACACGTTGACGAGCGCACCGCCCACCAAAGTTATGATTGTTACGTACTACTGGCCGCCTTTTGGCACCAGCGGTGTGCAGCGCTGGCTCAAGTTCGTCAAATATTTGCCCCAGTTTGGCATTCAACCCTACGTGTATACTCCGGAAAACCCGGCTGGCGAGGCGGTTGACAATTCCCTGCTGGCCGATGTGCCGGTGGAAGCGGAAATCATTAAGCTACCCATTTGGGAACCGTATCAGATTTTTCAGAGGCTGTCAGGTATCTTCGGGAAGAAGCCAAAACCATCGGATTTTATTACCACCGGGAAGAAGAACCTCTGGCAAGGAATCACGTCCTGGGTACGCGGCAATCTCCTGATTCCCGATGCGCGTAAGTTCTGGGTGAAGCCGTCCGTTCTTTTTTTGGACGATCTCATTCGCACCAACGGCATACCCGTGTTGATTACCACCGGCCCGCCCCACAGCATGCACCTGATTGGTTTGGCGTTGAAGAAAAAAAACCCGGGCATCAGGTGGCTGGCTGATTTTCGCGACCCGTGGAGTGAATGGGATTTGCTGGACACATTGTCACTGTCGGGCTGGGCGCGCAGGCGCCATCAGTCGCTGGAGCGCGAGGTATTGCAAACCGCGGATGCTGTGATAACCATTGCGCCCTATCACCAGCAACGGCTGACCCAATTGGGTGGCCGCTCCGTCCACCTCATCACCAATGGCTTTGACGAAGAGGATTTCAAGGACATCACCCATGTGCGTACCAGCCACTTCACCATTCGACATCTCGGTGTGGTAGACGAGCTGCGCGATCCGCGACCCGTGATGGAAGCCATCGAGCAACTGCTGGTGGAGAACCCCAGTCGCGAGGCTCAAATTCGGGTTGAATTCATCGGCAACGTGAACAGGCGGTTCATCGACTGGGTGCAGCAGAGCGGACCTTTGAATCGGGTGACTCGTTTTGTTACCCATATACCCCATGCGCAGGTATTGGAAAAATATGGCGCGACCGACTTGCAGCTTTTGATCTTGGCGCACACGGCTATTGCACCGGGTAATCTTCCGGGAAAATTCTTTGAATACCTCGCCTCGGGAAATCCCATCCTCGCCATCGGCCCACCCGATGGCGATGCGGCACAAATTCTTCGCGATACGAAAGCCGGGGTTTTGGTTGATCGGGGTGACCGGGCCGGCCTGCAGGCGGCATTGGAGACGTACTTTTCAAAATGGGAGCAAGGCGGAGTTACCGACAACCGATCGGTGGGTCGTTTTAGCCGGAAGGCGCTCACGCAGCAACTGGTAGAAATCATTCAAACGGTGCTAAAATGATTTCGGCTCGATTCATTAAGAGTTCATTGATCTACACGGTAGCCGGTGCCTTACCGATGGCAAGTGCGATTATATTGATGCCCTTTTACGGCAAGTATCTCTCTGCGGAACTTTTTGGGGCGCTTTCCGTCTACTTTGCTTTTTCGTTACTGGTTCAGATTGTGGTTACTTACAGTTTTGATGCCTCGTTGTATCTCAACTTTCATGAGTATAAGCATGACCCCAAGCTGTTGGCTACCTTCATTAGCAGCGCCTTCAACTATATTTTGGTGGTGAGTGGAGCGGTCGCTCTTCTGTTGGCACTGGTTGGTCATTCTTTATTTGCCCTTGTCTTTACCGAGACAGAACTAACATTCTTTCCCTTTGGAGCGCTCTCCGTGGTAACAGCCATTTTTCTGGCGCTTTTTAAAGTGAATAACAGTTTATTACAAACACAGTCAAAGCCATCTCAATTTCTATGGTTGAATCTGATTTCGTTTACCATGGTGGCCGGCTTTACCATAGTGGGCTTGGTTGCCAGCCCCGACACGCTGTGGGGCCCCATTGGCGGCAAGATGATCGCAGCCGTAGCGTCAGCCGGTTGGGTGTTGTTTTCAATTTATCGGCAGTTTGGGTTTCATTTCAACTGGACATTGCTCCGAACCACGTTCTCGTTTAATCATCCCTCGCTCATCTACCAGATTCAGCAGTGGGTCATCAATTATTATGATCGGGTATTATTGATGTTGCTGGCGTCATCGGCAACGGTTGGCTATTATGACCTCGCCATCAAATGCTTATTGGTTATCGACTTCCTGTTGACTGGGCTCAATGCCTCTTTTCACCCCAAGGTGTTGGGCATGGTTCATCAACAATCGGTAAAAATGAGCTCGGTTGAGATCAATCGTTATTACCATGGTCTGGCTGGCGTTGCTATTTTGGCGGTAGTTGCCTGTATCGCCCTATTTCCCCCTTTGATTTATTTTTTATTCCCCGAGTCGTATCACGCAGCGGCACTCCTTATTCCGCTTGCTGCCGTAGTCTACCTTTTACGGCCCGCCAGGCTTATGATGGCAATGCCCTTTGCGGCACTGAAGTATTCAAAGCCTCTTCCGATCATTTATCTGGCGTTGGCCGCGGTAAAAATCTTGTTGATGTATGCTTGGATACCTGAATGGAACGTACAGGGCGCCATGTTTGCCACAATCGTGAGCTATGGGGTTGAGGTAATCGTGCTATTCTTGGTGATTCGCCATAGGTTCTCCTTTCGATTGAACGCTTTCAAGCTCGTTTGGGCCCCGCTAATCGTTGGATCAGTCATTGTGGTGGGGGAAAAGTTGGTAAGCGGGCTGCCCACATGGATTACACATGCCGGATATGCCGTAGTGGCGATTGTACTTCTATTTTGGGTATACCGGAACGAATTAAGAGTTTATGGCCAACGCTGGTGGCCAAAATGATGAGTTACTAAACACGTAATTGCCACTCGAAGATTTGAAACCAAGATGATTGCAAAACTTTATCGGTCTGTCATTCCATTGGATCTTCGGACGAAGATATATCATCAGTTTCTAGGTCGGGTAGTATTTTTTTTTCGCCACCTCAACGTGATTGTTCGAAGCAAATTCATGTATCTCTTTCAATCGTTTTTACCGAAGACTGAATCAAATGCCGCCCTCGCGTTCATCGGTAAATATGGCATTACGTCTTACCCGGCCGAGTATTCAAGGAAATACCTGAATCTTTCTGTTCAAGTTCATCACGATCAGGTGTTGAAACTGCCGTTTGTGATCCACGGTGAGCACAAATTGTATTTTCCGGCTTTTTTTTCGGATGAGAAGGTCATACGCGATTATCGGGCCTTGAAAACCGAGCAAGACCCGGAGTCAGCGCACCGATATGTTCGATCGTTGGATGAATTGAAAGATCGGACACTGCTGGATGTGGGCGCTGCCGAGGGTATCTTCGCGTTGGATACCATTCATTTGACCCAACACGTGGTGCTGTTTGAATATCAGGACTATTGGCAAGCACCCCTGCGGGCTACGTTTGAACCCTGGCGCGATAAGGTTGAAATTGTACCCAAGTTTGTTGGTGCCAGGTCCGATTCCGCCCTGTGGGTTTGTCTTGACGATTTTTTGGAGCCCAATGGCATTGATCCGCTCTTTATCAAGATGGACATTGAGGGCGGAGAGCGCGATGCTTTGGCCGGTGCGTCCCGCGTATTAGGTGAGCCTCGTGATATTCAAGTTTCGGTTTGTACGTATCATCGCCCACATGACCCTGAGTTCATTGAGCAATTGCTTCAGAAGAATAATTTTATGACTGAATTTGCCCTGGGCGTCATGTATTGGCAGAAACGTGTCAGCCGGGGTGTAATTCGGGGAAAGAAAGGAAACTTGCTTGGTGTATGATTAGCAAAATTCCGGTGTTACGCCTGGTCCATCGTTTTCTGAAGCAGCGTGCCTTCAGGCGGCAGTGGAGAAGGCGAAACCAACACAACGAAACCAAGATGGGCGATCGCCTTTTTCCGATAGACGTAGTCACGGTCGGGAAGGGCACATACGGTACGTTGAATGTACAGAGCCTTTATGTGACCGAAAAAGAGAGGCTTGTCATTGGCAACTATGTTTCAATTGCTCCGGACGTCACGTTTTTCCTGGGCGTTAACCACCAAATGCAAACGGTGACCACATACCCCTTTTACTCGAAATGGATTGGCCGTTCTCCCATAGATGCCGTCAGCAAAGGACCCATCGTGGTGGAAGATGAAGTCTGGATTGGAACAGGGGCTATGATTTTTTCAGGTGTCACCATTGCCAAAGGTGCTATTGTCGGAGCAGGTGCGGTGGTGACCCGAGACGTGCCACCTTATGCAATAGTTGCCGGAAACCCGGGTCGGGTAACTCGCCTTCGATTTTCAGAAGATGTGGTTGAGATCTTAAAACCCATCTTTATGGCCAACTTACCGGAGGAATGGATTCGGGCGAACATGGACACGATTTATACAAAAATTGAGTCGAAGGAGGACGCGCTACACTTCAAAAAGGTGGTGGACACGGTGCTTAAAACCCAGGCGAATGAATAACGGGACGGTTCGAATTCTGGCCACTTACCTTCCGCAATTCCACCCCATTCCGGAAAATGATGAATGGTGGGGTAAGGGCTTCACGGAATGGACGAATGTGGGCAAGGCCAGGCCGCTGTTCCGCGGGCATTATCAACCTCGGGTGCCCTCCGAACTGGGGTATTATGACTTACGGCTGCCTGAGGTGCGTGAGCAACAGGCAGCGCTCGCCAGAGAGCATGGCATCGAAGGCTTTTGCTATTGGCATTATTGGTTTGGTAACGGTAAGAGATTGTTGGAGCGTCCGTTCAACGAAGTCGTTGGATCGGGTAAACCGGATTTTCCTTTTTGTTTGAGTTGGGCCAACCACAGCTGGCAAGACAAACAATTCAGCAAGGAAGGTACCGAGCGATTGTTGATTGAGCAGCGGTATGGCGGTGAGGAAGATTTTAGAATGCACTTTGATGCCTTACTACCGGCTTTCCTCGACAAACGTTATGTGCGAGTTGACGGCAAACCACTATTTCAGATTTACCAGCCCCTGAAGTTCCCCGGGGTTGAAAAATTCATTGAATTCTGGCAGGCGTTGGCCCAACAAAACGGAATGCCCGGTATTCATTTTGTTGGCCATACCTTGCTGGAGGAGGATACGGATTCGATTTTACAAAAAGGGTTTGATGCGGTTAACATGGTTCGCCTGTACCATTTCTATAAGCATCAATATTCCCTGCCTGAGCGGGCATTTATGAAAATGCGCAGGCTGTGGCTGAAGCATGGTAGTATTTTTGACTACGAAAAACTCTGGCCTTTTTTTTCAGACCTGGCTGATCGTCAAGAGAACATTTACCCCACGATCATTCCCAATTGGGATCATTCGCCACGCTCGGGCAGACGCGGAAACATCTTCATCAATTCAAATCCTCAGGCATTCAGGAAACATGTCAAGCAGGTGCTGCAGACGGTGAGACACAAAAAGCCCGATCATCGTATTATATTTCTCAAATCCTGGAATGAGTGGGCAGAAGGGAATTATATGGAGCCCGATCTTAAGTTTGGGAGGGGTTATGTTGAGGCTCTGCGAGACGCTATACGTGAGTATCAGTCTTCGTTAGAGCTCTAAGCAGGGGCATTAAGATTGCTTCATTGTTTTCTGCACATTGGTCGTGTGCACACTGCTCTACAGCAAGTTTAAATTGGAGAATTTGATCACGGGTTAAATGGCGCAGTGCATCGGCAAGACTCTCAGGCGTGAATTCCTGAGCAACCACACCCATACCATACTGGATTACCAACTGTGCCATTTCGGGTGTAGGGCCTATCGCTACGGCCAAACGGGCCTGAATGAAATCAAAAAGTTTGTTGGGCAGTGTATGGGCATAATTAAAGTTTACGGGCGGAAGAAGAAAAACCCCGATATCATAGTGATTCAACGTGCCGACTATTTGATGGGTTGGCAAAGGGGGGTGGATGTGTACCCGGTGTGGGAATTGACTGGCTTCGCGTTTTAGAAAATCAAGGTACGCCCGTGTTTTCTTATTGGCATGGGGCGGAGTGATAAGATACAAATCAAGGGTGAAACGCTCCTCCAGGTAGGCCATCATCCGAATCATCAGCTCTAATTGACGCGATGGATTTGCACCACCGTGGTGAACCAGCCTGACGCGGTCGGGTTGCGGGAGTGTTGGTTCTTTTGCCTGAAACGCAGGTGCATTGGTAATCAGATGAGGATGAACTCCAAAGTTTTTCCGGTATTCACTGGCCAATCCTTCACTGACGGTTGTCATCAGGTTAACTCGGGGGAGGTATTTTTGGCAGAGTGCAATATTGTAGCGTTGAAAGAAGAGGCGCCACTGCCAACGATCCTCGAAATGGCGGGGGGCATATTCATGAGCGTCAAAATAGATTGGCTTATTACCCGCAATCCCGCAAACGAATGGCAGAGAATCAATGTCGTTTGCTACATATAAATCAAACCGATCGTGCCCGAGGGTACGGGTAAGTTCTTGGACCGGTACCAGCAGACGGTAGGCCGAATTGAATTGATGGAGCAGCAGGGCCAATCCGGCCAGTATTTTTCTTACCATCGATTTCCGATGAACAACGGTCAGAACCCTCACCGAATCTTCAGAATAGTTATCATCGCAAATGACTGTAACGTCATACTCTTTTTTCAGCCATTTGATTTGACGTTGAACTCGTGAATCTGACGAGAGGTTACTAAAGCTGATGACCAGTGCTTTCATCGAATATTTATCCGAAGCGGATTTTTTTGAACAAAGTCAGACCACGAACCTGACTTCTTGGCCGAATGCTTACCATTTTGATAGTAGTGGCATAATGCTACAGCCAGGGCATCGCTGGCATCAAGTAATTTGGGTTGTTCTTTGATGTTGAATACCTGCATCAGCATTTTGGCCACTTGCTCTTTGCTCGCGTTGCCATTACCGGTAACCGATTGCTTTACTTTTTTTGGCGCATACTCCGTAATGGGCACCTCGCGGTACAGCGCGGCCGACATGGCTACGCCCTGGGCGCGCCCCAGCTTTAACATCGACTGCACGTTTTTGCCGTAGAAGGGGGCCTCCAGCGCCACGTGGTCAGGCTTGTATTCTTCCACCAGGCTGAGCACGCGTTCAAAAATCTTTTTCAGTTTTAAGGCATGATCACCGTACTTCCCCAGGTGAATAACGCCATACTGAATGAGCGTTGGGCGGGCACCGCGCACCGCGATGATCGCATACCCCATTACATTCGTGCCCGGATCGAGCCCCAAGACAAGGGTCTCTTTCTCTGGTTTTTTGGCAACTTTGCTCACGGCTGCAAGTTACGGCATTCAGGTGCATGATAGTGATTGGTTTTTTTCTGGTGGTGTACATTCTCGTTCTCGCAGGGCTCGCGTACTTCGGGCGTGCCGCTCTTGTGCGAGATACCCATTCCCCCACGGGGGCCGCAGTTTCCATTGTCATCCCTTTTCGCAATGAAGCGGAAAATCTGCCTACGCAGGTGGAGGCTCTTCGTCAGCTCACGTATCCATCGGAAAACGTGGAAGTGATTTTTGTTAATGATCACTCACAAGATCACGGAGCCCGCTGGCTGGCAGCCAACCTGCCGGCAAACGCACAACTGGTGAGCCTGCCAGGCAACGAATACGGCAAGAAGGCAGCCCTGGCCGCGGGCATCGCACCCGCGCGGGGAACGATCATCGTCACCACGGATGCCGATTGCGTGATGTCGGCCGATTGGCTGCAGGCAGTTTTAGCTCCGTTTGCCAACCCTGCGGTGCAATTGGCTACGGGCGAAGTGGTTATTTCGGGTTCCACCTTTTTCAGCGCTTGCCAACACGTAGAGTTTTCAACGGTGATGCTCCTCACGCGGGCTGCCATCCGGCTGGGCAAGCCAGTGCTATGCAACGGGGCCAACCTGGCTTTTCGGAAGTCAGCCTACGAGCAAGTGGGTGGCTATGCGAGTCACCGGCACGTAGCCTCGGGTGACGATGAGTTTCTGATGCGCAACATACTGGAGCAATTTGGCGATGCTTCCGTAGCCTGGCACCGGGCTGTGGTGGAAACACAACCGCAGCCACATGTGGGGGCATTCTTCAGCCAACGTCTCCGCTGGGCATCGAAGTGGAGACACAACCGGTCGGTCCTCGCCCGGTGGATCGCGGTGGTTACCTTTTGTTGTCAGGCCGCGTTGCTCGGGCTTTGGATTTCGATTCCTTGGCTGGGTTTACCCGGTGTCGTTTTTGTGACGATGAAAACACTTTCTGATATCGCTTTTCTGGCAGCCATCCGCCCGGCCCGCCCTCGTGTGGTGGCCTCCTTCGTTGTGTCTTGCGTGTATCCGTTGTATGTGATTGTGGTAGGTATTGCAGCATTGGTAGTTATGCCACATCGCTGGAAAGACCGGGCGATGGCATAGGTTTTCTTGTTACCTTGTAGCCGCGTATGCAGGAGTTAAAAAAGCGACTTGAGCGGAAGGAACTGGAACTAAACGCCTTGCTGGAAATTACCCAGGAGATTAACAACAATGTGCCGGAAGATTCACTTTATAAAATTTACAACTTTACCCTCCGTGGAAATCTGAATATCAAAAAGCTGGCCCTGTACGTCTATGACGAGGGGTGGTTTTGTCGCGTGAACTTTGGCACCAAAAACAATTTCGTCAAACTCACTCTCGATGAGCGCTTTCGCATGATCAAGAACGTGCATCGCCTGTCGGAGTTTGACGGTGAATGCGAGTTTCATGAATTCAATTGCGTGATTCCGGTGGCACATCGATCGGAGACCCTGGCAGTCGTTTTTCTCGGTGGTAACGAACGGCTTGATGATCTCGAGCACGATGATAGTATTCGCTTCATTCGGGCGCTTACGAATATTATTGTCGTAGCTACCGAGAATAAAAAACTGGAACGCAGACGGCTGGAGCAGGAAGCATTCCGTAAGGAATTGGAAATCGCCAGCGATGTGCAGCAGTTTTTATTTCCTGAGAAATTGCCCAATACCGAACGCCTCAAGCTGGCGGCAAGTTATTTGCCCCACGACCTGGTGGGTGGTGATTATTATGATTATGTTCCCATCAACAAGAATCAGTTTCTGCTTTGTGTGGCCGATGTGAGCGGAAAAGGCGTGGCCGCTGCGTTGATGATGTCCAATTTCCAGGCTTCCTTACGCACGTTACTGCGACAGACGCCCAACCTGCGCGAGATTGTGGAGGCCCTTAACTACCAGGTGATGGACAGTACCAAAGGCGAAAAGTTCATCACGTTCTTCGGAGCCATTTACGACATCAGCCTGAAGACCTTGGTATATGTAAACGCGGGCCACAATCCACCTATTTTATGGACCCGAAAGGAGGGTATTCGGTTACTGGAAGAGGGTTCGACTGTTTTGGGAGCCATGGACCCGTTGCCCTTTTTAAACGAGGGATTCGTCACCGATCTGGATGATTTTCTTTTGTTCTGCTACACCGATGGCCTGACGGAAACCGTAAGTGAAGAGGAAAGGGAATTTGGTATTCAATCGTTGATCGAGTACATCCAGAGCAATCATCATAAAGCACTGACAACGATTCACCAGGATGTTATTCTGGCTTTAGATGCGTTCAAAGGCAGGAGGGGCTATCGGGATGATATCACCATGTTGTCCTGCCGCGTGGAGTAATATGATCAATGTTTTTCGCACCCCGTTCTTTCTCCCGCGTTTGTACCCGACACTCCTGTGGCGCAACAGCCCGGATCTACGGGATATTTTTCTCACGTTCGATGACGGGCCTATCCCTGCGGTAACGGAGTTTGTTCTCGACACCCTTCAGCCGTTTGGCGCCAAGGCTACTTTTTTTTGCATTGGCGATAACGTCCGCAAACACCCCGGGGTGTTTCAGCAGATCGTGGCGGCCGGCCATCGGGTAGGTAATCACACGTTTCACCATATCAAAGGATGGCAAACCCCGGATGTTCAATACCTTGAGGAGGTCAGGCAATGTGATGCCGAGATGGCCAAACACGAAGTAGCAACGGAATTATTCCGGCCACCATACGGGCGCATCAAGCGTTCGCAGATTCGTGCTTTGGGAAGCCGAAAAATTGTGATGTGGGATGTGCTCACCAACGACTATGATCGGTCGCTTAGCGAAGAAGACTGCCTGGCGGGAACGCTCTCGGCTACCCGTTCCGGGTCAATCGTGGTGTTTCATGATAGCCTGAAGGCAGAACGCAATCTTCGATATGTATTGCCACGCTACCTGGAGTATTTGGCTGCCGGAGGATATCAATTCAAAACGCTATGACAGGCGGGCCCAGAAGGGTTTTGGTAGCCGCCCTGGATTGGGGCCTTGGCCATGCCGCCCGGTGTATACCTGTGGTAGAGGCACTTCAAAAAAAATCTATTGATGTTGTGCTGGCGGGCAGCGGCCCATCCCTGGATTTATTAAAGGAGGCGTTTCCTTCGCTCTATGCCGTTGAACTACCCTCGTACCGTGTTTCGTATTCAACGCGCACCCCCGCCTGGTGGAGCATGCTGCTGCAAATTCCCCATTGGGTGGAGGTTATCCGGCACGAGCACCGCGAAATTCAGGTGCTCGCGCGACAAATGAATATCACCGTAATTATTTCCGACAATCGTTACGGTTGCTGGAGCATTGGTTGTTACAATGTGTTTTTGGGTCATCAATTCCGGTTGGCTACCGGCAGTTCACTCGCCCCTCTCACCCCGATGCTCACATTTTTTCACCAACGACTGGTAAAACCTTTTCAGGAATTCTGGATACCCGACTATCCCGATCGTACACTGACAGGCGAACTATCGGTTACGGCATTCAGGCCCGTTCGCTTCCTGGGCTTGCTGTCGCGCTTACGGAAAGCACCAGCGCAATTGCCCGGGAAAGACGTTGATGTTCTGGCGGTGATCTCTGGCCCTGAGCCCCAGCGCACCGTTTTCGAGCAGCAGCTGTTCAGCGTGTTGGATTCATCCAAACTGGGTTTTAAGATCATTCGGGGGCTGGTCAATTCACCACCGGCAGCTGATTCGCGTCTACGCAATCATTTGCCATCCGATGAAATGGCGAATGCGATTGCCAGCGCACGTTTGGTCATTGCCCGGTCGGGCTATTCCACCATCATGGACCTTACGGCAATGGGTGCGCGGGCCTTGCTGGTGCCCACTCCGGGTCAACCGGAACAGGAATATCTGGCAACTCGGTTGGCAGCCTTGGGCGTGGCACATACGGCAACGTCAGAAGAACTCAACGTGACGCGGATCGAGGCAGCACTAGGCCAGTCGGACACCCTGGGCAAACTTTTTCAAGAATCTGACTACCTTGAACAGGCCGTCCGTTACATCTATGGAAAAATTCATTCGTAGTATTCGCTTCGCCTTGGCCGGCTGGCGGGTCGCTTTTAAAGAGCAACGCAACTTCCGCATTCACCTCGGTGCTGCGCTCGTTGTAGTCGGTGCGGGTTTCTTTTTTGGCATCAACCGCACGGAGTGGGTGCTGTTGGTGCTGACCATCGCCCTCGTGCTCGTAGCCGAGTTGGCCAACACCGCTATCGAGTATCTCGTGGATCTCGTGTCGCCCGCGCATGATGCCCGGGCGGGTGCCATCAAGGACGTGGCGGCCGGATTTGTCCTGATCGCGGCCCTGGCCTCCGTAGTCGTGGGGCTGATCATTTTCGGGCCGCGCGTTTTGCATTACTTTCGTGGCTGAATGATTACCTGGACGGATACCCACGCTCATTTGTATGCCGAAGAATTTGACGCTGACCGGGACGCAGCCGTTGCCGCTGCCCGTGAGGCTTTCGTTGGCCGGGTTATCCTTCCGAATGTTGATCATCGCACGTTTGATCGTATGATGGAGTTGGAGTTGTGCCATCCGGATTGGTGCGCGGCCGCCATCGGGTTGCATCCCTGCTCGGTCAAGAAAGATTTTGAACGGGAGCTTTATCAGGTCGAGAGTTGGTTGTCCAAACGAAAGTTCGCAGCCATCGGTGAGATGGGAACCGATCTATACTGGGACAAAACGTTTTGGCCTCAGCAACAGGAGGCCTTCCGGATTCAGGCCCGGTGGGCTATTCAACATCAGTTGCCCATGATCATTCATTGCCGCGAGTCCATGGACGAAACCCTTGCCCTGCTGAAGGAGGTGTATCAACCCGGCCTTACGGGCGTATTCCACTGCTTCACCGGCAGCGTGGAGCAAGCTCAAACGATCACCGGTCTGGGCTTTTACCTTGGTATCGGGGGTGTATCTACATTTAAGAATGGTGGGCTTGAGGCGGTGATACCCGAGTTGGACCTTAATTCTATTGTATTGGAGACGGACAGCCCGTACCTGGCCCCGGTGCCGCACCGGGGTAAACGCAATCAGCCGTCCTACCTCACACTGATTGCCGCCCGGGTTGCCCAACTGCGGAAGATCACGCTGGAGGAACTGAGTGAAGCTACGGAAGCCAATGCCCGTTCATTATTCAAAAATCAACCTGTTAAAAATGTCGCCCTCGGTCATTCGAATTAATACGGCCCTGCCCGGCACGCCTCGGGCCCGCGTAATGATTGTGTACACCGGTGGCACTTTTGGTATGGTGCGGGACAGTAGCGGGGTTTTGATACCGCTCGACTTTGGCTCTATCCTCGAACATCTGCCGGCCCTTCGTCAGTTGCAATTGGAGTTGTCCGTGGTGGCCTTTGATGAACCCATTGATTCTTCCAACATTGAACCCCACCATTGGCGGGAAATGGCGGATATCGTTCAGCAGCATTATCGCGACCAGGATGGATTTGTAATCCTGCACGGTACAGATACGATGGCGTATACCGCATCGGCTCTGAGTTTTATGCTTGAAGGATTGGCCAAGCCGGTGATCTTTACCGGTGCACAGTTGCCCATCAGCGAGCCGCGCTCGGATGCGCGCGAAAACCTGATCACCGCACTGGAGATCGCGGCCGCCAAAGGCCGGGAAGGCGCCCGGGTTCCGGAAGTGTGCATCTATTTCGGCAGTGAGTTACTGCGTGGTAATCGGGCCAAGAAGGCTGAAAGCCAGCATTTCGATGCCTTTCAGTCAGAAAATTATCCACCCCTGGCCAAGGCCGGGGTTAAAATCGATTATCTCGACAGCGCCATTCACCGACCGGGGCCTGGGGCTCTACTCCATGTGCGCTCTACCTTTGATTCGAGGGTAGGTGTCCTCAGGATTTTTCCGGGAATAAATCCGCTTTGGGTGAGGAGTGTAACGGAGACACCTGACTTGAAGGGCCTGATTCTGGAGACCTACGGTTCGGGCAACGCGACCACGGCCAGGTGGTTTCTGGATGCTGTGCGAAATTTGGTAAGTCGGGGAGTTATTGTCCTGAACGTATCACAATGTCCGGGTGGAATGGTGATTCAGGGTAAATACGAAACCAGCCGTGAGTTAGCCGCCATGGGCGTGATAGGCGGGGGCGATATGACGCTTGAGGCAGCGGTGACCAAAATGATGCTGCTGCTGGGTGAGTACGGGCCGGGCGAAACAAGAACGCGAATAGGGGTATCGATGGCCGGAGAACTGACACACGTGACGGTAACCTAACAACTGTTTTGCCGGCATCAATTTATGGGGAAGGCCCTGATCAGCTTGCGGAACCTCTTTCGCTTGCCATGTTTGGCCTTGCCTTGGTACCCACTTAACCCTCCTTCGCCCGCTGGGCTACGGAGGGTGAAGCGGAGAGAGAGGGATTAGGCCAGGCTGATCCCAGATGGGGGTAAGGCTTCACAAAATCAGACCACTTCGCTGCGCTTCGTTTTCTGTCATGGTTCACCTTTCTCGCTCAAAACTTCGTTTTGGCTCGAAAGTTTGCCCATGACAGTCCCGCTTGCGCGGGAGTCTGATTTTCTGGCGGAGAGAGAGGGATTCGAACCCTCGATACCGTTTCCGGTATACACACTTTCCAGGCGTGCTCCTTCAACCACTCGGACACCTCTCCAAAAAAATCGGGCACAAAGAAAACCAATTATTCCGGATTGCCGACTGTGTGGTGTGGTCGCCATACCCCAAAAAGGGCCTCAAATTCACAACAAAATTTTGTGACGGTTGGCCGGTTTTCTCATTCCAACGCTAACAGGCCGTAATCGCCCAATTTCCTTCTAGTTTTTTTTTGAATTGTTGTTGCGAAACGGGCAAAACCTTTAATTTTGGCCACTTCAAGAAAGAATACTAAACCTTAAACCATGAAAAAACCATTCGTTCTGTTAGCCTTTTTCGGGGCTCTCACTTTTTCTGTGGCAACTAGCTATGCCCAGACGGACTCATCTGCGGCTGCCGCTCCGGCCGAACAGCCTGCTGCGGTAGAAACACCTGCGGCATCTGAAGAAGCCCCCGCAGAAGAGGCTGGCTTTCACCAGCAAATCAAAGAGAAATTTATTGAAGGTGGCGTTGAATACATGTGGCCCATCCTGATCTGTTTGATTCTTGGTTTGGCCGTTTCCATTGAGCGTATCATTACCCTTAACCTGGCTACGGTAAACACCCAAAAATTGCTGGCCCAGGTAGAAGACGCCCTGTCAAAAGGTGGTATTGAAGCCGCTAAAGAAGTTACAAAAAATACCCGCGGGCCCGTTGGTTCAATTTTTACACAAGGTTTGATGCGCGCCCCTGAGGGCATCGACATGGTTGAAAAGTCGGTCGTATCGTATGGAGGCGTTGAAACGGGTCGCCTGGAGCGCGGTTTGATTTGGATTTCGCTGTTCATCTCCCTCGGCCCGATGTTGGGTTTCTTTGGAACGGTTATCGGGATGGTGCAGGCCTTCGATGCTATCGAGGCAGCTGGTGACATCTCTCCCCAGGTTGTGGCTGGTGGTATGAAGGTGGCCTTGATCACTACGGTAGGTGGTCTTATTGTGGGTATGGTGCTCCAGATTTTGTATAACTACCTGGTATCTAAAATCGACAGCCTGGTAAATACTATGGAAGATGCCTCCATCTCCCTGGTGGATATCCTGGTAAAGCATAAACTGGCTAAGTAATTTCCCATGGAAGCCGAAGATATTGGTCTATACATTTCCTATGGTGCGCTGATCGTGGCCATAGGTGCTGCGGTGATCATGCCGCTGCTGCACTCCATCAAGCACCCCAAAACCTTACTGGGGTCCCTGCTGGGGGTGGGCGCTCTGGTGGTTTTGTTTGTCATTTGCTATGCGATTTCAGATAGCGAAGTGTCAGCCAAAGCACGGGCTCTTGGCACGGATGAGTCAAGTTCAAAATTGATTGGTGCCGGCTTGTATACGTTTTATGCGGTATTCATTGTGTCTATTCTAGGCATGGTGTATTCTGAGGTCACTAAAGCCCTGAAGTAAGATGCCACGCTCAACCCCTGAGATACCCAACGCCTCCATGGCCGATATCGCCTTTTTGTTGCTCACCTTCTTTTTGGTGACCACCACAATTGCGAACGACCGGGGCTTGAGTATCCTGTTGCCTCCGCCACCCGATCCTAATGCCAAGCAGGACGAGGTGAAGATTCAGGAGCGTAACATGTTTAAAATCCAGGTGAACTCATCGGATGCCCTTTTGGTGGAAGGTGAGCCTATGGATGATGTAAGCGGATTAAAGGATATGATCAAGGCCTTTGTGCTCAACAATGGACGTGATCCGAATTCCTCTGACAATCCCGAAAAAGCGATTGTTTCATATAAAACCGACCGGGGTACCAGCCACGCACGGTTCGTGCAGATTCTGGATATTATTCAGGCGGCCTACTATGATATTTATGCCGAGCGCGCGAGTGTCACCAACGCCAAGTTTCGCGAGGCAGCATCCGACCTTTCCGATCCGCAGAATAAAGAGATTTATGACCGCGGCCGGGAAGGTATTCCGATGAACATTTCCATTGCTGAACCGACCAAAGTGGGCGGCTAAACCGAATCCGTATGTCAAAGTTTAAGAAGAAGACCCAGGTTAAGCAGGATATTCCAACCTCCTCGATGCCCGATGTGGTGTTCATGTTGTTGTTCTTTTTCATGGTGACAACCGAACTCCGCCAGACGTCTATCGAAGTGAAGCAGAATATCCCCAAGGCTACCCAGTTGCGTAAGTTGCAACGGAAGTCTCTGGTTACGAACCTGTATATCGGTGAGCCGATTAAAAAGGACCAGTACGGTACTGAGCCGAAAATTCAGGCTAACGATGTGTTTATTGAGCCGAAGGATATTGTGCTTTGGGTTAACCGCGAAAAGGATAAATTGTCTGAAGCGGAACGTGATCAGTTGACGGTTTCGCTAAAAGTGGATAAGGAAGCCAAGCGTGGCCTGATTGCAGACGTGGAGACGGAACTGCGAAAAGCCAACTCCCGAAAGCTACTGTACACCACGCTGGAGGACGATAAAAAGAACTAGGTTTTTTCCTGAAGTAAAAGAAGGACTGCGATGAGCAGTCCTTTTTTTATACAAGCCAACATGCCCAATACTTCCGCTATGCCGGTCAACAATCCGCGAACGGTCAGAGCCTGGACAATGTATGACTGGGCCAACTCGGTGTACTCCCTCGTGATTACCGCGGCCATTTTTCCCATTTACTACAAGGAGGTGGCTCGCGGTGCCGATGGCTCTGATGTGGTATCGTTCTTCGGTATTAGTGTACAGAATTCGGTACTCTACTCGTACTCCCTCTCTTTCTCATTTTTATTGGTTGCTGCCATCCTGCCACTGCTCTCCGGCATGGCGGACTATACCGGTCGAAAGAAGTTCTTTATGAAACTGTTTGTGTGGACGGGCGGCCTGGCCTGCATGGGCCTGTATGGGTTCCAGAGTGCCGATTGGGTGGAGTGGGGGATTTTCTGCTCCGTTATGGCCAGTGTAGGGTACTCGGGCAGTCTTGTCTTTTACGATGCGTTCCTTCCCGAAATTGTCACCGAGGACCGATATGACCGAACCAGTGCCCGCGGCTATTCCATGGGTTATTTTGGAAGCGTCATACTCATGGTGGCCTGCCTCATCATGATCATGAACCCCACGGCATTTTGGTTTGAAAGTGCCGGGGACGCCACCCGTTTTTCGTTCTTGTTGGTAGGCGTTTGGTGGATTGGGTTTGCCTACATACCGTTCACGTTATTGCCGGAAGTTGAACGTGCCAGGGTTAGCGGTGTAAATGTGTGGACCAGCGGTTACCTCGAATTGCTCAAGGTGTGGCATCAATTGAAACTTCTGCCGGATTTGAAGCGATACCTGGCTTCCTTCTTTTTCTCTAATACCGGGGTGCAAACCGTGATGTACCTCGCTACTCTTTTTGGTACCGATGTGCTTCATCTGGAAAGTACCAAACTGATTGCCACGATCTTGCTTATTCAGCTGGTGGCTGCGGTGGGCGCTTCGTTATTTTCAAGAATTAGTCAACGACAGGGTAATCAGATGGCTTTATACATCATGATTGCTATTTGGATGACGGTGTGCCTGGCCGCCTATCTGATTACGACCGAATGGGAATTCTATGCGCTGGCGTTCGTGGTGGGCATGATTATGGGGGGCATTCAGGCGCTCTCACGCGCCACGTATACGAAACTGATACCCGAGGGCACGGCCGACACGGCTTCC
>Ga0209985_10000672_pt1 | contig 36367 bp, 33 predicted proteins | sample NOAtaG_FD_187305 | JGI IMG/M metagenome (GOLD analysis project Ga0209985, IMG submission 187305) | Freshwater lake microbial communities from Lake Erie, under a cyanobacterial bloom - NOAA_Erie_Diel6S_1000h metaG (SPAdes) (version 2) | ecosystem: Environmental > Aquatic > Freshwater > Lake ...
TGGATGAACGCCTAACTGTTTTGCTGCTTCTGAGAGTTTGAGTTTCATGAGGATAAACCTATACAAATAGTATCGCTTTGTATAGGTTTCTTTAGTTTTTATTGAGCAGTGTCGAGCCCCTCCTCCCCCTCCAACTCAGACATCTGTCGTCACTTGTAGATCTGACGCTGGTGCCCAGCAGACTGTGGCCTTGAACTCCTCCGGGGTCGGGAAAATCACCGCACCGTCGGGAGGAAGCGTATGGGTTGTGAAGTGGCCGAATGGTCCCTTCCTCAACTGCTACTTCGGCACGCAGACGGGTGACTTCAGCAACAACTCGACTTGTAAGTACGAAGCGGGCACTCTCGGCAACGCAAGCAAGCAACCCAACGGCAACGGCCGCTACCTCTCGCGCTGGTGAGACAGAGCCTCGGAGGGGCGCGTACCTCGCCCCCATCCTGCAAGCTCCACTTCGGAGGGAGAGGGCCCAGGTTCTCTCCAGCTCGAGTCGGTTGAAAGAGGCTCTTAGGCTGCATGTTCCTGGCTTTGGCTTGGAATAAAGATCTCGAGCAGGGCTCCCTGGTCTCTCGCCTGGAGACGCACCTGCCCGCCTACGCTTGTGACTCGCTGTTTGACGGCGGACAAGCCCATACCCCTGCCGCTCGTCACTGTGATAGCATCGGCTGTCGACACTTCATCACAAAAGACCACATCCAGAAAGCTCCCACCCGGCTCAGGTCGGAAGTCTATATCATCGGCCTTTTTTCTAAGAGCTTCGAGATGAAGACCGACTCCCTCGTCCGCGATGGATAGGTGCAGCCCATCCGATTGAGCTAGGGCTTTGATCTCGAGTCGAATCAAACCCACTGCCTGACCTTGGCTTTTCGGTATCAGATAGCCATGATCAATCGCGTTGTTGAGACCATGGACGAGCACGTCCTCAACGACCGGGATCAGCCTATCGCTCCAAGGGAAAGCGGCATCATCGATACACAGTCTATTGATGTGCATATCGACAGCTTCAAGCCTTTTTTCTAGCTCACTGATCAGCGGGTTGACGAGATCACATAAGTTTTTAGACTCAAAGCTTTCACGGCCTTTATTGCTGAATAGATCCTGAATGATATGCTGATAGGAGGCGTAGGCCTCAAACAAAGCGTTCCGAGCTAGCTCATACTGTTGACTGTCAATCAGCTCATTTTTGTCACGACGAAAGAACTCTTCTAGATCATGAACGAGCAAACTAATATCCGAGAATCCCAGGGCCCGAGCCACCCCCTTCAGAGTGTGCAGGTCCCGAAACATCTCTCCAGCCCGATGGAGCCGTGACAGTTCTGTGGGTAGAAATTGCAATATGGCTTCCATACGCTCAAAGAGCTCCCGGCTTTTCCGATAGGTCGCCCTGAAGAGATGTTGGATACGTTGTTCAGTATCAATGACCTTGCGCTCTTCCAGTTGCGCTTTTTTCTCCCAGTCTTTTTGTACAGTGATATCCCGCAAACTCACCAAAAACTTCTCACATGCATGCGTTTGGTCGTAGAGTGCCTGCCAGTGCACACTAAAGATCCTACTTTGTCCTAGTATCCGCAGCGGCAACTCGTTAGGCAGTTGACTCTGATTGAATTCCCATTGCAACTCCCCTTCACCAATCGAGGCCTTAAGCGTTTCGAAGATAATGGAGCTCCGTTCAGAGCTGACACCTTCGTGATGTTGGAGCAGCTCTAAAAAATTCTTCCCAGCCAGTTCTTGCTCGTCCAAGAAAATACTACGCAAATGTTCGGAGAACAGTGGGTCGATTTCCAGTTTCTTATTGATGGTCATCAACCCTTCTTCGATGTTATCCAAAATTCTATGCATCATGATTTTCTGCTTTTTGATGCTCTTGGCTTGTTTGAGTGAGATCATGAGGACTGCACATGTTATCACAAACAAGACGCAAATCCCGATGAAGAGCTGCTTGAGTCGTTCGGCATCTTTAATTTTCTCTTGTTGAAGCTTATTGACATCCTGAAGATTTTTGTTTCTCTCTTCTTCAAGTTGAAGTCCCATGTCAACCTTGGTCTTCGCATAGACCTCGTCCTGAGCTTCTTTCGATGCTGCTTGGAACGCTGCTAGATACTTCTCATGTGACTCCAATGCTAGCTGCCATTTCTTGAGTTTTTTATGAGCTTGATAGGCAGCTTGATCAAGCTCCATCAGGTCTCGCGCGAAGTCCGGAGGAAAGAGCTTGCGAGCTTGTTCAACTGCCCAGAGCGCTTTGTCTGGTTTTTGCCAATTGTTGTAAAATACCGCAAGATTTTTGTAGGTATCGCCCTCCCAGATCGGATCTTTTTCGAGACGAAATAAGGCGACAGCCTGAAGGGCCTCACGCTCAGCCTCAGCAAACTGCTTGCGTTTCCCAAATACGAGGACTTTCCCATTTCGAATGGTGGCCTGCATGAGTCTGTTGGACGAGTTCAGGCTCAGCGTCAGAGCGCGGGCGAAGTATGATTCGGCTTTGCGCAGAGATTCCTGGTCCGACTCTAAGGCATGGATTCTCCCTAAATTGTAAAGATTCGTCAGACACATGTCGGCTAGGGGGGTTTTTTGGCAAAAGATGTCGACCTCCAAGAACAAATCTTTGCCTTTTTGACGATCCCCTTGATAGGCAATACTTTGCGCCAGAGCAGTATTCAACTTGGCTTTTAGAATTTCAAAGGCCTTGTCATCTTTAGCCAGTTCCCTGGTTGCTTTAACCAGTTCCGCGATACTCTCTTGATTGCGACCGAGATCTCTTAAGAATATTGCGAAAGACAGGCGGATACGAGCAGCAGCAGAAAATGCTTTTTGTTGCTCAGCCTCGCGGAGAATACTGCGGAATTTTGCCTCAAATTCACGACTATCCTTGATCAGGGCAGCTTGCATATTGTCTGCGTAGGTGGCTCCTTGTGCGAAGAAGGTGAGCATGATTTTTTCATGCGTCAGGCCCTGCTCGCCAGCGACTTGGATAGCTCGATCCAAAAGTGACTTGAATTCCGGAAAGTATTCGTAATTTGATGCCAGGATACATAAGGCATACAGAGCGCGGACGAATAAGACAGGATCATCCCGCACAAGAGGATCCTTCAATCTTTCCATAATCAGATTCGTCGCTTGAATCGGGTTATCATTGGCCGCTAGCTCAATCGACTCGCGGTTGCGCAAATCGATCTTCGCAGCAAAATCGCTTGCGAAGAGTCGAGAGCTTGCGAGTATGAGAGAGACCAAAAACCAGCGCACGGGAGCCTCCCAATCCACATGAAGGACTATCGGGCCCCTGAGTCCCGCTGGAAAGAGGCAGGAACTGCCTGGCTGTAGAGACCTTTGCTTCGTCCGCGTCGAGAGTGACCACTCGGCATCGTCGCATCAAGATCTCCACTCCCAATACCGCTAGGTTCCATCCGAGGGCGTAGGAACGGGATACGCTGGGTCCTTGGACTATCCAGGCGTTATCGTCGCAACATCTCTTCAGGAGGCCGTGATTATGGGAAGCTCCTTCGGACTGTCCGCGCTCACAGACAGAGCATTCAGAGACTCTCAAAACTTGAAATACTCACTGCACCTAGGTTTCCGCCCTCACGGCATCAGATGATGCCGTCTTCATGAGGAGACAGAACGAAATAGCTACGCGGGTGTCGAGGACAATAAGCTGCGGAGACTTCAGGTGTTTACGCCGAATGCTGTGCTTCGAGTCTTTAGGCATGAGACTTGCTCACGGGCGGACGGTGCTTGTCCTTAGGAAAGTTTCGATGCAGATCACTCGGACAGTGAGCCAGCTCACCTACGGCCTACTGCCGTTGCAGTCCGACTTTCCTGGAGACCAGGTAGCATAAGCAACATGTGAGAAAGGAACTCTGTCGATGATGTCCATTTTTAGAAAAACGTGGCCCATGCCTCTCCTCAGTGTCACACTCGTCCTCGCGGCCTGTGGCGAAGAAACCCGTCACAGCGATATATCGATTGTGGGGGGCCGTCAGGTTTCGCCAAGCGATCAAGGCCCAGAGCGCCTGTCTACCGTGGGGCTCAACGGATGCACAGGGACCCTGATTGCTCCGGACTTAGTCCTAACCGCCGCACACTGTCATGCTGGAGCCATCCAGGGGAATTACGTTCTTTTCGGCCCGAATTTCCGCGAAAGGGAACGTCGCATGATCCCCATCGCCGCTTCCCTCGTCAACAATGAGTATACCGACGCGAGCAACGATGTGGCCGTCCTGCGACTGGCACGCCCTATCCCAGAGGGCTTTCGCTCCGTCAAGCTCCTACCGGAAACCCTCGCGCTGCAAACGGGTGAAACCGTCCGTCAGGCCGGATATGGTAGCAACAATACACCGAACTCCTTCGGGACCCTTAGGACCGTCGAAAGTCGTTTTGTGGGCTTGACCCGAGGCGGAATTCTGCGCATTCAAAACGGCCAGACAGCCGCTTGCAGCGGTGATTCGGGCGGCCCCCTTTACGTCCAACGCAATGGCGAATGGTACACGGCAGGTATCACATCAACCGCCTACATGAGCCAGCCGGGTGTTTGCACCGGTGGCAATCAGTACACGAGCGTCAGCCGCAACCTGGAGCTCATCACCGAGATGGCTCGTCGTTTGACCGGTCGACAGGATCCCTTTGCGACCGTGACGGCTCCTGCGCCAAGCACCCCGATCGAACCCACCGTGCCACCGGCTGAGCCGCGTGTTCCGGAGGCACCACCAAGCCCCGAAAGACCGGCTCCAGAAACACCCGAGGAACCTGGAAACGCCTTGACTTTGGTTCGGCCACTCCAAGAGAGAGGCAGTCTTCTGAGTTTGACGATTCGTAACACAGGAGAATCGGACCTGCAAAACTGTGTGTTCGAGCTCTCCCCTTCCCGTCGCTTCTACGGCCTCTATCAGGTTGACTATACACTGACAGCTCGAGCTCGTCAGATCGGGCGCGGGCAGAATCTGGAACTGCGTTTCCAAGATCCCTATGCCAGAAGCCAGGGACTCAGCTCCGTGCAAAGTTACAAACTGAGCTATCGCTGCCAGCGATAAGGGGTCACTGGGGACAGAACAGAGGGTTTCTATCTGCTGAATTGCAATCTCTAAGTTGAGAAGAGCAGCTGATAGTGGCCCTCACCTCCTATCGTGACAAGCAGCAAGGGCTGGTAAAATCAGTACGGACCCGGAACTCCCGTATCAGCTTGACACTAACCAACAGGATCGGGTGTCGGCTCTGGCCATGGAAAGCTCCTTGACTGGCCTTTGACGGCGGTTTACCGGATCTTTCCGGACCGACGGCGGTCCCCTCGGTTTGGGGACCGAATCCGCTGGAAAGCGGGGCACGCCCATGGCCGGCGTGCAGACTTTCTGCTAGATTCAGGAAGATAGCTCTGCAAACGAACAGGTGACCCATGCCCCCTCATACCTTACCGCGCCTTTTCATGAGCGATTTGGTCATTGACCTCGGGACTGACACGACACTTTTGGCCGTGCCCGGACAGTCGCAGATCTGGTCCGAGCCTTCCGTCCTTGCCCTGAAGAACACGCCAGACGGGGGCTATGCTCCTCCTTTGGCTGTGGGCCTCGAGGCTTTGCACATGGAGGGCAAAGTGCCCTCCTCGATTCGGGTTGTTCGGCCCTTGAGCAACGGAGTCATTGTCGACCTCAGTGCAGCATTGACTATGCTCAGCATGATGCTCGACAAGCAGCGACCCGTTTTCGGTTATCGAAACATCCTCATCTCCACGCCCTTTGCCACCACCGCCATTGAGGCTAAAACATTTTTGGACCTCGCCTGGGGCTTGAAGCCTCGTCGTGCGCTCCTTGTCGCTGAACCTCTGGCTGCAGCGGTCGGCGCTCAGATCCCTCTGTTGAAGAATGAAGGGCAGATGCTGGTCGATATCGGCAAGGGTATTATCGAAGCCGTCATCCTAAGCCAGGGATCCATCGTCGCCTCGGCCTCATCGCGCCTCGAAGGTCGGTCGGATAATGAGCGTTTGATGCAGCATCTTGTCGATGTGTACGGCTTAGTGATTGGACCGCACATGGCCGAACAGACCAAACGCCTTTTGGCATCAGGACTGCGTTCAGACAAGCTCGCCATTTCCGGTTGGTCTTCGCTGTCTCGACTACCCAGTCGCATCTTCGTGCGCGCGGCCGAACTGAAGGAAGTACTCGAGCCCTGTGCCCTGCAGATCGTTACGTGTATTGCGGAAGCTTTGGAACGAGCGCCAGTAGAACTCGTCACGGATATCATGGAACAGGGTATCACGCTCACCGGGGGTGGAGCCCTCCACTACGGGCTCGCGTCACGCTTGAGCGATCACCTGAACATTGCTGTGACCATAGCCCCATCGCCTCTCGAGGCCGTGGTGCTTGGGAATCGCCGGATTCTCGAGTCTCCTGAGCTTTGCCCGATCCTGGCTTCCTGAGAGCCAGGAATCGAAGCTGCATCACAGACTGAGGCAAGGCCACTCTGTCACTTGCGGCTCTTCAAGCAGCTCATGCCGCCATCAACGCCAAAGACCTGGCCTGTGACCCAACTGTTCTCTGGCTCAAGCAGCCAAGCGAGCAAGGAGGCTACATCCTGGGGTTGACCAATGCGGCCCAATGGGTGCATGGCTGCTGAAGCTTTTTTAGCGTCCTCACTCCCGACAAATCTCCGGCTGAGTGGGGTTTCCGTCAATGCTGGTGCCACGCAGTTGATTCGTACACCTTTACCGGCAAAACTTGTAGCTGCTGACAGCATAAGACCGATGACACCTGCTTTAGCAGCAGCGACGCTTTCGTGGTTCATCAAACCAAAGCGAGCCGCTACGGAACTCATCAGGACAATCGATCCGCCCGCTTCATTCTGAGCTAAGTGGGGTGCCAGATACTTTAGGGTCAGAAAAGATGTATCGAGATTGGCTGCAAGCGTCTCGTGAAATTCGGCTAGACTGGTTCGTTCCAGTGGCTTAATCAGGATAGATCCAGCAAGATTGACGGCACCCGAGAAAGGCCCGTAGCTTTCGATTAAATTCGGGACTGCTTCCTGCATCGAGCTCTCGGAGGCTGCGTCCAGCGCGACCCCGACTTGCCCATAACGCTCCGCACAGGCTTGAGCCTTCTCACCGTGACGCCCTGCGATCACGACCTTCCGTCCAGCTTGGGTCAGCTTTGCTGTAAGACTTTCACCGATACCGCCATATCCGCCAAGCAAAAGAACCGTTCCCATCGTTTTTTCCTTTTGAAGTTCTTAGGGACCGACTGTAGCACATGCGGGGGCTTTCGTGCATGACCTACAAAAGCCATGATTTTCAAAAAACCCCATGCTAGACTCGGACCATGAGGAAGAGTGAGTGAAAGCAGACCACGCGCGATGGTCTCTGAGACGACTTCGTAGTCCTAGCCGGAGGAATGTATGAGCAATTTTGATAATGACAAGATCAAAACAGCCGCCATTGAAGAAACCGCCTACCTGGTTGACGAGGAGCTGGATGACGATGAAGAACTCGAAGAGATCGAGATCGATACGGAGCTTTTTGCCGAACAGCTGCTTCGCTTCCCCTGCTTTCAATCCGCCCCTCGTGACAAGGCTCCAGATGAGCTTTTTGACACCGTTTTCAGCGCCTATCAGGACGAAAACCTGACTGAGGAGCAGGATCACGTCGTCGAGCTCCTCTTGCATCTACAGGAAGAAGAGAGCCCCTTCAATCTGTCCCGAGCCATGGAAGTGTGGGGTCGTGACGACCGTCAGGTCTTTATCACACTGCTCAAGGAGTTGGACGAGATCTTGGAGCAAGACATCGACGAGGACGATCAGGACTGAAGGCTGCTTGCGGCTGCCTACGCAGCCGCACCTGGACTCGCCTAGATCGGCACACCTTCCTCGATGATTTCGAGCCGCTGCTACCTGTCTCCACATCGGGCTCGCACAGAGATGCATCGGTTTCCGTGCTTTGGGGGATCGCATGCAAGCGACTGCTGCACGGTTCGAGGCTTTCACGAGCTGGCAGGCTCCTGCTCAAACTTCAGATTCGCTTGGTAAGGACTCGCTCCGTTCAGGTCCTTTATCCAGGATTTGGGTCGCGCCGTGGCTGATACCCAAGGCCTTGGCGATGCGCTGATAACTCCAACCTTCGGCACGAAGCCGCCTGACCTCTTCTTGATGCTCACGCGTCAGCGAAGGTTTGCGACCAAGCTTCACCCCTCGTTTGCGAGCTGCTTCAAGACCCGATCGGACCCGTGACACGATAGTCTCCCGCTCGATCTCCGCGATTTCAGAGAATGCGGCAAGCATTGTTCGACGAAAGGGGTTGTCGAGCCCCAGATTCAACACCGGCTGGGTAATCGATATAAATCCTACCCCCGCCTGATCCAGTGACAAAAGAATTTGAATCGCTTCGGTCGCATGTCGACTCAGTCGATCGAGGCGATAAACAACGATGGTATCAATACGCTGCTCAAAGGCGCAGCGGATGAGATCTTGATAAGCTTTGCGTCGACTGTTTTTGCCCGACATCCCATGGTCTTTGAACTCTTGAATGCTCAACGGTTTACGGTCTTCTGGCAGCCCCTTAAGCCAGGCTTCCATAGCCGTTTTTTGGCTAGCGAAATCCTGCTTGTCCGTTGAGACTCGATAATAGATACCGATGTGCTTCATCAGCTGTTACCACCCTGAGCTATTACAAACTCGACTTCACTATCTTTTATATTCTCTTCATTGCCTCTTTGCTTGTTTACAGTAACGTTCTGTCCATATCCAGCGCAAGCCCTCGTCAACACCTCGGAGACAGTATCATGCGTACATGGACCCTGCTGCCAATGTTCATCAGCTTTATCGGAGCTCTCACCTCGCCTTTGATGGCCAATACCTATCGCATCGCCTTCGGATCTTGTGCCAAGCAAGACAGGCCCCAACCCGTATGGTCGACGATCGATCAGGAGCGCCCTGATGTCTTTCTCTTTATTGGCGACAATGTCTACGCCGATACCCAGAATCCTCAGCTGATGGAAGCTCGCTACCAGCAGCTAGCCGAGATACCGGAGTTCAAGTCCTTTCGGGCCCGCGTCCCCATGCTGGCCACATGGGATGATCACGATTACGGAGCAAACGATGCTGGTGCGGAATTCCCTATGAAGGCCAAGGCCCAGGAGATCTTCCTCGATTTCTTTCAAGTTCCCCAGGATTCGCCCCGCCGCCAGCAGGAGGGGATCTACTACGCCGAGACCCGAAACTGGCAGGACAAACGCATCCAGTTCATTCTTTTGGATACGCGTTATTTCCGTAGCCCCCTGCAAAAAGGCCCGGGAGGCTACCGCCCCGACCTTGATCCCGAGGCCACCCTGCTTGGGCAAGCTCAGTGGACCTGGCTCGAAGAGCAACTTCGTCAACCCGCTGACTTGCGGATTATCGCCAGCAGCATCCAGTTTCTCGCCATGGATCATCGCTTCGAAAAGTGGCACAATCTGCCGCTCGAACGCCAAAAAATGCTTAACATCATAGCCCGCACAGGCGCAGAAGCTGTGGTCTTCGTCAGTGGGGATCGCCATATCGGTGAGATCTCAGTCTTAAGCGATTCCACGGTACCCTACCCGATTTTTGATCTGACCGCCAGCGGCCTCACTGACCCCCTGAGTGCCGATCCCGTCATCGAACTCAATCATCTGCGCGTTCCTGGTACCGAAGCGCATACCCCACAACAGTACGGGCTGATTGAACTTGAAACACTGAAAAGTTCTGAGGTGCGCTTGACCCTATCCCTTAAGGATGGCTTGGGTCGCACACTCGAAACCGTCGCGATGCCCCTCAGTCGACTGACCAAACCCCAAAATGTGCGGGTGCATAAAGAGAGGAGCAACTTCGCGGGGTAACTGACCAATCCCCAAAATGTGCGGGTGCATAAAGAGAGGAGCAACTTCGCGGGGTAAAAGTGTCTGTTCCTCGCAGGCATGTTCTGACTGTTTTAAGGAGCAAGGCAGGACTGTCTGCACCCAGCGGACTCGCGACCAAAACTGGCTTCCCCCCAAGGGGAACCATCTCGGTTATCTGAACCTGAGCAGCACATGCGAATCAGTGAGCATCTTGATACGCCGATGGGGTGTCTTGGGCATCGTGGAGAGCCATGGGAAGGTGGGCCGTATCCCTGTCGTTTTCATCGGTCAAGAGAGCGACCATCCACAAAAAATCCACACCGTGGAACCGTTCGGCACACCGCACACCGGGCTGGGGCTGATATTCCCAGGAACTTCGTTGCCAAAGATAGTCTGCCTTGCGATCACAGTTTTCTGGTAAGCGATCTGGGGGAAACTGAGGCATCGCCAGCAGACGCTCCAGCAAGTCGGCTCGAGTCTGATCGTTCAACGAGCCGGCACTTCGGTGTTTGAGCCATACAAAAAACAGGTTTTGCGGATCGAGTTCGGCAAGCTTCTGAGCTGACCACTCGAGCCGACGCGAGGACCAATCCAGTTCTAACAAGGGTGGAGCCATCCCATCGATCAATTGAGAGAGACTGCGAGTGGCCTGTTGTCGCTCGAGAAGAAGCAGCTCGTTCCAGAGGACCAGACCGTTGAGGTGAGACGTATAACCAGGCGATGCAAGCCAGGTATCGACCTCGAGGGTCGAGAACCCGATGCGTACGTCGCTTGGCAATGTGTCCAGCGGCCACCCACGACTGAGACTCATCTGTTTGAGTAGTTCTCCCAGACCGGGACTCAAGCGACTGACATAAAATGGGCCTTGGTCGACGGAGCCATCGGTGCGATCGATGATATCAAGCGTCCGTTTGAGGGAGAGATCTTTACCCTGAGGGTTTTGATTGATGGCCGTCAAGAGACCGACGATCATGTCACGCGATGTGCTTTTGCGCCGGCACTGGGGATGGCGCAGCCAACGCCCCCTCTCGTAAGCTCGCTCGATCGCGGACCAAGCGTGTCTCGCCTTATCTTGCCATCCCAGTTTTTCGAGCGCGACATAGCGCAAACTTGAGAAGAGCAGGCTATCGCATTCGCCGGACGATCGCCCTCCCGCATGGCGATGCACGACCATGCCTCGATCGAGGTGCTCGGCTTCGATCCACTCCTCGTAGAGCACAGCCCGCTCTCGAGCCTCAAGAGCCAGAGCGCGCCACTTTCGGTGAGCCTGAACCGGATCACCCGCAGCAGCTATACGCAGCTGGGCGGAAAACCTTTGCACAGAATGCTGCGTGTTGAGGAGAAGCATGCCCAAGGTGGCAGCACCAAGGCTGCAGCCAAACCCCAAAAGTAAGAGTCCTGTGCGCATACCAACCTCGTCTGAGGCCCACGACTTCCTTACTGTTCGGAATGTTCATGCTTTTCCTAAAGCATGCCTTATAGGTTAGATTTTACAGCATCTTAGCGTTCGCCTCGCCCTAAGCGGAACGCGTGGCGGCTGAGAAAGCGTAAAGGGCATCCTCGATATCCCGAAGGCTCACAGGCTTACCAACGAAACCGTCCATACCGGCTGCCAGACACCTTTGACGATTTTCCGCATAGACATTCGCCGTCATGGCTAAAATCAAGGGCCGATGCTGCCGGGGGAGCTCGCGAATGATCTTGGTAGCTGCGACACCATCCATCTCTGCCATCTGCACATCCATAAGGATCAGGTCGTAGTCTCGCCGCTTGGCTAGTGCAACGGCGATCCGCCCATTTTCTGCTTTGTCGACGCAGGACGCTCCCAGTTTAGCCAGAAACCGTTCGACCACCTGTTGATTGACCATCTGGTCCTCGACAAGGAGTACGGATTTGCCTTCGAGCAAGGCTGGAACACTCGACCTGAGGTCCCTTGATCCTGAGGTCTCCGGAGCCACGTACAGCGGGAGGCTCACTTCAAAAACAAAGGTCGAGCCCTGCCCAAGCTGGCTGGTGAAGCGGATACTCCCCCCGAGCAGTGTCGCCAAGCGACTGGCGATAGCGAGCCCGAGTCCGGTACCCCCGAATCGCCGGGTGAAGGAGGAGTCGGCTTGGGTAAAGGCCTCGAACAGCCGCCCTTGGTCTTCTGTCCGGATCCCGACTCCTGTGTCTTCGACGACCAAGCGAATCGAGGCTCGGTCGACTGGAGCGGGGTTTGCCCTCATGAGCGACACCCGCACGGATCCACGATCGGTAAACTTCACCGCATTGCTTACCAAGTTGGTGAGAATCTGCTTGAAGCGAACTGGATCGCTCTGCACGAACTGAGGCAGGTCCGCGTCCACGGAGGAATGGAGCAAAATACCCTTCTTCGCTGCTTGCGGCCCAAAGAGACTGACGGCTTCCTGCACGCACTGTTGCAAATTGAAGGGACTTGGATGGAGGAGGAGCTGACGCGACTCGATCTGACTGAAATCCAGGATATCGTTTAGAATGCTCAGCAAATGATCGGAGCTCGCACTGAGAATGCGCAGCATGTCCCTCTGTTCTGCGTTCAAATCCGTATCAGCCAGAAGCGAGGCCATACCAAGAATACCGTTAAGCGGAGTGCGAATCTCGTGACTCATATTGGCGAGAAACTCAGACTTGGCCCGGGACGCATCCTCAGCCTTCTCCTTAGCCGATTGCAAAAGCGTTTCGTAGAGGACTTGAGGGGTCACGTCCCAGTTCACGAACAACCGTCGCGCAGGCTGTCCCGTGCTATCGTAGCGAATGACCGAACTCGAGCGGATATGTCGGGTCTCCCCGTGGGGTGTCACGATCCGAAAGTTCGTTTGCTGCGAGGCAATCTGTCCCTGAGCGATGCCATGAAAGTTTTCAAAGACTCGACTGCGATCCTCGGGATGCACCAGGAGTTCCCACATGTCGATGTGTCCGGAGAATGACCGGGGATCGAGATCATACATGCGGAACATCGATTCGTCCCAGTGCACCGTTCCCGTTGCGATGTCCCACTCCCACACTCCCAAACCTGAGGTAGCAATTGCTAGCTCGAGCCTTTGCTTGGCTAGCTCAACTTCGAGATGCAGGCGGCGGCTTTCGGTAATATCGGTGAAGGTCGTCAAGGCGAAGGTCGGCGAGGTCTGCGCCGGCATGGCCTCCGAGAAAGGTACGGAGTTAATCAAGAGCCACCTCTCCCCACGTCCCTCGACCCCCGGTAGGCTCACGATCCTATCCTGCTGGGTTTTGCCAGTCCTGAGGGTGACCAGGGCCGGATGTTCGTGACCGGGGAAGTCAGAGCCGTCGCCTTTGATCGCTCGCCAGCGAAGCTCCATCGAATCCCGGTCTGCCTGCAGGTCCCCGCTGAGACCAAGCAGGATCGACGCCCGCTTGTTGCATTCGACGATACGTCCCGACCGGTCCTGCACCACGAAGCCATCAAGCATGTTGTCGAGAATGTGTTTGAAGTGGGCCCTCTCGCGAGCGCGCTCCGCATGGTGACGGCGTAAGAGCCACACGCTGAGCACCGCCCATCCGAGCAGAATTCCTGCGCCAACCAGCCAAGCTACTTGGGATTCCATGAAAGCTGTCACCTTTCCCTTACAAGGCCAACCGCGGCCGTCGTTGGGAGAGGGATCGGCGGCGTGGAGCTCTGGAAAAAGTGACTTTGCGTAACCACTTGGTAAAAATCCCGACTGACCCGTGATTCTTCAATTGTTTCGGTTTATAAGAGGAGATTTACAACTTAGAAAGGACGGCGAGGATCGACTTCGGAATCACCATTCCCGGATCGACTCCCGAACATGCCCCGAGCCCCTGTGACTTGAAAAATCCCCTTCCTGTTCACCTGCTGACGCGGGTTCCTGAGGAAGGAGATTCCTGGGCTGACGAGCTAAAGCTCGAAATATCTCTGCAGGCTATCCCCGCCCTCCCGGTGGTTAAGTCTGTTGCCAGGCGGGTTCGTGTCTTTCTTTGAACTCTGATCAAAGTTTTACGTAGCGATCGTATCCTACAACACCATACGATAAAAAACCCTCAGCTCTCCCCGGATCACGTGCCATCTCCGAGCTTAAGAACCTCGTGCGTTTTTGTCTCGGGACCCTTTCGGAACGCTACAAAGAAGAGACCTCGCCGTTCAAGGAACCGTCACTTAGCCTTGAACATGAAGAGTTCAACGCGACGGTTTGCTGAACGACCGGCTTCGCTGCCGTTGTCAGCCACAGGCTGGCTTGGCCCAAAACCTTTGCGCGACATCCGCTTCTCAGCGACACCGCCTTTTTGTAATTCTACGGCAACCGCTTCGGCACGCTGCTGCGACAGAACATTGTTGGCTTCCAGTTTGCCTGTCGAATCGGTATGACCATTGATCATGATGCTAAAGTCAGAATACTCTTTCAGAATCAAAGCTACGCTGCCGAGCGTCTCTTGGAACGAGGGGTTAATGGCCGATTTGCCTTTTTCGAAGGTAATATCGCCAGGCATCACTAGTTGAATCTCATCGCGACCGCCATTCTTCTTACGAACGACGCTTACGCCGGTCGAGCGCAGCTGCTCCTTGATCTTGGCCTCGCGCTTGTCCATGGAGTCACCAATCATGCCACCAAAACCGGCCCCCAGTGCGGCGCCTGCAAGACGTGCTCTTTCGCGGGTCGCCTTGTCACCTTTGACCTGGTTTCCGATCACGGCTCCCGCGACCGCACCGGTCACGGCTCCGATGGTCGCACCGGAAATTTCTTTTTCGCCTGTGTACGCGTCTTCCGTGACACAGCCAGTTGTTTGCAACCCGAGAAACACTCCCAAACCTATGACAGCCAACTTGTTAAACATGTTTTTCAAACTCCTGTTCGATCATAGCAAATAGTCTACAACTCGGCTAAGCAAACCGGGCTGCGTAATGAAGTTACCAAGCCATTCCAAAAAAGCAAAAAGAAAATTTATACCCAACTGTGGCTGGAAAGAAACACTTTATGACCAACGTCACCCCGCAACATCAAGGCTGGACTGAGTTATGGAGGATACACCCCTGCCTCTCACGTACCGCTAACAGCCCGCCCACCTGTCTCTCCCGGCCTACTCACACCGGCGTGTTGTCAGATCTTTCTTGGGTTGGGGGCTGTGTTTTAAAATTCCACTTGATTCAAGCCTTCGGCCAGGCGCTCGAAACTTGGCGTATCGACCCGCTTTGTGAAGGAACCCTTACATTGACCGTAATTGACCGCAAACTCTTCGATCTCCCCACCCGAGGCAGCCACAGCGAGTGTCACCACCGGAGCACCTTGGATGCAAACCGCGGGAGTCGATGTCACATTGAGAGCCCTGATCCTCGCCTCAAGCTCGCGAAACGCGGAGGCGGACAATTGTTTTTCCTGACGCTTTTCCTCGCCACACACACAGGTGAGCTGCACGACTTTACGATCCTTACGCTCGACGAGCCAGGTCCTTGGCGTCAAACAGTTGCGACTCTCGGGCTGCCTTTCGCTCTCACAATCGAGAAGCGCTGGCGTCTGCTCGAGGATGCTCAGGCCGCGAGCGCCTTTGTTCCATAATTCAGCAATTGGTGAAGATATGGGCGTATCGAGATCGATCGGCAAACGGGGGTCGATGCTGTTCGGGTCCACGGGCTGCTCAGCACCCACGGGCTTCGCATCGGAAGAGGGATCGAAGGGCATGTTGGTGTCAACCTCCACTCTGGCCTCCTCGAGGCCCTGCGGTTCCCCGTCACCATGCCGACAAGCTGAAACCACGAACATAGGTGCCACGATCCATACGAACCAGCGGAATTGCATCTTGACTCTCCTGACTTGAGATTTTGCCTTTTGACTCGCCACGAACGGTTTGTCGCCCGCTCTGCGCCTCAGCTTGTCCAGCTATCGGCTGCCTTCACTTTCCGTTAGGTCTGGATCACAGGCCCAAAGACGTGAGATCCCACGCATCGATTCCTGGTGCTTTCCCTTGAAAGGCGCCACCATCGATCTCAGTGAGTGCATATCTCGCCACACTCCATAGGTGTCGTCGCATAGAAACTCTCAGCACCTCATCGACCACAGGTCCGCTCTGCACTTTGAAACTGTCTGTGCCTAGCCTCAGGAACGCTTATCGGGACATTTCGAGATGAACCGTTCTATTAAAACCACACACTTCAGTTTAGCTCTTAGAAACCCTCCGTCAGACCGCTAGCTCATCAAGGTCCGCCAAAATCTCTTCAACCTTTTCTGGTTCCTGAAAGGTTGCGATATGAAAGAGCGCGTCTCCCTCATGAACGACGGGTAACTGGTTTGCCCCGATGACGATCCCCTCGACCCGTGCTTTGACCGTTTCCACCTCGTCGCCGTAGGGATCAGAGATCACTGCTATGACTTCCTCTTTATGTACAAGAGAGCCGATCTTACTCAGATTACGAATGATCCCACTCCGAGTCGCGCGAGTCCAGTAACTACTTTTAGCAATGAAGGGCTTCTGTTGGACCCGAAGATGTCGGGGATGCCGCTTGCCAGGATCTAGCATACCGATTTCATGCATCACCGAAAGGATACCGTTGATCGCAATGCGAATCACTCGTTCTTCAAGTCGAAGAGCTTCTCCTCCTTCGAAGAGTAGCATGGGAATATGCCGCTCGCGAACAGCTTGGCGCAAGGAACCATCAGGTACGTTGGAGCGTATGATGACGGGAATCCCAAAGGCCTCTGCCAGGCGCAAGGTTGCCGGATCGTCGATGTCAGCACGAATTTGTGGCAAATTACGTCGGTGAACGGCGCCGGTATGAAGATCGATGCCAAGATTGGCTTTGGAAACGATTTCGGTCATAAACACATGAGCCAGACGGGAAGCTAGAGAACCACTCGACGAGCCCGGGAAGCAACGATTGAGATCTCGACGATCCGGGAGATAGCGGGAGAGGTTGTTAAAGCCGAAGACATTCACAATCGGGATGACGATCAGCGTACCTGCAATCTCCTTGAGTTGCCTCTGATCGAGGAGACGTTTGCAGATCTCCACTCCATTCAGCTCGTCCCCATGCACGGCTGCCGAGACAAAGATGATGGGTCCTTGGGACCTGCCTCGAATAAGCTCAACGGGAATATTGATATCCGTATTATCGTAGAGCTTGCCGATCTTAAGCAGGATTTTTCGACGCTCTCCCCGCCCGACTGTCTGTCCTGCTATCGCAAACTCTTCTCCATCCATCATGCGCGATCCTTAATCCCACTGCGGTTCGCTTCTGCTCACCGTCTCTGTCGAGAGACCCAGCAGGCCGCGACAACACCAGGCCTTGGATCGCTTGACTGGCAACTGGGCTCACGATCGATCCTGCCATATCAACACCCGAAGAGGCCGTCATCTGTTCGGCAGCACCAATTTTAAAGCGACTTTGAGCTGAACTCAAGCGCTGGCTCACGCCTCGGCAGACAGGTTCACCAAGATCGGCTCCGAATAGGTTCCCAGGCGGTAACGCCGGTCCCGAATCGGCCTTGGTCCCTGCCGACGTCAACGTTCATTCAACTATCGCAAAACTAGGACTATGTCCGAAGCAAAGCGGAGTTTGATGGGGAGCGCGCGCATTGCCGATAGATTCAGATTCAGTTGCCCGCAGCACAGCCCCAGTTGGTCCAAAGAGCTCTTCATTTGGTCATCGAAAGTCGGAGCAGTGGGATGGAACCCAGAATTCGAGTTTAAGCAGGTTCTTTCCTGAGAGAGGTTCAACGGCTGGACTTTGACATACAGTTTCGATTCTAGTCCAAATGATTCTTCTCGTCTTCCCGAAACAGTGGTTTGCCGATCGGGGTGAAGACGGTCGACTCGAGAACCTTTTTTTCCTTCTTGGGAGAAGGTGCCGGCTCTGTCTGAGTCGGCTTCTCGGCACGGGCCTGCTGCTTTTTGACTTGGGCAATCTGTTCGTATTGCTGACGACGACGCTCAGCGTCCTCGTCGGACAAGAGATGCCAGGCCCGTTGATAGTCGTCAAAGCGTTCGGCCTTATATTTGATAGACTTATCGAATTGCTCAAGCTCGCCACACGAGTAATAAACTCGGGGCAGGTAGTGTCGCGCGACCTCCGGAAAATATTCGTTCTCCGACATCTGTTGTAGGTAGGGTATACAATCTTTGACCCGATTCAGCATCAGGTAAGCCTGAACTGCATCAGCACAAAGGAAATTCGGCCGATTGAAGCGCTCGTAGGCTGCTTCGATCAATTTCAGAGCTAGTTTGGGGCAAGCGGCGTAGAGGTAGAGATCGATCAATGGCAGGATTACACTCATTTCAAAACAACCCTGCTTGATCGCCGAAACTAGTACTTTTTCCGTCATCCGGAGGTCGCCCAGTCGCCGGTAGTAGAGTGCCAGGGCAGCAGTTGCCAGGGGGACTTTATGGTTGGCTTGCACGAGATCAGTCAGCAGCCGAAAGCCTGTTTGAGCCTGTCCTTCTGCCATCTTAACCGCTACCTTCCGCAGCTCGTCGAGGTAGCCTGTCGACCAACGGTCAGCCAGTTGATCGAAACCTTCCAGGAGAGACTTTGGAGACAGAGGTTTTGTGACCATCACAGGTTCACCCATGCTGGCCATACACTTGAAGTCAGTCTCGTTGACCTGAGAGCAGAGGATCAACGTTGGCGTCATGCAGGCAACCTGATGAAAGAGTTGCTGCCTCTGGACGATTGCAGCTGGGTCCTGATCGGTATCGTCGATGATGAGCAAACTGGCTTTTCCGATCGAAACATTAGCAAAAGCAGCATCGAGAGACGGTGTCGCCTCGACGATCTTCCAATCACGTTTCGAAAGCATATCTTTCAATTCGATACCGATACTGCGTTGACTATTGCTGTAAGCGATAGCCCAGCGATTCTCCCAGAGTTCAGCCTGCTTCTTAATCCTGATGCCCAAGGTTACCTCCTGGTTAAGGCTGGGTTCAAACCGCGTTATCCATATGGAGTTCTTTAATAAAGCGACCGACCTCTAACATAAATTCGCGGGGCGGATTGATGTAAGCAAGACCCATTCTGTATTTTTGAATGGAGTAACCGGCTTCACCGGCTGTGTTTCGCTCACGGATCCGTTTGGTCCAACGCAGTTCGAGTCCAATCGAGATCGGCTTCATCATGGGAAAGACAATAGAGGCACGCGTCGCCATCGGATTCGACTCGATCCAGTTAAGGAGTGACGGGAAACGGGTTTCGACACAGATGCCCCCAAAACTGATGTCACCGACGGAAGCCCAAGACGAAAGAGGCTGATAGAGGCCAAAGACCGGCGGTGCCGCAATATCGTTACCATCCACCGTCCAGGTTCCTGGATCGAAAAACGGCGTGCGATCGTCATGAGTTTTGAATCGCTGGGCTAGGCGCCGTTCGGCCTTTAAGACCTTAGCCGGCACACTCACGTAGAGGCCAGCCGGAGATGTCTTTAGGATTGTCGCATTGAACGCGATTCGCTTGTCCGTGCCGAACACCTCTACCAGAATATCGACGTGCGTCTGGAGGCGCATCATGCCATGCTCAGAGATTTGTGATAGCAAAAAACAGGGTGGCTTGGAGTGAAAGAACGTTTCACCAAATGAAAAGCGGACACCCAACTTTTTCTCATTGAGGGGACGGATGATTCCCTCCGAACGATCGCTGGAAAGGTCGTCAAGTATCTTCTTGATGAGAAATGGATCGGTTATTTCCCCGGTCGAGGCTTGGCGGTTCATGCTGAATTCCCATCATGTGAGCATTGCTATCATTGTAGCATAAGCTCTTCAAAATTCACGATCGAGACCCAGCCAAAGAGCTTTTTCCTCGAAGCGAGCTTTGACGTCACCGGACTTGGCCCACGTCATCCGCTGGTAAAGACCTAAAAAAGGATTGATACCCCAGTAGGACCATGGCAGTATCCAGCGCATACCCATCTCGTGGGACTGACTCTGGAACGTGCGGAGCTCGACCATCATCTGCCATTCGAAAAGCGAAAGCGAGACGCCTAAACCGGGATCGCTCACCCTCTGATTGTCCCTAGCGAGCGGAATCTGATGGATTGTGAGCTGCGGACCAATCTCGAGTCCGAGATTGTGTCTTCTGACTTCCAGATTCAAGACGTCGACGCCCGCTCCCAGCCTGAGACGAAAACGGAATTGCTCGGCTGCTGGAGATTCCGTCCCTACCGCTTCGTACTCCGTTTGGGTTACGTGACTCTCAAACTCCACTTGCGTCTGAAGGGTGGGGGTCACATAGAAAAATCCACCGATTCCACTACCGACCCCTTGACTGGGCTGACTCGCATAACGATCGCGACGGTCTACGCGGAAGCTTTCTTGGAAAAGCTTGATCCAGGAGAAGATCCTGTGTTGTCGTTCGAGTGGGGGAAGATCTTTCGATTCCGAGACTTTAGTGACTAGAGACCCGACGTCAGCTTCCTCCAGCAGTTCATGGTAATCGGGCTCAGCGACCACCTGGTCGTCATCGCGTGCTGAAGGATCGAAGCTAATATTGGGCAAAGGTGTATCGCTGGCCCTAGGCTGAAGACCTGGGAACGTGACCCAAGTCAGTTGCAAACCTTCGACGGGAGCATGGCCCCTACCCTGGTGAATCCGAAGCATCCAGGGAGGTTCTCCGCCGCGAAGATAGACATGATTATGCTGGGTCTCGCCGGTGCCGATCCGAACCTTTTGCTTGCTAAAATCGAGGCGGTAGAGCCCAGGACTATCCCTTCGCCATTCCAGTCGAACCAACCGGTCGACGGGTGACTCGGTCAGCTGGACAAAAAGATCCTCGTGCCAAACCACCTTGGTTCCCTGTCGAAAAGCGACGCGATAAACCCCTGTTTCAGGAAAGTTCACGAGCACATGACCCCGCACTCGCAGAGGTCCCTCTACCAAAAGCTCTGAGGTGGGACTTTGGCGTGTGACAGCAAAAGAATCCGACGAAGCTGCAGCTGCTGGAACCTCAACAGGAAGAATGGTCGCGAGAGCCGAGCTAGCTCCCCAACATAGGGCCATCATCGCCAGTAGGATCCAGGGGATTTTGGGCAAAGTCCTCTTCCTTTTTTTCATCACGCTATGCTCATCTATCGGTGACTTTGCCCATCTCTTGAAGGGATGGCTTGCTGCCTTACAAGCAAAGCATTAGACTGGAACGGTTCTGAGCAAGCCTAGGAAAGGAGTGGTCTCGTGAAAGCTGTCGGTATTTACTATCGAGTGTCGACCGACAAGCAGGATTTGGAAAGTCAAAAACATGCCGTCCAATCTTGGCTTGATCGCTTAGATCCTGAGAAACGTCCTAAGAAATCATTGGTTTTTGAAGATGAAGGACTGAGTGGTCAGGACCTCACGCGTCCGGGATACCAGGCGCTGCTCGAAGCCGCCTTCGCCGGCAAAATTGATACGATCATTGTCTATCGTCTCGATCGCTTCAGTCGACATGCCTCCGATGCGATCAAAACACTTCTCTCGCTCGACGAGGTCGGAGTCGGATTCATTTCAGTCACGCAGCCTGTACTGAACCTCGGCCACGAAAATCCCTTTCGTCGAACCATGCTGGCAGCCTTCGCCGAAATTGCCGAGATCGAGCGCCAAACGATTGTCACCCGGGTCAAGGCAGGACTCGATGCTGCACGAAAGCGTGGCGTCAAACTCGGTAAACCCTCAAAGGACACACCGGAATTGCGCGAGACGATTCGCAGCCGAAGGGCGTCGGGACAGAGCTACCGGGCTATCGCTCAGGATTTGCAACTCAGCTATGGCTTGATTTATCGACTCGCCCAGGAAGAAGGCTGCCAGGAAGAAGGCTGGGACGCGACGACGGAATGAACCCTTGAACTACACGGGGGTAAAACCAAGGGGTCCGTTCAGCCTCATGGAAACACACCAAGGCATCTCGCATCCCTCGGGAGGTCTGGGGATCAGCGGCCCGACCGGCACTCAGGCTATATCTAAGAACAGATTGAACGGTGGAGTGCCTGGTTCTGGGTCGAGCTTAGGAAGATGCCTTCGGATGATATCACGCTCGGGAATCATGGTGGTCACTTTCATCAAGTCCAAGCCAAAATTCCTAAGTTGTTCGGGACTCACATCTGTCGGCAGCTGCTTCCTGAATTCGAGCCATATGGGGAGCATGCGCACCATGTTCTCCAGGTTCTGCCGCAAACGATCCTGAAACTGAAGGGCTTGGATAATCGGTTTGATCACGTTCTGAACTTCGGCGTGCTCCCGTGCTAACAACTGAAGACTGCTGATGAGCGCATGCAAGGAGTCTCTTCCCTGGTCACCCTCAATATGGATGCTAATGGCTTTTTGCATACCCTCGATCGCTGCCAGACTTTCACTCGAAATCTGACTGACTCGCGCCGTATTGTTGAGGAGGACGTCGATGGCCCCTGTGACCTGGGCTGTACTATCTTCAGACTCTTTGGCGCACCATTCTAAAGTCCTTTGAGTAAAGACTCGAAGCCTTTCGATTAATTGATCGTGGGTCAACTTATCCATGGGCAACTCCTGATCAGAATTCAATGAAGACGCTACGTTCGAAGTGTCCCTCTGGAGCTTTCTCATTGAGAACGATTTCGTAAAAGGAGCGAGTCTCCTCGACTGAAGACAGCATTGAGGAAATCTCTTTGGCTATGCCTGAGACCTGTTCGGGGCTCAGATCTTTGTTGATACTTTCACCGATCTTCCACCAGGCAGCGATGACGTGTTGCAAACGCTGTCGGACGGCGTCTTCGAATTGCATGGACGAGAGAGCTGGGAGGATTTGCTCCTTAATACCCGCATCGAGTACGATCAAACCCTCTAGCTGCTTCTGGACACCGGAGAGACTCAGCCTCTGCCGCTTGACAGTCTCGTCCTCGTGCACCTCGGTGTTGATATCGATGTCTTCCCCGGCAGCCATCTTTTCCTGCAGCAGAGCCACCATATCGTCTACGGCGGCGTTCACTTCGTCTTTCTGTTTTTGCAATTCGCCTTGTGCGAAGTAAAGATCGTAGAATTTTCGCAGAGTTTCAAAGGCTGGCTTCTCCATGTAAGAAGCAGAGAGTGCGAAGATCGAAGTCGTGCATGCCGATGCCCCTGCGATAGCCGCGTGACCAAGTTCTTCGAAGATTTTTAAAAAAATAGGGTCCACGCCTTCTCTGGGAATGGGAATAGCAGCTTTCTCGGCTGGAATTGCCATGCAAGTGTCCTGAATAAATGTGTCATAGATCTCGTGTTTCAAGGATAACACAGATAGTGGCCTAAGGTGAAACTCTGCCATGGAATTGGTGCACCCTCTGACATGCAGGTTCAAGCCTGCAGACAGGGTCGAGCTGTGAGGTGCGGAAAGTTCCTCAGGAGGGATTGGCCCAGACAAAGCTCGAGGTTTTTAGGCAACGACGGATCGGAGCCATGCCTTAAGGCAAAGTCCTCAAGTCGTCTGCAGCATTGGGTCTTGTTTTGAAAAAATATTGGTGCGATTCTCGTACTTTATACAAATACTTTACCGGTAGAGGGTTGCACGCCGAACGGTCCCCGGTGGTGGCGCAACCGCAGCAGTCCATGCTGAATATTCAGTCCCTGGTCCCCTCTAGGCTCCAGTCGTTCTGCTGAAGTGCTCCCGCTATGTTGCTGTTTGAAGCTTACCTACGACGTCCCTCGCCATCACGAGGGTCATCCCTTACCCTCGGCCGCATCAAAACTGAGAGCTTCGTTCGTTGATCTGCCTTAAGAGGTAGGCAACCCACTCATCAGCTGGTTGCGAATCCTGGAGCTGGATAAGAATACGCCGAGCTTCGGCGTATTGCTGTCGATCGATCAAGAGACTGGCAATCTTCACGCGAGCCGTGTGGATCTGCTGAGGCATGTACGGCCCCATGATCACCGCCTCATACTCCCGAATGGCTTCCTCAGTCCGGCCGCTTGCCGTCAATGCCTCCGCAAGACTCTCTCGAGCACTGTACGCTTGGTAGCCGACGTCATAGACTGCGCGCTGAAAAGCTTCGACCGCCTCCTGCGGACGTTCGAGCGCCATCAAAGCAGCCCCGACACTGAAGTCTGCGAAGCCGCTCTGTCTCGCTTCGGGAGGTAAAGAGCGAAAGAAATTCAAGCCCGCTTCCCAGGTCTTGGTCTCCTCGTAGATGCCGAGCAGCTCCTGCATCACGACTTCGTTGCGAGGGTTCACTTGAAAAGCCTGCTCGAGGTAGGGCTTCGCCGTAAGGCTGTCCCGCCGATCCAACAACTGGATCATACCGAGCTCGATCAAAGCAGCTTCGTTTTTCGGATCTTGACGCAAAATCTCCTGCAGCAGCGATTCTGCCTCCTGCCATTGGCCCTGATCGATCAAGGCCATTGCCTTCTGAACTTCCGCGAGCTCCCTACCATCTGGGCCACTCACATTCGATGCTGCATCGTAAGACCGTCGAGCTGCTGGTGCCGCGGGTCGGCTTTCTGAGGATTGACTGAGCTTGGCAGGCGATGGTGCTGCCTCCTGGCTCCACCAGCCTTCTTTTTCCGGTTTCTTCCGGACTAGCAACAACACCGCGCCTGCAAGCGCCAGAACGACTAGTAGCAGACCAAGCGAGCGAAGGAAGTCACGAGAATGTTTCACATTTTTTGTCATGTCTTTTCCTTTGACCAAGCCGCCCCATCCTAAGGGAATCATCCGGTTCTTGCAAGGCGTTTGTGCGTCATTATGCAAGATCTAAGGCGTTTGGGATGGTCGGCGGCGGGTGGCCCCGAGTTGCAAGGCGAACTCAGCGAGGAGACACCAAATGGCAAAGCCACTCGCCCACATATGCCGCTCGATCCAGATTTTCTCGCGGGTGCTTTGCTCCCGCTCCAAAAGATCCGGCCTGATCCGCTCTTTATAGATTCTCTCGAGATCGAAATCCCCCGTCTCTGAACGAACGTACACCCCATCGCTGGCTTTGGCGATCGCTTTGAGCGTCACTTCGTTTGGCCGCGAAATCACCATGTTCCCCGACTCATCCTTCAGAAAGCCACCATCGGGCAAGGGTATGGGAGCCCCCTGCCCCCCGACACCGATCGCGTGAATACTGATGCCTCGCCTCGCCAGCTGCTGAGCGACCTCAGCCGCCTGGGCGTCATGATCCTCGCCATCGCTGATGACGATGATGGCCCGTCCGCGGGAGTCCGCGTCAGCCCCTTGTTCCAGGGCTTTTTGTCCTTGCAACAGCGCTGCTGATATATTGGTTCCCTGAACCGGCAGACTGCTCACATCGGCATGATCCAAGAACAGCTCAAAGGCTTCCAGGTCCTGCGTGAGGGGACATTGGATGAAGGCGACACCGGAAAAAAGGACGAGCGCCACCCGATCCCCCCGAGCAAGGCGCAGCAGATCTTTGACCTCCCGTTTAGCACGCTCGAGGCGATTTGGATTGATATCAGCGGCGTTCATACTCCGCGACACATCCAGAGCTACCACCATATCGGCGCCGCGACGCTTCACGTCTCGCCATTCATAACTCCATCGTGGCCGTGCGAGCGCCACGATGACCGCAGCATAAGCCAGGCACCACAGCATCCCTGATATCAGCAGACGCTTGCGCCCCAGAGGCGGTCGAGTTGTTGCACTTACGGTGCGCAGACGGTTGCAGTAGCGTCGATGAATCACCAGCAGGGTGACCGCGAGAAAAGGCAGACCGAGTAGGAACCATAGCAGTTCGGGGTGTGCGAAGTTCATGGTACCACCCTCCAGCGAGAGCCCAGCCAAGCCTGTTCGAGGGCCATGAATCCAAGGGCTGCGAGCAGAAAAACCCAAGCATACTCTTCGAGCGCCTTAGGTTGATCCCATTCTTTTTTGGTCTTTTCAAGCTGATCGATCGTATCGTAAATCTTCTGCAAAGTTTCCGTATCACTCGCGGTGAAAAAGCGCCCACCAGTGGTTTCAGCGATAAACTGCATCAACTCAACGTCCATTTTGATGATCTGCGAGCGATACTCGACCCCCCAAAATCCGCGGACTGGAAATGGGACAGGCTCGTTGCTGCCGACGCCGATCGTGTAGACCTTCACCCCAAGTGTCTTTGCAATCCGTGCCGCCTCCTTGGGATCCATGTCTCCAGCCGTGTTACTGCCATCGGTGAGCAGTATGACCACTTTGGACTTGGCCTCCAGGTCCTTGAGTCGTTTGACGGCAATGGCGAGAGAGTCCCCAATAGCCGTCTCTGGCCCCGCCATACCGATATTGACAGGTTTCAGAAACTCATGCAAAACTTGGTGATCCATGGTCAGCGGCGCTTGGGTATAAGCCTGCGAACCGAAAATGACCAGACCGATACGATCGTCTGTTCGCTTTTGGATAAAGTTTTCGACCACGCGCTTGACGACCTGCAGGCGATTTTGTTGCTTCCCATCCAAAACAAAATCCATGGCCAGCATGCTATTCGAGGTATCGAGAACCAGCATGATATCGAGTCCTTCGGTGCTCTTACGCCCCAACTGATCGACACGCTGTGGCCTCGCTAGAGCGACAATCAGCAGCGAAAGAACCAAGAGACGAAGGATCCCTGGCCCTTCCAGAATCAGCTGTACGCTGTCCCAGGCATGAGTTTGAACAATGCCCGTATAGGGAAAAGCGAGGCCGCGACGCCGCCTTTCCCTCTGATGCAGCAGGAAGTACAAAAAAGGGACGATGAGCAGAGCGGCCAGGACCCAGGGATAGGCAAAGATCATGGTCGCCTCCTGCGCGCCTCTCGCTCCTGAAGGAAGCGGTGCAAGGCGGGAACACTTTCTTGATCCGTGCTAAGCAGCAGACTTGAAGCGCCTAGGCTACGGACCCAATGAACCCAATCGCCCATGTGTTTCTGCTGCTGAGCCGACCAGCCTTGCTTAAACCTGGGACCGCTTGTATCGATCAGCACCCTTTTTCCATCCTCGTTATCTTGCAGCAAGACCAGACCCGCATCCGGGAGCTGCCGCTCCCGCGGGTCCAGCAGGCGCGTGCAGACCAAGTCGTGCTGCCGAGCAACCTGCTTGAGGCTCTTGCCGTACGCTGGGGCCCAAAAGTCTGAGATCAGAAAACTCAGGCAGCGCCGCTTGCGCACGTTGAGGAAAAAACGGAGAGCGCCCTCTACATCGGTTTTTTGACCTTTGGCGCGGTGGCTGAGAACACCTCGAATGATCGACCACACATGGGCCCGCCCTTTACTAGGTGCGATGTAGTGCTCGACATGATCGGAGAAGAGAATCAGCCCCACCTTATCCTGATGACGAATGGCCAGAAAAGCAAGGATAGCGGCCAATTCCGCAGCCATCTCATGCTTGGCCCTCCCCCCACCGGCAAAGAAGAGCGAAGAGCTGACATCGAGCAGCAACATGATCGTCATCTCGCGTTCTTCGCGAAACACCTTCACATAGGGTTCCCCAAACCGTGCCGTCACGTTCCAGTCGATGCTGCGCAGGTCATCACCGACCCGATACTCACGAACTTCGTCAAACTCCCAGCCGCGCCCTTTAAAAGCACTGGCGTATTCTCCCATGAGCACATCGGATGCCAGATGCCGAGCTCGCAACTCAAGTCGCCTGATCTGGCTAAGTAGTTCTGGTGCCAGCACTGCGATCAATCCTCCTGACGGGAAGACCAAGTCAAACGTCCCGGCCAATAAGCCAGAATTTTATCCTGCCTCAGCAGCATCTCCATTTTCTCCAACGTTTGCAGGCCCGGCACCTTGGGTAAGATGCTATGCGTACCTTGAAACTCTGCGACACAGTTCCAAATGTTAGACTGGGCTAGGCAATCAAAGATGTTCCGCGCCTTGGGTTCATAACGCTCGATGCTATAGAGCTTGTTGGGATCCAGTTTGGCTAATTCCTTAGCCGTCTGCATCGCATCCCGCAAACCACCCACTTTATCCACCAAGCCTAACTTGAGAGCTTCAGCACCAGTGTACACCCGGCCCTCAGCGATCTGGTAAACGCGCTGAGGGTCGAGCTTGCGGCCTTCTGCTACTTTCTTGACGAAGATATCGTAGGTATCTTTGATGGACTCGGCGAGAATCGCTTTGTCTTCTTCCGTGCTTTTGGCGCCGAAGTTGAGATAGTTACGTCGATCGGAATTGGTAATCACGTGAAAGCTAACGCCCCATTTTTCAGCTAATTTAAGTCCTTTGGGAATGGCGCCGATCACGCCGATCGATCCCGTGATCGTGGTCGGTTCAGCCAGAATCACAGTGGCTGGAGCAGCTATGTAGTATCCACCCGAGGCCGCGACCGAACCCATCGAGACGACGAGCGGCTTTTTCGCTGCCAGCTTACGGACCTCGTCCCAGATGAGATCGGAAGCTAAGGCGGAGCCTCCCGGGCTATCGATCCGCAGGACGACGGACTTGATATCGTCTTCTTCAGCGGCCCACTTCAGTTGCTCGATCATGGGGGCCGGAGCAATCGAACTCCCCCTCCCTCCCGAGCTATCGTCCATCACGATCTCTCCCGTCGCCTCGATCAACCCGATCGATTCGTTCCCTTGATTGTAGCGAGGTTCGTCGATGTTGTTCGAGTCTTTGAGAAAGCCTTTCAGGTCGACCACATGTTTGGCTTTGAGTTCAGTCTTCAGTTCCTCTTCCCAATCGCTGACATAACCTACTCTGTCAACCAATCCTTGGGTGAGCGCCTGCTGACTTGTGAACAGCGAACGTTTGAGCCAGCTAAGAGCTTCATCCGTGCTGCGCTTGCGCCCCTGAGAGATCGCGTCGGCAAGGGTGTTCCGCAGGGAGCCTTCGATCGACTGGTACATCTCCGTCGTTTCAGGTGAGGGTTGGTTAGCGATCAAAAATTCCATCGCCGACTTGTAGCGACCTGCCCTCACCACTTCCACTTCCAAACCGAGACGTTCCAATGCTGACCCGAAGTAGGTGAGCTGAAACGCTGGACCTGGAATGGTCAGTCCGCTGACGGGGGCCAGGTTGATCTTGGTACCGACCGAGGCTAGATAATACAGAGAGGAATCGCCTTCGTTCAGATGCACATAAAGTGGCTTCTGGCTGGCTGTGTACTGCTCCAGAGTGCGACGGAGCGAGGTGATCGTGCTGAGATCGGCGCCTGTGTTATCAATATCGAGCAAGACGCCTAGGACCCGTTTATCTTCAGCTGCACGACGGAGAGCCAACTGCAGCTCGTCGACGCTGATCGGTAAAGTTTCATTAAACAGCTGACCCAGCAGACGGTCCGTGTCGTCGAGGCTTTCGACCGTCAGCGGCCGATCGAGCTTGATCCGCAGCAGCGCTTGATCAAGCGGTGGCTCTTTGACGAGCACAGCATTCTTACCAGCCTCAAAGCTACCACCCGTTTCCATATGCTTATAGATAAAAATACCGAATAGGACACCCAGTATGGTCACTCCTAGCCCCAGGAGAGCCAGGTAACCGGTAACAATGACAAATATACTGCGTAGCAGCCGACCAAAAAAGCCTCTTTGACGTGTTTCCCGCATGAATCTGTCCCATTCCACTAATGGTTGAGCGCAAAGCTAAACGCCTTAGTGTACTCGTCTTTCGACAGAAAAAAAATTGTTTCCCTGCGAACCGCTCCGTTCTTGCACAAGCTCCGGGGGCTCGATAAATTGTTTCAAGGCCGAGCGAGGCCTCCGTTTCTCTTCCTTCAGGCGAGTAGGCGGCACCAACACGAGCATAGAGGGCGATTGATGAGCGTTTTCGTTCCCGCATCCCCATCTGCTAGCATGGAGGTTGATCCTCAAATGGCCTCGGCCTTGCTTGCAGCTTTGGCTGATCACCCCCTGACCTTCGATCTCAGCGAAACCCAGAGGCATGAGCTCGTAGCCTTCGCTATGCGGGAGCAGAAGTTCAACGACATGCCCTGGCTCGAAACGCAGGTGGTCCGCATCAAGGCCGGGATCCCCCTCGGGGACGAGCGCTCCCTTGGCCAGTCCCCGCCAGCGGGTAGCAAGCCTCAGGCAGAGATTCCCGTGTCGCGACCCGTCCTGGTGCACGATCGAGAGGGTCTCGAGGGGATCCTTGAGGCTCATCGCGATTGGATCCGAGCTGTCTTGGAACCCGGCAAGGATCTCAGTCCCGGCCGGGCGAACCTCAAGGGCAACGACTTGCGCGGCTACAATCTCGAGGGTGTCGATCTGAGAGCCGCCAATCTTGAGGGCTGTGATTTGAGCGGCTGCAGTCTGATCGGGGCAAACCTGGCGGGAGCCAATCTCAGTCGCAGTAAGTTGGTTGGGGCTTCACTCAATCAAGCACGCCTTCGTCGCGCCAATTTGTCAGGAGCAGATCTCTCAGGTGCTTCTCTCCGCGGCGCCGATCTTCGACAGGCCCAGCTGCAGGGTGCCAAGCTCGAGGGTGCGGATGTTGATCAGACTGTTCTTGCAGGCCCGCAAAACGCGAGCTCTACAAGCGAAGCCTAAGCCTGACCGCTGATTGGAAGGGGTCTGGTGGACAATCCTTATCCGCCCTCTCTCTGGCTGCAAGCTCCGGCCTAACAGTGGCTCACCCAGCATGCCCTGCTGTGGACACTGCTAGACAAGCCGCGAGACGGTGCGTGCCACGCAAGACCCTGCAAACAACTTGATTCGCTGCAGTATACCCCCAACTTATCCTCAACTTCAAAGGGCAAAGGAACCAGCCTCGAGGCTCCCCCTCGCGCTCAGGAGCTGCAGTCGCTATAATGAACGAGGATCTTGAAAAATGGCCGAAGGAGGGGCTCCCATGACCAACGATGCAAGAAAGCTTCCGAAGGACAAACGCATCAAGCCCCGATTTAAAATTCAGGTCCGTGCTAAGATCACCGCCCAGCTCATCGGTAGTGCTAGCAGGTTTGAGTTTGTTACAGAAAACATCAGCGAGTCTGGGCTCCTCGTCAATCACAATCCCGGTTCGAGACACTCTTTCAACTCGCATTCTATTCTTGAAGTGTGGGTGGTGACGGATCATCATGAAGAAGTGTACTTCTTTGCAAAATATGTTCGTAAAGCGAGCGACACATCTTTTGCAATCAAGATCATTGATATTGATCCCCACAATAGCGTCCTCTACCAGGCCTTTATCTCCCGACATACCCCTGAGGAATGATCCTCTGGAGAGATTCTGACTCCCTCATTCGGCTGCAAGACGCGGCTCCTCTCGTGATGCTTCAACTTTATGACTGAGAGCAACTCTTCATCTCGAAGCAGTGTCTGTCCTGAAATGTCTATTTAGGCGTTCCGAAATCCGCCAGGGGCTAGGAGCAACACGTTCCGAAGCCCGGCTGGACGTGCTGCTCATGAGAAACTGAGGGTTTTTATGCGACGCAACCTATGGGCTATGTGTGGACGTGCACATAGCAAATAAGTCTTCGGCAAAGCCCCCGTCATCAGACTGAGCCACAGTAAGCTTGAGTCGAAAGACGATGGTTCTCCCTTTCGTTTTTTTTGAAATCACAGTATGAAGCGACGATGGTGCTAGCTTCAAGGCGACGGTGCTTCGGCTTCTGTGAGACAGAAAACACGGATCAGGTGCGATAGACCGCTCTGGGGACAGTTAGACACTGTTTTGGTGGTCGTTCGTCCCAAAGGAATGCGATCAGCCCGAAAGGAGTTGAGTCGAATATTCCGCAGTGGATCGAGGTTTGTCACTTGGGTATCACTGATGTTCAGCTCGGACAGAGCCTTGGCTTGACGGAGAGCTTCGATGCTGAGTAGCGGATTAGCTGAGACATTCAGATTGATGAGTCGCGGCATCGTCTCCAGCCTCAATTCTTGAATCTGATTGGAAGCTAGGTCCAAAATCTCTAGCTGTGTGAAAGGCGCAAGCGCTTGCATATTCGGCATTTCGGCTGACCGCATCACCAGTTTTCGCAATTTGTCCGGTCGCTGCAACTGCTGAAGCAAGGCCACTGGACGCCCACTGAGTTCGATGGATTGCAGCCGGGGTAAAGCGTTCAGAGGAAGCAAAGAGGTCGCAGGGGTGAAACCAAGCTCAATACTCTCCAAGCCCGCCAGCACCTGGACTCCCTCCAGTGACGGGAAAGGATTATTGTAAAGATTCAGTGTTTTCAGGTTCGGTAGCCTGGCCAGGAATTGCAAACGAGCGATCGAACAACTTGAGCAATCGAAGATTTCTAGCTTGGGGAAAGGCCCGATGAGGTCGATGTTGTTCATGGTGGTTCGGCTGATATTGAGATATTTGAGATTGTTTAACGCTGATAGGGGCGTTACATTCGTCGCCATACTCCCAGGGATCACCAGTGACTCGATCTCCGTTGAAGCACTGAATACGGCTAGATCTGTCAGCCTCGCTTCTGGTATAAAGACACGCCGTAACTGCCTCAAGGATGCGAGTGGACTGAAGTCGATCGTTAGAGCTGGTGCAAACGATGCAAAAGAAAACTGCTGCAATTGAGACATACTCCCGAGGGGACTCAAATCTGTCAGCGTTACATCCAACAGACCGAGATTCTGGAGTTGGGTTAAAGCCGTCAGGTCTTGAATCTGCCGCAAGGGGTTACCATTCAGAGAGAGGGATTTGAGACCCTGCAGTCTTCGCAAGGAAGCTAGATCCCTCAGCACATTCCCATCGAGGTTTAGAGACACAAGCTGTGTGGGTAGCAGAATCCTGTTCAGTTGCTGCAGGCCGCTGGCTATGGCCGTGAAACTTTCGAGCCGAGTCCCTTGAAGGTCGAGACTCACCTGACTGAGGTCCATAAACGAAAGATCCAGGTTCCTGAGGAGGGGTAAATCTCGCAGCGTTTCGAAGCGTTTGAATGGGGTCGCAGCTAGGGTGAGTGATTGCAAGGGCACCTTCACCAGAGGTGTGAGGTCTTGGATCGGGTTGCCGTCCAGCTTAAGTTCCTCTAAAGATGAATCCTGCAGAGCTTTCAGATCGGTGACTAGATTGCTGCTCAGATCGAGCGATTTGATCTGCGGAGGAAGACCTTGCAGCGGACTCAGATCGACCAGCAGATTTTGGCTGAGATCGAGGCTCCTGACCGTTCTCAACTTGGTACGAGCTTCCTGGCAGTCACTGGCTCCGATGGCTGCCATCACCGCTACGACGGTCGTCTGTGGTTCGTTGGGCCCTCCATCTGCAAGGGCTGCCTCACAAACGGAATCGAAAGCGAAGCTCACTTCGATACGACGGTTGGGAATAGACGCTCGTGCGTCTTCCATCCGTTCGAGTTCACCGACTTCCTGTGCAGCTTGGCCCTTTCCGTGACGAACAGACCAGTGGGTGACCTCTTTTTTGCAGGCACCCAGGCTCCAGAGGGACGCTGCACTGACGATCAATCGAAGCTGAAAACAACGCATGATCGAGCTCCTGGACGAGCGACGTTTAAGGATTGCCTAGCACGTCAGCTGGCGCTGTCCCGCCATTGCCACCAGCTGGAGGGAGAGCCGTATGGGTCGTATTGCGATAGACGACTCTCTGTCCGTCGAGGCGGGTCACCTGCATGATGACCGTCAGCCGGCTTTTGAAGACCTCAAGGGGCTCGCTTAAACCTTGGAACGCAAAATAAACGTCATGATCGAAGCCTTGACTGGGATCAGCTTTAAAAGTCGAAAGAGTCGTCCCCGGACCCAGCACACGACGATCGATGTCCCATTCGATGTTGGTCGCTACGGTCCGCACATCGACGCGTGTTTGATTGCTTTGACTAAAGATGGCGCAACCGAGGGTCTGCGCCTGAGGCGGCGTAAATGTTGCCACCGTTGGTTCGCAAAAGAGATGAGTTCCGGTGATATTTGCAGGGGCTGTAATCGCTTCGTTTTCGTCCTGCGTGGTCTTCTGAACTGTCCCGCCCTTCAAGGCGTCAATGGTTTTGTGCTTAGTGGTTCCCTGGATGGAAGACGATTTAGGCTGACAGCTCACTCCGAAAAAGCCAAGCTGAACCAGCGCCGCAGCTGCAATGTAAGGTGACAGTCTCATACCAACCCCCGTGGGATTGATATCGGCAGGTCAGAGACGAGGCTCAAGGGAAGTAGCTCTTTCTTAGTATTTTCAGTATATTGAGAAGTTGCTATCGAAGGCAGAGGAAGCGAACGATGCCCCGCGACCGTTCCGTAATCGTGGTGATGCGACCTTGTGAGGAAGCTCACTCGCAGGATACGTGCGGAAGCCTTGGGACCACGCGTTCCCCTTTTAAGGCAACTTCAAGGCTAGCGTCGTCCAGCAGCGCCGATTTGCCTGTATGTGTAGTGAAATTACACAATGTACGTCAATTAATACAGAAAAAATACGAAATATGTTGTAAAACAACATTGACCTTCCTCCGAGCGCCCGGTATAGCCAAGGGGACTCTGTCTTCATCGGCTTTTTGAGGAAACCCGCATGACAACGCACCTACTCGCTTCGGTCTCTATTTTTCTGGGTCTTGCGACCAGCTCTGTCTCTCACGCGACGCAAGCTGATCGCCTGGCGCCGACAACTCTGCGTTTTGCAGCAGATGGCAGTGCCGTGACGGAAGGTGTTGCGCTACAGGGTCAAAACCTAACTCTCAACTACGATCCCATCCGTCTTTCACAGTGCCGTGGCAAAAACAAGCAGGGCTTCGAAGACTGGACCGTCCAGGTCTTCCTATCGATCGACGGCTCAGATCCCTTGGTATTCGATCTGATCGAGGGTCGTGGCACGCTCTTCCCTTATGCGGTACCAGCCCATGTGGTGCTTCCCGAAGGTCAGCGGCTTGAGGTCTGGTTCAAAGCTTCAGATGGACAAGGCTGCGTTCAGTGGGACTCCAATCAAGGTAAAAACTATGTCTACGCGATTTACGCCCTGGAAGATATTCCCAACCTGACCTTCACGGACCGCTGGAATGCCCTGCAGAACGGCATCCTGAGAGCCGGACAACCGCTGCGTCTGCACTATGACCTGAATCGTGCCACCACCTGCCGCACTGGAGGTTACCATGGTTCTGCATCTTGGGATGTGACTCCGAAATTGTTCGTCGATGGAAAGCCTGTGCCTGCGCAGACCATCACCTTTCCGCTGGACTGGAGTCGGCGCGGACAACAGGATGTGCTCGTGATGTTGCCCGAGGGCCAAGAGATCACCCTCTGGTTTGAGAACAGTGGCTACGATTATTATGCGGCAAGCTCCTGTCTAGCCTATGACTCTAACTATGGTAAAAACTTCCGCTTCCCATTGAATTAGTGTGCATCCAGTTCGAGCTCAAAGGCGTCGGTGCATCAAAACCCGCAGCCGCTCCAAGACCGTTTGTCCACTCCGGGACTTGCGAACTTGATGCACCCAGCCTCTAGACCTTATCTGAAAGCCTCGACGGACATTTCAGAACAGACACCAATCATTGCCCCTGCGCCCGCAGACCAATACGTAACGGCCCACCAGCCTTCGCTTTCCCACTCCTCAACGGCGGCGAACCGAGACAGCCGCCGTAGGAGGGAGCACGTCTCAGCCCCTCCCTAATCATTCACAAAATCAATAGCAATCATCATTGCGATTCATTTGAGTTATTGAGCAGGATTCCCGATAAAGGTCATGTGCTCGTAGTCATCCTGTTTCCCATTCAAAAAGGAGTTGCCTATGAAGGCCATCGTATTCAAAGAATTTGGTCCGTCCTCAGTCCTACAAGAGTTGGAGGTCCCTGCGCCGATTCCACAGCCAGGGGAGGTCCTTGTGAAACTCACCCACACATCTGTGAATCCGGTCGACTGGAAGATCAGGCTGGGCTACCTCAAGGGCATGTTTCCTCACCACTTCCCTGTGATCCCTGGCTGGGATGCGGCGGGTGAGGTTCTGGCACTCGGCGAAGGGGTGAAGGGTTTTGCCATGGGTGATCGGGTCTTCGCCTACACCCGCCTTCCCACGGTCCAGTGGGGAACCTACGCAGAACAGATCGCCCTGCCAACAAGCTATCTGGCACGAATCCCCGAGAATATCAGCGACGCCGAAGCCGCCTCGGTACCTTTAGCTGGTCTGACGGCATACCAAGCCCTTCATCGAAAAGCTGCGATTCAGAAAGGCGATAGAGTCCTTATTTTAGGCGGCTCCGGAGGTGTGGGATCGTTTGCTGTCCAACTTGCACGGATCGCTGGTGCGACTGTAACCGCGAGTTCGAGCACAAAAAATCATCACTACCTGCAGTCCTTAGGTGCTCACCACGTACTCGACTATCAACAAAGTGATCTGGGACCTCAGGCGGCCGCAGTTGCCCCAGAAGGCTTTGATATCGTCTTCGATACTGTCGGAGGCACGACATTGAAACAAGGCTCATCCCTGATCAAACGGATCCCCGGAGCCCCTGCGCAACGTATCGTCAGCGTGGTCGAGACTCCGCCTGAAGGTCTGTTCCATTTTGTCGAACCAAGTGGCACCGATCTGAGCACCCTCGCTGATTTGTTAGCGGATGGGACCCTACGCATTCCTGCTATCACTCTGCACAGTATCCGCGACGCTGCAGCCTCCCAAGACCTTAACGCTCAAGGTCGGACTCGAGGCAAGATTGTTTTGAAGATCGATTTTTAATGTCTCGATGCCGCGCGGGATCTCGGAGACCCCTATGGCGCTCGAGAAGGATCGAGGGGTTCTGCGCGGACTCCACTCCTAGGACGAGCGGCGTGCTTACGTCGTGACGATCGCGGGCTGAAGCACTGCCCACGAACGCTCGCGCAAGCACAAGCAAACTGCTCC
>Ga0209985_10000675_pt1 | contig 36311 bp, 30 predicted proteins | sample NOAtaG_FD_187305 | JGI IMG/M metagenome (GOLD analysis project Ga0209985, IMG submission 187305) | Freshwater lake microbial communities from Lake Erie, under a cyanobacterial bloom - NOAA_Erie_Diel6S_1000h metaG (SPAdes) (version 2) | ecosystem: Environmental > Aquatic > Freshwater > Lake ...
CGGTGCCGGTGCTGATCCACGATCCGACGCTCGAGCGCACCACGGGCGCGCGTGGCGCGGTGAGCGACCGCAGCGCCGCCGAGCTGACGGCACTCGATGCCGGTGCCTGGCACTCGCCGGCCTTTGCCGGCGTGCGGCTGCCGAGCTTCGAGGCGGCCGTACGCCATTGCCGCGCGCTTGGCCTGTGGATCAACATCGAGATCAAGCCGGCGCCCGGCCACGAGACGCAGACGGGGACGGTGGTCGCGCAGCACACGGCCCGCCTGTATGCGGACTGCATCGTGGCCGGCGGCGCACAGGCCGCACATGCGGCGCCGGCGGTGCCGTTGTTCTCCTCGTTCCAGCCGCAGGCACTGGCGGCGGCCCGCGTTGCGGCGCCCGACGTGCCGCGCGGCCTGCTGCTCGACCGCATACCGGATGACTGGCGCCGGTTGCTGCAAGACCTCGACGCCGTGGCCCTGCACACCAACCACCGGCACCTGACGGCCGAACGGGCGCGCCGGGTCAAGGAGGCCGGCTACTGGCTCTTCTGCTACACGGTCAACTCGCCCGAGCGTGCCGCCGAAATCACCGACTGGGGCGTCGATGCCTTCTGCACCGACCGCATCGACCTGATCGCGCCCGACGGCGCGCCGCGCCAGCGCGCCTGAACTCGGCGGTGCCCGGCCTGCCGGGCGCGCGTGCGCCGCGAGGCGGCGGAACTGCCGCGGCGGCTGCCGGCGTCGTGTCCGCGCCGCCACCCCGCCACGCCCGTCACCTGCGTCGTTGCCGCGCGGCCGCCGCGCTGCCTCGCCGCCGCCCCGTTGACTCACGTCAAGGCGCGCTGTAACGCCCCCCGTAACCTGCACGCGGGTGCTTTTCCTCCATAGGGCAGCGCCGCAAGGGAGGGGCACCGCGTACGTCTGCAGTGGATGCCACTGTCGCGTACCCGGTGTCTTTGCGGTCGCTGCCCGTTTCTTTTTCCTGGCCTCCTTGCCCGGCCCTTTCTCGCAGCGCCCAGCGCGGCCTTCTTCACAGCCCATGGCGACCGACCGCACCCTGCGCATGGCCAAGGTGGCCGCCCCGGCCGATGTGGCGGAGCAAGCCGGCTCCTGCGCGCACTGCGGCGACCCGCTCGCCGGGGTGAAGGTCGTCGAGCGGCGCCTCGGCGGCCAGCGGCGCGCCTACTGTTGCCAGGGTTGCTCGTTCATCGCCGAGCAGCTCTACCTCGCCCAGGCCGGGGACCGCGACCGTCGCGCCCTCGACGCCGCGCTGCCGGAAGTGCGCAGCGCGCCCGGCGGCCCGGTGCAGTGGTCGCAGTGCCAGGTCGATGTCAACGGCATGGTCTGCGCCGCCTGCGGCCTGCTCATCGAGCATCGGCTGCGGCGCCTGCCCGGGGTGGCGCAGGCGCACGTGGATTTTGCCGCCGGTCGTGCCTATGTCGCCTATGACGATGCGCGGGTGACCGCCGAGCGCATCGTGCGCGCCATCGAGCAGGCCGGTTATCGCACCGGCGCGGCGGCGCAGCCGGTACGCGCCCGTCGCATCGAGCTGGCGCGCCTGCTGCTGGCCTGGCTGGCGATGATGCAGGTCATGATGCTTGCGGTGCCGGCCTACGTCGCGCGCCCGGGCGACATCGCGGCCGACGTGGAGCAGTTGCTGCGCATCGCGCAACTGGTGCTGACGGTGCCGGTCATGCTGTTTTCCGCCGTGCCCATTTACCGCGCCGCCCTCAGCCAGTTGCGCGCCGGCAGCGTCCGCGCCCTCGGCATGGACCTGCCGATCGTGCTCGGCCTGTCGGCGGCCTTCGCGGCGAGCGTCTGGGCCACCCTCACCGCGCACGGGCCGGTGTACTTCGACTCGATCGCCATGTTCGTGGCGCTGGTGCTGGCCAGCCGCTGGTGGCAGGCGCGCGCGCTGGCACGGGCGCACGAGCACGTGCAGCAGGCCCGCCGCCGCGCCCAGTTGGCGGCGCTGCGGCTGGTTGCGTGGCCCGGCTCGCAGTCCTACGAGACGGTCGATGCGGCGCTCCTGAAGGTCGGCGACAAGGTGTTGGTGCCGCCGGGCGAGACGGTGCCGGCCGATGGCGTGGTGGCCGACGGCGCCTCGAGCGTATCGCAGGCCTGGCTCACCGGCGAGGCCACGCCGATCGAGAAGGCCGAAGGCATGCCGGTGCTGGCGGGCAGCGTCAACCTCGAGCAGCCGCTGGTGCTGCAGGTCACGCGCGCCGGCGAGGCGACCTCGCTCGCCACCCTGCGGCGACTGGTCGACGCCGCCGGCCACGAGCGGCCGCGCGTGGTGGAGACCGCCAATCGCGTCGCCCTGGTGTTCCTCTGGGCGGTGCTGGGCATCACCGTGCTGACCATCGCCGGCTGGTGGTGGGTCGACCCGGCGCAGGCGCTGCCGAATGCGATTGCCGTGCTGGTGGCGACCTGTCCCTGTGCGTTGTCGCTGGCGGCGCCGGCGGCACTCGGCGCAACGCAGTCGCTGCTGGCGCGCCACGGTGTGCTCACCACGCGCGTAGCGGCACTGGAGCGGCTGGCCGAGGTCGACACCTTCGCCTTCGACAAGACCGGCACCCTGACCGGCGCCGAGCCGGTGCTGGAGCGCGTGGTGCCGCTTCGTACCGGCCTCGACGCGGCGGCGGCGGTCGGGCTGGCGGCGAGCCTCGAGGCCCTGTCCACCCACCCGTTTGCGCGCGCCCTGGCGCAGGCCGCGCGGCGGCTCGGCGTGCCGCTGCCGGCGGCCAGCCAGGGGCGCGCCCATGCCTCGGCCGGGGTCGAGGCGCTGGTCGAGGGCCGTCGCCTGCGGCTGGGCAAGCCGGAGTACGCCCTCGGTCTGGTACAGGTCGATCCGCTGCCGGTGGCGGCGCGCCTGTTGCAGCGCGTCGAGCGCGAGAAGCTCGCCTGCGCCAGCGTGATCGTGCTGGCCGACCGCGACGGGCCGCTTGCCTTGTTCGCCTTCGGCGAGGCGCTGCGGCCCGATGCCGCCGCCCTGGTGCAGGCGCTGCGCCGCCACGGCGAGGTGGCGCTGCTGTCGGGCGACCGGCGCGAGCCGGTGGAGCGCGTGGCCCGTGAACTGGGCATCGAGCGCGTCTTCGCGCACCAGACGCCGCAGAGCAAGCAGGCGCTGGTGCGGCAGTGGCAGACCGAAGGCCGCCGCGTGGCCATGCTGGGTGACGGTCTGAACGACGCGCCGGTCATCGCGCAGGCCGACGTGTCGATCGCGCTGGCCGAGGGCAACGCGCTGGCGCAGGCACGCGCCGACCTGATCGCGCTGTCGTCGCGGCTGGCCGACGTGCAGCGTGCCGTCGCCGGCGCGCGGCGCGGCATGGCCATCGTCCAGCAGAACCTCGGCTGGGCGCTGGTCTACAACGTCGGGGTGATTCCGCTCGCCGCACTCGGTTACCTGACGCCGGCGCTCGCGGCGGTGGGCATGGCGGCGAGCTCCGCGCTGGTCGTCGGCAATGCGCTGCGCGCGGCGCGGGGCTGAGCTTCGTGGAGTCCCTGTACCTGCTCATTCCGCTGTCGGTGCTGCTGGTGCTGGGCATCGGCACGCTGCTGGCCTGGTCGGTGATGTCGGGCCAGTTCGACGACATCGAGGACGAAGGCCAGCGCATCCTGCACGACGAGGCCGCCGGGCAGGGGAGCGTTGCGCAGGACAAAGCTTCGACGCCACCGCCGGCGCGCGCGGCCGATTGAGGTTGCGTTGCGCGCCGTTCGCAGCGGCGCCGTCTTGCCGGGTTGGCCGTTGACCTGAGTCAACGCGATTTCGGCGCCGCGTCAAGACAATGCGGCGATCCACTGGCAGCCGCAAGAACAAGAGCGGATCAAGGCGAAACGAGGCGCGCCAGTCCTTCGCATCGCACGCGTTCGTTGCCAACGCATTGGGGAACAAGATGAGCACACTCTCGGGCGCCAGGACCTACGACTACGGCGTGATCCGCGCGTTCTCGATCATGACCGTGATCTGGGGCATCGTCGGCATGCTGGTCGGTGTCTTCATCGCCGCGCAGATGGCCTGGCCGGCGCTGAACTTCGACCTGCCCTGGCTGTCGTTCGGCCGGCTGCGCCCGCTGCACACCAATGCCGTGATCTTCGCCTTCGGCGGCTGCGCGCTGTTTGCCACCAGCTACTACGTGGTGCAGCGGACCTCGCAGGCTTCGCTGTTCCTGCCCAGGCTCGCCTGGTTCACCTTCTGGGGCTGGCAGGCGGTGATCGTGCTGGCAGCGGTGACGCTGCCGCTGGGCATCACCAGCGGCAAGGAGTACGCCGAACTCGAGTGGCCGATCGACCTGCTGATCGCCGTGGTGTGGGTCAGCTACGCGGTGGTGTTCTTCGGCACGATCGCAATGCGCAAGGTCAAGCACATCTATGTCGCCAACTGGTTCTTCGGCGCCTTCATCCTGACGGTGGCGCTGCTGCACATCGTCAACTCGATGGCGATCCCGGTCAGCCTCACCAAGAGCTACTCGGTGTACTCGGGCGCGCAGGACGCGATGGTGCAGTGGTGGTACGGCCACAACGCGGTGGGCTTCTTCCTGACCGCGGGCTTCCTCGGGATCATGTACTACTTCATTCCCAAGGCGGCCGGGCGACCGGTCTACAGCTACCGCCTGTCGGTGGTGCACTTCTGGGCGCTGATCTTCACCTACATGTGGGCCGGCCCGCACCACCTGCACTACACGGCGCTGCCCGACTGGGCGCAGTCGATCGGCATGCTGTTTTCGCTGATCCTGCTGGCGCCCTCGTGGGGCGGCATGATCAACGGGATCATGACCCTGTCGGGGGCCTGGCACAAGCTGCGCGAGGACCCGATCCTGAAGTTCCTCATCGTGTCGCTGTCGTTCTACGGCATGAGCACGTTCGAGGGGCCGATGATGTCGATCAAGACCGTCAACGCGCTGTCGCACTACACGGACTGGACCATCGGCCACGTGCACTCCGGCGCTCTCGGCTGGGTCGGCCTCATCTCCATGGGCGCCATTTACTACCTGCTGCCGCGGCTGTACGGCCGCACCGAGATGTACAGCATGCGCCTGGTGACGCTGCACTTCTGGGTGGCCACGATCGGCATCGTGCTGTACATCGCGGCCATGTGGATCGCCGGCGTGATGCAGGGCCTGATGTGGCGCGCGGTCAACGAGGACGGCACGCTCACCCACACGTTCATCGAGAGCATCAAGGCCACGTTCCCCTTCTACGTGATCCGCCTGATCGGCGGCACGATGTACTTCGTGGGCATCTGCATCATGGCCTACAACATGTTCAAGACCATCGCGGTGGGCAAGGCGGTCAGCGAGCCGGTGCCGGCGGCGCTGGCGCACGCCTGAGGCCGGCGGGAGGAAGGCATCATGAAAATCTTCAATCACGACTTCATCGAGCAGAACTCCTGGCTGATGATCATCCTGATCGTGCTGACCGTCGCGGTCGGCGGTCTGGTCGAGATCGTGCCGCTGTACTTCCAGCGCCAGACCACGGAGCCGGTCGCCGGCGTCAAGCCCTACGAGCCGTTGCGCCTGGTGGGTCGCGACATCTACATCCGCGAGGGCTGCTACAACTGCCACTCGCAGATGATCCGGCCGTTCCGTGCCGAGACGCTGCGCTACGGCCACTACAGCGTGGCCGGCGAGTCGGTCTACGACCATCCGTTCCAGTGGGGCAGCAAGCGCACCGGCCCCGACCTGGCGCGCGTCGGCCAGCGCTACTCGGATGACTGGCACCGCATCCACTTCAACAACCCGCGCGACGTGGTGCCGGAGTCGAACATGCCGGCCTACCCCTGGCTGGCCAAGGCCAGCGTCGAGAACGACGACGTGCAGGCGCGCATGCGCGCGCTGGCCCGCATCGGGGTGCCCTACACGGCCGAGCAGATTGCTGCCGCGCCGGCCGAGCTCAAGGGCAAGACCGAACTCGATGCGCTGATCGCCTACCTGCAGGGCCTCGGCGTGCAGCTGCGCAACGTCAACTGAGGGAGGGTGCGATGGACCTGAACACCGCCCGGGCTTTGCTGACGCTGGTGGCTTTCGTCTGCTTCATCGGCATCGTCTGGTGGGCCTACCACCGCAAGAGCAAGGGCCAGTTCGATGAGGCCGCGCGGCTGCCGTTTGCCGACGACACGCAACCGAGCAAGCGCTGAGGAAGGACGCCTGCCATGAACTCCGATTTCACGAGCATCTTCTGGGATTACTACATCGCCATCATCACGGTGGTGTCGGTGATCGGCTGCGCGGTCTTTCTGTGGTCGCAGAGCAAGACGCGGGTCAAGGTCGGTGCGCAGGCCGATCCGGACACCACCGGCCACGTCTGGGACGGCGATCTTCAGGAGTTCCACAATCCACTGCCGCGCTGGTGGATGTGGCTGTTCTACATCACCGTCGTGTTCGCGGTGATCTACCTGATCCTGTTCCCCGGCCTGGGCACGCAGTTCAAGGGGTTGCTCAACTGGAGCTCCAGCGGGCAGCACGCGGCGGAGGTCAAGGCGGCGCAAGCCCAGTTCGGCCCCATCCTCGCGCAGTACCAGCAGACGCCGATCGACCAGCTGATCGGCCAGACGCGCGCTCTGCAGATGGGCGAGCGCATCTTCCTCAACAACTGCGCGCAGTGCCATGGTTCGGACGCGCGGGGCGCCCGCGGCTTCCCCAGCCTGGCCGATGCCGAATGGCAGTGGGGCAGCACGCCGGAGGCGATCCACGCGAGCGTGGTGGCTGGACGCCGGGCGGCGATGCCGCCGATGGCCGCGGCGGTCGGCGGCGCCGACGATGTGCTGGACGTTGCCCACTACGTGCTGTCGCTGTCGAACTCGGCGCATGACTCGGTGCGGGCGGCACGCGGCCAGGGCAGGTTCGCGGCTTGCGCGGCCTGCCATGGCGCCGATGGCAAGGGCAATCCGGCGCTCGGCGCACCCGACCTCACCAACAAGATCTGGGTCTATGGCGGCAGCGTGGCCGCGATCGCCGAGACCATCACGCAGGGCCGCGCTGGGGTGATGCCCGCTTTCAAGGGCATCCTGACCGATGCGGAAATCCACCTCGCCTCGGCCTACGTCTACGGCCTGACCCATCGGCCCGCCACCGCGCCGGCTGCTGCGCCGGCCAGCAAGTAGTCGCGTGATCCGGCGGACTGGCCACCTGCCGGCGGCCCATCTGGCCACCGGCCCATCGGCCCATCGGCCCACCGGCCCATCGGCCCATCGGCCCACCGGCCCATCGGTCCATCGGTCCATCGGTCCATGCAGAGATCGGTTCATCGGCGCATTAGTCGATCGGCCCGCTGGCTCATCAGCCCGGCGTCTTTGGTGACGGCCGTCACCCGGTTGCCCCGAGTCCGGCGCCGGCGGGTGCCGGCGCACCGCGCGGGTTGATCCACGCCAACAAACCGGCCCGCTGCCGCTGCGACACTCGGACGCACTGATACGCAGGCCGTTACAGCCGGCGCTTCCGGCCGGCGGCCGAAGAGAACCCGCATGAACACCCTGGTAGGCCGCGAGCGTCCGCAGTCCGCAGCCGGCAGCGACCCCGGCGCCGCGCAACCGGCCGTGATCCCGATCATGCCCGTGCCGGCGGACGACGAGCTCGGCAGCCTGTATGCCAAGCGCAAGGAGATTTACCCGCGCGCCCGCATCGGCGATCGCCTGGGCTGGTTCCAGCGCTGGCGCTGGGCGGCGGTCTGGCTCACGCAGATCGTGTTCTATGGCCTGCCCTGGCTGACCTGGAACGACCGCCAGGCGGTGCTGTTCGACCTGGCCGCGCGCAAGTTCTACGTCTTCGGTCTGGTGCTGTGGCCGCAGGACGTGATCTACCTGACCGCGCTGCTGATCATCGCGGCGCTGTCGCTGTTCCTGTTCACCGCCATCGGCGGCCGGCTCTGGTGCGGCTACGCCTGCCCGCAGACCGTGTACACGGAGCTGTTCATGTGGATCGAGCGGCGCATCGAGGGCGATCGCAGCCGGCGCATGGCGCTGGACAAGGCGCCGTGGAGCACCCGCAAGCTGGCACTCAAGGGCGCCAAGCATGCAGCCTGGATCGCGGTGGCGCTGTGGACCGGTTTCACCTTCGTCGGCTATTTCACGCCGATCCACGACCTCGGGCGCGAGCTGCTGCTTCTGGCGGCCGGCGGCTGGTCGCTGTTCTGGGTGCTGTTCTACGGCTTTGCCACCTACGGCAATGCCGGCTGGATGCGCGAGCAGGTGTGCAAGTACATGTGCCCCTACGCGCGCTTCCAGAGCGCGATGTTCGACAAGGACACGCTGATCGTCACCTACGACGCCGGCCGCGGCGAGCCGCGCGCTCCGGCGCAGAGGAAGAGCCGGGGCATGGACCGGCGCACGGAGGGCCTGGGCGACTGCATCGACTGCGAACTGTGCGTGCAGGTCTGCCCCACCGGCATCGACATCCGCAACGGGCTGCAGTACGAGTGCATCGGCTGCGCCGCCTGCATCGACGCCTGCAACCACGTGATGGACAAGGCCGGTCTGCCGCGCGGGCTGGTCCGCTACACCACCACCAACGCGCTCGACCAGCGGCTGTCCTCGCGGCAGGTGCTGCGGCGCGTGCTGCGGCCGCGCGTGCTCGTCTACAGCGGCATCCTGCTGGCCGTCATCGCCGCGCTGGCCGCCGCGGTCTGGCTGCGGGTGCCGCTGAAGGTCGACGTGATACGCGACCGGCTCGCGCTGGCGCGCGAGGTCAGCGACGAGCGCGGCAGCGCGCTCGTGGAAAACGTCTACCGGCTCAACGTCGCCAACACCACCGAGCGCCGCCAGCGCTATTCGGTGCAGGCCAGCGGCCTGCCGCAGCTGGCGGTCGGGTCGGAGACGAGCTTCGAGATCGAGCCGGCCTCGATGCGTTCGGTGCCGCTGCGGCTGCAGGCGCCCGCCGACGCGGTGGCGCCGGGTTCGCACAAGGTGACGATCGAGGTCAAGGCACAGGACGATGCCGCCATCGCCGTGCGCGAGCACACCACTTTTCTCGGGCTGCGGCGATGAGACCGTCCGTGCCCCCACTCCGGAGCTGCTACCCATGAGTTCGACCCCCGTGTCTGCCCCGCCCTGGTACCGCCAGCGCTGGCCCTGGCTGCTGACCGTGCCGCCGGCGGCAGCGGTCATCGGCTGCGCCATCACGATCACGCTGGCCATCGTCAGCAACGACGGCGTGGTGGCCGCCGACTACTACCGCCAGGGCTTGGCGATCAACGAGCGGCTGGCGCGCAACGAGCGCGCGCTCGCGCTCGGCATCCAGGCGCAGTTGCAGGCGCGCGGCGTGCAGGCCGGCGATGCGGTGCTCGTGCAACTGCAGGCGGCGCAGCCGCTGCCGCCGGAGGCGAGCCTGGCCGTGCGCCTGGTGCATCCGGGCCGCAGCGGTGCCGACCGGCGCGCGGTGCTGGCGCGTCGCGCGGTGAGCGAGGACGGACGTAGCGTGGAGTTCGTCGGCCAGTGGGCCGAGGCGGGTCCGGTCGCCGGCGAGGTGCCGTGGCGCCTGGTGCTTGATGCGCGCGAGTGGCGCATCGACGGTGATGCCTCGCTGCTGGGGCGCCAGGGGGTGGTCAGCGTGGGTGCGCGGCCCTGACGCGCGGGCGGCGCGCGCGTTGGCGCAGGAGCAGACGGACGGGAGCGGCGGCCCACCGCCGCCGGCCAAAGGAGACGACATGTCGAGCGAGTTCACGCAACGCCTGCTGTGGGTGCTCTGGCCTGCCTTCCTGGTGGCGGCCGCAGCCGAGCTCGTGTTCTTCGCGCTGGTCGATCCGGCCGATCTCGCGGTCTTCGGCGTGCCGGTGGCTGCCGGGCGGATGCCCGTCTACACGATCGGGTTTTTCTTCTTCTGGGCCATTGCCGCGGCGGCGAGCGCGCTCACGGTGTTTCTGCAGCGCTCGCCCTTCGAGGTCAACCGCTGCCCGTTGCCGCCAGCCGACCGGCCCGCCGGCTGCCCGAAACGCGACGCCGGGGGCTGCGCGTAGCGCGGCGCCGAAACGACAACGCGCCCCGCAGGGCGCGTTTGCGGCCGAGCGCCATGGAAGCTAGCTGCCGCTCTCGCAACTCGTGCCGTGGCCCGAGACGATGGCGCGCAGGCCGTCGGCGTTCAGGATGCGCACGTGCTTCTGGTTGACCTCGAGCAGGCCTTCCTGCGCAAAGCGCGACAGCACGCGGCTGACCGTCTCCAGCTTCAGACCCAGGAAGCTGCCGATCTCCGCGCGCGTCATGCGCAGCACGAACTCGGTGCGCGAGTAGCCGCGCGCCTCGAAACGCTGCGACAAGTTGAGCAGGAAGGCCGCCAGCCGCTCCTCGGCGTGCATGCTGCCCAGCAGCAGCATGACGCCATGCTCGCGCACGATCTCGCGGCTCATCACCTTGTGAAAGTGATTGCGCAGCACCGGCACCGAGCCGGCGACGTCTTCGAGGCGCTCGTACGGGATCACGCAGACCTCGGTGTCTTCGAGCGCCACGGTGTCGCAGGAATGCTGCTCGCCGGAGATGCCGTCCATGCCGACCAGTTCTCCGGCCATGTGAAAGCCGGTGACCTGCTCGCGGCCGTCGGTCGACATCACGGTGCTCTTGAGGAAGCCCAGGCGCACCGCGTACAGCGACTCGAAGCGGTCGCCGGCGCGGAACAACGATTCGCCGCGCTTGACCTTGCGGCGCGTGGCGACCAGTTCTTCGAGCTTCTCGATGTCGGGCAGGGTGAGCCCGAGGGGCAGGCACAGTTCCCGCAGGTTGCAGTTGGAGCACGCAACCTTCAGATGCGCCAAGGAAAAACCCGTCGCCGGTGCGTTCATGCGCGCCTCTCCGCTGGGGCGACTATCGGGGCAGCCGCCGGTCCCTCGTGACTTCAATCCGTCGATCGAGCGGGCTCTGGGGAGCCTCTAAGAGCACGCGGCTTGCGTGGATCGCACTGGCGGCCCCCTCGGCGTTGATGCGTATCAATTGACCGGCGGGAGCGTCTCGAATAATACACAGGAGTCTCGGCGCGAGGGCATTTCCTTGCCACCGGGCCCGTTACACCCTTGCAGAGGAAGAAGACCATGCTGATGTCGACCCGTGGCGAAGTGGCCGTGCCCGATCCCGCGCTGCTGCACCGATTCGACGTACCCGGTCCGCGCTACACGTCCTACCCGACCGCCGACCGGTTCGTGGAAGCCTTCGATGCGCAGGTCTTGTCCAACTGGCTGGGCAAACGCGCCGACGCCACGGCGCCGCTGTCGCTGTACGTCCACCTGCCGTTCTGCGCGACGGTCTGCTACTACTGCGCCTGCAACAAGGTCATCACCAAGGATCACAGCCGGGGCCGTGATTACCTGACGGCGCTGCGCAAGGAGGCCGACCTCATCGCCTCCCGCCTCACGGGTTCGCGTCAGATCGAGCAACTGCACTTCGGGGGCGGCACGCCCACGTTCCTGTCCAACGACGAGCTGCGCGAGCTGATGGCGCTGCTGACCGAGCGCTTCCCCATGGCGCCAAAAGGGGAGTACAGCATCGAGGTCGATCCGCGCTCGACCCCGCCGGACAAGGTGGCGGTGCTCGGCGAGCTGGGCTTCAACCGGATTTCGGTCGGCGTCCAGGACTTCGATCCGCAGGTGCAGAAGGCGGTCAACCGGATCCAGAGCTTCGAGATGACGCAGGCGACGATCGAGGCGGCCCGCAAGGCCGACTTCAAGTCGGTCAATCTCGACCTCATCTACGGTCTGCCCAAACAGAGCCGGGCGACCTTCGCCCGCACCCTGGACAAGGTGCTGGTGCTCAGTCCGGAGCGGGTGGCGCTGTATCACTACGCACACCTGCCCGAGCGGTTCAAGCCGCAGCGCCGGATCGACGCGGCCGATCTGCCGAGCCCGCAGGAGAAAATGGGCATCATGCTCGATGCGATCGGCCGCCTGACCCAGGCCGGCTATCAGTACATCGGCATGGACCACTTTGCCAAGGGTGCCGACGATCTGGCGCGCGCCCAGCAGCAGGGCCGCCTGCACCGCAACTTCCAGGGCTACTCGACGCGCCCGGATTGCGACCTGATCGGGCTCGGGGTGTCGGCGATCAGCAAGATCGGCCCCACCTACTCGCAGAACGTGCGTGAGCTGGACGAGTACTACGACCGCCTCAAGCAAGACCAGTTGCCCACCGCACGCGGCGTGCTGCTCGACATGGACGATCTGGTGCGCCGCTCGGTGATCATGTCGCTGATGTGCCACTTCGAGGTCAGCAAGGAGGCCATCGAGCAGGCGCACCTCGTCAAGTTCGACGAGTACTTCCGGCGCGAGCTGGCCGAGCTCAAGCCGTTCGAGGATGAAGGGCTGGTGGAGAACACCCGCGAGTGGATCAGCGTGCTGCCGCGCGGCAAGCTGCTGGTCCGTGCCATCGCCATGGGTTTTGACCGCTACATCAAGAACGACGAGCGGGTGCGCAAGTACTCGAAGATCGTCTAGCCACCGCTGCTGGCGTGCGCGTGACTGCCCGCCGCCGCGTGCGTAAGGGGCCCTCGGCGGGTGGCCCGCGACCGGTGGTCAGGGACGGCCCGCCGGCCGTCGCTGCGCGTCGGCTGCGGGCCTGGCCGCATGACGAGGGCGGACCCCGGGGCCGGCGCCTGGCACCTCGTCGGGAACATCGTCCGGAACATCGTCCGGACGTCGAGTTGACCCTGTTCCCATGCTCGACCTGCTGACCACCCAGGCCATCGCCGCCTTCACGCTGGCCTTGCTCGGCGGGCTGCACTGTGCCGGCATGTGCGGTGGCTTCGTCGGGGCCTTGCAGGTGCATCGGCCGCGCACGGTGCCGCCGGCACGCCTGGCGACCGGCTACCACCTGGGGCGCGTGACCAGCTACACGCTCGCCGGCGCGCTGGTCGGCCTGCTCGGTGGCCAGCTTTATGCCGCCGATGTGCTGCCGGTGCAGGTCGGCCTGCTGCTGGTGGGCAGCGCGATGCTGCTGGCGATCGGTGCCTCGCTGCTTGGCCGCAGTGCCTGGCTCAAGCGTCTCGAGCCCGCCGGCGTCGGGCTGTGGAAGCTCGTCGGCCCGTTCGCCCGCCGCGTGTACCCGCCGCGCTCCTTGGTGCAGGCCGGTGTCGCCGGGCTGGCCTGGGGCTGGATTCCCTGCGGCATGGTGTACGCCGCGCTGCCCCTGGCGCTGGTGGCGGGCGGACCGGTGCAGGGCGCGGGGGTGATGCTTGCCTTCGGCATCGGCACGCTCCCCAACCTGCTGCTCATCGACGCGGCGGCCGCGCGCCTGTCTGCGCGGCCGGCGGGCGGGCTGGCTGCCTTGCCCTGGCTGCGCGCGTGTGCCGGCGCCGTCATCGTCCTGTTTGGCCTGTCCGGTCTGGCGCACGCCGCGCGTGTAGCGGGCGCCCAACATCCGGCGGTCAACGCGCTCGCCAGCCTCTGTCACCGCTAGCCCGGATACTTCATCAGGGACGCGGGATCTGCGCGGATGCGCGCGCGAGCCAGATTGCGCGAGACGGGCGCAGCCGATGCCCGTAGGCAGCGGCGAACGCTTGAGCGATGGGGCCGCGCGGGCGCCGCGCAAACCCGCGTAGCCCCGGCCGTCCAAACTGGCTTGGGCCAGGTGCAGGCGACCGCCGCGGCTTACAGAGGCAGATCGCGGTTGCACGGGGGCGACCTGGTGAAACATCCGGGCTGGCGTCGGGGCGGGGCAGCGGAGGGCGCCGGTATCATCGTCCGATCCCAGATCCAATAGCGCCGCGCACGGCAGCCGTCGTGCGCCGGCGTGCGCCTGCCCCGATGAAAAGCGCCGACATCCGCACTGCGTTCCTCAAGTTCTTCGAGAGCAAGGGCCACACCATCGTGGCCTCCAGCCCCGTCGTGCCGGGCGACGACCCGACGCTGCTGTTCACCAACGCGGGCATGAACCAGTTCAAGGACGTGTTCCTCGGCTTCGACAAGCGGCCGTACCGCCGCGCGACCACCTCGCAGAAGTGCATCCGTGCCGGCGGCAAGCACAACGACCTGGAGAACGTCGGCTACACCGCGCGGCATCACACCTTTTTCGAGATGCTCGGCAATTTCAGCTTCGGCGACTACTTCAAGCGCGACGCGCTGAAGTACGCCTGGGAACTGCTCACGGTCGTGTTCAGGCTGCCGCCCGAGAAGCTTTGGGTCACCGTGTACGCGGAGGACGACGAGGCCTACGACATCTGGGCCCGCGAGATCGGCGTGCCGCCCGAGCGGATCGTGCGCATCGGCGACAACAAGGGCGCGCGCTATGCGTCCGACAACTTCTGGATGATGGGCGACACCGGGCCCTGCGGCCCGTGTTCCGAGGTCTTCTACGACCATGGTCCGGCGGTGGCCGGCGGCCCGCCGGGCTCGCCGGATGCCGATGGCGACCGCTACATCGAGATCTGGAACAACGTGTTCATGCAGTTCAACCGCGACGAGGCCGGCGTGATGCACCCGCTGCCCAAGCCGAGCGTGGACACGGGCATGGGCCTGGAGCGCATGGCCGCGGTGCTGCAGCAGGTGCACTCCAATTACGAAATCGATCTGTTCGTGAACCTGCTCGCCGCCGCGCGCCAGGCGGTGGCGGCGGCGGGCGGCCAGGGTGCCGACCCCGACGCGCCTTCGCTGAAGGTGATCGCCGACCACATCCGCGCCTGCAGCTTCACGGTGGCCGATGGCGTGATTCCCGGCAACGAGGGCCGCGGCTACGTGCTGCGGCGAATCGCGCGCCGCGCCATCCGGCACGGCTACAAGCTGGGTGCGCGCCGGCCGTTTTTCCACACGCTGGTCGCCCCCCTGGCGGCCGAGATGGGCGAGGCCTATCCCGAACTGCGGCGCGACCAGGAGCGCATCACCGGCGTGCTCCGGCAGGAAGAGGAGCGCTTCTTCCAGACGATCGAAAACGGCATGCAGATCCTCGAGACGGCGCTGGCCGGTCTCGGCACGGGCCAGCCGCTCGACGGCGAGACCGCGTTCAAGCTGCACGACACCTACGGCTTTCCGCTCGACCTGACCGCCGATGTGTGCCGCGAGCGCGGCCTCACGGTGGATGAGGCGGCCTTCAATGCCGCCATGCAGCGCCAGCGCGAGCAGGCGCGGGCGGCGGGCAAGTTCAAGATGGCGCAGGGGCTCGCGTACAGCGGCAAGCCCACGACCTTCCACGGCTACGAGGCGCTGGTGCACGAGACCGCGCAGGTGGTGGCCATCTACGTCGACGGCTCGGCGGTCGAGCAGGCCGGCGCCGGCGACGACGCCGTGGTGGTGCTCGACCACACGCCGTTCTATGCCGAGTCCGGCGGCCAGGTGGGCGACGCGGGCGACCTGCGCAACCGGACCACGCGCTTCGTGGTCGAGGACACCCAGAAGATCCAGGCCGAGGTGTTCGGCCACCACGGCCGCGTGGTCGAAGGCAGCCTGAGGGTCGGTGACGCCGTGATGGCGCGGGTAGACGCCGACCGGCGCGCCGCGACCGTGCGCAACCACTCGGCCACCCACCTGATGCACAAGGCGCTGCGCGAAGTACTGGGGCCGCACGTGCAGCAGAAGGGCTCGCTGGTCGATGCCGACAAGACACGCTTCGACTTCTCGCACAACGCGCCGATGACGGCGGCCGAGATCCAGCGGGTCGAGGCGATCGTCAACGCCGAGATCCTGCAGAACGCGGCGACTCAGGCCCGCGTCATGCCCATCGGCGAGGCCCAGAAGCTGGGCGCCATGATGTTGTTCGGCGAGAAGTACGGCGACTCGGTGCGCGTGCTGGACATCGGCTCCAGCCGCGAGTTGTGCGGCGGCACCCACGTGCAGCGCAGCGGCGACATTGGCCTGTTCAAGATCGTGATGGAAGGCGGGGTGGCCGCCGGCGTCCGGCGCGTCGAGGCCATCACCGGCGCCAACGCGGTCGACTATGTGCAGTTGCTGGACACGCGGCTGCAGGAAGTTTCGGCGGCGCTGAAGGCGCCCGCGAGCGAGGTTGCTGCCCGCATCGCCCAGATGCAGGAGGCCGTCAAGACCCTGGAGCGGGAGCTGGCGCGGCTGAAGGGCAGGCTTGCCTCCAGCCAGGGCGACGATCTGGCGGCGCAGGCGGTCGACGTCAAGGGCATCAAGGTGCTGGCGGCGCGGCTCGACGGCGCCGACGCCAAGGCGCTGCGCGAGACCGTGGACCAGTTGAAGAACAAGCTCAAGACCGCGGCGATCGTGCTGGCCAGTGTGGATGGCGACAAGGTCCAACTGGCCGCCGGCGTGACGGCGGACGCCACCGCCCGGATCAAGGCCGGTGAGCTCGTGAACTTCGTCGCCCAGCAGGTCGGGGGCAAGGGCGGTGGCAAGCCCGACATGGCGATGGCCGGCGGAACCGACGCGGCCGCGTTGCCCGCTGCGCTGGCCAGCGTGACCGGCTGGGCCGAGCAACGGCTGTAGTCAAGCCAGCGGGCTGCCGCCCGTCGGGAGGAACATGCCATGTCTGGTGGGCCCGTGTATCGCCGTGCGACCCCCGCGGATGCCGAGATGCTCTGCGCCTTGATGTCGGATCCGGCCGTCTTCGGCGGCTTGCTGCAACTGCCGTATCCGTCCGCCGACGCATGGCGCAAGCGGCTGGAGGAGCAGGTCCTGCAGCCGGCTGCGCTGCATCTGCTGGCGCTCGACGCCCATGGCGCCACGCCCGCGGTGATCGGCAGCGCGGGCATCCACCCGATCGGGCCGTCGCAGCGGCAGAAGCATGTCGGCGGCATGGGCATCTGCGTGGCGCCGGCGTGGCAGCGCCGCGGCGTCGGCAGCGAACTGGTGCGCCGGTTGCTGGACTGGGCCGATAACTGGGCCGGCTACCTGCGCGTCGAGTTGCAGGTGTACACGGACAATGTGGCCGCGCTGGCGCTGTACCGCAAGTTCGGTTTCGATCGCGAGGGCACGCTGCGCGCCCATGCCCTGCGCGATGGCCGTTTTGTCGACTCGCATCTCATGGCGCGGCTGCATCCACGGCAACCGCAAGTCGACGTGACCCACTAGAGGAGCGCCCGCATGATTGTCAGCAACCTCGAACTGATTCCCGGCCAGCGCATCGTCGCGCACCTGGGCATCGTGCAAGGCTCCACGGTGCGCGCCAAGCACGTGGGCAAGGACATCTTCGCTGGGCTCAAGAACATCGTCGGCGGCGAGCTCAGGAGCTACACCGAACTCATGCAGGAGGCGCGGCAGGAGGCCACCGACCGCATGATCGCCGAGGCCCGGTCCATCGGCGCCAACGCGGTGCTCAACGTGCGCTTTGCCACCACGTCGATCGCCGTGGGCGCAGCCGAGATCCTTGCCTACGGTAGCGCGGTCAAGCTCGAAGAAACCTGAGAGACCGGCCATGGGCGCGCTGTTCGAGGTCGGCTTACTGCTGACGCTGCTGGCAATCGGATTCTTTGCCGGGCGCGTCAACGAGCGGCGCCACTACGCATCGATCCGCGCCCGCGAGCAGCAGTACCAGGACGTGCTGGCGTTCACGTTCCGGTTCCCGCCCGACCGGACCACGCCGCAGGAGGTCTTTCTCGTCACCGGCTCGGTGGTCATCAGCGCCGACTATTTCAAGACCTTCGTGGCCGGCCTGCGCAACCTGTTCGGCGGCCGCTTCCGCGCGTACGAGTCGCTGATGGAGCGCGCCCGCCGCGAGGCGCTGCTGCGGCTGAAGGCCGAGGCGCGGCGGCGCGGCGCCAGCCTCGTCGTGTGTGTGCGCTTCGAGTCCACCGCCATCACCAGCGGCTGGGCGCCCTCGATCGAAGTCCTTGCCTTCGGCACCGCATTGATCCCGGCCAGCGAGGCGGCCCGCTTCGTCGGCACCGGCCGCTCGCGCTTGCTCGGCGAGGGTTCGATCCGCACGCGCGCGGTCGGCGCCCGGCCGGCGTGAAGTTCGAGAACCGGCTGCCCGACGAGGGCATCAACGCCAGCCACGACAGCCCGCTGCGGGAGTTCGCCTGGCTCGTCGCCGGCAGCCTCGCGCTCCTGGCGCTTGCCGTGGTGGTCGTGTCCTATGGCGCACAGTGGCTGGCGCCGCGCGTGCCCTTCCGGTACGAGGCCCGCCTGGTGGCCGGAGTCGACCTCGCGGCGCCGCCGCAGTCGCAAGCCGCGCGCGCCGCACAGGCCGAGCTGCAGGCGCTGGCCGACCGGCTGGCGGCCAGCATGAACCTGCCCGAGGGCATGCAGGTGCGCGTCGGCTTTCGCGACGAGCCGGTGGTCAACGCCCTGGCCACCCTCGGCGGGCACACCGTTTTCTTCCGCGGCCTGATCGAGAAACTCGACAGCGAGGATGCAGTGGCCATGGTGATGGCGCATGAGCTGGCGCACCTGAAGCACCGCGATCCCGCGGCGGCGCTGGGTCGCGGTGTGGCCGTGGGCGTGCTGCTGTCGGTCGTGTCCGCCGAGCTCGGACGCAGCGCGGCCGGCGACGTGCTGACCCAGGCCGGCGTGCTCACCCTGCTGTCGTTCAACCGCGACCAGGAACGCCAGGCCGATGAGGAGGCGTTGCGCGTGCTGGCTGCCGAGTACGGCCATCTGGCCGGGGCCGTCGAGTTGTTCTCCACCTTCGCCACGCTCCAGGCCAGGCCGCCCGCCGGCACGACGGCGGTCGAGTTCCTCCAGTCGCATCCGCTGACGGCCAGCCGCACGGCAGCCGTGAGCGCATGGGCGCAGTCGCGCGGCGTGCCGCTGACCGGTCCGGTGCGGCCGCTGCCGCCGGCGCTGGCGGCGATCCGGGACAAGGCCAAGCGCCGTGGTTGAGTCGAACCATTACCGGTTCTGCCCGCGCTGCGCGGCGCCGCTGAAGGTTGCGCTCCATGGCGGCCGCGAGCGGCCGGGTTGCGCGAGTTGCGGCTGGGTGCATTGGGATAACCCGACACCGGTGGTCGCCGCGGTGATCGAGTACGAGGGAAAGGTGCTGCTGGCGCGCAACGTGGCATGGCCGCCCAAGATGTTTGCGCTGGTGACGGGTTTCCTGGAGCGCGACGAGTCGCCCGCGGCCGCGGTGCTGCGCGAGGTCAAGGAAGAGACCGGGCTGGACGCGACGCAGGCGACACTGATCGGCGCGTACGGTTTTGCGCAGATGAACCAGCTCATCCTCGGCTACCACGTGGCCGCCCACGGCACGCTGGCGCTCGGTGCGGAACTGGCCGAGGTGCGGCTGCTCGAACCCGAGCGGGTGCGCCCCTGGCCGCTGGCGACCGGGCTGGCCCTGGCCGACTGGCTGCGCGCGCGGGGCTTGCCGGTACACTTTCTCGACCTGCCATCGACCTCGGAACGCAACGCCAAGGCTGCATCATGAGCAACCCGGAGCAAGGCACGCCTGTCCACGAGTTTCACCGCGAGATCGACACGCGCGGCCTGAACTGTCCCCTGCCCATCCTGCGCGCCAAGAAGGCGCTGGCGGAGATGGAAAGCCAGCAGGTGCTGCGGATCCTCGCCACCGACCCGGGCTCGATGCGCGACTTCCAGGCGTTCGCACGCCAGACCGGCAACGAGTTGCTGGGTCAGGAAACGGCGGGCAAGGAATTCATCCACTACCTGAAGCGCCGTTGAACGACGGGAGCGGGGCGTGAAGCGCGTGGTCCTGTGGGGGGCACTGGCGACCGTCGTGCTGGTGCCGTTGTACTTCCTGGCGGCGCTCGGCTGGAACTACTCCACCGGCGAGCGCGCCGGCTGGGTGCAGAAGTTCAGCCACAAGGGCTGGCTGTGCAAGACCTGGGAGGGTGAGTTGGCGCTGGTGTCCATGCCGGGAGCGACGCAGGAGAAGTTCCTGTTCACGGTGCGCGACGAGGCCGTGGCCCAGGAGATTAATCGGGCCATGGGCAAGCGCGTGTCGCTGCACTACGAGCAGAAGGTCGGCCTGCCCACCCGCTGCTTTGGCGAGACGCGCCATTACGTCACGCGGGTGAGCTTCGTCCCGGAGATTCCGCTGGCCCCCGGCGTGGTGGTACCGGCGCCTGCCGCTCCGCCCGCTCCGCCCGCTGCGTCCGCTCCGTCCGCTGCGTCCGCTCCGTCCGCTCCGTCCGCTCCGTCCGCTCCGCTCAAGTAGACCTTCACCGCCGCTGCCGGCAGCCCGACAGCAAACCGATTCCTCAGGAGACCCCCATGCGCTTTGCCTGCCTCGCCCTGTGCGCCGTCGCCTGCCTGGCCGCTACGGCCGCCCACGCCCAGTCGAGCGGAACCTTTGCCGTGCGCCAGATGACGCCCGAGACCGCGCAGAAAGCCGTCAACGCGGCGCTGGCCGACTGCCGCAAGCGCGGCTTCCAGGTGACGGTGGCGGTGGTCGACCGCGCCGGTAACGCGCAAGCGCTGCTGCGCGACCGCCTGGCCGGCCCGCACACCGTGCAGACGGCGATCGACAAGGGCTTCACCGCCGTCAGCTTCCGGACCGACACGCTCGAGTTCGCGCGGCTCACGGGTCCGCAATCGCTGGCTGCCGGCGTGCGCCAGATCCCGCGCGTAGTGGCCGTGGGCGGCGGTGTGCAGATCAGCGCCGGCGGTCAACTGCTGGGAGCCGTCGGCGTGTCGGGCGCGCCCACCGGCGAGGCCGACGAACTGTGCGCCAAGGCCGGCATCGAGGCGATCCGCGAGGACATCGAGCTGTAGCTTCGTCGGGGCCGCAGCGACCGCTGTCCGGTCGCGCTTGGACTGTCGGCGCCGTAGATCGGGGTCGGACTTGGCCAAGGCGTACACCCTCAAGCGCGCGTCTCGCTGGCCTGGCCGACTCGCACCGTCTCACGACGGACATTGCGCAGTCCAAGCGGTTCCCCGCCGCGGAATGGGGTCGTCCGCGATACGTCGGACGGTGCCCTGCGTTGCAGCCTCCGGAAAGCCTCCAGTAAGTGCTCCGCGCCGAGGATTGTGCATGGCGCAGCCACTGCCTCTCGCGTATCCGTTGTGCACTGTGGCGGCGTCGTAGCGGCAATCCTGTCCGCGACCACCGTGCCGGCATTGGCCGGCGGCAGACCAAGGAGATCAGCATGTTCCAACTCATTCGTCGAACCCTTTGCGGGCTGTTCGCCCCGCGCTCCGACGGCCCACGCGCTTTCGTTTCCCGGCCTGTGATCGGGTTTGCGGCGGCATCGCTTGCCCTGATGACTGGGCTTGACCATGCGCACGCGCAGCCTTCTGATACCAGCCGCACGCGCTACAGCGTCGGTGCGGCCGTGCTGTTCGACAGGGATGGCTATCGCAACGTCGGGACCGAGACGCTTGTGATCCCCGGATTGGGAATACAGAACAAATGGATCAACTTGTTTGGCCCTCAGCTCGACCTGCGCCTGATCGGCGACGAGGAACGCGATTGGTGGATCGGACCGCGTATCGAGTATCGGTTCGATGGCTACGACCAGAGCGACGGAGCCATCTTTCGTGGTATGGCCAGCCGCAAGGGAGGCGTGTTCTACGGCCTGGCCGGCAGCTTCGAACTGCCCGGCGACTTCGAACTGGAGGCCGACTATGTGCAGTCCGGGAGCGAGGCCGGCTTCAAGCGTGGCGCGGTCGCCTCCTTACAGTTGAGCCGAGACTTCCGCAGCGGCCCGTGGACGTTCGTCCCGCGCATCGGTCTCGAGTACCAGAGCAGCAGCTACATCAATTACTACTACGGCGTGCGAACGAGCGAGGCCACCGCGTCGCGGCCGGCCTACACTGGCAAGAGCGGCTGGAGTCCGGAGGTGGGGCTGCTTGTTCGTTACCAGTTGAGCCGGCGTCAGGTGCTATTGGCCAACTTGAACTACGAGCGCTATCCCAGTGCGATCCGCAACAGTCCGTTGATCGATGCCAGCGGCATTCCGCAACTGGTCCTCGGCTATCAGTTCTTGCTGAACTGAGGAACGGGAGCGTTGTGACTGGCCGCCTCGCCGCCGCACGCCACCTGCCATGAACCGCATTCTCCTGGTCGAAGACAATCCGGCCATGCGCCAGCTCGTCGTGCTTGAGCTCCAGCGAGCGGGCATCGCAGCCGACGCTGTGGGGCGGATAAGCGAGGCCGAAGCGAGCTTCGCCCAGGTGCGGTATGCGGCCCTGGTGCTCGACCGCGGGCTGCCGGAGGGCGATGCGCTGCCCTGGCTGCGACGCTTGCGTGCCCGGCAGGTGCTGTTGCCCTGCCTACTGCTTACTGCGCGCGACGCCCTCCACGACCGCGTCGACGGGTTGGAAGCGGGTGCCGATGACTACCTCGCCAAGCCTTTCGAGCGAGATGAACTGGTCGCCCGTGTGCGTGCATTGCTGCGCCGACAGAGCGCGTGGGTGGCCAGTTCACCGCAGTGGGCCGGACTTGTCGTCGACCCGGTCGGTGCGCGTCTGAGCCACGGACGGGCCAGCGTGAATCTGGCGCCAAGCGAGCTGCAACTGATGCTGGCTCTCGTGCGGGCCGAGGGGCGGGTCGTCCGGCGCGCTGCGCTGGAGGCGTCGGCCTGGGGCCTGACCGAGCCGGTGACGCCCAACGCGCTGGATGTGGCGGTGCATCGACTGCGCCGGAAGCTGGCCCTGTTGGACTGCAACGTGCGTCTGTCCAACACCAAAGGTGTGGGTTACTCGCTGGAACAAGTGGTCGATGTCCATGGGGAAGGCGGTGCGTGAGCCGAGGGCCGCCGTGCGGCCGGTACGAGCAGCCTTGCTTGGTCAAACGCCCAGTTTGGCCTTGCGCCTGGCGCTGGGTTTTGCGCTCGCGTTCGCATCCACGGCGACTCTGGTGGTCGGCGTTCAGGCCTTGCTCGCCGAGCGCTTTGATCACTTGAGCACGCGCCTGAGCATGGAGGGGCAGACGCACGACATTTTCGATGGCTTTGTGCTTGACGAACGGCGGCGCGTGGTGGGTGTCGCACTCGGACCCGAAGAGGCCTTGGGCTTCGATGACTTTTTCGCCAATCTCAAGTTTCGCGTACTTGATGGGTCGGGTAAGGTCGTCGCAAGCAGCGAGGCGGATCGCCGTTCGTTGCTGGCTGGCATTGACGTCAGCGAGCAACCCGGCTTCTTCGGGATCGTTCGGTTCGATGATCGCGATTTCTTTGTCGGCGCCTGGCTGCGCGAAGTACACGGGCAGCCCTATGTGCTGCAGCTTGCACGCAGCGACCGCTTCGCGTTACTGGCCCGACAGGCCATCGCTCCCGCCATCACAGAAACGGTTGGGCTGCTGGGTGCCTTGTCGGCTGTGATCTTCGCACTGGCCGGCGCCTTGGCCGTTCGTTCGGTGCTTCGGCCCATTCGTGCCGTCGAGATGGCGGCTCGCGATGTTGGCGGTCGTAACCTGGCAGCGCGTCTGCCCGAAGAGGGCATGCCGGCCGAGATCCGGCCCCTGATCGAGACATTCAACGACGTGCTGGGACGGTTGGAAAAGTCGTTCCTGGAGCAGGAGCGCTTCATTGCCAACGCCGCCCACGAACTGAAGACGCCGCTGGCTTTAGCGCGAGCCCGCGTCGAAACCGGGATCGAAAGCGACGAAGACCGCGCGCGCCTGCTGCAAGACCTGGACGCCATGGGGGGCCGGGTGCAGCAACTGCTTCATCTGGCTCAAGTGGCGGATCCGCAGAACCTGCGACGAACTTCCGTGTGTCCTCTGGAGGTGGCGCGGGAGGTGCTGGATCACTTGGCGTTCAAGGCGCAACGCTTGGACGTCACGCTGCATCTTCAGGCACCTGCCGTCGATGTTCGGATCGAGGCCGATGCCGGGGCGCTCTTCGTGCTGCTGAAAAACCTGGTCGACAACGCGCTCGATTTCGCGCCCTCAGAGTCCGAGGTCCGAGTGCTCCTGGACGAGGCCGGTCTGACCGTGAGCGACCACGGTCCCGGTGTGCTCCCGGAGCACCGAGCACGGGTGTTTGAACGGTTCTGGCGTGCCCCGGGCCAGTCGAGGCCGGGCTCGGGCCTTGGTCTGGCCGTGGTGAGCGAAATCGCTCTCGTCCATGGCTGGACAGTCGGTTGCAGCGAGGCTCCCGGTGGAGGTGCCTTGTTCGCCGTGCGCTGGCGGCCGTGAGCGGCCCAGCACTGGCTTGGCCTTCGGAGTCGCTCCACATTCGCGGTTCGACCGGGACGTGATGAACCAGATGGGGCGCGCGCCTCAGTCGGGTGACTTGCCGCACTTCGAGTTCACGCAATGTCACTGATCGGGCACCGCAGTGGAGGTCCACAGCTCCGGGCTGAGTCTGTGCCGCTGATTGCGACTGTCGGCCCCGCGAACGCCCGCTGATCTATCTTGGGCGTGATCGAGCGCGGCCGCAGCGCGTCGGTGGTCGGAACGCTTGCGGTGGCGCCGATATGTGAGTGCAGCGCCTTGAAGCCCGGCTTGTGGTCGGCGGTTCGCTTGCGACCGCAGGACTCGATCGCATCGGCCGGCAAGTCGAGCCCTTCTACCCGTTCGGTCGCGAGCGGACGGATCGTCATCAGCGCCGAGCGGCTCCGCGAGCGGCCCTCTCGGTCCATGACTGCGGCGGAGCGACATCGCGTGCGCGATTCCGTCGCGTCGTCGTCCAGGCTTTCGATTGCGAGTCAGTAGCCTGCTTTTGCTGCTCGACTGGATCTCTGTTGGTCGGAAAGGATCTGGAAAGACAATGGCACGGAAGATTGTCTCGGGACAACGGGTTGACGCCGTCCGCTGCTCGACGGTGTCCAGATGAGCCCGTTAGCCGGGGAGACATGGTGCGGAGTCGTTGTCTGTTCCTTCAGTTTGGGGGGGAAAGTCGTGCTCGGTTGTCGGTCAACGCGCGCGACGCGGCACGGCAGCTGGGCCTGTTGCCGCTGGCCCTGGCGCTGTGCGTGGCCATTTCGCTGGGCGGCTGTGCAGCTGGTACGCCCAAGCAGTTGGTGGAACCCGGCGCTGCGGGCATCGCCACCTCATGGCAGGCACCCCTCCCGCATGACGGTAAGCTGGCCGATCTGAGCCTGTGGTGGGCGCAGTTCGGTGATCCGCTTCTGCTGCGTCTGATCGAGTCGGGACAAAGGGTCAGTCCGACGGTCGCTCACGCCGGGGCTCGAATCGCCGAAGCGAGGACCGCCCTGGTGACCGGCAGGGCCAGCCTCTTGCCCTCGGTAAGCGCCGTGTCCGCTGGTGCCCGTGGACGGGCGAGTCCAGACGATGCGCTGGCGACCACCTCATCGCTCGGTCTGCTAGCTCGCTGGGAGCTGGACGTCTTCGGCGCCAATCGCGCGCGCGCGGACGCCGCGCAAGCGCGCCTTGACGGCAGCACCGCAGCCTGGCACGACGCCCGCGTCTCGGCGGCCGCCGAGGTTGCACTTGGATACCTGGAACTGCGCGCCTGCGAAGCCCAGCGGAATCAGGCCGAGTTGGACGCGGAGTCGCGCGCCGAGATATCGAGATTGACCGCACTGGCGGTGAAAGCGGGGCTTCAGCCGCCATCGGCTGCGCAGCTCGCCCAGGCCAGCGCTGCGCAGGGCAACGCTTCACTCGCAAGCCAGCGAGCGCAGTGCGATCTCATTGTCAAGTCGATCGTTGCCTTGACCTCCGAGGATGAGTCCGCTCTGCGCCGTGACCTTGAGCCCCATTCGGCCTTGCTGCCAAAGCCAGTCTCGCTTTCGGTGGGCGCGGTGCCGGCAGAAGTCGTAGCCCGGCGCCCCGACATTCTTGCCGCGGCCCGGGAGGTGATGGCTGCCAGCGCCGACATCGCCCAAGCCAAGGCGCAGCGGATGCCGAGCATCTCGGTCGTCGGCAGCATTGAGACGATGCGGCTGTCCCAGGGGAGCATCAGTACGGATGGCACCGTCTGGCGCGTGGGGCCGATCGCGGTGACCATGCCGATCTTTGACTCCGGAGTGCGTAGCGCCCGTGTGGCGGCCGAACAGGCGCGTTACGACGCAGCGGGCGCGGCCTACTTGGCACGCCTGCGTGAGGCGGTTCGCGAGGTCGAGGCGGCGCTGGTCAGGCTTCAAAGCAGCGCGGCGCGCCGCGACTCGCTGCGCGTCGCCGCGATCGGCTTTCAGGGTTCCTTCGCGGCAGCCGAGGCGCGTTACCGCGCCGGTGTGTCGTCCCTGTTCGAGCTCGAAGATGCCCGACGGAGCATGGTTGCGGCGAACAGCGCACTGATCGACGAGCACCGCGAAGCCGTCGCCGCCTGGATTGCGCTGTACCGCGCCATAGGGGGTGGCTGGTCGCCCCCTGAACCCACCAATGCGGTGTCGGGCTTATCGGGTGGAACGACGCTACAGGCCGAGAGCAGGCGATTGCCGCCAGCGGGACGCCATCGACTGGAGTGAGGACCGGACGTGACCCAGTTTTCTCGCAATCTTGCTCTTCTGGCGCCTGTGGCGCTGGCAGTCTCCGGTTTGTTCGTGACGCTCGTGGCACCGGATGCCAGCGGCGAGCCGGACTCAGCGCGATCGGCGGCGAAGCCCGCGCTCGCGGTCACGACAACGCTGCCCAAGCTGGTCGTTCTGCCGGTTCGGGTACAGGCAAACGGGAACATCGCGGCGTGGCAAGAGGCCATCATCGGCACCGAGGCGGATGGGCTGCGTCTGGCCGAGGTCAACTTCAACGTCGGCGATGTCGTACGCCGCGGGCAGGTGCTGGCCCGGTTTGCCTCTGCCACGGTCGACGCCGAGCTGGCGCAGAGCAGGTCAGTCCTCGCCGAAGCGGAGGCCATACTGGCGGAGGCTAGTAGCAACGCGGTTCGGGCCCAGGAACTGAAGGCGAGCGGCGCGCTGTCGGAGCAGCAGATTCAGCAGTACCTGACCGCAGAGCGCACTGCGCGGGCCCGGCTAGAAGGAGCCAAAGCGGCCGTGCAGACGCAGCAGCTGCGGCTGGCACAGACGCAGGTGCTGGCTCCGGACGACGGCGTGATCTCGGTCCGAACCGCCACTGTCGGGGCGGTGCTTCCCAGCGGGCAGGAACTGTTCCGGATCATCCGCCGCGGTCGTCTCGAGTGGCGCGCCGAGGTCGCAGCACCCGAGCTGGTAAGACTGCGTCCCGGCCAGCAGGTGACGCTAACGCCCGCGGGCGGGCAGCCGGTGCGGGGCATGGTGCGGGTTGTTGCGCCGGTGGTCGACACCCGGACCCGGAGTGGCCTTGTCTACGTCGACATACCAGTTGCCGGAGCGGCCCGCGCTGGCATGTTTGCCCGGGGCGAAATCGAGGTTGACTCCGGCAAGCCCACCGTGACGCTGCCGCAGGCGGCTGTAGCGCAGCGCGATGGTTTCAGCTACGTGATGCGCATCGGGCCGGACTATCGCGTAATGGAGACCAAGGTGACGCTAGGTCGGCGGGCGGGCGACCGAGTCGAGGTCGTAAGCGGCATCGACATCGGCACCACAGTAGTGGCATCCGGGGTCGGCTTCCTCGGCGACGGCGATCTCGTGCAAGTGGTCGATGGCGCGGCCGCTGCCGTTGGTGCAGCGCGGTCGCCCGGCGAGGCGCCGAATCGGCGGTGAGGGGGTTGAAATGAGCTTGAACGTCTCCTCCTGGTCGATCCGTAACCCCGTGCCGGGCATTCTGCTGTTCGTGGTGCTTACCTTCGCCGGGCTAATGAGCTTCTGGTTCATGAAGGTCCAGAACTATCCGGACGTCGACCTACCGGAAGTCGCCATCACGGCGTCGCTGCCTGGAGCTTCGCCCTCGCAGCTGGAAAACGAGGTGGCGCGGAAGATCGAGGACTCGCTGGCCGCCGCCCGCGGCGTCGAACACATCCGCACGACGATCGCTGACGGAACGGTGTCGATCGTCGTCGAGTTCCGATTGGAGGTACCCCTGCAGGAGGCGGCGGACGAAGTGCGCGACGCGGTGGCGCGAGTTCGTGGGGACCTGCCAGCCGATCTACGCGACCCGGTCATCAAGAAGCTCGAGTTTTCGGGCTCGCCGATCCTGACCTACACCGTGGTCTCGTCGCGCATGGATGAGGAGGCGCTGTCTTGGTTTGTGGACAACGAAGTCGGCCGGAAGCTGCGGGCGGTGCCCGGCGTAGGCTCGGTCAGCCGGGTCGGCGGGGTGACGCGGGAGGTTCGCGTCGAGCTGGATCCGGCCCGGTTGCTTGCGCTTGACGTCAGTCCCGCCGACATATCCCGACAGCTGCGCCGGGTTCAACTCGAGTCCGCCGGCGGTCGCTCGGACATCGGCGGTCGCGAGCAGTCGGTGCGCACGCTCGCCACCGTGACGTCGGCCGATGAGCTTGCGGCGATCGAGATCGCCCTCAGCGACGGGCGCAGTGTCCGCCTGGATCGACTCGGCACGGTGGCTGACACGGTTGCCGAGCGGCGGTCTGCAGCTCTGCTGAACGGCAGGCCCGCAGTCGGATTCGAGATCACGCGAGCACGCGGGGCCGGCGAGCTGGAAGTCGCTGAGGGCGTGCGCCTTGCGCTCGACCGGTTGCGCGAGGCGAATCCGGGGCTCGAAGTCATCGAGGCCTTTAACACCGTCGATCCGGTTCAGGAGAACTACGACGGATCAATGTACCTGCTCTATGAAGGGGCGTTCCTAGCAGTGGTTGTGGTTTTTCTCTTCTTGAGGGACTGGCGGGCCACCGCGATAGCCGCCGTTGCGCTTCCACTGTCGATCATCCCGGCGTTTGCGGCTATGCACTTGATGGGATTCACGCTCAACATTGTGACTTTGCTGTCGTTGTCGCTGGTGGTCGGCATCCTCGTCGACGATGCGATCGTCGAGATCGAAAACATCGCTCGACATCTCCGCATGGGAAAGACCCCATACCAAGCCGCCATGGAGGCGACTGAAGAGATCGGGCTAGCCGTGATTGCAACGACGTTCACCCTGGTTGCGGTGTTTCTGCCGACGGCATTCATGAGCGGCGTGGTTGGCCGGTTCTTTGTCCAGTTCGGCTGGACGGCGGCAGTGGCCGTCTTTTTTTCCCTGGTGGTCGCACGGGTGCTCACGCCGGTAATGGCCGCTTACCTGCTCAAACCCCAGCAAGGCCCGCGGGGATCTGAACCTGCATGGGTGCGCATATGCGTCCGCTGGGTGCAGTGGTGCCTTCGGCATCGCCTGCTGACCGTGGGCTCCGCGCTCGGATTCCTGGCGCTGGGCCTCTTCTTTGCCTCGCGACTGCCCGGTGCCTTTATCCCGCCCGACGATGTTTCGCAGACCCAGGTGAGGATTTCTCTGGCGCCCGGAAGCACCTTCGACGAGACGCTGGCGCTAGCCGAGCAGGCGCGCCTGATCGTGCGCGGCAACGAGTACGTCAGGATGATCTACACGGCGATCGGCGGTGGCAGCGCAGGAACCGACGCCGACGAACCGTCGGCCGTGCCCGATGCCCGCACGGCCGTCCTGACGCTCAATCTAAGCCCGCGATCCGAGCGCCGCGGCGTTAGCCGGCAGCAGATTGAGCAGCAGGTACGCGATGCGCTGTCGGTGCTTCCGGGCGCCCGGGTGAATGTGGGCATTGGCGGCGGCAGCGATAACTACGTGGTGGTGCTGGCGGGAACGGACGGCCGCGTCCTCGCCAGCTACGCCGCCCGAGTGGAGCGCGACCTGCGTACGCTTCCGGGCATTGGTGCGGTAACTTCGAGCGCGGGTCTGGTGCAGCCTGAACTACTGGTCCGGCCCGACTTTGCCCGTGCCGCGGATCTGGGCGTGACTTCGGCTGCCATTGCCGAGACCTTGCGCGTGGCAACTGCCGGCGACTACGAGCAGGGTCTGGCCAGGCTCAATCTCGGCGAACGGCAGATTCCGGTGGTGATGCGCCTACCTCAGTGGGCGCGACAGGACATCGACACACTCAAGAGGCTTCCGGTACCTGGCGCCCGCGGGCCGGTGGCGCTCGAGAATGTCGCCACGTTCGAGCTTGGCAGCGGGCCCACGCAGATCACGCGGTTCGACCGTGCGCGCAATGTCAACCTGGAGGTCGAACTGGGTGGGCGTGCCCTCGGCGATGTCGAACAGGCGGCTCTCGCGCTGCCGAGCCTCAGTGCGCCGCCGCCCGGGGTGAGCCTGAGCGAGGACGGTGAGGCCGGGAACATGGACGAGCTGATCCTGGGCTTCGGTCTCGCAATGCTCACCGGCATCTTGTGCGTCTACGCCGTGCTCGTCCTGCTCCTGAAGGACTTCCTCCAACCGGTGACCATCCTCGTAGCACTGGTGCTATCGGTGCCAGGAGCCTTCCTGGCGCTCCACATCACGGGTTCTACGTTGTCAATGCCGCCGATGATCGGCCTGATCATGCTGATGGGAATCACGACCAAGAACTCGATCCTGTTGATCGACTACGTCATCCTGGCCCGGGTCCGTGACGGGCTCGACCGCTGGGATGCCATCATGGACGCCTGCCGCAAGCGGGCGCGTCCGATCGTGATGACCACGCTGGCCATGGGTGCGGGCATGTTGCCGATTGCGCTCGGGTGGGGAAGCGATCCGAGCTTTCGTGCGCCGATGGCGATCGTCGTCATCGGTGGGTTGCTCTCGTCGACCTTCCTTAGCCTGCTGGTGGTCCCGGTGGTCTTCACTTACGTCGATGACGTAGTGCAGTGGTGGCGACGCTTGGGCGGCAAGTCCGCGCATGACCGTCGGACCGATGCTGCATCGCGCACGGGCGTGGCACCGTCATGACCCGGTGCAGCGAACCGAGCGCCACGGACCGAGTGGACGATTGGGTCAACAGGGTCATGAGCCACTCGCCCCGGCCGGCGAGGCATCAGCCCAGCCGCCCGTACTGTTCCCGCACCTTATCCAGCGTGCCGGCAAAACTCGCCAGCCGCTCCTGCTCCTGCGCCACGACGGCCGCCGGCGCGCGCTCGACGAAGCTCGCGTTACCGAGCTTGCCCCGGGCCTTGGCGATCTCGCCCTCCAGGCGCGCGATCTCCTTGCGCAGGCGTTCGCGCTCGGCGGCCAGGTCGACCTCGATCACCAGCATCAGCCGGTAGTCGTCGACCACCACCACCGGCGCCACGCCCAGCGCGTTGGCGACAGCCACGTCGGCGACCGGCTGCACCGCGGAGAGCTTGGCCAGCGCCTGCAGGTAGGGTGCAAAGCGCGCGATCGCGTCGGCCGGCCCGCTGAGCGCCAGCGGCACGCGCTTGTCGGGCCCGAGCTTCATCTCGCCGCGCAGCGTGCGGCAGGCTTCGATCAGGCGCTTGAGCAGGGCCATCTCGGCATCGGCCGCCGCATCGATCTTGGCCGGCTCGCTCTGCGGGTAAGGCTGCACCATCACCGATGCCGCCGCGCCGTCGGCGCGCTTGCCGGCGGGTACCGACACCGTCTGCCACAGCTCCTCGGTGACGAACGGGATGATCGGATGGGCCAGGCGCAGGAGCGCCTCGAGCACGCGCACCAGGGTGCGGCGCGTGCCGCGCTGCGCTGCAGCGTCGCCGGCGGCCGTGGCTGCCTGCAACTGCACCTTGGCGAGCTCCAGGTACCAGTCGCAGTACTCGTTCCAGGCAAAGCCGTAGATCGAGTTGGCCACGAGGTCGAGCCGATACTCCGCAAAGCCGCGCTCCACAGCGGCCTCCAGCCGCTGCAGTTCGCCGATGATCCAGCGGTCGGCAGCGGACAGCGCCACCGGCAGCGACGCGTCCAGGCCGGTGTCCCTGCCCTCGACGTTCATCAGCACGAAGCGCGTCGCATTCCACAGCTTGTTGCAGAAGTTGCGGTAGCCCTCGCAGCGCTTGGTGTCGAAGTTCACGTTGCGCCCGAGCGTGGCGTAGCTGGCCATCGTGAAGCGCAGCGCATCGGCGCCGTAGGCCGGGATGCCGTCGGGAAATTGCGCGCGCACGCGCTTTTCGATCTTCGGCGCGTCCTGCGGGCGGCGCAGGCCGGTGGTGGACTTGCGCACCAGCGTGTCCAGATCCACGCCCTGGATCAGGTCCACGGGGTCGAGCACGTTGCCCTCGGACTTGCTCATCTTCCTGCCCTCGGCATCGCGCACCATGCCGTGGATGTACACGGTCTCGAACGGCACCTTGCCCGTGAAGTGCAGGGTCATCATGACCATGCGCGCCACCCAGAAGAAGATGATCTCGTAGCCGGTGGTGAGCACCTGCGAGGGCAGATAGCGCTTGAGGTCCTCGGTGTCGGCCGGCCAGCCGAGCGTGGAGTGGCACACCAGCGCCGAGCTGAACCAGGTGTCGAGCACGTCCTCGTCGCGCCTGAGCGCAACGCCCGCACCAGCCTTGGCCTGCGCCTCCTCCTCGCTGCGCGCCACAACCACATTGCCCTGCTCGTCGTACCAGGCCGGAATCCGATGGCCCCACCAGAGCTGGCGCGAGATGCACCAGTCCTGGATGTTCTTCATCCAGTGCATGTAGGTGCTGATCCATTCGCCGGGCACGAACTTCACGCGGCCGTCTTCCACCGCCTCGGTGGCCACCTGGGCGATGCTCTTGCCCGGAAACAGGGTGCCCGCAGGTGCCGGCTTGCTGGTCGCGACGAACCACTGATCCATCAGCATCGGCTCGATCGCCACCCCGGTGCGGTCGCCGCGCGGCACCTTGAGCAGGTGCTTGTCGATCTGCTCGACCAGGCCGGCAGCCTGCAGGTCGGCCACCACCGCATCGCGTGCCCGGTAGCGATCCAGCCCACGGTACTGCACGGGCGCCGCATCGTTGACCGTGGCCTCGGGCGTGAAGACCGAGATCATCGGCAGCCCGTGGCGCAGGCCGACCTGGTAGTCGTTGACGTCGTGCGCCGGTGTGACCTTGACCACGCCGGTGCCGAACTCGCGGTCGACGTAGGCATCGGCGATGATCGGAATCTCGCGCCCGGCCAGCGGCAGGCGGACCGCTTTGCCCACCAGATGCCGGTAGCGCTCGTCCTCCGGATGCACCATCACCGCGGTGTCGCCCAGCATCGTCTCGGGCCGCGTGGTCGCGACGACCAGGTAGCCTGCACCGTCGGCCAGGGGATAGCGCAGGTGGTACAGCCGGCCTTCCTCCTCCTCGCTCACGACCTCCAGATCCGAGATCGCGGTCTTCAGCACCGGGTCCCAGTGCACCAGCCGTTTGCCGCGATAGATGAGGCCCTGCTCGTACAGGCGCACGAAGGTGTCGATCACCACCGGCGAGAGCTTCTCGTCCATCGTGAAGTACTCGCGCGTCCAGTCGACGCTGGCGCCGAGGCGGCGCATCTGCTGCGTGATGGTGCCGCCGGATTGCTCCTTCCAGGCCCACACCCGCTGCTCGAACCGGGCGCGGCCCAAGTCGTGGCGCGACATGCCCTGCTGCTGCAACTGCCGCTCCACCACGATCTGCGTGGCAATGCCGGCGTGGTCCACGCCCGGCACCCACAGCGTGTTGAAGCCGCGCATCCGGTGATACCGGGTCAGCGCGTCCATGATGGTCTGGTTGAAGGCGTGCCCCATGTGCAGCACGCCCGTCACATTGGGGGGCGGCAACTGGATGCAGAAGCTCGGCCGGCCCGGCGTGGTGCCGGCCGCGTAGTAGCCGCGCGCCTCCCACAGCGGCGCCCAGCGCGCCTCGATGGCCGCCGGCTCGAACGCCTTGGCGAGTTCGGCCCCGGTGGGCGCGGCCGCAGCGGCCGGTTCGGTGCAGGGGGGGGGTGGGGTCATTCAGGTCGTCCGTCGCGGCGAGCGCGCGTTATGTCGCGTTTCGATTGAATTTTAGGCGAGAGCCTCGGTAGGCTCCGCACCATGTGCTGGAGTCGTTGCTCCAGCGTCCAGGGGAGGGCTCATGTTTCGGAAGACCTCGGCTGCCGCCGTGTTGGCCGCTGTATTGATCGCGTTGCTCGCCGGCTGCGCCACGACCGCGGCGCCGGTGACTGCGGGCGGTACCGCGGCCACGGCTACGGCCAGTTCCTCGCCCAGCACCGCGGTGGCGAAACTGCCGGCGGCGCCTCTGCCGGTGGCGACGGCGACGGCAGCGCCGGGCGCCGGGCCTGCTGCCGTCGCGTCGCCGCCGGCCGTCAGCCCGTCGGGCGGTGCTGCGGCACCGCCCGCCCGTCCGGCCGAGCCCGGCGCGCTGCGCCCGTTTGCCGAGATTGTGCGCGACGCGCGCGAGGCCCGAGGCTTCATCACGGTCTGGACCAAGGACGAACGCACCTGGCTGGAGATCCGGCCCGAGCAGCTCGAGCGGCCGTTTTTCTACGGCTACTCGCTGGCCAGCGGCCTGGGCGAGTTCTTCTTCCTGCCGGGCCTGACCGGCACCGAGCACATGGCGGTGCTGCGCCGGGTCGGCAACACCCTGCAACTGGTGGCCCGCAACCTGCGGGTGCGCGGACCGGCCGGCACGCCGCTGGAAACCGCGCTGCGCGAGAGCTACTCGGACAGCCTGCTGGCGTCGGCGCCGGTCGTGTCGGCTCCGCACGCCGAGCGCAAGTCCTTCCTGGTGGACGCCGCCGTTCTGTTCGGCGCCGACCTGCCGGGCGCGCAGACCGCGCTGGAAATGGCCTACCGCATTCCGTACGCCTTCGACCGCAACAACAGCTCGATCGAGCGCACGCGGGCCACCGAGGGCGGCACCTATCTCACGCTGCGCAAGCACTATGCCATCGGCAAGCTGCCCGCACCGCCGCTGGCGGCTGCGCCACCGGGCACGCCGACGGTGCCGCCGCCCAACGTGCTGCCCGACAACCGCAGTCTGTTCCTGACGTTCGCCTATACGTTGGCGCCGCTGCCGGATCCGCCGATGCGGCCGCGCCAGGCCGACCCGCGGGTCGGGCACTTCACCACCGCATTCCTCGACTTCGGCAACATCGCCAGCGGCAACGCGCGCACCCACTTCGTCGAGCGCTGGCGACTCGAGAAGAAGGACCCGGCCGCCGCCGTGTCCGAACCCCGCGAGCCGATCGTCGTCTGGATGGACCGGAACGTCCCGGAGGACTGGCGCCCGGTGATCCGCGAGGCGATCCTCGAGTGGAACAAGGCCTTCGAGCGCGCCGGCTTCCGCAACGCGATCGACGTGCGCCAGCAGCCCGCCGACGCGGACTGGAGCACGCTGGAGGGGACGCGGCACATCGCAATGCGCTGGTTCGCCATGATGGGACCGAACTTCGTTGCGGTGGGGCCAAGCCAGGCTGATCCGCGCACCGGCGAGATTCTGCGCGGCGCGGCCATCGTCCCGGAGAACTGGGTGCGGCTGGGCCAGTCGGTGGCGCAGGAGGAGGTGCCGCGGCCGAGCGGCGCGAGCCCGGTGCCCGGCCCGGCCGCCTCGTTGTCCGACCTGCTCGACGGCCGCGCCTGCACGCTGTCGGCCGACGCCATCAACGAGGCCGCCTTCGGTATGCAGTTGCTGGCGGCGCGCGGGGACCTGCAGCCGGGCAGCCCCGAGGCGCGCCGCATCATCGAGGACAACCTGCGCTGGGTGGTGATGCACGAGGTCGGCCACGCGCTGGGGCTGCGCCACAACTTCCGGGCCTCCAGCGGCGTCAAGTTCGAGCAGCTGCGCGACGCCGCGCAGGCGCGCAGCCGCGGCCTGGCGCACTCGGTGATGGACTACATCCCGTTCAATCTGCCGCTGCAGGGCGAGCCCGCCAGCGTCTACAGCCAGGTCACGCTGGGCGAGTACGACTACTGGGCCATCGAGTACGCCTACCGCGAATTGCCGGCCGAGCGCGAAGCCGCCGAGCTGGCCGCCATTGCCGGGCGGGCGCGCACCAACCCGGCGCTGGCCTATGCGACCGACGAGGACCTGAGCGCGGCCGCCGGCGGTGGCATCGATCCGCTGGTCAACGCGTTCGACCTCGGCGATGACCCGCTGGCGTACTACCAGCGGCGCATCGCCCTGTCGCGCGAGCTGTGGGCGCGCACCCAGGCGCGCCAGCTCGGCCCCGAAGAAAGCTTTGCGCTGTATCGGCGCAATCTGCAGCGGGGTCTGAACCAGGTCCGGACGGTCACGCCGCTGATTGCCAAGTACGTGGGCGGCGTCAACACGGTGCGCGACGTGCCGGGTGGCGACCGGCCGCTGCTGGCGCCGGTGCCGGCCGCCCAGCAGCGTGCGGCGCTGCAGGTGCTGGCGCGCGAAGTCTTCGCCGCCGACAGCTTCCGCTTCGACCCTGGCTTCATGAGCCGGCTCGGGGTCGAGCAACTGGATCGTACGTCCGGCAGCACGCTCGACTTCAGCCTGGCCAGCGCGGTGCTCGGCATCCAGCGCGCCGCACTCGATGCCTTGATGTCCGACGGCGTGGCGGCGCGGCTGGCCGATGCGGAGACCAAGGTCGCCGATCGCCGCAGTCTGATGACGCTGGCCGAGGTCCAGGACCGCCTGCACGAGGCGATCTGGAGCGAGCTGAAGACCGGCCGCAACATCGACAGCCTGCGCCGCAACCTGCAGCGCGACCATGCGCGTCGCCTGGCCGCCGGGCTGGTGCGGCCCGCCACACCGGTGGCGGCCGACGTGCGCGCGGTCAACCGCCAGTCGGCCGTGCGTCTGCGCCGCGAACTGCAGCAGGCCATGGGCCGCGGCACCGATGCGATCACCCGTGCGCACCTGGCCGAGACGCTGGCGATGCTGGACGAAGCGCTGAAGGCGTCCCTCGTCAAGGCGCTCTGAGCGTTCGCTCCC
>Ga0209985_10000680_pt1 | contig 36194 bp, 28 predicted proteins | sample NOAtaG_FD_187305 | JGI IMG/M metagenome (GOLD analysis project Ga0209985, IMG submission 187305) | Freshwater lake microbial communities from Lake Erie, under a cyanobacterial bloom - NOAA_Erie_Diel6S_1000h metaG (SPAdes) (version 2) | ecosystem: Environmental > Aquatic > Freshwater > Lake ...
GAAAAGCATGCCGAAGAACTCCTGTCCTGCTATAGACAACGCGGAACCGCAGAGGGCGTCTTTGGTGAGCTCATGGACAGTATCGAGCCAGCATTGTCTTCAAACAGGCGTCCAAAGAGCCATTACAGTGGGCAAACGATGGCCGATCGTTCGGGAAAAAACCTTTCTTTCGCAGTCAACGAGGCCAGGCTTATCCTTGCGGCGCTCGCCTTCAATCTTGCCCATGCGGTTCGCTGTGTTGCCGAAAAAGCCTTTCAAAAAGGCCTCACCATCAAAGGTCTTCAGGAAAAGATTTTCAAAGTCGCCGCGAGGGTCACGCTACATGCACGGCGCATAAACATAATTCTGGCCAGTGATGTCTGCGAAAGATGGCTGACGCTGTGGAGCAAGATAAATTGCCTTGGTTTTGCCAACGGGAGGGCATAATCGACCTTAAGGCCACTTCCAACTTGAAGCCAGAGGAAGCTTCCTAACCATGCTCTTCGGGAAAATTTTGTCTCAATTTTTTTAGGAAGCCCCTGGCAGTTGATTTGTAAATCGATAGCCGACAAACTAAGCCCAGCTTATCGACTCATGAATAAGGGGGGATTACACTGATTTTGACTCCCGCCTTCAAAATAAAAGAGGGTGAGGTGTGGCAGAAACCGCAGCGATGTCTCATAGTAAGCACTCACCGTTTGTCCAACATCCGCATAGCCCAAAGCTGATTGCAGAGAAAGGCGATCGGCTAAGGGGACGATCAAATTGAAGGAGGTTTTATCGCTGTATAAATGGATTCTGCTGCGCATGCACAGCCATTGGCGCTACAAAAAGATTGTGTGCCTGGAGCATAACACTGGCCTGGTGCCTTTAGATGCTTCACAAAGAACTCCATGATAGATCGCCGAAGCAATAAAGACACCTGTGCCCCCCGTTGGGAACGCATCCTTTTTGAATACATCCACCAAAGGGATTCTTTGCAACACAAACTTCGTACTGGCTATCGGGTCAAGCATTTGCTCAGGGAGAGACGGTAAAGCGTAAACAGTCCTTACAGGACAGGCAGCAAGTCTCAATCATTCTTGACGACAGCCTGCAACACGTTCGAGAGAAAAGCCTGTTTGGTACCAATGAGGCCTTTGATCCAGATATCGTAGTCACCGTTGGGATAATCCTTGGTTCCCCACTTGATCTGGAATTTGGAGCCGGGGCGGACGACCTTTACAAGCTTTTGAAACGTTCCGTCCTTTTTCACAAAATGCAGTTCTGCAAGAGATAGTGGTACGGCTCCAGTTTGAATGATGGCATTCAGTTGAACATCTCCCGAAACAAAGGCCTCAGACTGGGTGGGCAAAATGAGTTCAATAGCAACCTTTTGAGGCGTATTGGCAACGTAAAACGTCGAGTAAACCGGTAATGTACCGCCTGAAATCCCCGTCGCACGAACCGCGATCTCGTACTCGCCGTCGGGAAGTTGCGTGGTGTCAAGAAGCTGAGAACGAGAGCTAAGATCCAGCGAGCCTCGGCTCCGAATGTCTGCTTGCTTTTTATTGATGACTTCAAAATCTATACTGCTGAGTTCTGCATTGTATATCTCGTTGCCAATCACTTCCTGAGTGCCATCCCAAACATCCCCATTCTTGGGCTGGACCAGATCAGCATAGACTTTCGGTGCCGTTGCAGTAAACGAGATCCCCATGCTAGCGAGTTTACTTTCCCCGTACTTGATCCGGAAATACCCCTGCTCTCCCCAGGCAGTGCCCCAACTATTCCGAGCGATAAAAGCTTGTTCTTCATCATCATAACCAACGATCACCACAGCGTGAGCTCCGAGCTCAGCGCCCGCGACATGCTTATAAACGCCGCTTTTGTAATACAGAAAATCCTCATAGATCGTCATGCGTGACAGGACCGGTCCGGAAAGGAGCGCTGCCTTTACTGCCTTTAGGCCGATCATACTTTTGGATTCTAGGACTTTGTAGGATCGATTGGCAAAGTCTTTACAAGCCAGACTATTCGAGATGTCCAATCCGCTCGACCCACTTGCATAAGGCATGCAGGATTCGTCGGGGACACCCTTTTCCTTGAGGCTCGACGCACCCGAGTAAATGCTCGTTCCGCGGGAGCAACGCCCAATATTTCCAAAAAGAAATTGCTCGGAAAGATCGATGGACAGAGCGGGATTCTTGGCGGCGATTTTGAGTGCCGTTTCGAGCACGGCAACCGAGACAAAAGATACGCACGCATTGCAGAGACCCTGACCAGGGTCTCGAATGGGAGACAGCCAATTCTGGCCGTCCTTATTGCGCCAATCCAATGTTGTTGGCGCTAGAGGCGTCGCATCTTCCCTCAAGACCTCCATGTCGGACCGTTGGAGCTCCACTTTCTCCTCCGATTGAAGGACGCCAAAGGGATCTTGTCGATCGTAGATCCCCATTTTCTTGGCGAGATCGTTGGGAGCTGCCTGCCATGTCGAATCCTGACGTTCAGCTAGTATTCTCTGCAATTCCGAGTAGCTCAGAGTCTTTTTGGTCATCGCGAAGCTGGTGCCGGACAGCATGAGAACTGCCAGGACTGAAAGAAGTGGACACCGCATGAGATCTCTCCTTTTACTGACACGTCCAGAACTAACTCAGGTTTTCGTTGTCTTCTTGTTCGACTAAGCTGAAAAAGTCCTGCCTCTGCCTTGCTCTAGAAAAAAAGTATCCTTATTCTGAATGCTTGCTTTAAACGGGTGTTCCTGTGCAGACACGGTTTCAAAACAATCCTCAGACGAGGCGTACAGCACCTGAGCCCGATTGATAAGCCCCTGAGGGACCAGCAGGTTTTTTGCATCGAGGCTTCGAGCTTATTGCAGGGTGCGCACGACTCTGTTCGAAAGGAGAAGCAGGGAATCTCCCGCTCGTCCTCGTTCTTATCGATACGACTTCTCAGGCGAGCCTACACCAAAGTCAGCTTGCAGGGAATGCCTAGAGAGCAGGAAAGTGACGGCATAGCCCAGTCTGCAGCTGTTGACGCAGGAGCGATCGAGCTCTGCTGGGACAGTCCCATCGGGCTATGATGGGACTGTCCTCGATCCAAGGCTTGGCACTACCGGCAATTCAGAACTATTCTACCGAAAGCGTCGCTGAACCCTCGCCCGAGACAGCCTTCACCACCACATAGTAGCGTCCTGCCGCGTTGGGAACGAAGGAAATCCTCTCGGAGGCGCCTATGTTCTCGTTGACGCTGCGTGCGAGAAGTAAGGGCTCGCCCCATGGACCCATTTCGGGCTGATAAACGAAGAGATCGAAGTCCGCTCCCGCTGGGTTCGTGAGGGAAAGCTCAAAGCGAGCTTGCGATGCGACCATGTCGGAAGAAATGTCGATGTAGCGAGCCCACGACTTAGGAGCTTCGACTTTGGGGATCGAAAAAACGCCGTTCCAGGTGCCCCAAGACGTCGTTTGCGTTGAGCTCCATGCGGCACGGCTGGATACGAGATCCACGTCCTCACGTGCACCCTTGGCAATGCTTAGCAAGGCTGCATCGGCTGCAGCATCGACATTGATTCGTCCGAACCCCTCGTGAGGGTCTTTGCCGTAATTCTGCTCTGCCGCATCACGCGCGGGGTCGTAGCCACGATTGAGAATGGGGTTACGTGCCTCGGGCAAGAAAGTTGACTTCGCAGTCTCCCGTTTGGTGTTGAGCTCGGTGGCTGTCATGCAGAGCAGACGCTTGACATGAAGTGCTTTTTCACGTCGGGTGAGCCGCTTGCCATTCAGCGAAAATTCAGCATTATCCAGGTAACCATCCCAACCACCTAGAGCATCATAAACCAGCGCCGCAGCTCCAGCTGCAGCCGGTGTTGCCATGGACGAGCCCTGCATACCCAAGCCATCGTTCGGCACGACATCAAAGCCCCAGGCTCCCATGAAATTTCCTTCACCATTGTGCACCGAAACGATCCCGCCTCCCGAGAGGTGGGAGCCACCGGGTGCAAGCAGATCCATCTCAGAACCGCTATTGGGATACCAAGCAAGAAGTTCGCCTGGGGTGATGCCGCCTACGGCGATGGTAGAGCGAAAAGCCGCTGGTTTACCGATCGATCTGCCAGGACCTTCGTTGCCCACGGCCGCTACGGTGAGGATGCCTCGATCCAAAAGATCTGCAAAGGGTTTCTCCACAAACGACGAGCTTGCTGCACTCACATTCGCCACGACTACGTGGTGGGTCGTCAGATCATCCCTCATCGCCTTCAAGCTATCCATGAGATCGAAGGCACTAGTCGCCTGGACGACCGCGAGCTTGGAGTTTGGTGCCATACCTGCATAATAGGGTAATCCATCACGCTCGTCGTTCCCCTGGGCATCTACGCGAGCGGGCCAGCGAGCGATGTACTGGAAGCGCATGGCACTCCCGAGGCCTCCGCCCGCAGAGATGCGGCGTTTGGTGACTAAGGTGTACACTCCGAACTGAGAAGGGTCGGTAATGCGGTACTCGAGAGGGTTCCAGACGACGCTCCCGGCATTCTCCGCCTTGATTCTCTTCAGACCCGGAGTTCCCCGAAGCCCCGTCATGGTAGCGACCGTCACACCTCCATCGAGTACACGTCGTTCGCTGGAATTCCCATCGAAGGCGATCTCGCGATTGCCAAAGAGAAGGCGAGCTGATTCAATCGCACCATCATCGGAATCAAAGGCGAGATCGATGCGCAAGGTACCGGTTTTTTCGACCAGCATAGAGGTTTGCTCGGGATACTCACCGTCAAGTGCGGTTTGGTAGGCGTTGGTGTTGACCACACGGCCCTCGCTATCGACCGATGCGAATCCACCCGAAGCTGCCATACCCGCAGCATGCGTACCGTGGCCTGAACCCAAGGAAGTGAAACGGTCGTTGGGATAGCCGAGCTTGCCCCCATAGGCGTCGAACCAGTAGACAATTTTACGACTCCAATCGCCGTTATTGGAGTAGCCATTCCCAAAGCCCGCATGGTTGGGGTCGATACCCGTATCGAAAATTGCGATTGCTGAATTGGGGTCCCCCATGATTCCTTTGGACCATAGACGCTCCCGTGCTCCCATCTGTCTCGCAGCATGATTGAGCGCAAGTACGGAAGGAGCCATAGCGCCGAGGGCGCTACACACGATGATTTTCACTGCCAGGTGCTGCCGGCTCGCTGTCATTGCACATCCCCTTTTTCCAAAAACGAAGTGAAGGTTTACTCCTGCGGATCCTATTCCAGTCTGCGTGCTCCTGATATATCCAAAACGAGTGAACCCGCAGCGGTTCGCTCGCGCACCGATACTTTCAAGCTGGTGCCGGGTACGTTCCAGCGTTCGCCCACATTCAGAGGAGCGTCGAAGAGGCCAAGCGGTGTGTAGGTGACTCCGGTTCGGCTGTGGGAAAAGGCTGAGAAGGCCTTGGTCCGGTTGTCGATAAATGAGTACTTAAAGCTTTTTGGTGCATCCTGAGTCTCGGGGTGCATATCGACCACAGACTCCCAGACTCCGCGGTCATAGTCGGAATCACCTCGGGTCGTCGCACGCCAGCTTGGACGAATTGACCACGCAAGAAGCCCCCAAGCAGGCAGAGCCTGGTCCCAACCCAAGGGGGCACGATTTTCAAGCAAGTAGATCTGATCGGAGCCGATCTCCAGAGCTATGATACGGGGTTCTTTCTCACCCGCTTCGCTGTTGACTTGAGGTTTGCTTGTGAGCTCCGGTTCAGTCGTAGCAGCTTCGAGTGTGACTGTCACCGATTCTGACCCCGGGGCGAGTCGGAGTGGTGTCTCTTCCCAACCTAAATTGATTCGGTTCCAGGGGGTCACCAACGCTGGCATCGTGTTTTTGAAAACATCTGTGCTCTGCTTGGCTTCAGGTGAAGCGACATCCACGCCATTCCAACTACCGGCACCCATGAGGTCGTAACGATAATTGGGGACGCGTTTTTGTACGTCCTTGTCCTTGAGTTGCAGAATCGCGTGACCAAGCTCGTGGGTAATGACGCCTACTCCAGCACCCGCATTGACACACGAAGCCTTGCCATTGGCACCGGTGGGTGCAGCTATGGGGTGAATAAAGTCTCGGTCAGGATTCCAGCCTGTACCAGCCCATTCATCGGGCCATTCATCTGCCCAGGATGGCGACGAAAACACCACCACGGTTTTGTCGAAGCTCCCTTCTCCGGGCCAATCACCACGCTCGGCTCCGTAGCGTGCAATCGCATCATCTAAAAGAGGTCGAGCCGAAAACGCTCCCCCTGAATACTTCGACATTTTTCCCAGATTCAGCCAACGGGGGAACACGTGGAACGATACCTGCAGGTTGCCCCGTGAGGTGACATGGAAATAGTTGCTAGCTAGCGTGTTGTAGCGCTCGCTGAGTGCCGCAATGTCTACAGGTGGATTGGAAGGGTTGTCGGGTCCTAGTGGTTTGTCGTGCTTCCATTCGTCAAATTCTACAGGAATGATCAACACGCGCAAGCTTCCCGTAAGTGGGTCCTCGGCACGCAAGGGGATTCCGTCTGCTTCTTCACTCAAACGAGTCGAATGTTCTCGGAGATGTGGTGCACCACAAGCCGAAACAACGAACACACAAACAGCTCCGACGCTCCATCGGACACCTAAGCTCATCCACCCCATAGTACCTCCCTGCGGCCTCGCCGCGCCCCAGGAGTTGTATTTTTGACCTCCCGGAGTCGTTTCACATACAAAGTCTTTTTCTTCTAAGTGCCTGTCCTGACGTCTCTTGGCCCAGGGTCCGTAAAGCCCCGAAGCTCGCAGGTGATCCATGCGGAAGAGCGAGCTCTATGGTCGAGTGCCTAAGGGCAATTTCAGGACACCCACTCCTTGGTGCCTGTCCTGAAATGCCTGCTTAAGCGTTCAGAAATAGACCAGAGGCTAGGCACATGAAGTTCCGGCGTGGACTTGCGGTCCAGGAGGAGCTGAGGGTGTTCATGCGACGACGCCTAGGCGCTATGTCTGAACGCACATTCCTCAGAACGGATTAAACAAAACAGATGTTTTGCCGTTGTTCGGAAGATTGCCGCTCGAGTGGCCTGTCTCAGCATCCGCTAGGTCACCGCTGCTCCACAGCACCGGAATGTAGTTCAAGCCACGCACGTTGGATGGCGTGCTCACGAAGGCGTTATCGCCCTTGGTTTGATCCGAAATTCGGCGCGGCTGCTCCCATGCATTCAGGTCGGAGAGAGAGGCCGAAGTGTGCCAAATATCCCAGTTTGCCCGTGACTCGGGTGAACCTTCAACAAAGACGTGCAGGTTGTCGTCGCCGTCAATAGTAAGTGACGAGCGCATGTATCCCTTCACTTTCTCGGGTGGGAACAGGTTATCGATATCTGGCTTGGACCAGTTGCCAGAAGGATCACGCTTAAGAATCCAAATTTTGAATGCCGAACCACTGTTCAGTGTCATGGTTAGATAGCTGTTGCCTGCCCTGTCGAAGGTCATGGATGGCCAGAGTACCCGTGATCCTGTGGTTGCAGGTGTGGAGAGACCTGTCCAAGAAGCGCCGCCATCGTCCGAGCGATTGACCCTCACAGTCCCTAGGTTGCCCGAGCTATCGAAGAAAACGAACAGCGCACCATTGGGCCCGAGGTAGGGATTGAACTCGATGCCGACCGTATCTTTAGGGGTGGATGAGTCGCTTATCTTGACCGGCATTTTCCAGGCCCCACTGGCGTCTTTTGTGGAATAAAATCCGGCCTTGCTACCTTGGGGATCGCTGAACACGACGTGGGGGCGATTTTCTTTATCGAGCGTGAGACTTGGCCAGGTGTAAACACCCGGGCTCATCTTAGCTGTCACCACTTCGGGACGTGTCCATGTGGTTCCTCGGTCGCGACTGACAGCATAGAAGATTGACTTATACTGGGCCGCCTTATATGCGGCGTACCATACCACGTGCACGGAATCGTCACTGCCCACAGCCACGGCGGGAGTAAAGTTACCCCACTCCGAGTTTTCTGCAGTGCCCTGGTCGAGATCATCAAGGCCTGTAGTCCAGGTGGTTCCTTGGTCATCGGAGTAGGCATAAAATCCAGGATTTCCAGCTTTGCCAGCAATGTTCTGGGTGAACACCGCATGCAGCCGCCCACGGCTGTCGTAAGCGATCTTCCGACCGTTGCTGTACTTGGTGCTGCCGTTCTGATAAGCGCCCTCGCTGACCACGATGCCAGCTCTTGCGGGAAGCGTGGCCGTCAGCAGCGAAAAGGCAGAGAGGGTTCCGAGTAGCATGCGTGGAATCAAAGATGCGAAACCGTAACTCATGATGTTCTCCCATTAGGGCAGTGGCAGCCACACCCGTGGCTGCCTTTGAGACATTCAGAAAAAGTCACTCGATGAAAGCCTGAACCGAATCAATGACGAATCCAAATTTGGTGTTTCGTCGGTCGCTCTTGAGTGTGATTCGTGCCGTCGAACCCGGAATGGCAGCTGAAAGAAATTCCCCTCGTTCGCCTGAATATGTCGCGACCTGATTCCCGTTGCTATCGCTTACTGTCACCGTGTCAAAGCCATCTTCGGTGTCGAACTTGCGAAACAGAATCCGAAAGCGTGTGATTCGATAGTCCGTTGGAAGACTGATATCCCACGAAAGCTGGGTATCTTTTGGATAAGGATGTGGGCTTTCGACAGCTACCGGAAAGCGTGACCAGGCCCCACTCGCACCAAAAAGTGGAGTTTCCGCACTCGCTGCGGCTGAAAGCGAAGAATTTCCAGCCCAGTCGATAGCCCGAACAACGTAGGTATAAAGTCGTCCCCCTTCCGAAGTCTCGTCACGGTAGATGCACTGCGACGTTCGTCCCAGCAGTGCTCCCTCTCGCAGAATCTCGTACTGAGCCACTGATATATCATCCTTGGCACAGCCCCAGCGAAGGTCGACAGCAAAATGAGCTTCGCTGGTAGCCTCGAGGGAGGACACGGCCTCAGGAGGGGCATTATCGTAGGTCACAGTCGGGTCTCCACCCAAGGATGCAACAAGGGAAACGACGCCGGCCGTGACTCCCTTGCCTGCAAGACTTGCTTGCTGACGACTTGGCAACCCTGCTCCGAGCATCACCGCTTCTTTGATGTCTGTGGACGACCGTTGCGGAAAGGCTCCTGCCAATAGGGCTGCTAGACCACTGACAACGGGGGTCGCCATGCTAGTGCCCGAGCGTGAGCCTTGCTGTCCACCTGGTAAAGTCGAATAGATATCAACACCGGGAGCGAACACATCCACACTGCGAACCCCATAGTTTGAGAATGAGGCCAATCGCCCATCACGGCCAATCGCCCCCACACACAGGACGCCTGCGAAGGGGTATCCACAGGGTAGGAAGGACTTATTGAGATCGACATCTGAAGCATCGTTACCGGCTGCAGCCACAAACAAGACTCCCCTGCGTGTTGCTTCTCGCACAGCCGCCTCGAGAAGTTCATCTTCACCGAATCCGCCCCAGCTGGCATTGATGATCCGGGCACCACGACCCACGGCATAGTCGATGGCTCGGACCAGATCGGTCGAGGCAGCTCCTCCGCCAGCATCGAATACCTTGACGGGGATGATGCGTGCATTCGATGCTACGCCAGCTCCAGCGAGACCATTGCCATCAGCTGCTGCAATGATACCTGCCACGTGGGTTCCATGAAGGTTGTCATCCTGTGGGACGTTGTTCTTGTCTGAAAAGTTCCAGCCCCACACATCGTCGACATAACCATTGCCATCATCATCGCGTCCGTTGTCCGCAATTTCGGTCTCGTTACGTGCCAGTCGGTGAGCGAGCTCGGGGTGCTGAAGGTCGACGCCTGTATCAAGCACAGCGACAGGCACGATGGGGAGGTTCTGTCTCGGCAAGTGCAACACCTGGGAAAGGAAAGCCCAGCCCTGGAAAATGTCTGCATCCCAGCCCTGAGGAGAAAACAGATGCCACTGCCGCCAGAGATCGGGATCAGCTCTCGCATCGATCGAACGTTCTGTTAATCGATACTGACGATTTTCTATCAATGAGCCATGCTCAAGCCACGCTTGGCGGACTGAATCCTCAAGCTTGCCTCGAACTTTGATGATATAGACCCCTGGAAGGTTGCGAAATTCTTCGACAGAAATTCCCTTAGGTGTGAGGTCCCGCGCCATGGGACCGGTTAGCATAGAGCGCACGGATAGACCATCCCGTGAGACGAAGCCTAGCTCACTGGCTCGGCCCGTTTCATTCTTCGCCACGACGAAACCCAGACACGTGATTAGCGCGAGTCCACGAAAGCTCATGAAGGTGCCGCCCACAGTTAAGCAAAAAATGCTGGTTATTGTTTACAGTTATATCTTAATAACTTTTTTAACGTGACGGGTGGCCACAATACAATCGAATTCTGAAGACTGTCTCTTTCCGATCTCTAAAATCATCCGACCTTTTGGTTTGGCCTCAGAATCGATACATCAGGCCGCAAATCTACGCTCAAATCTGGGGTTTGATGGAGGAAGAATCACGGAGATCGCGCGAGGCGTCTGACTCGTCGGACACTTTTGGCGCATAAGAGTGAATCCTACTAAACCGGTCGATATTCCCTTCGAGACCGTTGGGACCTTAGTATACAGGGCAAAGGATGAGAGATTGCCGGTGAGCTTGTCTTTGGTTAGAGGTAGGAGCAGGTCGGCATCAAAACGCCGTCTACCGCATCAGCTGACACGGAGGGTGAGTTGAGAGGAGCGGCATCGTCCCAGCAAGGGGCTCTCTTGCTTCGTTTTGAAGATAGGGAGTCGATAGCGTCCTCCTAGCCATTCAAGGTGTCGGCAAAAGTAAGAGTTCTTTCACCCCATTCTTCCGCAGGACTTCTAAACCTTGATCATGAGCCAAGATAGTATTCTGAGCGTTTATAATCAAAAACCGTTCTTTCGCATCTGATGCTGCCATCAAAGTCTCCCGATCGTTTTCATACACAAGCACCTGTTTGGAGGTGAGAATAGCGACTTTGCTAGCGAGTGCCGCTAGGCTTAGGATCGGTTCTTTGGGAAACGAAATGTTCGAAGCATCTAAGGATCCATCTTGAAAGCGATAAATCTTCTGATCTTTCGACGATACGATAAACAACGACTGCCCATCTCCAGACTTTTGCGTGAGCCAGTATCCAGGTAGACTCGCTAGGACTAGAGTGGGTTGCGTGAGTGAGCGGATTTCCGTTACGCCTCCTCGCGCGATAAGAAAGAGCGAACCCATCACCCGACAATCGACGACACCGTCAAAGCCGAGCGACACAAAGTCTTCATCCGGTGTTTTTCCGTACCAAAGGCTATCTCCATAAGCAAGCAAACGCTGACCCTGCTGATCGACATCAAAACAAGCATAATTGCGTCGCGGTTGGGGCAAGGGTAAGGCTTTCCAACTTTGGCCCTCATCGGGTGAATAAGCGAGGTGCTGATCCATGAGGTAGAGATGCGGGCCAGCAGCATAGAGGGCTGGTGGCAGAATCGAGGGACCTACTGAGGGCAAGGATAGGGGTTCAAAGTTTTTTACATTCAGATCGGTGCGGTAGAATTCATTTTGGTTCGTAACGACAAAGAGATGATCTTCCGTCGTCACCGCGGACAAAAGATGTCGCGGACGAGCAGGACCTTCTTCTTTGATATTCCGATGCGAGCAGCCTGCGGCTCCCAATCCCAGGAGGACGCCAGCGAGGCTCGCCTGAACGAGGCACATTTTAAAAAGTTTGAACATGCTTATCAATCTCCATGAATTACGGAATTTGTCCGGTTTCTTTGGCAAAGTAATAGATGAGACCAGCGATGGCTCGGACGCCATACGTGAAGTTCGAGTCTCCGATGCGACTCAAGTCGCCATCTTGGTCGTTGCCGTTGTCATCGGTGTTATCCCGATCCTTATGTCCGTCCCTGTCCCTGCAGTCCGAGACCTTTTCTGTTGGGCCTATCCAGTCCACCAGATCGCATTTGCCCCAAACGTCTTTCACTTCGTCCTTATTGATGTGCCATTCCAGAAGGGGGCGAGCTGGCATCGCTGCGAAGATCTCTTGCATGGCGTCCTCATAATGGGGAGTGTCGCCGCCGGCGAGGCGATTGCCGCTCGAGCCAAAGGTGGTCCCAAGCAGGGTTGAAGCCCAGGCAAAGGAGTTGCCTAACTGGGCCGATGTGTACGCCAGATAGCGAAGAGGATCACCTGCATGTCGCGGGCTATAGGGATCCACAAAACCCTTTCCGGCGATCAGAGGATGATCAGCCGTCCAGCGCGTGTAGGCCCCATCATCCATCCAGTCGTGGTAGGCATCGCCGTAAGTGCCATGAGCGTTTTCATTGTTGACATGGCTTGGGACCGTTAGATCGCCTATTAAATGCGCAGCATGCCCCATGAACCACCATGCTGCAACCTTGTCTCCGCGGCGATAGTGGTCGATTGCCCCATGGCGCAATTTCCCGCCTCCATAGACAAGGGCTCGCAGTTTGGTTAAGGCACTGTGATGATTTGAACCGTTCGAGTCCAGTCCGTCATCGTCATGTTGATCAACAATCCAGAAGTGGCTATCGAAGACATCTTCGAAGCTATAGCCAAAGGCGATATCGATGGCATCGGCATCGTGGGCGCCATCGAGGATGGTCAGTCGTTTGATGCCAAAAAAAGCCTTGAGACCACTGATGACCTCGTCATCCCAGTAATCTTGAGCTTCGACTTTTCCTGTCGGCAGGGAGAAGTCACCAAAACCTATGCTGGGCCACTCATTCCTTTCGCCCACCCTGCCTCGATAGGTTTCCTGTAGAGCGGGATTCATCAGGTCGGGGATAAAGACTCCTTGTTTTTGCAGTAGGCGTATGGCCTCTTCCACCATGTACCGATGTACCTTCTGCGCATAAAGAGGGAAGGCTTGATAGGAGGAAGATTGGCGGTAGCTTTTGGTCAAGGAATCTTGAAAGGTCTCTCCCTGGTACAGTTCTGCGTAAAGGCTCAGCCTATCAGTGTCGAAGCTCAGAGGAGGAATTCTGAATGAAAAACGACGAGAACGTTCGCCATCGATGCCCTCGTCGAGTGGAAAATCACCCAATAACTGCTTAGGTGTGCGTGCGAGACCCTCATGAACCGCAGGTATCATATAGAGCCGAAGGCTGAGATCGCCTTGCAGGTCTCGGCTCCGATTCTGTACGATCACCGAAATTTGAGCATCCTGCTCTTTGTTCTTAAAATCCAAAGGCGTTGCCCATAGCTGTTTCAATTTTACCTGCTGGATGGCGGCTGGTCGCATCACAACCGTTCGCATCCTAGGTCCATTTAGCCACACATCGCGAGGCTTCAACTCGAACACCAGCTCCTGTCCATCTTTGGGGAGAATCTGAAAGGCCTTAAGATCGATGTCCAGCGCAAGTTGCCGAAGGCTGCCGTTCATTTGGACCCGATTGATTTCGATGGGAATCTGCCGTTCCATGCGCGATCCCTCACGCACAAACAATGAAAATGGAAGACGCCGCTCCTGACTCCTATCCGACCACGCGAGCTCAAAGCTGACGCGAGGTTCGTTCAAGATATCGGACGCTTCTTGAAAGCGTAAGATCGCGACCTCAACTCGTTTCCCAGGGACATGGGAGGGAAATGCCAACTTGCTGTCGAGACGGCGGTAAGTCTCCGGAAGGTGCGGTTGCTCTTGGAACTGTTCGAGACTTCTCTGGCGAAAAAACTCCGGAATCTCTGGAACGGACAGTCCTTGTCGTAAAGCCTTGATCGAAAGTTGGGTCAAGAGGGCCGCCGAGGCTGAAGTCCCTGTCATGGTGCGAGTCGAAGTTCCATCCTCCCAGGCCTTGACCTCTTCTCCCGGGAGGTAGAAGTCAATCCGCTCACTCCAATTGGAGAACTCGCTTCGTTGAAACTCCGCGTTGTGACTTCCAACAGCGATCACTCCTTCATAAGCAGCAGGGTAGAGGACAGCCTCTGTGGCGTCATTACCCGCCGCAGCGACGAGTAAGAGCTTCCTCCGCAGGAGGTCCCTGATACTTTGTTTCAGAAACATCGAATCTTGGTACAATCCAAAGGAAAGATTGATGATAGGACTACGTGCGGCAGCCCATTGAAGTCCTTCAAGGATAGCGCTCAGTCGAGCGTAACCATCGTCTTCGAACACTTTGACCATGCAGATCTGCGGCTTCAGCTCGTTGCGAGACGAGTCATCCGCGAGTCCTGAGCTGATACCAAAGACGAGCGATCCATGGCCAATGACATCGTTGATATCTCCGCTTTGACCTTGACTCGAAAGATTGAGCGTCTGTCCGACCAAGGGTAAGAGGTTCGATTGAAGCCCTGAATCGAGGATGCAGGCGTCATGACGGATAAGCTTATCGTTCTGCGATCGATCCGTTTCCGTGAGACGTTTTGATTCAAGCTTGATCTTGCCGTCATCGGTTCCATGGACCTGTGCAAGCAGTACCGCGAAGTTTGGTTCTGCGGCTCTGACTCGACCGGAGTCGAGCAGTTCTTGCTCCGCGGCGGCAAAAGGTTTTTGCGCTTCCTGAAACTCAATGAGATGAACGGAACCTGCAATAGGTCGGATCTGAGCGATCCACGGGTAGGCCGTACGAAGTTCTAGGAGCTGGGAAGTTTCAACCAAGTCGACCAGGATTTCACCAGCAAAACGACGCTGTGAGCGGGGTGTATCGTCTCGAGCTGCGACCGCATACGGTGAGTCTGGTGCAGGCGGCGTGATGTGGCTGCGACGGTCTTTGTCCTTGGTCCTTGTCTGATAAGAGAGGACACCCTTGTGATGCAACGAGGACGGGAGCGGTGATCGCTCATTCCGCGTGCTGTCTACGGCCAAAAAAGCCATGGTGAGCAGCAGGATTCGAAGCTTTCCCACGTTCTTTCCTTATGTGTGTTCTGCTAAGAAGGAATACACTCTCCCCAACCCTTGAATCCATGTTTCAAAAATAAAGTAGTCTGCTGGTTCGCCTGGGCCTTGGGTCCCAGGATTTGTACAAGGATTCATAAGGCGCATCAAGCGGTTCTTCTCCAGTGATACCCATCCTTCAAGCTTGCTGAAAGTCAGCTTATGAAGGGGGTCTCCGCTGCTCGAGCCCTGTTTTCTGAGACCTTTTTTTTGAATTCAAAGTGTCGCTTTGATAGGGATTCACAGAAACCAAGACTCAAGTACTTGGGTCGAAAGCATGAACTCTGCAATCGCAGTCAGAGCGCTGCCATTCGGCAAAGCAAACTTAGTGCCGGTAAAGCTTGGTCGCTAACCTCCGAAAGAAGGGAGCAAAATTTATTTAAAGAAGCCAATTTGACGTTTCTCTGCAGCCTCCGGTTCCCAGAACTTGGGGAGCAGCTTATTTGAATCGTGAGAAGGCTCGCCTGTATTCCACAGCAGTGCGGATACGAATTACGAACATCAGAAGTCCGTAAGGGTGGTTTTATGGCCCAGTCAGTGTTTTTGCAGCTGTCATCTCTCCTTCTGAAAAGGATCAGCCCAGGGGAACCTACTGGTCTTGGGATTCGCCCTAGTCTACATGCCCCCATCGAGTGGTTTGGTCAAAGGCTTGCTTGGGAATGTGCAGGACGAAGATCAGCTGGGGATTTGCACCTGGTGCTCTGTCCCTGGTTTGAATGAAGAAACGCCCCCCGAACTCGTGGAGAGTGGCAGCCACAGCGTCGAGTCCCACACCACGCCCTGAAATCTCACTCACAGCGTCCTTGGTCGAGAACCCTTTCTCGAGAAGCATCTGGGCAAGGGCCTCTGCGTCCCTGGGAATATCTCGATCTGTCTTACGCAACCTAGCTTCTATAGCTGATCGGTTCAAGCCCTGACCATCATCACTGATCTGCATGATCCAGTGCTGATCGTCTTCATGGAGATGGAATACGATTTGTCCACGGCCGGGTTTTCCAAGTCTGAGACGTTCTTCACGGGCCTCGAGTCCATGGTCCATCATGTTAGCTAGGAGATGATTGAAAACCCCACGCAAAGTGTATTCCAGATGAGGAGGCAAGCGCAGGAGTTGTGCCTGCAAAAGATCGAGTCCTCGACATTCGGGGAGATCCTTACCAAGGCGGGCGGCTAGCGCCTCGAGTTGCTCCAGAGCTGATGCGAGGCATGCGCAAAGTGTAGAGGAATTGGCAGCATTCATGGTGGTAAGTTCGATAGGTTTGGCTCTCAGACTATTCAGGATATCCTGCGTGAAAGATAATTCATGCTGAAGGCTAGCTAAGACCTCAGAAAACATCTGAGAATCCAGTTCTCTCTGAAGATCAAGGATCTGCTGCTCACAGTCATGGATGCTGTTTGCGCTGGTCATGAGGCCAAGACTTCGAGCATTGCCTTTCTGTGTATGAAGGATGCGCAGAACATGACTGATGGAATCTTCGTCGACTCCTGATACGCTAGGTAGATCGAGCATTCGATCCAGCTCGCTTATGGCTTGGTTAAGCCAGATCGTAATCTGTGAGTGATTTTTGTCGAGAATTTCTGCAACGATTTTCACCCGCTTTTCACTTTCCAATTTCTTGATGCGAAGCTCGTTCAGTTCGGTGGTGTCTCGCATGCAAATCAGAATTTTTGTAATGTGATCATCCTCATCTACGATGGGATGCCAGTCGATTTCAAAGCTGCGGCGATGCCCATCGATCGTGCGCAACAAAAGAAGGGGGAATACATCTTGATTGAGCTGAAAGCTTAGCGATGTTCCGTCGAGACAAAAGTCAATGGCACTGATGATTTGCGCGATCTGATCCGCTGAGAGCTGAGAATGGGCAAAGATCTTGGGCAAAAGCTCATTTGTATGCATAAAAGGCTCAGGCTGAAAGCTAGTCCTAAAATGATCTGAAAACTCGGCATGCAAGCGACCATCTCTTTGAATCGCGAAGATGGCTTGGGGAATACTGGCGAAAATGCTGCGAATATCTCGGGTCTTTTCTTTTACCAATTGATCCAATTGCTCGTTGTGAATCCTAATGGCTTCCTGAGCGTCTCGTAGTTGATCGAAGGTCAGAGAAAAGCGCTTGGAAATTACGATCGACGTGGTCACAATGCAGCCGATGACGCCGATGCTGGCAAGCTCCAAGGTATCGAAGCGGAACATAGAATTGAGGATGTCATGAATACTGCAAGAGGCCATCATCAGAAAACCAGCTAGCATCAATTGGGCCTGTGGACGTCGTCTCCGTATGGCGAGAATGTTCGTCCAAAGGCAGACGAAAATCGAAAATAAGCTTAATATTTGCATAGCGAGGAGTGTTTTCCGGAAGATGACGTGAGTTTGCGTGAGAACGATCAGGGAGCAGGCACCAATGACAACGAGGATGGGATACACGAGAAAGTTCTTCATGTCGGCAGGGAAAAGCTCCCGAATAAATACGACAGAGAAAGCCACTGAAGCGTAAAAGGAAATGAATTCAATACGGCGACTCCAGGTCCAGTCAAACTCCTCGACGATATTGTAGATCATGATATCATTACCAACAAGGAAGCTTCGCGTAAAGATTGTGAAGCAGAAGAGCGAAAACCAAAGGTTGTCACGATAATTGCGGCGAAAAAGAAAAAGTATAAAATGATAGAGGCCCATCACGCCCAGTCCACCTACGGCCATCAGCATCTGAAATTGCTGCTTTGACCGAAGGGTTATCATGGTTTCGGTGTCTCCTAGCTGCATGGCGCGCCAGATCCCTCCCGTTCCAGACACGTAGTTGGCTACTTGAAAGACAATGTCGAGCTCTTGCTCGCTGCTGTCGATCGGGATGTAGGCGGTGTTACGGCTAGGTTTCGTGGTTGAGGCGTCGTAGCCAGCCTGGGAGGGAACCTTCATACGCTGGCCATTGATAAAGAGGTTAAATGCTGTGTAAGTTTCTGGGATGCGGAGCAGGAGATGGGGGTGCGGGTCGGGAAGCAGAATCCGTAGCCGATAGGTTGCCTTGCCAAAAGTTGGGTAAGCCGGATAGTTGGAACGAGCTTCAGACCACGGTAGGGGTACATAGCGGTAAACGATGGCTGAATCCTCTTGCTGCGCTTGCTGACTGCTGAGAAAGCGATCCCAATGAAATTCCCATTCACCTGCGAGGTCGATTGGATCGTGGCTGTTTAAATGGGTTTGACGCAAGTCCAGAACGCCCTTCTGAATGACAGGGGCAAGCTCGGCTCTGAGAGAGCTGGAGCTGAGGCAGAGTAAAAAGATGATGATCCGCAAAAGCACCCAAAGATTTCCTTCAACAGACACCAGCTTGGGTATCGTGATTCCTGTTGAAAACTGCAGCGATCGAACATTACAGTTGGGAAACAATTGGCGGGTGCTGGCCCTCCCTTGCGAGTAAAAGCCAGCCTTGAAGGAAGCGACTGTCTATCATTCGGACTGTACGGCTCGAACACTTGGTCCTGAAGAATGTCACGTCACCATCACGGGTTGCACTGATCTAAATAATGATGGCATCAACGTCTGTCCCGAATCTGGGGAGGGCGGTGATGGATGGACCCCTGAGTATGATCCTATCGATATCGGCGGCGGTTACAGTCCACCTACAGGAGCCGGGACCAGCGATGGGGGCGGAGAATCTACTGAGAATATCCCAGATATCACCATCGTTGACGCGGGCGGTGGTTCTGGAGGAGCTGATAATCCTGGCGGTAGAGATGGAAGCGTCGGAGAAGACGGCGGCGGAGAGGGTCTTCCAGGAGAAGATCCAGGAGATTTTGGAGGGGATCGTCCTAACGGCGGTATCGATAATCCAACTCGCACAGGTGGGGGTGGAAATCCAGATATTTTTGAGAACCCAGGAAAGGTCTTGGGAGACCTTTGGGGCGGAGTGGTCGGTTATTTCAACGGCGATTATTATGAGAAAAAACGTAAAGCCCGCGAGGGTCGGAAGCTTCAAAAAGAAGCCACTAATCTTCTCGTCGAGCTTTCGGAATTAGAAAAGTCGGCTAAGGCGAGCCAAGAGGGGATTAATAAGGGATTCGATAACCTCGATCGCGGGGCGACCGAATGGGATAATTCTAAACAAAACACTAATCCCGAGAAATTTACTCGCACCTATAACGAGGGCGTAGATCGGACGGTAGACCGCTTTCCTCCCGTGTCCCCCGAGGACTTTAAAGACGACGATAAAAATACGCCTGACGGCTATCCTAAACCCCGCTACGATTACCCCGAAAAGGAAAAAGTAGAGAGGGGAAGACGTTACGCCGACTACGCTAAAAAGCAAATCGACTCCAATCCCGAAATTTATAAAAACCCCGAGGAGCGAAAGCGGGTCGTAGATTACGGCGACGGAGCCTTCGATAACGCCGAGGAAGCCTATAAGAACGGAAATCCCCTCGAAGGAGAGCTTTGGAACGAGCTTGGCGTCACCGCCGTCGACGTGGCTCTTTCGCTTACTCCCGGTGTTAGTCTCGGAAAAGACATCGCCGAAGCAATAACAGGGAAAAGTATCGTAGACGGAAGGACTCTAACGTCATTTGAACGAGGATTGGCGGTAGCCGGAGCTTTATCCTTCGGGGTAGGAAGTAAAATAGGCCTCATTGGAAAAGGCCTTAAGGTGGCCGAGGGACTTTCGACGGCCGCCAAGGCGGGTAAATCAGCCGACGAAGCCGCCGACATCGCCAAGGCCTTTGAGCGCGGCTCTGAGATCGCTCGAAGAGTAGAAAAAGCAGGGATTACAGAAAAATCCGTCCTCGACGACGTCGTTAGGGAAACTAAAAAAGGTCTGCCTTGCTCGGCCGAAGTGCTTCCACGAAGATCTATTTTTGATTTAATTTTGGGAGTCGGGGTCGCTTATGCAACTCCTTGCGATCCTAAGGCGCTCGACGAGACTCTTAAAAAACGCCTCGAAGAACTCGGAAAAGTTCCGAACGTGAAGGGGAGAAAGCCCGTCAATCACCACTATGCGGGTCAAAAGTATTTCGATAAGCTTTCGCCAGAATTGAAGCAAAAATATCCAGAAGGGGTAAACTTTAATGAAAATGGCTTTCCGGATTTTTCTCCCTACACGAAAGAACTCCCGGGCGGGAAAAAATCTGTTATCATCGAGCCAGGAAATAGCCGAAAGGCAGACTTTCGTAGAGCAAACGAGGCTGCTGGGTTAGAAAAGACGCCACAAGGATATACCTGGCATCATAATCAAGATCCGGGAAAGATGGAATTGGTTCCAACAGATCTTCATGACGAGGTAAAGCACACAGGCGGTTATTCGATTTGGGGAGCAAATTCCAAACTTCCATCAACCGTTATTGATTGCATAGGGGATTGAACCATGAAGCTCTTTTATGACGTTTTAAACAAGTTAGGATCGAAGATTGACAGGCCATGGTCACCTGCTAACGATGCGGAAATCAATCGATTTGAAAACCTTATTGGTCATAAACTCCCTGATGACTATCACGAATTTCTAAAGTCCGTAAACGGTGGAGAATTAGATCCGATTTTATCCTATCGCTTTCTAGAGACAGGGAGAGAAACAGAAAGCACTTTGCAACTTTTTTATGGCCTCCATGATGTGGATACCTCAAACCTAACGAGGCTTTTCAATGTGTATCACGTTTACCAGAAAAGAATGCCCGAACATCTAATACCGATAGCCTCGGACGAAGGTGGAAACAAGATTTGTCTGAATCTCAGCCCAGATAAATTTGGAGAGATCGTGTTCTTCGATCACGAAAATGAAGTGGACTTTGAGGATTCAGAAGACTTATTAAATCCTTATCGGAATTGTCATCGAATCGCTGGAAGCTTTTCTGAATTTCTCTCCTTGTTAGAGTCATGATGGGAGAGACAAGTTGGTTGTAGATTCTATTAAGAGTAAAGAGTCTTCTTCAATAGACGATATCTCGGCTTTTGAAAAAAGGATCGGATACCTCCTTCCCGAGGATTATAAAGAGTTTTTACTGAAAACCAACGGCGGGAGCTTTGACTGTTACAATGTGATCGACACCGAGCGTTTCGGGAAAACTAGCCCCGAAATGGTGGATCTCATCTATGGACTCAATAGCGAGAGCTATAGCGATTTAGACGATAAATTTAATACCTATCATATCGAAGACAAAAGAATGCCTGATGGTCTTATCCCGATTGCGGGAGATCCAGGGGGAAATCATTTTTGTATCGCTCTAGGTGAAGGTAAAAACGGCGAAATCTACTTCTGGGATCACGAATTAGAAGTGGAATTCGATAGTCCCGAACAAGCGAAAAATTATTATGAAAATTGCTTTTTCGTTTGCGGGTCTTTTTCGGAGTTTCTTCAAAAGATCTACGACGCCCCCGAGGATATTTAGAATCGATCACGGAGGTCTCCTTAGCCTCCTAGACGATCAGAAGAGGCGGGCTCGTGGCTCCCATGGCTTTACTATTCGGGATCCCTACAGATAGCCAAGACCGCTCAACAAACAAAAAAAACCAGCCGGCAAACGCCGACCGGCTTGATGGAATTCAGTGAGAGGCGCCCATCGGAGTCGAACCGACCTGATACGCATTTGCAATGCGTTGCCTAACCGCTCGGCCAAGGCGCCAACCTTGCTACTTGAGAAGTAGCGAGAACCCATAAGTAGCAATCCTGAATCATTCCGGCAACTAAAAAATGCAGGATGCGGACCGGATTCCCAGGAGGACGTCATGATGCATGAGCCTATGCCGAACCGGGCGAATGTCGAGCCCGGCTTCGCCATTCTCGGAGGATAATCCAGAGAATTCGGGTGTCACGCAGGTAGCGTTTTGCGAGACGACGCGGCTCTTGTACCAGGCGATATAGCCATTCGAGGCCGGTATGCTGCATCCACCGGGGTGCCCGCTGGACCGTACCAGCCACGAAGTCAATTGCTGCGCCTATGCCCAACATGACACCTCGATCCAAATGTCGGAAGTGCCGGTGCATCCATATCTCCTGTTTAGGCGCTCCTAGGCCGACGAAGATAATGTGAGGGGCTGCGCTGCGGAGCCGCTTCATGATAGCCTCGAGTTCATCAGGACTCCGCTCAAAGCCAAGTGGCGGACAGTAGGTGCCAACGACGCTCAGGCCGGGATAGGTGCTTTCGAGAATAGTTTGGGCCTTTTCTGCGACACCCGGTCCGGCGCCAAGCAAGAATACGGTGAGACCTCGGCGAGCAGCTGCAGCGCACAGACCTGGTAGTATCTCAGCGCCGGTCACGCGCTCGGGCAAGCGTGGGCCGATCAGCCGTGATGCCCAGACCACGGGCATCCCGTCAGCGAGAACGAGATGGGCATCACGGTAGACCGCCCGAAGTTCCTCATGTTCCTCAAGCATCACGATATGATCGCTGTTAGGTGTGACCGCATAGCGGCAAGGCCCCTGCTCAGCCATTTCCACTAAGCGCTCCAGCGCTTCCTTTTGATTGACGACATCGATAGTTGCATAACCCAGCTTGAAACGCTGATTCATGCCTTGATCCTTCCTCTGGAGACGATGTCTCCATTGTACGCAATCAGGCCGACGATGCCTAGCTTCCGCAAGACACAGGCCCTTTCGCTCCTTTCCGTCCTCGATCGCCTTGGCCTTCTGTCTCCATGTCTGTGCAGACGACCTCTTGATGCCCCACGAAAATGCTGAGAGGCGAGGTCGATCAGATTCGGAAGCCCGCAGTGGACCTACGGTCTATGAGGAGCTGAGAGTCTTGGTGCGACGCCCGGTAGGGGCTCTTGCAGGATGTGTGCGAATCAGTAATTTACTCCCCGGTCCTTAGCTCCTATAATGGGAAGCAAAAGACCCCCCAGCTGAGAGTCACCGATGCAACGATCTCTTTCGTGTTTTATCGTTCTGTCTCTAATCGCCTGGGAGGGCCTCGCCAGGGCTACGACCGACGTCCGCTTCATCATTCCCAAGAGTCCGCGAATCATCAGCCCTTATATTTACGGCTTTGGAACCTACATGCATGAAGATCGTGAGGCGGAGGGGGTCTGGGATATGCAGCCCACTATTTACCGCTGGGGAGGAAATACTTCAAGTCGGTTCAATTATAAGATCGATGCTTGGAATAGTGCTCAAGATTGGTTCTGGCACAACTTTGGTAGTTCGCGAAAGGGCATGATCGATCAGTTCATGGCCGATAACAACAGCCGGGGTGTTGCTTCCATGATCACACTGCCGATGCTGGGTTGGGTTGCGAAGGATCGTGAGTCCTACAGTTTCCCACGCAGTCTTTATCCCAAGCAGCAGCAATTCGAAGGCGATGCCGGTAACGGGGTTGATCTGAATGGCAAACCGCTGAAGGCAGACCCTAAACGAACCAGTTTAGCGATTGATCCAGCTTTTGTCGCCGGGTGGGTCCAAAAACTCAAAAAACAGTTCGGCAAACATCCCCACTTTTATATCATGGACAACGAACCAATGCTTTGGCACATCACACATCGAGATGTCCAGGCTGAGCCCATGCGCTACAAAACCTATCTGGAGCGCTATGTAGCCTATGCAAAGGCAGTCCGTGAGGCAGATCCCGAGGCTGTGATCGTCGGCCCAGCAGCCTGGGGCTGGATGGAGATGCAGTATTCAGGCTGGGATATTGAAGGACCTTGGAGCAACTGGAAGAAGCAAACCGATCGTAAGGCCAACGGCGATAGACCCTTTCTAGAATGGTTTCTCGAACAACTCGCACAAAGAGAAAAGCAGCTGAAGATATCCTTGTTGGATGTGCTCGACGTCCACTTTTATCCGGAAAAGGATCGCTGGCCAGCAGGGGAAGACGATCACCCCGGACGACGGCGGGCCCTGCTCGCTGCGACGCGTTCACTGTGGGATAAAGCCTATACCGACAATAGCTGGATCAACGAAAAACTCTATTTCATTCCGCGGCTGCAAAGTATGGCTCAAAAGTTTAAACCCGGCACAAAGGTGTCGATCGGTGAATACAACTTCCGCTCGGAATGGGATATCTCGGGTGCCATTGCCCAGGCCGAGATTCTCGGAACCTTTGCACGAACGGGACTCTATGCGGCACAGTATTGGGATTTTCCGAGAAAAGACGGGACCCATCGCTATGCTTTCCTTCTCTACCGCAACTACGATGGCAAACGCAGCACGTTTGGTCCCGAGTGGCTTGATAACACCGTAGGCAGCCGGGAAAACACCTCTGTTTTCTCTTCTCAAGACTCCAAGCGGAAGACAGTCACGATCGTACTGCTGAACAAAAGTCTCGATAAAAAGGAAAGCTTTCGCTTGGATGTAAGTCCCTGGAAAAATGCGAAAAGCCTCAAACTCTTCAGCTTCCAATCTCCCGATCGAAAGGGGACGATTAAGAAGGAAGAAAGATCATTGACTCTTGGTAAGCCTGTCATCATCGACACCCAGCCGCTGAGCATGCATCTCGTAGAGTTGCGTTACTGAGGAGCACCGATACCGTGATCGAATGGATCTTCTTCATCCTGGCGATGCTGTTATGGTTTTGGCTTCTGCCTTATCATTGGCTTTTGACTCGGATTGTGACCGTTGTGCTCCTGAGACGGAGATCCCACGTGTTGCGTGATCTCAAGCAGCGATTTGTTATCCTGGTCCCAGCTCATAATGAAGAGCAGGGGATACTTGGCACCATCCAGAGCTTGTTGCAGCTCGATTACCCTCAAGGCCATTATGAGATTCTCGTCATTGCCGACAACTGCACCGATCAAACGGCTGTCGTGGCTCGCGGAGCGGGTGTCACCGTGTTGGAGCGACAGGATCAGGACAAGAAGTCAAAGGGATATGCACTGGAGTATGCCCTCGAGCACTTGAAGAAGAGAGCCCTCGTTCCGGATGCTGTGGTTGTGATAGATGCGGATACCCGTGTGGACACCCATTTGCTCCAGAGTTTTTCGGGCTGGCTCGAGGCGGGACATGACTGGTTGCAGGCGTACTACACCGTCGCGAATCCCGACGATAGTCGGAGGACACAGTTGATGACCTATGCTTTTTCGCTCTTCAATGGCATCTGGCTTCAGGGGCAAGATCGACTTGGGCTCGGCTGTGCCCTGCGTGGCAATGGTATGTGCTTCTCCTGGAGAGGGTTAAATCGCTGTCCTTGGGAGGCCTATGGTCTCGCGGAAGATTTGGAATTTTCGTGGCACCTTCGGACCAAAGGAGAAAAGGTTCGATTCGTTGCTGATGCTAAAGTGTATGGCGATATGATTGATGGTCGTCCCGATGCTCAAGCTCATCAGAGACTGCGTTGGGAACATGGCCGAAAAGCCCTGCGGCAACGCTTTCAAGGTGACATTCGCCATATCAGTGATAAGCCCGAGCGAAGGTTTCTCCTGAATTCAGACCTTTGTATGCCCCCGCTGAGTCGATATCTTGCCCTTTCGCTGTTGTTCACTCTGCTGAGTGCCCTGTTTGTATCGCGAGCGCCTGAGTATGGCGAGAGGGCAGTGATGGTGCTTGGGCTTTTGAACTTCAGTTTTTTTGTGGTTTTTACGCTCTACCTCACGAGTCCCTTTTGGATACTTGGTTTGCCGCTTCGTTATGCACGCGCGCTGGTCGTGGCTCCCTGGTATATGCTGTGGAAATGGCAACTGCTTTTGCATCGGACGCCGACGAGCTGGGTAAGAACTGCCCGCAAGAACTAGTGTGCGTCCAGAGACCGCCCAGATGCGTCGTTGCATCATAACCCTCAGGTCGCTACGGATCGGGCCCCCGTTGGCTGATGCTGAGCTTAGCGATTCACCACTCTTAGATGGCATAGTTAGCCGCTTTGTTTGCTCTTTGCCACTTTTTCGGTGTATGTACCCCTAGGACCGGGTTTCCAAGTTCCTGGTTTGTTCTGACATGATTGGTGCGGAGGTTGATTTGCGAGCGGCGATCTTTATCGATGGTGGTTATCTGCAGACCCAGCTCAAGATACATAACGTAGACGCAGATTATGCAGAGCTTGCGGATTTCTTTCTAAGTCCTCTGCGGGCCTCGTTTCCTCTCGATCTGCTCCGTTGTTATTATTACTACTGCGCCCCCTACATGAGTCCGGAACCGACCGAGGATGAACTCAAGCGCATGGAAACCCATAAAAAGTTCGTCCAAGCGATTCAAAGTCTCGGGCGCTGGGCGATTCGACTCGGCAAACTGCAGAAGCGCTGGGAAGGCCAGCGGGAAGTCTACGAGCAAAAGCGCGTGGACGTGTTGCTGTCAGTCGATCTCGTTCGGCACGCAGCGGCAGGGCATATCCAGCACGCGATCCTGGTGGCCGGAGATAGCGATTTCGTTCCCGCTGTCGAGGCAGCCAAGGAACACGGAGTGACCCTCACTCTCTGGTGCGGCCACTATAATACTGTGAACAATGACCTGATCGCTCTCGCTGACGAAGTCTACACCTTCGACTGGAATGAGTTTCCAAGGACGGCTACCGAAGGTGGCGCCCAAACCGATCCTCAGCGTTATAAGCGGCGTCGCCGCCGAGGAGGTAGAGGGAGAAGACCGACTGGTGGAGACTCTTCAGAAAGTTCGAGTCAAGATGGTGGTGCTCGTGCCGGTGGGCGGAGCCAGGGATCACCCGGAGTTCCCGGACGGGTCGCGGCTCAAGCTGCTCAAAAAGATGGTCCGAAGACGGGGTGGCGAGACCGTCTTCGCCGCATGGCCGGTCTCAAATGAAAAACACTGGAATTCGAAATCTTTCCTTCCGTAAGATATGGCCTTTGGTTTGTCAGGTCTTTTGACATGTAGCGTCGCATGTTCGTCCTCATCGTCGTTTCGATCGGTCTGACCGATCGATCTTGCATCACCTTGCGGAATGGTGTGAGCCTTGCATGAATGTGGGAAAGAATGAGGACCTTCAAACGTCTTGGCCGATTTGAAATGGAGTGGATGATGCGCACGATTCTCCTTGTGGGATTTTTCACCCTCGCCACCGGCTCAGCTCGAGCCAACGATAAGACACTTTTCGTTAATGGTTTCAATGCAGCTTCTTACGGGGATCTCACGGTCGACAAAGGAGATTGGCGCGGGGAGTCGATGTCGGCACTGCGCGTGAAGGTGGGTTTGCAGCTGATTCGGATCGACTTCGTGGGTCTCAGTATTGGCTACCAAAAAGCTGGTTTCTATACGGCCACGAAGGCCTGGGATCGTGATAAGGGATCCGTTACCTACGATTACAGAGGGCCGGTGGCTGAGCTTCACCTGTTCCCCGGTTCCCGGGTGAACCTGTCTTTAGCAGCCTCCCAAAACGAGGGATTTTCGGTTCGAACTGAAGAAGATCAGACACTTTATCCCTTCACACCGGAAGCAGGCCGAGAGATCAACGCGGAGCGTTGGTCCATTGAAGGGCCAGAGTACACGGTGCAGTTGGGTGTGCAGATTGCTCGCCAACTTCAGGTCACAGTCGGGGTGGGGCAGCGAAATTTCGAAGGTACGCCCTCCTACGATACCCACAGGCGTGATTCGGATGGCAAAAAGGTCGATAGGATCTTTGTTGAGAACGAAGCCGGCAAGGCGAAAGATAAGTCCAATTTCTATTTCTTCGGGATCCGCGGAAGCCAGTTCTGAGCTCACCCGCCAGGCCTTAGGCGTGGCGGGATCCAAGATCTTCCCGGTCTCTTTCTAGTCTCATCAATCGACTCTGTTGTGAGTTCGGATCGGCTCTTTTGCGTCAATATGATGCATAAGGGGCGATGTATGGGAAAAACTTCTTTCTGATCAAAGATTTTGTAGTGCGATGGGGGGTTTCTATACAAAGGGTTTGACGTAGGGTAGGTTTGAAGGTAGATCACCGGCATCGAAATATTCGATACGACAGGAGTCGCGATGAGACCCTTACGACGAAGTGGCCTATTGCTTATCCTATGGATGTGTTTAGGGCTCTGGATCAAAGCCCCGAGCGCAAGTGCCCTCGAGTCTCCCCTCCGCGTCGCCGCCTTCAATATTCAAGTCTTCGGTCAGACAAAAATACAAAATCCCGCAACGACCCGCATCCTCCTTCAAATCCTCGACCGCTACGATCTGATCTTCATCCAAGAAATTCGCGATGCAAATAATTCAGCTATCTTTGAGCTTTTGGATCGGCTGAATACGCAAAGCGGTAAAACCTATCGAGCACTTGTGAGTGATCGACTTGGGCGCACGTCTTCCAAAGAGCAGTATGCTTTCTTCTATAACGAAGAGCGGATTGCACCGATGGGTTCGTGGGTTTATCCTGATCGTAGTGACGTATTTGAACGCGAACCCTTCGTTGGCAACTTTCGAGCCGGACATCTCGACTTTGCGATCATCGGTATTCATGTGACACCGCGCAATGTGCTCGGTGAATTGCAGGCTCTGAACTCCGTTTATCGGGATACCGTCCAGGCTTATCCCCACGGCAATGTCCTCGTGATGGGAGATCTGAATGGGGACTGTAACTACTACGATGCCTCCCTCGGCTTTCAGTACTTCGATACCCCAGCTCTCGAAGTGATTCCGACCGGGGTGGATACCACGGTTGCTCAAGCAAGCTGCACCTATGATAGAGTGCTTGCTCTGGGCCCAATTGGGAAGCTCGTGCACCATGGAATGGCCTTCAATTTTGCACAATCATACGGTCTCAGTCCGCAGGACGCGAAGGCCGTTTCGGATCATTACCCCGTTGAGTTCAATCTCGACATTCAGGAACCGGTAAGCAAGACGCAGCCGAATCCCGTCCCAGCCCAGGGCGAGGTCTGTGGTCTCAATCCTTACATGACACCACGCGGCTATTGCTATGCGATCTTTGGCAGCGGTAAAAAAAGGGTGTCTGGCTCTTGCTGCACGCTCATTCAAGCGAGCTGATCAGGCAGCTAGCTTGACGAAAAATCAGGCTTCTTTGCACCGGGCAGGATCTTCAGGCGTTGCTCCGCAGATCTCGCAAGGGGCGTTGAGCTCTCGAATGTTGTTGAGGCCTCCGCAGGTTCCCTTTAGTGGCTTGCGTTTCATCATAACGCCGACCGCCATCAACACAAAAAAGAGCAAAAACGCTCCAAATACGACGAAGTAAATCATGGGTCCGTGACTCCTAAGGAGCGATGTATCGCTCAAAGCCTCCGAGATTTTTGCTCGTAAAGTCTTTGGCGCCTTGATGCGAAATCAGAAAAACAGGCATCTTGAGGCGTTCGGCCAGACGCTCGGCTTCTTCCGGTCCGAGGACCATGAAGACTTTGGCGTACGCATCAGCATCCGTGCAGGTCTTAGCTAGAACCGAGACCGAAGCCAGCTTGTGTTCGATAGGACGACCGCGCCGCGGATCGATGATGTGCGAATATCGTTTGCCCTTCTCCTCGAAGTAGGCTCGATAGTCACCTGAGGTTGCCAGCCCTTGGCCGCGGGGAGCGATCACGAGCACCACCTCCCCTCGTTCAGCTTGCGGAGCCTCGATGGCAATTCTCCAATCTTGACCCCCTTCTTTTTGCCCGCGGGTGATCACCTCACCACCCAACTCGACCATGAACGAGTTGACACCTTGGCTAAGCAGCAGTTGAGCCACTCGATCGACAGCATGTCCTTGGGCAACACCGGAGAGGTCGACCAGAAGGCCCGTTACCTTTTTACGCAGGGCTGGTGGTTTAAGCCGAACGTCCAGGTTTTGCCAACCCCCTCTGGCTTTGGCAGCATCGATTGCGGATTGACTAGGTATCACATGTTGCTTGGTTTTCCAGGGGCCGAAGCCCCACTCTTTGATCAGAGCTCCAATGGTGATGTCAAAGGCACCTTCGCTCTTCTTGCTGACATCGAGCGAAAACTGCACGAGTTCGGCAAGTTCTGTGGCTACGGGGAACCATTCCAGAGAGTCTTGAGCGTTGAAACGGCTGATATCGGAGTCCGGCCGATAATTCGAAAATACTTTGTCGAAATCTTTTAGGAGCTGATCCACCTGCGCATGAAGATCCTTGCCAGGGGCACCGAGGTAACGAATGTTATAAGTCGTGCCTTGGGCACGGCCTTCCATCACCTGCACCGCCGCCGTCGGCATGGGGCTGCTTCCATAGACGCATGGGGCCCCAAGAAGAAGCACACTGAGCAGGGAGGTCAAAATGCACCGCATAAAAACCGGTCCTCTCCTGATGCGAAGAACTCGATCGTGGTCTGAGAGCAACGATCGAGTCCCAGTCACGATAGCTCAACCACCGAAATCGTCGAGCATGATGTTAGAGTCTTCCACACCGAGACTATGCAGCATATCGATGACCGCCTTGTTCATCATCGGTGGACCGCAAAGGTAGTATTCGACGTCTTCTGGTGCTTGATGATCCTTCAGGTAGTTCTCGTAGAGCACCTTATGGATAAAGCCGGTGTAGCCTGTCCACTGATCGCCTGGCTGAGGTTCCGACAAAGCTACATGCCATTGGAAATTTGGATTTTCTGCCTGCAGCATATCGAAATCTTCGACGTAGAACATCTCGCGCTTGCTGCGAGCTCCGTACCAGAAGGTCATTCTCCGATCGCTTTTGATCCGCCGAAGCTGATCGAAAATGTGTGAACGCATAGGAGCCATCCCCGCGCCACCACCCACGAAGATCATCTCGTTCTTGGTTTCACGTGCAAAGAATTCGCCGTACGGCCCTGAGATGGTAACCTTGTCACCCGGCTTGAGGTTGAAGATATAAGAGGACATACGCCCGGGAGGCACGTTGGGCAGTTTGGGCGGCGGCGTCGCGATACGGACGTTCAGCATGATAACGCCTTTTTCGTCCGGATAGTTGGCCATCGAGTAGGCACGGATGGTTGCTTCGTCGGTCTTCGACTTTAAATCGAAAAGTTTGAACTTCTCCCAATCGTCCCGATACTCACTTGGGATCTCAAAATTTTTAAAATCAATCTCGTAAGGAGGAGCCTCGATTTGAATATAACCTCCCGCCCGGAAATCAACATGTTCACCAGGAGGGAGCTCAAGCACCAACTCTTTGATAAAAGTCGCTACGTTTTGATTGGAGCGCACACGGCACTCCCATCGCTTCGTCCCAAAGACTTCGTGAGGCACCTCGATCTTCATGTTCTGCTTGCAAGCAACCTGGCAGGATAGTCTCATGCCCGAAGCTGCCTGACGCTTATTGATATGATTCAGCTCGGTGGGTAGGATCTCGCCGCCTCCCTCCAGCACCGTAACCTTGCATTGAGCACAGGTACCGCCGCCACCACAGGCGGATGAAACGAAGATCTTGTTCTCTGCGAGTACACTGAGCAATTTGCCACCTGCGGGCACTTGCAGCTTCTTTTCCCCATTGATGTCAATGGTGATATTGCCTGCTGCCACCAGTCGCGAGCGAGCGAACAGGATGCAGGCCACGAGAGCGAGGACCACGCTCGTGAACATCACGACACCGATAATGACTTCTTGCATCGGTTCACTTCCTCCTTAAAGTTGAATGCCCGAAAAACACATGAATGCCAAGGCCATGAGTCCAGCCGTGATGAAGGTGATGCCTAAACCTTTGAGGCCGTCAGGTACGTCGGAGTACTTCATTTTCTCCCGGATGCCTGCTAGAGCTGCGATGGCCAGCGCCCAGCCAAACCCTGAGCCAAACCCATAGACCACACTCTCACCGAGGGAGTAATCACGTTCTACCATGAAGAGCGTACCACCTAGTATCGCACAGTTGACCGTGATCAGGGGCAAGAATATGCCGAGCGCGTGGTAGAGTGACGGGACGTATTTGTCCAAGGCCATCTCGAGGATTTGCACCAAAGCGGCGATCACGCCAATGTAAGAAATCAGACCCAGGAAGGTCAGATCCACATTGATCCCGAGCCAAGCGAGAGCCCCTTCCTTTAAGATGTAATTGAGGACGAAGTAGTTAGCTGGGATGGTGATGGCCTGGACGAAGACCACCGCAATACCGAGCCCTATGGCTGTCTCGATTTTTTTCGATACAGCGAGAAAGGTGCACATGCCGAGAAAGAAGGCGAGTGCCATATTTTCGACAAACACCGACTTCAAAAAAAGGCTGAAATAATGTTCCATAGGGGCCCTTCCTTATTTCTCGATCTGCTCTTTGCGCCAGGTGCGCAGGAGCCAGATAAAGCAACCGATGATGAAAAACGCACTTGGAGGAAGCAGCATCAAACCGTTGGACTGATACCAACCGCCGTTGGTGGTGAGCTGCAAGAGTTCCACCCCAAAAAGGGAGCCCGATCCGAAGAGTTCACGGATCACCCCGACGCCGAGCAAGATCACACCGTATCCTAGACCATTGCCGACGCCATCCAGAAAGCTCATTCCAGGTGGATTCGACATAGCGTAAGCTTCGGCACGACCCATCACGATACAGTTGGTGATAATGAGACCGACGAAGACAGAGAGCTGTTTACTCACATCAAAGGCATACGCTCGGAGAAACTGATCGACGACGATCACCAGAGAGGCAATGATCGTCATCTGTACGATGATGCGTATGCTGCTCGGGATAAAATTACGGATCAAACTGATCGCAAAATTGGAGCACGCTACCACGGCAACGACCGACCCGGACATGACGAGGGCCGTCTGCATACTGTTGGTTACAGCGAGGGCTGAACAGATGCCAAGAACCTGTAGAGCAATAGGGTTGTTTACGAATACGGGACCCAACAGGACGTCCTTAGGTTTACTCTCACCCATTGATAGCCCTCCCTTGGCGAATACGTGATAAATATCGACCTAAACCCTCGTCACTGACCCAATAGCGCACGAGAGCATCGACACCGTTGGTCGTCAGTGTTGAACCCGACAGTCCATCGACCTGGTAGACGGCTAAGGGATTGTCCTGGTTCACTTTACCTTTTAGCACTTTGAACTTGTAGGCTCCCTCGTCGTCGGTCAGCTTTTTGCCCTGCCAGGTCGATTTCCAAGCAGGATTGTCAACCTCACCACCGAGACCGGGTGTTTCTGCATGTTCATAGAACCCAATTCCGGCGATAGTTTTGGCATCCGCTTCAAGAGCCAAAAAGCCCCAGAGTGTTGACCAGAGGCCTTTGCCGTGGACGGGGAGTACGATCGTTTTGAGCTGGTCTTGAGCGTAGACTTCGTAAACAACGGTGCGATCCGCGTGGACTCGAATCCGTGCGATATCCTTCTCGGGCAGGATGGATACAGCAGTCCCCTTGTTCTTGGCGGCTTGCCGTTCATCAAAGGTGTTGGGATCTGTGTTTTCATCATATTCGCCTGTCGCAAGCACAACCACCTTCGGACGAATCGAGGATGCGTAGAGCGCTTCGATGTCGACGGCTTGGCCGGGTTGCATAAGGCCAGCTGCTAAGAGGATGTTGCGCTTTTTATCAAGAGCTTTGTTGACCTCCTGCTGGGGCCTAAGGGCCACGACTGATCCTGCTACTAGCACAGAGCAGATCACACAGAGAAGAAAGGCTATCAAAAACGTACTGCCGACGCTGTCTTTGTTTTTCATTTCGCGAGCACCCCCGTCCTTACCATGCGACGCTTGATGTTTTGCTTCACTACGAAATAGTCAATCAGCGGTGCACACACGTTGCCGAACAGGATCGCCAGCATCACCCCCTCGGGGAAGGCTGGGTTCAAGCTGCGGACCATGACCGTCATGAATCCCACAAGGAATCCGTAGATGTACTTCCCAGTTCGAGTCATCGCGGCTGAGACCGGATCGGTGGCCATAAACACAGCACCAAAGGCAAAGCTACCAATGACCAGATGCCAAAGAGGACTGAGCGAGAACATCGGGTTGGTTTCGCTTCCTATCGAATAGAGAAGCGAAGAAAACGCCACAGTTCCAGCTAGCATGCTGAGTATAATGTGCCACGAGCCTACCCCTGACGCGATCAACACTACGGCTCCGAAGATGCAGGCGAGTTTGGACGTTTCTCCCATCGATCCAGGAATGAACCCCAAGAAGGAGTTCCACATGCTATACCCTGCATCCTGAAGCCCACTGACACCGCTCGCAGCAGCGATGCTGAGCGCTGTGGCACCGCTAAATCCATCCACCTTGCTTGCTAGCGCGAGAGATGCCTGGTCGAGACCGATCCAGACTTGGTCGCCCGACATCTGGGCTGGGTAAGCGAAGAAGAGAAAGGCCCTTGCTGTGAGCGCCGGATTGAGAAAATTCTTGCCTGTGCCGCCGAACACCTCCTTACCAAAGATCACACCGAAGGAAATGCCGATCGCCACCTGCCAGAGAGGTATGGTTGGGGGCAAGGTGAGTGGAAAAAGCATTCCTGTCACGAGGAAGCCCTCGTTGATCTCGTGTTTGCGCACCGTTGCGAATAGAACCTCCCACAAGCCACCAACGATATTGGTCACTAGGAACACAGGGATAAAAAACAAGGCGCCATAAATCAGGTTGGACCAGAAACTCGAGGCGTCAAAGCCCAGTCCCAGAGAAAGCATGACGAACCCTCGCCAGTCCTGGGGTGCGTTAACCCCCAGGCGATCAAGCGCAAGGTTACCTTGCAGGCCCGTGTTGTACATCGCCATGTAGATACAAGGGAGGAGTGCGACGACGACTGTGATCATCACGCGCTTGAGGTCGATGCTGTCGCGCACATGCGCAGCACTTTTGGTGACCTCACCCGGAGTATAAAGGAAGGTGTCGACGGCTTCATATAGGGCGTAAAACCGATGAAACTTTCCGCCCTTCTCAAATTGAGGATGAATGTGATCCAGTAAACTACGAAATGGTTTCATTGATCGATCACCCTTCCTTCTCAATGGTCGTCAGGCTCTGACGGAGGAGCGGACCATATTCGAGTTTGGTGGGACAGACAAAGGTGAGGAGTCCCACGTCTTCCTCGTCAAGCTCCAGGACCCCCAACTGCTGGGCCATGTCGGTATCTCCAGTGAGTAGCGACTTGAGCAGAAAGTTGGGTTCAATATCGAGCGGAAGAACTTGCTCGTAGCTACCGATCGGTACAAGTGAACGGACGCTCCCACCCGTCGAAGTATCGAAAGGATACTTCTTGCTCGGTGTCAGTACAGAAGCGAACACTCTCTTGATAGAAAACTTATCGAGACCCGGCTTCTGCCAGCCAAGAAACTCACGCTCGCGCCCTTCCCGCAGCACTACGATCTGGTGGTGGTAACGCCCCAAGAAAGCTACAGAGCCCTCGGCCTTGCGACCTGCAAACACGCTGCCCGAGATGATGCGGACCTCGCCGTCTTTGATTCGGCCTCTGCTTAGGTCTTCGATCGATGCTCCAAGGACGGTCCGGTAATACTTCGGTTCGCGAACCATGGGACCTGCGAGGCTGATGACGCGTTCCGCACTATACCGACCTTCTAGAAACAGATGTCCAATCGCGATCACGTCCTGATAGGAGATGGCCCAAACCGTTTTTCTACTGCCGACAGGATCGAGAAAGTGGATATGGGTACCGACCAGCCCTGCAGGATGCGGCCCTTGAAAGACAGCATCCGCAAAACTTCCGTCTTTTGGTAGATCAAGTTTTAAATCTGGAGCACGACACACAAAAACTTTTCCCGAAGTCAGTCGAGAGAGTAGCCGCAGACCTGCTGTTAAGAAACGCTCCTGGCCTTTGAGGACGAGTGAAGGATCTGGAGCCAGGGGATTCGTGTCCATGATGGTGACAAAGATGCTACTCGGGGTGGAATATGGCGCCGGAATTTTGCTGTAGGGGCGCGTGCGGAAGGCCGTCCAAAGGCCGGATTCCAAGAGTTGACTCTGCACCTGTTCGCGTTTGAGCTGTGTCAGCTCTCCTTCCCGGAAGCTGGGAAAGCGCAGTTCGTCTTTCCCGTCGACTGCAATGACGATCGATTCGAAGATGCGTCGGTCACCACGATGAATCGCACTCACCACACCGCTCGCAGGTGCGGTGAATTTGACATCTGGATTCTGTTTATCGAAGAACAAGGCTTGCCCCACCTGCACCCGATCGCCAACTTTGACTAAAAGGCTAGGTTTTAGATCATGGTAATCACCACCGATGAGGGCAGCTGTCTTGACGGTAGCTTGCTCGATCACAGGCTTGGCTTCGCCCGTGATAGGCAAGTCCAATCCTTTCTTGATTTTGATCATAGGCGGACCCCTGATCCTCTCTGAGCTATGTGTGAACGATAGAAATACAGACGTGACGTGTGCTCACGTATATAAAAAAATTTATACCCATTAATAGCAGAGTCGGCCCGATTTTCAAGGAAGCTTCGAATACTAGGGAGGACTTGTAGCCTGGGCGCCACAGCGCCCCGGTGCAGGCATACTCTCGAAGTGTGTCGCAAGTGACCTATGTACGAGCACTAGGCTCCACAGCACCCTGTGTACCAGCACTAGGCTCCACAGCGCCCCGGTGCAGGCATACTCTCGAAGTGTGTCGCAAGTGACCTATGTACGAGCACTAGGCTCCACAGCACCCTGTGTACCAGCACTAGGCTCCACAGCGCCCCGGTGCAGGCATACTCT
>Ga0209985_10000681_pt1 | contig 36140 bp, 41 predicted proteins | sample NOAtaG_FD_187305 | JGI IMG/M metagenome (GOLD analysis project Ga0209985, IMG submission 187305) | Freshwater lake microbial communities from Lake Erie, under a cyanobacterial bloom - NOAA_Erie_Diel6S_1000h metaG (SPAdes) (version 2) | ecosystem: Environmental > Aquatic > Freshwater > Lake ...
GGCGCGGATTTCATCGGCTGTTAATCCCTGGATGATCTGCTCTTTCAACTTGGGTGTGCCGGCCAGCGTGGTGAAATAATCGGTGAAGAATTTTTCTTTATCCGGAAAGTCGCGGTAGGCTTGTATGATCCACTCCAGATGAATATCGGTGTGTGGCTTTTCTTTTCGGAAATCATACCCAAAACAAGCCTGATCCTGAAAAGGCGGCTTCTTGGCCATACCATCAATACTAATTGGGGTGAACTGAAACGCCAGCTGGGTGAGAGCCGGGTGACCAACCATCTCAAAGGGATTCTGTGTTCCGCGTCCGACACTGAGTGCCGTTCCTTCAAACAAACAGGTAGTCGGGTAGAGGGCAATTGCATGATCGTTTGGCAAGTTGGGCGAGGGCCGCACGATCAGGGGGTACGGTTGGTCATGTTTCCAAAACTGAACCGTGATGACTTCCAGATCGCATTTCTTTCCCCCAGCCAGCCAGCCCTCTCCGTTAATCATGCGCGCCAGTTCACCCACGGTCATGCCGTGCACGATCGGTATCGGGTGCATGCCCACAAACGATTTGTGCTCCGGCAGCAGTACCGGCCCGTCAATGTAGTGCCCGTTGGGGTTGGGCCGGTCGAGCACGACCAGTTTTTTCTTGTTTTCGGCACACGCTTCCATCATATAGTGAAGGGAGCTGATGTACGTGAAGAAACGAGTGCCCACATCCTGTATATCGAAGATCACAACATCTACATCCGCTAACTGGGCAGCCGTTGGTTTCTTATTGCTTCCGTAAAGCGATACAATCGGGATACCCGTTTTAGCATCTTTGCCATCGGAAATTTTTTCTCCGGCATCGGCTGTGCCACGAAAGCCATGCTCGGGGGCATAGATTTTTTTGATGTTGACCTTCATGCTTATCAACAAATCAACCAGGTGAGCGTAGCCAACCACCGAGGTCTGGTTTACCAGCAGGCCCACTCGTTTGTCGCGGGTTTGTTCCACAATAAGGTCGAAGCGCTCGGCCCCCACTTTTACCACCGGCTGCGCGGCAGCCCAACCACCGGCCATCAATCCAACGATAAACAAACCAAGACGAATCATTTTCTTTACTTTGTCAATTGAGGTACCAAAATTAAGCCAAAGTTTGAACCTTTCGTATTTCATTTCCAAGCGCATTCGCTCGGCCGCTCCCCACGGCTTTTCTTCGGCCATTCACCGCATTGCCGTTATGACCATTGCCCTGGGGCTGGCCGCAGCGCTGGTTTCGTTCCTCATCATGCTGGGTTTCCAAAAAACGGTAAAGGACAAAGTATTTGCCTTTAGTTCGCACCTGCTGGTGACTCGCTACACCCTAAGCAACGCCACCGAAGAGCAACCGTTTGACTTCCGGATCACGTTGTTTCAGAAACCCGATACGTTTCCGTTTGTGACGCGTGTTCAGCCTTTTGCGCACAAGGCCGGCTTGATCAAAACGGATGATGACGTGTTGGGCATCATCTTCAAAGGCATCAGCGACCGGCCAACGGGAGATGGGCTTCGCCAAAGCCTCGTGGAAGGGCGGTTCATTGCTTTTCAGGATTCTGCGGTTTCACGTGAAGTTATGCTCAGTCGCGTCATTGCCGACAAGATCAAGGCCAAGGTAGGCGATGCCATCATCATACACTTCCTGCAAGATCCCCCGCGATCGCGAAGGCTCACCGTGGTGGGCATCTATGAAACCAACTTGTCTGATTATTTCGACAGCAAGCACGTGATTGGTGATTTGAAACTGGTGCAGCAGCTCAACGGCTGGCGACCTTTTGAAGCCGGTGGGCTGGAGGTGCGCACGGATTTGGAGTATTTCCCCGCTGGTTTGCTTCGCGAGGTCGATTACGAGGCCTACTGGCAATATCACGTTTCACTTATTGATGAAGATCCCCAGCTTACGCCTCTGCAACGTCAGGTGGAGTATTGGCGTACCTGGTGGCGATACACGTTTGATTTTGATCGTGCTGCGCTGGACTATCAGGCAACGTTGATTGGACAATCGATGGACTTTGACCTGCGGCTGGAAACAGCCCGCGACAAATACATTCAGGTGTTTGAGTGGCTGGGATTAGTTGGCCGGCAGGTAAAACTCTTGCTGGTGATCATTCTGGTGGTCGTTTGTGTCAACATGATTTCGGTAGTGCTGATTCTGGTTATGGAACGCACACCCATGATTGGCATGCTCAAGGCGATGGGCGGCACGAATCGCCTGGTGCGGTCGGTGTTTATCTACAATGGCGTGAGCCTGATTGTGAAAGGCCTGGCGTGGGGAAACGTCATTGGGCTTGGCATTTGCTATGTCCAAGATCGGTACCGTTTGCTTAAGCTGAACCCCCATGACTATTACATGGACTACGTGCCGGTTGACTGGCATTGGCTAACGATACTGGCGCTGAACGCGCTCACGCTGGCCGTGGTTACGCTGGTGCTCCTGGTGCCCACCGCACTCATTTCGCGCATTCACCCGATTCGGGCGATTAAGTTCGACTAATCGGCTACAAGTCGTATAGAAGCCGAGTTGATACAATAGCGCAAGCCCGTGGGTTCGGGCCCATCGGGAAAAACGTGCCCCAAATGAGCATCGCAAACGAGACAACAAACCTCTACCCGTGTCATGCCAAAACTCCTGTCCTGATGGTAGGCAATCACATTTTCTTCGACCGGCTGCGTAAAGCTGGGCCAGCCGGTTCCGCTTTCAAATTTCACGCGCGCGTCAAACAAGTGAGTGCCGCAGCAGCGGCAGGCATACAAACCGGGTTCGTGTGCTTCGCAATACTCGCCCGTGAAGGCGCGCTCAGTACCTTTCTTTCGGGTGATGTAGAATTCATCCTCAGTAAGAAGATCTTTCCATTCCGCCTCGGATTTTTCCACTCTCCGGGGTGGTGTAAGCGGGCGACTGGTGTATGCCATAACGTCTTTCCAGGTGATCATGCTAATTTGAGTCCTTTGAACTATTTTCACAGCGATTTATGTCAAATCTAAAACAAGTTTTGGCCGAAATTGATTTGTTAAAGGCCAAATTAGATTCCCTACTCCCGATGAAAAGGGAGGACGAAGAGCGCCTTTGGAAGAAGTTTCGACTGGAGTGGAACTATAACTCAAATCATATCGAGGGAAATACCTTGACGTACGGGCAAACCGAGTTATTGCTAATTTTTGACAAGACTACGGGCGACCATGACATGCGCGAGTACGAGGAAATGAAAGCGCACGATGTGGCGATTAAAAAGGTAGTTGAATATGCGAACGACAAGTCAAGAGATTTGGCCGAAGCGGATATACGGGAGCTCAACAAGCTAATCTTAGTTCGGCCATTTTGGAGCGATGCGATAACAACGGACGGTCAGCCCACACGCAAGTTGATTCAGCCAGGCGAATACAAAAAGCAGCCCAATTCAGTGAGACTTCAAAATGGGGAGATATTTCATTATGCTTCACCCGAAGAGACTCCGGCAAAAATGGAGCAGTTAATCCAATGGTACAGGCAAGTATCAACAGACGAAAAAATACATCCGGTTGAAGTTGCGGCCCGGCTTCATTACGATTTTGTAAGGATTCATCCCTTTGACGATAGCAATGGCAGGACCGCAAGATTGTTAATGAACTATGTATTATTGCGAGCAGGGTTTCCACCCGTGGTCATAAAAACAGACGACAAGAGATCATACTTAACTGCCCTTAACAGGGCAGACTCGGGTGACTTAGATTCTTTTATTTCCTATATTGGTAAGATGAGTTTATGGTCTCTTAACATGTCGTTGAAAGCTGTGCTCGGGCAAGACATTGGTGAGTTGGGTGATGTCGAGAAGGAAATCGAATTGTGGAATAAAGGCCTCAGGTCAAAGAAAGTACAACCTAAAAGCTGGTCTTCCTTATCACAATCGATTGATAGCGCTGGTAAGGCTATTCAAAGTTTGACAAAAAAGATCGAGTCTAAGTTTGGGCATCTTTCAGAAATCAAAGTTGAGATACTTATGTTTTCTGGATTTCATGACGCTAATCGAAAAGAGTCAAATGTCAACTTAAGAAACCTTGGAGTTTATTTTGATAGATTCTACGAGATGTTGAAATTACAGGATAAGAAGATCCGATCAAGTAAAATTGACGTGAATCTTCTAGATATTGTCAACAGTATCACTTTGGTATATGTATTTGAAGGCTTTAGTAACAAAGGTGGCGATGTATTAGTTTACAGATTGCCGGTCCATATTTCTTTTGATAAGTTCACCTATTCTTTTGCGACCCAGCCTGAAGTTGTTTTGGAAAAGAGGTACTCTGACCCGTGGTTAGAGACTGACACCAGTTTACTCTCTGAGTATTGCCTAGCGAACATATTCCAAGCGTTTAGAAGCCACGAGAAGTCATAGTTTCTCGAATTTCCCTGTAACATCCTTAGCTTTCCCACGTCTAGCCCCTGTACGGATGGATTTCCACATGTTTGAAACCCGTGTTTTGCCCGTAAAAAACAAGCTTTTTCGCTTTGCCACCCGGTTGTTGGGTAGCCAGGAAGAAGCAAAAGACGTGGTGCAAGAGGCATTAATAAAAGTGTGGAAAGGCCGCGAGCAGTTGAACGATGTGCAGAACCTGGAAGCCTGGTGCATGCGCATCGTCAAGAACTTGTCGCTCGATCGCCTCCGGAGTTCGCAGCGTAGGCCAGCCGATGGGCTGGACAGTCACGCGGATATCCGTCAGGAGTCGCTCACCCCGCACGAAACCACGGAGCTACAAGAAAGTATGAAGCAGATTGAACAACTGATGAATGCCCTGCCTGATAAACAACGTCAGGTCATGCACCTGCGCGATATTGAGGGGTATAGCTACCAGGAGATCTGTGAGATTCTGGAGATTGACATGAGCCAGGTGAAAGTAAGTTTATTCCGCGCCCGCCAGGCCGTGCGCGACCAACTGATTAAAATGAATGCGTATGGACTCTAAACACGTGGAGGCCTTACTGGAAAAGTACTGGAATGGTGACACATCACTGGAGGAAGAGGCTCAATTGCGCGCCTTTTTCGCTCAGGGCGATGTGCCGGCTTCGCTGCAATCGGCAGCCAGCCTGTTTCGGTACTTTCAGCAAGAGCAGCAAAAAAAATTAGCGCCATCGTTTGACGCGCGTGTAACAAAATCAATTCGCCAGCGTCAGGGAGGAAAGATTATTCGCATGGTGAATTTGGTTAATGTCGCCCGAATTGCAGCCGGAGTGCTGGTGATTGTGGCTGCCGGCTACCTGATTCGCCAGGAGGTGAGTAAGATGTACCCGGAAGATACCTACAGCGACCCCAAGGTGGCGTTTGAGGAAACGAAGAAAGCCCTGATGATGATTTCGAAGAGTTTCGGAAAGGCGCAGCAGGAAGCGGGTAAGATCAAGATGTTTAATGAAGCAGAAGAAAAAATTCAAAGCCCCAAGGCAGACAATACAGAACAGAAAGCAAGTATTTAACACCAAGACAATCAAAAAAACACGGATATGAAAAAGATAGTAATCGGAATGATGTTGCTGGCCCTGTCGGTGGCCGCGCAGGCCCAGGGCGATGCCATCGCGAAGTTTTTCAACAAGTATCAGAACGATGAGTCGTTCACCCAGGTAACGGTGAGCAGCAAAATGTTCAACCTGTTCACCAACATGGACGTTGAGAAGCCGGAAGATAAAGAGGTACTGGACGCCATCAGCAAGCTTAAGGGATTGAAAGTGCTGGTAAAGGAGGAGGCGCGCAATGCCCGCGAGTTATACAAAGAGGCGTATTCCATGATTCCCGCAAATCAGTATGAAGAACTCATGTTTATGCGCGACAAAGACAAGGACATGAAGTTTTACATTCGCGAAACCAGCCCCGGCAAAATCAGTGAGTTGGTCATGATTATGGGTGGAAATGAAGAATTTATGATCATGAGCATCTTTGGCGAGATTGATCTGAAACAAATCAGCAAGATTGGCCGTAAAATGGACATCGATGGGCTGGATGAGCTGGAAAAAATCGATGATGGCAAAAGCAAAAAGAATGACGAGTAATTCCTAGATCAGGTTTAGATGCCGGGCCGCCCCGCAAGGGGCGGCCCGGCTTATTGACCGGCAAAAATTTAATACGCACATGAAAAAATTGATATTCCTCTTCATAACCGCTTCTTTCAGCGTGGCGTCACAAGCGCAAAGCGATTCGTACCAGGCATTGCGAAACCATTTCATCGATAAACCCGATGTACACGCGTTCAGCATGAGCGGCCTGCTTTGCCGCATGGCCGTTGGTTTTATGGCACCCGAGGAGAGTGTTCTCCGGCAGGCCATGCGCGATATCAAACACATTCGCTTTATGGTTATCCCGAAAGAGGAATTTACCCGCCAACAACTCAGCGTGAAAGGGTTCCGCCAGGTCTTGCAGAAAGATGGTTTTGAAATGCTCGCGCACGTGCGTGATAATGGCGATGATGTGAGCTTCCTGCTGCGTGAAGAAGGGAAAGATAAAAAGAAGCGCTACTTTTTGGTGATTGAGGAAAGTGATGAGATGGTGGCGATCGAAATGAAGGGCTTTATCGACCCTGAAATTTTTAAAGACGAGAAGAACAAAATTGCGTTGAACTACTAATGAAACGCTTTCTGACCATAGCTTTCCTTCTGGCCTTGCCGTGGAGTACGGTTGCTCAAACGAAAACGACCCAATCGTTGAGCGAGCGATATGAGGATTCCAAAGCTGCGTTTTTCTACAAGAATACGCTGCGGATGATCAATCAGACGGAGGACAAAGAGTTTGATGAGCTAATCGATGGAATTGAAAAGGCGAAACTGGTCATCATTGACAAGTCCCAAAATTTTAAAGAAAGCGACTACAAGACGATCACCACCGACTATATGAAAGAGTCGTTTGAGCCGGCTATGACCAGTCGTTCGCAGGGCCGTAGCTTTGATGTATATGTGAAGGAGTCAGGGGGCAAGACCAAGGGTATTGTTGTACTGGTTAACGATTCGTCAACCTTGTACGTGCTGGATATTGTGGGTTCCCTGGCATTGGGTAAAGTGGTGGGTGCGTTTGATAAGCTCAACGAGACCAGCGATGTTGCCAAGATGATAACGGACTTCAAAGGCCGCAATGATAAAAAGAACAAGCGCAAAGAGGATGAAGAGGGCGATGATCATTAACCCCGCATGAACGTGGAAACAGTTCTTTCCATTCAGGGCCTGACCAAACACTTTGGTAAGCTCTGCGCGGTCAATCAGCTGAATCTGGAAGTAAAGCGCGGACAGGTTTTTGGTATGCTGGGCCCCAATGGCAGCGGCAAGACCACTACCCTGGGCATGTTGATGGGCGTTACTAATCCGACCAGTGGAAGTTTTACCTGGTTTGGTCAAACCCCCACGCACCTGATGCGTCAAAAGATTGGGGCCGTGCTTGAGCACCCCATCTTTTATCCCTACCTCACGGGCCAGCAGAATCTGGAACTCAATGCCATGATCAAAGGCGCTACAGCTCAGCAAATTGATCGGGTATTAGATGTGGTGGAATTACTGCCGCGCAGGCATGATAAATATCGGACCTATTCACTTGGTATGAAGCAACGGCTTGCCATTGCCTCGGCCTTGCTGAACGATCCTATAGTCCTTATTCTCGATGAGCCCACGAATGGCCTTGACCCTATGGGCATTGCCGAGATTCGTGAATTGATCAAAAAGATTGCGGCAGACGGGAAGACCATTATTCTGGCCAGTCACCTGCTGGACGAGGTTCAAAAAGTATGTACACACTTTGCTGTGCTGAAGCGCGGGAATCTCATGCACGTAGGTCCGGTGGATGACGTAGGAAAAGGGGAGGAGACGGTGGAGGTTGCCGCCTACCACGATGATGTGGCAGACGTGCTGCGCAAGTTTCCCGGTACGGCCGGCATAAAACGGGAGAACCAACATTATCTCGTAACACTGCACGATGGGTTTCACAGCGCGGAGATTAACCGCTACCTGTTTGAGCATGGCATTGTGGCCGCCCATTTGCAGACGAAAAAGAAAAGTCTCGAAAAACAGTTTCTGGAAATATTGGCCGAGAACAGCGAACCAATCCACTGATGAGCACGCTTTATTTATTAAAGATTGACCTGAAGAAAATGCGGCACTACCGCACTTTCTGGATTATCTGCGGCCTTTACTTTTTTATGCTCGTGACGGCCACGGCCAGCGGAATGGAGTTCCTCAAATGGCTGGCGCGCACCATTGAGGGGTTCGGACAGAACATCAACATCAACCGGATTCCACTTTACCACTTCCCCGATATCTGGCAGAACTTGGCGTGGAGCAGCGGACTGCTGAAAATGGGCATTGCCATTATGGTGGTGGTGTCGGTGACAAACGAGTACACGTACCGCACCTTGCGCCAAAACATTATTGATGGCCTTAGTCGTGAGCAGTTTCTGATGTCGAAGGTGTTGACCAACGTATTGTTAAGTTTCACCAGTATGGTACTGGTTTTTCTGATCGCGGTGGTAACCGGTCTCATCTATTCTCCTCAATTCGATTATCCTTACGGGTTTACGGGTGTGGGATTTTATCCCGCCTATTGCCTGGAAGTATTTGCCTTTCTGTCGTTTGCCTTGATGCTGGGTATGCTCGTACAACGCTCCGGATTGACCATCATCTTGCTGTTGAACTCTTATCTCATTGAGTTAATCATTAAAGAGAATATTGATGAATACGTGCCCCAACTCATCAAGTTTTTTCCGTTGGAGTCCATCATGAATCTGGTGCCGCTTCCTTTCGCGCGGTACGCATTTCAGGAAATCCGGGATTATGTAACGTGGGAATCAGTCTTGATTGCTCTCGCATGGGCTACGTTGTTCAATTATTTCGCCTACCTCAAGTTGAAAAAATCAGACATCTGAAGGCGTTGCCAAATTGGCGCAGTCGAGTGCGTTCAGGCTGACGCATTGGCACGGGATCAAAATCGGTATCAACCTTGTTACATCACTCAGTGCAGGAGAACAAGTGATGAGAAAGCCAATTATAAATGCCGAATTGCTGACTTCCATTGACGTACTCAATACGCTGAATGGCGGTCATGTTGAAGCGCGCGTACAACTTCAGCATAAGCCGGAGTGGCGTGAAATTCGCGTGCGCGTGCCGGGTATCGACCGCGATCAGATTAAGGTAGAGATTCACAATAACTTCCTGATGGTATTTTTTACCCATCAGTTGCAGCTTGCAGCTCAGCGCATCGAAGTGCCCCGGGTAGTGTACAACAAAGTTATTCCGTACTTCATCGATGCTGACCGGATTGAGGCTGCGTTCGAGGGACAGCAACTGGTCGTGCGCCTGCCGTTTAACGAGTTTTCGAACGGCTATCATCGAAGTATCCCCACCTCCGAAGGGTAAACTTGCCGTAGGCTGCATTTGAGATCCCGGCCAAGCTGACCGGGATTTTACTGATTTCAATCGGTATAGGATGTTTTTTAGCACAGAACTCCCGATAAATAGTTGATTTTGTCCATTTAAGGGTCGAATTTTACCCTATTGATTTAAAAAGCCACTACAAAATCTAACTACAGGGGTCATGTCTAAACCAAAAACACGCTGGATTGTCATTTTTTCCATTATCGTGCTTGTTCAGTTCATCGTATTGTTTGACTCGGGACAGCCCCCGGCCGATGCAGCCGATACCATTGACAAGGCCGATACCGCCTGGATGATTGTAGCCAGTGCATTCGTTCTGTTCATGACCCCCGGCCTTTCTTTTTTTTATGGCGGCATGGTCAGTGCCAAGAATGTAATCTCCACCATGCTGCAGAGTTTTATAGCACTGGGTGTCATCAGCCTGTTGTGGTACCTGGTAGGGTTCAGCCTCGCCTTTGGCGATAGCATTGGGGGCATTATTGGCAATCCGCTTACGTTTTTCGCCTTTCACAACGTGGGTCTAAACCCCCATCCGGCCCTGTCACCAACCTTTCCGCTGCTTCTCTTCGCGTTGTTCCAACTGAAGTTTGCCATAATCACACCAGCGCTCATCACGGGTAGCTTTGCCGAGCGCGTCAAGTTTACGTCCTACCTCATCTTTATGTGCCTGTTCGCGATTTTCATCTACTCGCCTTTGGCCCACTGGACGTGGCATCCGGAAGGCTTTCTGCGAAAGTGGGGTGTGCTGGATTTTGCCGGTGGATCGGTCGTGCACATGTCGGCCGGATTTGCCGCATTGGCCGGGGCTTACATCCTGGGCAAGCGCGAAAATAATAATCACCAACCTGCGAACATTCCGTTCATTTTGCTGGGCACCGGCATGTTGTGGTTTGGCTGGTTTGGTTTCAATGCAGGAAGTGCCCTGGCGGCTAACGGGATGGCCGTGCTGGCCTTTGCCACCACTAACATGGCATCAGCTTCGGCCATGATCACGTGGGTAATGTTCGATGCCCTGGTGGGCCGCAAGATTTCGGCCATGGGTGCGTGCATCGGGGCAGTCGTGGGGCTGGTAGCCATCACACCAGCCGCAGGGTTCGTCAACCTGGGCCAAAGTGTATTCATCGGTTTTGCAGCAGCGATCATCAGCAACCTGGCAGTATACTACAAACAAAAGCGCACCTCGTTGGATGATACCCTGGATGTGTTCCCGTGCCACGGCATTGGAGGAATTGTGGGCATGATCCTGACGGCCGTTTTCGCGAAAGATGTGGGGTTGATTTACGGGCAAACCCAGACGTTTCTGTACCATTTGCTGGCGCTGGTGATTGTGGGCGGGTTCGCCTTCGGTGGTTCCTACCTCATTTACAAGATCACCGGAAAGATCACCCGCTTACGCGTGTCACCGGAAGACGAGCGCATGGGCCTTGACATGTCGCAACACAGCGAAACCATTCACCCGATGCTCGTTGAGGCGGCTTAGTGGCTAACCGTTATTCGAATTCGAGATAGGGCAGGGCACGCCTGAGTTTAACCGTGTCCACCGCCCGAATCTCCTTCAACTGAGTCCAATCTTTGATGGCACCGTGCTGAAACCGGTACGCTATGATTAGCCGGCCGGGCACCAGGCCCACGTAGGGATGTTGCGAAAGATTTTTCTCGGGTGCGGAGTTGATCGGGATCTTGCGCGGCACAAAATCCGGGGAGACGAAAAACTTCATTTTCAGAAGGTCTACTACACCGCTGTCCAACCCGTAGACTTCATACAATTGGTTGGTGCTGACATAACCCCCGAGTTTTTCGCGGTAGTTGATGATGCGCTGCGACAGTTTGGGACCTACACCATAAATGCTTTTCAATTGAACGGTATCAGCTGTGTTCAAATCGTAAATGGGCTTGCTGTTGCTCGGTTTGATCTGCCGATGGGCATAGCCGAGTGTCTCCCGTTTGGGAATATCGATGAAGGGTTCCAGTTGCCGGTAAAAGGATTCGTTCATACCGTAGAGTTTCAGGAGTTCCTCCTTCTGCTCAATCGGATTTTTTTCGCGGTAGCGAATGAGGCGATCGGCCAGAAAGGATTTGAATCCCAACTCAATCAGCTCTTCGCGTGTGGCCGTGTTCGGATCGAACTTAAAAAATTGGGATTTGCCCGCGTCCGCGGATACCCGCGGTTCCAATCTCAAACTATCAAGAAGGGTAATGGACGGTGGGGTTACCGGAGTGGAACGAACCATCCAGAATTGATAGATCGGGACGGCAACGATGATGAATGCCAGTAGCGGCAACAAGATTAACAACGCCCGGCTTTCGCTTTGGGAGAACCCAAATACGTTTCGCCACCAGGTTTGCCAGTTCGCCATAGACAGCGATAAGTTAGGCGCCCGCCAAAAAAAAAGCAAGTCGGGGGACCAACCACTCGAATGCAAGGCTGAAATCGTAAACCGAAACTACTCGCTCTTGCAGATACCTACACCCAGGCGGCCGCCCGATGAGGCTTTGTCTGTTGCTGCGGCACCAATATTGCCGGCAGCCAAAATGATGTCACGCCCGGCTCCTGTTTCCGAGAGGTGAACCTTAATTGATGCGTTGAGGGCAAGAATGCTGGTGTAGGTAACAGGCGTTTCATCCGCCCACTTCGTCAGGCTGGTCTCCGAAATGCCCGAGGCAGCCGATACCGGGCTGAGCAGAACCGCGATGTCGGCATCGGCCAGCGATAAATCCCCCAGGTGCAAGTGCACCGGGTGTTGGTCTTTACCACTGAGCCCATCCAGCTTTACAATGGCCAATACAGTTCCATCTTTTTTCTCCCGAAACGTGATGGTGCCGGAGGTAGGGTAGGCACTGCCGGGCAGCAGGGCATAGGTGGTTTCATTTCCGGTAAACTCCGAAACCTCACTTTCTGGCTGGCAAGCCCAGGCCAGCGCCAACACCGTCAATATCGTCCACAGCCTCATAGTCTTCACGGTTTTTTCCTGAAACATCGAAAGGTAAAATTTTATTCCCGAAAACACATGTTTAGCGATCGGGATGGGGTTAAATTGGACGGCCTTTCTGTTTTTTGGCACGAAACTGGATATTTTAAGTCTATGGCAAAAAAGCTTCTCTACCTGTTGTTCCTGGCGGTTGCGTGCAGCCCTTCGGCAACCACGGTCAAAACTGATGTGCAGAATACCCGCCCCGCCTGGCTTTCCGCCAAACCCCAGCAGTCCGGTTACTATGTCGGCATAGGGCAGGGCATAAAGGATGGTACGAACAATTATATACAAGCAGCCAAAAAGAGCGCTTTCGAGGATTTGATCTCGGAGATAAAGGTCACCGTGTCCTCCAGTTCGGTGCTCACCCAGATTGATGCGAATAAAGAGTTTCAGGAGAAATACGAGCAAATTATCCAGACCACCGCAGCGGATGACATTCAGGAGTTTGAGCAAGTTGATTCATGGGAGGACGAGAAGACGTACTGGGTTTATTACCGCTTATCGCGCGAGCGTTACCGTCAAATCAAAGAAGAGCAAAAGCGAAATGCCATTACCCTCGGTATGGACTTCTTTGTAAAAGCCAAGCAGGCGGACCGGGCAGGCGAGCCAGTGCAGGCGTTGTCCTTTTACTACCAGGGTTTTCGGGCGCTTGAAAAATACCTGGCCGAGCCCATTCGCATCGACTTTGAAGGCAAGGAGATTTTGCTCACCAACGAGATTATTGCTTCGATGCAGTTTATTCTGGAGAAAATCCAATTGACCGCCAACCCTTCCGAGATCATGCTGAATCGCAGAATGGTGCAAAACGATCAAACCGTTTTGGTCACCGCGTTGGATAAGGCCAGCAAGAAACCCGTTACCGATTTGCCCCTGCGGGCTGCCTTTGAAAAAGGTGCTGGCGATGTATTCCCGGACTACAAGACGGGACAGAACGGTCAGATCAAAGTTTTATTGACCAAAATCGGGTCGCGCGATATTGAGCAAAAGATTGGTGTATCGGTTAACATGTTGAGTTTTGCGGGCGATCAACCCTCACCGGTGTATGCACTGGTATCATCCAAAATGGTAACACCCAAGGCTGTCATTCTCATGAAAGTGCAACGCCCGTTGGTTTACCTCTCGTCCATTGAAAAAAGTCTGGGAACGGATAAGTCTAACCAGCAACTTACCAATCGAGTGAAAAACTACCTCGCCAATGCGGGTTTTGAGTTCACCGAACAAAAGGATAAAGCAGAGCTCTGGGTGGATATCAACAGTAACTCGGAGAGAGGAGCTCAATCAGGCAGCATCTTCATTACCTATGTAACGGCCGTTATTCGCGTGTCAACGGTAAAGGATAGCAAGGAGATTTATGCTACTACACTGGATCGCGTAAAAGGGTACAGCCTGGATTACGAGCGAAGCAGCCAGGAGGCTTACAATAAGAGCCTGGAAACGCTGGAAAAGGAGAAGTTGCCGGAGCTGTTAAACGCGATTTTGCAGTGATTTTGAGCCTTATTTGGCACAAATACCCCAAAAATATAAACTGGCCTGTAAATTGTATTTAGCTAACTTGCACAACCAAACGTAAAAATGGATATGAAAAACCTGTTTAGACTTTCGACTTTCGTTGCCTTGCTGGCCACCGTTGCTATGGTAGGCTGTAAAAAGGCTGAGAAACTGCCCAAAGGCGAAGAAGAAGTGAACATTCCTTGCTCGGGCTCAGATTACTTCACCTCTAACAAAGTATTCCGCGCCAATTCGTTGGGCGAGTCTCAAGATCTGGTGACATCCAAGAAAAAGGCCCTCACCAACGCCCGTAACGATCTGGCTCAGGCCATCAGCACTACGGTGAAGACGGTGACGGATAACTACGTGAACAGCCGCGAGATGAACAATAAAGAAGATGTAGAGGAGCGTTTCGAGAGCCTCAACCGCGAGGTGGTGGACCAAACGCTGACCGGCATCCGTACCATTTGTGAAAAGCAAGTGAAGACATCTTCTGGTGCTTTCAAAACCTATATCGCCATTGAGCTTTCAGCCGATGAACTGGTAAAGCAGTACAACGAGCGGTTGTCTAAGGATGAGCGTTTGAAGATTGACTACGACTACGAGAAGTTCAAGGAGACGTTCGATAAGGAGATGGAAAAGCGCGCGAAGGGTAACTAAGCGTTTGCTGTCCGATCACAAAAAAAGCCTCCGCCAACGCGGGGGCTTTTTTCATGCCAAGTGTTGTTGAATTGGAAAGGGGGTAGCTAGCTTCCAAACACCCCAAACATGTTCAAGATCACCAGTAGAATAATAACCGGACACAAAAACCGAAGCGCGAAACGCCAGATACTGGCCGGTGAAAGCCCGAGCAAAACCGGTGTGGTAAACCCGGGTGAGCCTTGCTGAATTTCGCCAACCAGTCGATCCGTCTTCATAAACCAACCGGTGTACAAACAGGTCGCCAGCACGACCACCATCATGAACAGTGTGCCGAAGAGATAGTCCATGATATCCATAAAACCCTGTTTTTCCGTTCCGAAAAGATTGAGTTGAAGCTCAGTGAAGAAAGGTGAACTTCCGTTGGAAAGGGCAGAGGGAATACCGAAAAGGAATGCTACCACCGCCACGGTCCAGGCTGCTTTCCTGCGCGACCATTTGCGCGTGTCCATAAAGTAAGCCGAAGGCGCCTCCAGCATGGAAATGGTAGATGTGATAGCGGCCAAAAACAGAAGGAGGAAAAACAACGCACCTGCGATGTTGCCCAGCGGCATCTCCTGAAAGATATTCGCCAGTACGCTAAACACCAGTGTGGGACCCTCGCTGGGCGACATGTTGAAGGCAAACACCGCTGGGAATACCATGAGGCCGGCCAGCAATGCCACGGACGTATCCATGACGCCAACCCACAAACTGGATGTCACAATGTTCTGTGTTTTTGGCAAGTATGATCCGTAGGTAATCATCATACCCCAACCTACGCCCAACGAGAAGAACGCTTGGGTTAAAGCCTTAAGTACTACCATGCCGGTAATCTTGGAAAAATCAGGGATGAGGTAATACTCTATTCCCTTTCCTGCGCCTGGCAAAGTTACGCTTCTGATGATGACAATGATGAGAAGGATAAAAAGGGCCGGCATCATAATTTTGGCTGCTTTTTCAATTCCACCCGAAACGCCACCGAGTACGATTAGCACAGTAACTAAAATGACAAACGCACCCAGTGGCACTACAATAGTCGGATCAGCAATAAACTCAGTAAACGAAGTGTGTAAGGAAAAAAGCGAGGTGAAGATGTAACCAACGGTCCACCCGGCAATGATGCTATAGTAGCTGAGCACCACGAACGTCACCATCAGAGGCAGCACCCCAGCGAAGAATGTCCATAATGGGTTGGCACCGGTACTTTGAAAAGCCCCAACCGGGTTTTTGCCCGTAAGCCTGCCTAAAGCAATTTCATTGATGAGCATGGGGGCACCCACAAGCACAACGCAGCAAATGTAAACGAGCACAAAAGCGGCTCCGCCATTCTCGCCTGTGAGGTAGGGGAAGCGCCAGATATTGCCCAGGCCCACGGCCGAGCCCGCGGCTGCCATGATAAATCCAAACTTCGATGCCCATTGTCCGCGTGCCGTCATAGCGTAGTTGTTAGTCGGCCAAGATTGAAAAAAGACCGGGGATACGAAAGAGGAATTTTTCGTATGCAGGCCGTCAATGTTGCCGTTTGGCCAGTTGATCGCGAATTAACGCCAACCCCTCGGTGAATGAATGGGGTTGATAGCCCAACTGAGTTTTTGCTTTGGTAATCACAAACCCGGTCTTAGGCGGCCGCCTGGCGGGCTGAGTGAAAGTGGAAGAGTCGGCTGTTTTGATTAATGAGGCATTGAGGGCGAAAAATTCGGCAGTTTGCCGTGCAATGTCCAGCGGAGTCATCATTTCCTCACCGGATATGTGAAAAATTCCAGTGGCGTTTTTCTTTAGTGCCAGTACACAGGCTTGCGCGAGATCCTCGGCCAGGGTGGGTGTTCTCCATTGATCGTTAACCACCTGAATTTGTTTTCCCTCCTCCAGGCTTTTCTTGACCCACAGTACGATGTTGGAGCGACTCATGTCTTCGCTTACCCCATAGACCAAAACGGTACGCAGAATGGCCCACCGAAGCCCGGATTTTTGTACTACCTCTTCACCTGCCCGTTTACTCTCTCCATAAAAGTTAACGGGATTAGGTTGGGCCGATTCATCGAGTGGTCCGTGACTTCCATCGAAGATGAAGTCCGTAGAGAGGTGAATAAAATGACAAACGCGTGGTGCGTAACGGGTGAGATGGCCAACCGCATCAACATTGGTTTTCCAGCAATTCTCCCGGTCAGTTTCACAGGCGTCCACTTGCGTCATCGCAGCGGTGTGGATGATGACATCCGGCCGATGCTGCTCCATAGCGTCCTGCACCTGCCGTTCGTCCGTGATGTCAAGCTTGTGAAAAACACCGCGGGTAATTGACAGCGGACGCTTGCCGGTGGCGATCACGTGTACGCCCGGGTCGCGCTGTAACAATTGAACCAGTTTCTGGCCCAGCAGCCCGTTTGCGCCTGTTACCAGTACATTCACCGGATTTTATTTTGAGTCAGGGTAGACGTAGCCAAACTCCTTAGTAATCTTCTTGCGCGACATTTCTTCTACCGTCACCGTCATGCGAATATCTTCCAACGGGCGGTCGGCCTGGTCGCGCGGCTGTGCGGCAATCGTATCAATAACCTCCAAACCTTTAATCACTTTGCCAAAAACGGTGTACCCGCCATCGAGGTGTGGCGCGCCACCCACAGTGGTATAGGCTTTAATCATCTCGGGCGATATGTCTTTAGTTACTTTAATTCCCGTTTGTTGTTCAATTTCACCGGCCAGGGCAAACACGGCACGTTGATAGCCGGCCATGTCACCTTTCATGTAGATCGAATTCAGCGTATCAATCTTCGGCTTGTTGGCGGCATTCATCATCCACTGCTGGAAGGCCTGTCCGAACTTTGCCTGGTCGATTTTTAAGGCATCGAGATTCTCCTGCGTTACCACGGTGCCCTGCACCACGTAGAATTGGCTTCCGCTGGAGGCCTTCGTGGGATTGACCTGATCGCCCATGCGCGCAGCGGAGAGGGCACCTTTTTCGTGGAAGAATTTTGGATTAAACTCGGCATCTACCGTGTAGCCGGGCCCCCCTGAACCCAGCCGCTGCCCGGGTTGGGCCTGGCGCGAATCGGGGTCACCCCCCTGGATCATAAAACCCTGGATCACGCGGTGAAAGAGCAAACTGTCGAAGTAATGGTCTTTGGTCAGCTTAATGAAATTTTCCTTGTGTTTCGGGGTTTCATCGTACAGGATGGCCGTCATATCACCATACTTGGTTTTAATGGTCACCACATAATCATTTTTTTGGGCACAACTGGTCATCACAAAAAGAGCGGTTAAAAGGGTAAGAATGGGCAGAACGTTTTTCATAGCGTAGAAAATTCGCGGGCAAAAATACCAAAAGGTGCGTTAACGACTAGCTTTTAACAATCCGGACAACTGCAGGCTCAGGTCCATGAAAATCATCTTGGCACTACCGTTTCGTTCCAGGTGAAAATAAGCTTCATTCAGCAGGTGGGTGGCCTTTTCAATTTTTGGTACGTTCAACACCTTGCTAAAGTCCTGAACAAACTTTAAGTCGTTACCCTGCACGCGCAGCAACGGGGCTTCACTCAGGTGTACCAGTGATTCGCGCATCATCGTTAGCGCTACCGTGAGCATATTGCGCTTTTCCATTTTGTCGGCCGCGTGAAAGTCATCGGCCATGGTGAGCAGTTGAATGGCATCCCGTTTGAAACAGGCCCGCATCCACTGGATAAATTTTTCCGTGGTGGGGTTGTCTTCGCGGTCGATCAATTGTAAGCCGCGGTTTAGGTTGCCTTCCGCCAGTTGCACCAGGCCAGATAGACGCCCAGCGTCAACCCTCGGTGCCAAAAAAGTTTTCACCTCGTCATCGGGCAACAAGGGCACTGTTACCCGTTGTGTGCGCGATATGATGGTGGGCAGTAGCCGCTCATCCGCATTGCTCACCAGCAGGAAAATGGTGAAGGACGAAGGTTCTTCCAGAATTTTTAAAATGCCGTTCGCTGCTGCGGGATGCATGTATTCCGGTTGCCAGATGAGCATCACTTTAAACCGGCTTTCAAACGGCTTCAACGCGAGCGAGCGAATGATTTCCCGACTTTCTTCGCGTGAGATCAATACCTGTTTATCCTCGCTGCCGTGGAAGGCTGTCCAGTCTTCAATATTGCCAAACGGCTGCTCGGTAAGAAACTGGCGCCAACTTTTAAGAAGTTCCGCCTTTAGCCGTTCTTCGTCCTTGTCGTTGTCGACATTAGAATACGGGAAAACGAAATGGGTATCGGGATGAATGTATTTGAGACTCTTGGAACAGGCGGCACAAGTTCCACATGCATCATCGGCCTGGCGGTTTTGGCAGTGAAGAAAGGTGGTGTAGGCCAGTGCCAGCGGCAGATTCACGGAACCATCGCGACCCGCCAGTAATTGCGCGTGCGGAATTTTATTCTCGTGCACCGAGCGCACCAGATTGGTTTTGATGTCGGATAATCCCGGTATGTCCGCGAACCTCATGCTTTCTTTTCCCAAATACGTTCCACTGCCGTTTGCTCAAATACGGTGGTTAGTATGGCTTTGTCCGCTTCGGTCAGTGTTTGTTTCTTGCGCTCCATCACACGGGCGGCTGTCTCAAACGAACGGGCCAGTGTAAATGTGGTAAACCCGGCTGCCCCGCCACCGGCAAACGAGGGGACAAAGTTGCGTGGGTAGCCATCACCAAAGATATTGGCGCCCACACCCACTACGGTGCCGGTATTAAACATGGTGTTGATGCCACACTTGCTATGATCGCCCATCATTAACCCGCAAAACTGAAGTCCTGTGCTGATGAATTTGTTCTGCACATAACTCCACAGTTTTACCGGCTCGTAGTTGTTTTTGAGGTTAGAGGTATTGGTGTCGGCCCCCAGGTTGCACCATTCGCCCAAAACCGAGTTTCCAAGAAATCCGTCATGTGCTTTGTTGCTATGGCCCCAAAGCACCGAGTTGCTTATTTCGCCCCCAACTTTACAATGGGGGCCAATGGTGGAGTCGCCCCGCATCTTTCCTCCCATATTCACGACCGATCCTTCGCCCAACGAAAATGGTCCTTTGATGAGCGCGCCTTCCTGCACCTGGGAGTTACGCCCCAGATAAATCGGGCCGGCTTCGGCATTCAGTACGGCCGCACGTATCTCAACACCGGGCTCGAGAAAGATTTTATTTGGGTTGTACACCCGCGTGTGCGGGTCAGTGATCGGCTGTGACGTGCGCCCGTGTGTGATCAGATTGAAGTCAGCCCGCAGTTGCTCCTCGTTGTGTTGAAAAATTTTCCAGGGCTGATCAACCAGGGTGAAGGGGCCTGCATACTCGGTCATGCCCGTGCCGAGTACTTCCGGTAATTCATCTTCGGCTGTGCGGTAGGCCAGCACGGTTTGCTGGTGATACAGACCTTCACCCATTTTCAATCCGCGAATGCGTTCAACAAGTTTTTCGTCCGGGCACAACGCTCCGTGAACAATCAGGTTGTCGGTTGTGAAGCGTGCGCCAAATTTGGTCTGCAGGTATGCCTGGGTTAGAAAACTCACCGAACCGCCAAAGTATTTTTGCCACTTTTCAGCTATGGTCAGAATGCCTATGCGTAAATCACCCAAGGGTCGGGTGAACGTGAAGGGCATGAGTTGTTGTCGGGCAGCCGGGTGATCGTACAACACGATGTTCATGGCCTAAAAATAGGAGGTATGACGCATACTCTTTTCATTTCTTTTTGCGATCAGGAGTCGGCAAAAAAAAGACTCCCGGAAACCGAGAGCCTTTCAAAAACCAGCTTGGCAATATTGTTGACAGAGGCTTACGCCTTCTTGCCGTATTTCTTCTGGAACTTCTCAACGCGGCCTGCCGTATCTACAAACATCTTTTTGCCGGTAAAGAAGGGGTGGCTGGCGGAGCTAACCTCGACTTTAATCACCGGGTAGTCCTTACCGTCCGTCCACTTAATGGTTTCTTTGGTGTTGAGCGTGGAGCGGGACATAAACTTGTGATCGGAGCTGGTATCCCAGAAAATCACGTCTCTATACTCGGGGTGAATGCCTTTTTTCATCTGTTTTACGCTTAAAGGATTGCAAAAGTAAGGTTTTGCTCCCTATAAACAAGCGCTGTGCCCTAAGGAATTTGACGTACAACCAAAATGGTTGTATTTTGCAACCAAAATGGTTTTTTTATGGCCAGCGTAACGATTAAGAACGTGCCGGACTCTCTGTTTAAGGTCCTCAAAAGCAGGGCAAAAAGAAACGGCAGGAGTCTCAACAACGAAATCATCATCGGATTGCAACGTTATTTGTCGATGCGGGACCAAGACGCGGAGGAGTTTTTGGACAAGGCCAGAACCGCAAGAAAGATGGCAAAAGGCGCGCTTACCCTGGAGGAAGTCCGGGAGGCGATTGAATCGGGCCGGTCATGATTGTTGCGGATGCTAACTTGGTTGCGTATGCCTACACGCCAAGTCCTTACGCTGATGAGGTTGAAGAGTTGGGCCTTCTGGATCCGATTTGGGTTACCGTGGAACTTTGCCGCAGTGAGTTCCGGAATTTATTAGCTGCTTACTTGCGAAGACAATGGCTTACACTGGAACAAATCAATTGGATTCTGGAACAAAAAGAGAGGCGTTTTGAATTCGGTTATTATGAAGTGAACTCAGCCGAAGTAATGGCCCTGGTTGCCTCTTCGCGATGTTCCGCTTACGACTGCGAATATGTGGCGCTGGCCAAAAAGTTTGATGTCCCGTTAATTACCTACGACCGCCAACTGTTGACCAGTTTTCCCGAAATCGCCCGAACTACTGTGCACCATTTAACCACCATCAGGAAATGAGGTGTTTCTTCGCCATTCTATTTGTACTTGTTGTTGGGCATAGCCAGGCCCAAAGTACCAACGTGCCCCTCAATGACGACTATTACCACTGGGTCGATCGGTATGAAATCAAATCTGGCCGGATTGCGCCTGAGCTCTTCACCACCGTAAAACCTTATAAGCGCGACAAGTTGGTGGCTTATGTCGATTCACTGAAAAAACGGAGTGAGATTTTCAACTCGCGGGCCGACCAGTTTAACTACGAATACCTCCGAAACGATAGTTGGGAGTGGAGCCGTGCCACCACCAACGATAGCCGCAAGCCGGTATTGAAAGGCTTGTACAGGAAAAAGTCAGATCTGTTTTTTGTCGATAATGCTGAGTTTGACTTACACGTGAACCCAGTGCTGTATCTGGGGCTGGGAACGGATAGCCGGCTAGACGAACCCTTGTACATCAATACGCGAGGAATCGAGCTCCGCGGCATGGTTGATCGTAAAATAGGGTTTTACACACTGGTTACAGAAAACCAGATGCGGGTTCCGTCCTTCGTGAATGACTATATCGACACGCAAGGCGTGGTGCCACATGAAGGGTTTTGGAAAACCTACAAGAATGGCGGTGTTGATTTCCTTCATGCGCGCGCCTACATTGATTTCAATGTGAGTAAGAGCATCTACATGCAGTTTGGGCAGGACCGCACACGGGTGGGCCCCGGCTTTCGCTCATTCTTTCAATCCGATTTTGCCGCCCCGAATCTTTTCTTTAGAACAAACGTAAAGGTGTGGAAACTGAATTACCTTTTTCAGTTCAATCGCATGACGGCCGACAATCAACGACCTTTTTCGGGTGCGCGATACCCAGAGAAGTATATGGCCATGCACCACGTGAGCATCAATATTGGGAAGCGGTTGAACCTCGGGCTTTTTGAGTCGGTGGTATACAGCCCGAAAGATTCGGTAAACCAAAACACGTTCGATCCGAGCTACCTGAACCCCATTATTTTCATGCGGGCGGTTGAGCAACAATCCGGCAGCAATGGTGACAACGCCATGGTGGGAATGGATTTCAAATGGATTGTCGCGCGCGGCTTGTCGCTGTATGGTCAGGCCGTGTTGGATGAACTGAAGATTGATGAACTGCGCGCAGGGAACGGATGGTGGGCAAACAAGTTTGCCCTACAGGGTGGATTAAAATATATTGACGTGGCGGGCATCGATAACCTTGATTTGCAGCTGGAGGCTAATCTGGTGCGACCATTCACATTTTCACACAGTACGCAGTATGCCAGCTACTCCCATTATCGTCAGCCGATCGGCCACCCGTTGGGTGCGAATTTCACCGAGTTGGTGGCCATTATGCGATACCAGCCGCTGCCCCGTTTACAGATTTCAGCTACCGGCTTTTTCGCCAGCAAGGGATTGGACGGACCCAACGAAAACTGGGGAGGTGATATTCTCAAGAACAACCAGACGCGGCAGCAGGAGTATGACAATGCCATTGGGCAGGGCGTGGCTCAGCGCATTACCTATGGAAATGTGCTGGCCTCCTATCAGGTGCGCCACAATGTTTTTTTGGATTTTCACTTCTTATTTCGTCAAAGTGAGTCCGACTTACCCGCTGCCAACGTTAATACAACGGCAACTTCTGTAGCTTTGCGTTGGAATATTGCCTCACGCACGTACGAATTCTGATGATGAGCACCCTTCTGCGCGTATTACGCTACTCCCGCAATCTCGGCCCCCGGTTCCTGCTGTTTCTGGTCTACTCGGTTGTCGGTATTTTTTTTACGACCCTGAGCTTTGGTTTGCTCGTACCGCTGCTCAATGTGCTGTTCGATAAAGTGAATGTGACGCAAATTGAGCCATTACCATCCGTGGAAATCAGTATTGAGTTCGTGCTGGCTGTGTTCAAACATTATTTTTCAGTTGTGATTTTGCAGTATGGCAAGCCGGCTGCCTTGTTATTCGTGTGTATTTGCCTCGTATCGGCCTATGCCATCGGCAATACGTTTCGGTTTTTGGAGCGTTTACTCGCCACCCGCATTCGAACCGAAGTGGTGAAGAAAATGCGTGCTCATTTTTTTGACAATGTAACCCGTCTGCAGATCGGGTTCTTTAACAACCAGCGGAAGGGTGACCTGATTTCCCGGTTTACCAGCGATATGGGCGAGATTGAAAATACGGTGTTGAATTATTTTAAGTCGGTGATTAAAGAGCCGATTACAATCCTGGTCTATTTTGGAGCGTTGTTTTTCATTTCTTTCAAGTTTACGTTGTTTACGTTGGTGGTCCTGCCGATAACAGGCGGGGTGGTGGCGGCCATTATCAGGCGCTTGCGTCCGCAGGCGGATGAAAGCCAACGGGCAATGGGCCGCATGGTAAATATTCTGGATGAAACCTTTGGCGGCATGCGCGTGGTGAAAGCGTTTAATGCCCGAACCTACATCCTCGAAAAAATGGAGCAAGAAAACGACCGATACCGCCAGCTTAACTATTCCATAGGCAAGAAGAATGAGTTATCATCACCTCTTTCGGAAGTGTTAGGAATCATCATCGTGGCGGGCATTCTGTATTTTGGCGGGCGCCTGGTACTTAATGGTACCGAGCAACTAGATGCCACGAAGTTTATCGTTTTTCTTGCGCTCTTTGCCCAGATCATCCAGCCGGCCAAGAATTTCTCGAATGGCATTACCTCGTTGCAAAAGGGAATTGCCTCGGCCAAACGCGTTTTTGATGTGATTGATCTACAGCCTGTAATTGAGAACAAGCCCGATGCTCAAACGCTCACCTCATTTAACCGTGAAATTGAACTCCGCAACGTAAGCTTCGCCTACGAAAAAGAATTGGTGTTAAGAAACATCAGCCTTAGGATCAGGAAAGGTAAGACGGTGGCGTTGGTAGGTCCGTCCGGAGGCGGTAAATCAACCTTGGCCGACCTGGTGCCGCGGTTTTATGACCCCACGCAAGGGGAGGTGTTGCTCGATGGTGTTTCGCTGAAAGACTACGAAATTGAGTCCTTACGAAAGCAGATGGGCGTGGTTACCCAGGAGTCGATTCTTTTTAACGATACCATCTTCAACAACATCGCGTTTGGCCTGCCGCACGTGTCAGAGGCCGATGTGATGCAAGCCGCCAAAATCGCTAACGCACACGACTTCATCATGCAAACGGGAAACGGGTACCAAACCGTAATCGGTGAACGGGGATCAAAATTGTCGGGCGGGCAACGGCAGCGACTCAGCATTGCCCGGGCCGTGCTCAAAAACCCACCCATTCTGATTTTAGATGAGGCAACCTCGGCACTCGACTCGGAATCTGAAAAGCTGGTGCAAGATGCACTGGTGAATTTGATGCGCAACCGAACCTCGCTGGTTATAGCCCACCGGCTCAGCACTATTCTGCATGCCGATGAAATCCTTGTGATTCAAAATGGCGAGATTGTCGAGCGGGGCACTCATGATGATCTCAATCGGATGAACGGCCTGTACAAACGGTTAAGCGAGATTCAAAAGATGGAGGCCTGAACGTTTCAAACGAAATACTTATTTTTGAATTTTACCTAGGTGGAATGAATAAGAACCGTCTTGTTTTTTACGGCATTTTTATCGGCTATCACTGCTTAGTACTGGTGTTCACAATTTTTGTAGATCGCGCTGACCTAAACGGTTTAATTGAACTCGCGAACTACCGATGGCTCTATAAGTTCATTGCTTTTTTTGGAGTCATAATGGTCGCCATTAGTTTTGTTTCGATATGGCTTGATAGCCGAAAATCCAAAAAGGAACAGGATGATTTAAGGTTGGAGAACAACACCTTGAAAGCCAAAGTTTACGATCTGCAAGAGAAGGAGAAAAACACACAACCGGTTTCGCGAACATGAGCCAAGTCACCATCATTCAGGAATTACAGCAGGCGGCTTCGGTTTTGGAGCGCGTAATGGCTTCACCCGAGCTGCTTTCTAAGGTCGAGCAAGCGGCTCAGATGATGAGCGCCAGCGTCAAACAAGGTGGTAAGATTATTTCCTGCGGCAATGGCGGCTCGCATTGCGATGCGATGCATTTTGCCGAGGAATTGACAGGCAAATACCGCGAACCGCGGCAGGCCATTCCGGCCATTTGTGTATCCGACCCCAGCCACATCTCCTGTGTGGGTAACGACTACGGATACGATCACATTTTCTCGCGCTATCTGGAAGCCCTCGGCCAAAAGGGCGATGTTCTGCTGGCCATCACCACCAGTGGCAACTCGGCCAACGTAGTAAAGGCGGCCGAAACCGCACGGCAACGGGGCATGAAGGTGGTGGCGCTCACCGGCAACAGCGGTGGCAAACTGGCTGCACTGGCCGATGTGGAAATCCGGGTGCCCCACCAGGGATTTGCAGACCGTATTCAGGAAATTCACATCAAGGTGATTCACATCCTCATTCTGCTCATTGAAAAAGCGTTAGCCGCCTAACACTTTCGTTACTATCTTGCCGTAAGGCTTTACGATTTCGTGCAATGGTAGCCAAGACTTTTGGAAGTGCGGTTCATGGCGTTGATGCGCGCACCATTACCGTGGAGGTGGATGTCACCCAGGGCAAGAGCTTTTTCCTTACGGGTCTGCCCGATAACGCCATCAAAGAAAGTCAGCACCGAATTGAATCCGCCATCAAAAGCCTCGGCTACTTTATGCCGCGCAACAAGGTGGTTGTTAATCTCGCGCCTGCCGACATTCGCAAGGAAGGCTCGGCCTATGATTTGCCTATTGCGCTCTGCATTTTGTCTGCCAGCGGGCAGTTGAAAACAGTGGCGTTGGAAAAATACGTCATAATGGGCGAGTTATCGCTGAATGGCGACCTGCGCCCGATCAAAGGCGTATTGCCCATTGCCATCCAGTCGCGTAAAGATTCGTTCACCGGATTTGTTCTGCCACAAGCGAATGCCAATGAGGCTGCGATTGTCAACAATCTCGACATTCTCGGAGTGGCCACGCTAAAAGAGGCCATCGAATTCTTCGAAGGTAACCGCACACTCCAGCCATTGCGGGTAGATACACGCGAAGTTTTCCAAAATAAGGCGAACCATTACGATTCAGATTTTCGCGATGTGCAGGGACAGGAAAACATTAAGCGTGCCCTTGAGATTGCCGCGGCCGGGGGTCACAATGTCATCATGATTGGCCCGCCCGGTGCCGGCAAAACAATGCTGGCCAAACGACTGCCCACCATTTTGCCACCGCTCAGTTTGAATGAAGCGCTTGAAACCACGAAGATTCACTCTGTTGCGGGCAGACTTGGCTCCAATGATACGTTGTTAACCACACGACCTTTTCGCAGCCCGCACCACACCATTTCCGATGTGGCGTTAGTAGGTGGCGGGGGTAACCCGCAGCCAGGCGAAATTTCACTTTCGCACAACGGTGTGTTGTTTCTCGATGAATTGCCGGAGTTTAAGCGCACCGTGCTGGAGGTGATGCGCCAGCCGATGGAGGAAAGGCGCGTCACCATTTCGCGCGCCAAAGTGTCGATTGATTACCCGGCCAACTTTATGTTGGTGGCCAGCATGAACCCGTGCCCCTGTGGTTATTACAATCACCCCGAAAAGCAATGCGTCTGCGCCCCCGGTGTGGTGCAGCGCTATCTCAGTAAGATCAGCGGACCCTTGCTGGACCGCATTGACCTGCACGTGGAAGTGGTGCCGGTAAGTTTTGATGAAATGACGGCCCAACGCAAGAGCGAAACAAGTGAGGTGATTCGCGAACGCGTAGTCAAAGCCCGCGAGGTACAGTCCAGCCGGTTTGCCAACCAGGACACGATCTATTGCAATGCCATGATGCCGAGCAACATGGTGAAGGAGATTTGTGTTATTAATGAAGCCGGAGTGAAACTGTTAAAGACGGCCATGGAACGATTGGGCCTCTCCGCCCGAGCGTATGATCGCATCTTGAAGGTATCACGCACGATCGCAGACCTGGCCGGTGCCGAAGAGATTAAGATTGAACATCTGGCCGAGGCCATTCAGTATCGCAGCCTGGATCGGGAGGGGTGGGCAGGATGAAGGGAACGGATAGCGCATTTGTACCGCAGGGGCAGTTTTTACCATCTGCTGCCCAATGGTCAATTTTCTTTTTGGCGACATCTTTCTTTTCCGGGTATCTGGCAGTGTGGTGGCTCTTAGCGGCCTATTTAAAAGTGACCGTCATCGGCTGCTTTTATGGCATGGTGCTTTTTTTGGTGTTTCGGACCTGTTCCGTGTTGATAATTGACGTACATCAAGGAACGGTTTGTCGCGTTGTTTTTCCGTTGAATCTTAAGCTTGGCGGCCATAGCCGTATCAAGTCAATTGAGAAGATATTCATTAACCAGATCACCCGTTTGCCTGGCACCAAACTTTTCGATAGTCGCTTCATTGAAAATGTTTACAAAGCTTTCATTAAGTTTGACGCTGGCGAAAAAATTGAACTTATGGTGTCAACTGAAAAAGAACTTCTGGTCGGTCGCCTTTTTGCGTTGAACAAGGTTCTCAAGACGGAAATTTGGGATAACACGAATCAGAAGTCAAGACCAATTCGGGACGAAGGTGATCCGAGTTAATCAACAGCTGCTCCTTCCATCCTCCATCCGGTGGGTCGTGATGTTGATCTTGGGCGCCACGATCATAAAAGTCGCGCTGCAGGCACTGGCGTTCGAGGCACCTCGCCTTCAGGCCGTGGCGATAGTGGTTGGGTTTGCAGCGGTAGTTTTGTTCCTCGTGTTTACCACACGCTGGGTATTGGAAGTTAACGTGCAGCATAAGACATGGAAACACGCACTCCGGATACTTGGCTTTCATCTGGGTATTAGTAAACCCTTTAATGCCATCGAGAGAGTTTTTATCAATAAACTCCGGATGAAGCAAAATGCTATGCCGGTTGTACCGGGACTACCCTCGCTGCTCCCTTCGTATTCAGAATATCTGTACAAAGCCTTTCTCAAGTTCGATGACGGGGAGAAACTGGAACTGCTGACCGATAACAATAAAGAAAAGCTGCTTTGCACCCTGAACCATTATAACGAAGTATTGCGGGTGCCTGTGGTGGATAATACACCGGAATAGTGCACCCTGAAAATAATTTTTACCACGTGCTATTGCTCTTCAATTTGCCAGTAGCTATCATTGATGGATGTCGAGCACAACCCGAATCACCCGGCCAAAAGAATTGCGAATCAGACGCCTGGAGTGGGTGCGCGCATTAAAAGATACACTTTTTATTGGCCTGGGTGTGGTCTCGGCTGCGTTCGGCCTGAAAGGCTTCCTGCTCCCCAACCAGTTTTTGGATGGTGGCGTCATGGGTATTTCATTGCTCGCCAATATTGTAACCGGTATTTCACTGCCCTGGCTGGTGGTACTAATCAATTTGCCGTTTATTTTGGTGGCGTACACCCAGGTTTCGCGACTGTTTGCGATCAAAACACTGATAGCCGTTGCAATGCTGGCGGGCGTGTTGGCTGTGGTGGAATTTCCGCTCATCACCCATGACAAATTATTGATTGCCGTGTTCGGAGGATTTTTTCTGGGAGCGGGCATCGGTTTGTCTATTCGCGGTGGCAGCGTGATTGACGGAACCGAAGTGCTGGCTATTTATTCAAGCAAAAAAACAACGCTCACGGTTGGTGATATCATACTGATCCTTAACATCGTTATTTTTTCCGTAGCAGCTTACCTCATTAATATGGAGACGGCCCTCTATGCCATTCTAACTTACCTGGTGGCGTCCAAGACCGTTGATTTTGTTGTGCATGGTATCGAAGAGTACACGAGCGTCATGATCATATCTGACAAGAGTCAGGAAATTCAAAAAGCGATAATTGAGACGATGGGCCGGGGGGTAACCATTTTGAAGGGTACGAGTGGGTATGGTAAGCGCGGACACCAAGCCAAAGATCATGATGTGATTTTTTCGGTGATTACCCGCCTGGAGTTGCAGAAGCTGAAGACCGAAATTGCCAAAATTGATGAAAACGCGTTTGTGGTGGAAAACAGCGTGAATGATATCAAGGGAGGCATGATTAAAAAGCGCCCTTTACAAGACTGATTCACAGTATGCGCTCCATTTGTTATGACGTTGTGGGCGAGCTTGCTGGTTGGGCTGCTGAATATTCCCTTGTGCAACCTCACGTATGCCATTTCTTGAAATTTCACGGTTGTAAACATGTCGGTTAATAGTATCAAAAAAGGGATGAGCAGTATGCGGGCGCAAAGAGCCGGAGGAACCACATCGGTGAAACTTGTGAAAGGGAAATCTTCGATTGGCATGAACGATCAGAATTGTTTGCTCCGCTTTTGTATTACCGCGTTCATGGAGATGTTTCCTGTGGGATTCATCATTTCATTGGTAAGCGAGGGGCTGCTTCGCAAAAAGGAGTTCTTACCCGCTACCTAATCCCAAATCATATGAACAGGCGAATTATCGTATTGGCCCTGGTTGCCTCCTTTTCCTTTGGATTCTACTTACGTAAGGGTGACCATCGCGAACGCAACCATCAAACAACACATATGAAACTAGGGGCATTTTCTGTGAGCCTGAGTGTCAAGGACATTCAGGCATCGAAAAAGTTTTACGACAATTTGGGCTTTACCGCGATCGGTGGTGATCTGAAAAAGAACTATCTCATTATGAAAAATGGCAATGCGCTGGTGGGATTATTTCAAGGTATGTTTAAGGGAAATATTCTTACGTTCAACCCCGGGTGGGACGAAAGCGGACAGATGGTAGACCCTTTTGACGATGTGAGAAAAATACAACAACATCTGACGCGAGAGGGAATTCAGTTGGCCTCCATGGCGGATGAGGCAACAACGGGACCCGCCAGCATTACCCTCACCGATCCGGATGGCAACGTGATCTTGATTGATCAACATCGTTAGATTACTTACCTAGCTTTATATGCAATCCAAAGCAAAAACTCCGAACGAGTATATTGAAACGCTGCCTCGCGACCGCGCGGAGATAATTTCCGCGATTCGTAAGGTTGTTAAACAAAACCTGCCGAGAGGTTTTGAGGAGACTATGCAGTACGGCATGCTGAGTTATGTCGTGCCCCATAAGCTTTATCCAGCCGGTTACCATGTTAAGCCGTCAGATGCGCTACCCTTTATTAGCATCGCCTCTCAGAAAAACCACATTGCGGTTTACCACATGGGTCTGCAGGGCAAACTGCTGGAATGGTTTACCACCGCCTGGAAGAAACATTCGGCAAAAAAACTGGATATGGGCAAGAGTTGCATTCGGTTTAAAAAGCCCGAGGATGTACCCTTGCCGTTGATAGCCAAGTTGGCGGCCAAGGTTACGCCCCAACAGTGGGTTGAAGAATATGAGTATCTCAAAGATCAACGACCGAAAAAATGAAACGCGTAACCGGACTGGGTGGAGTTTTCTTCAAAACTTCAGATCCTAAAAAAATCAGGGAGTGGTACGGTAAGCACCTGGGCTTATCAATTGATGAGTATGGCGCCACGTTCAACTGGAAGGAGCAAGATGGGCAAACACCGGGCATGACGGTTTGGAGCCCTTTCGCAAGCGATACCCGCTACTTTTCACCCAGCGAAAAGCCCTTTATGTTGAACTACCGGGTGGAAAATCTGGTGGAACTAATGCAAGTCTTAAAAAGTGAAGGAGTGGAGATCGTAGGTGAAGTGCAGGAGGAGCCGTACGGCAAATTTGGTTGGGTGCTGGACCCCGATGGCAACAAAATTGAGTTGTGGGAGCCCCCGCAGGAGCCGACAAAGCCCTGACCGCAATACAAAACGTGTTCTGTATCTTTACCTCGCATGACAGAGTCAAATTACGGGCAGGCGTGGGGTGAGGTGCTGATGTTCCTGTTGGGCGGCTTGCTGTTCGTGGGCGCTGCGTTATTCGTTTCCCGATTGATACGCCCCAACCGACCGGGCGAGCAAAAACTGACCTCCTACGAAAGTGGTGAGCAGGCGCAAGGCTCGGCCTGGGTACAGTTTAACGTTCGGTACTACATCATCGCCCTGATTTTTCTCTTGTTCGAAGTTGAAATCGTTTTTTTGTTTCCGTGGATTACGACCTTCACCGATCAGTCAGCCCAGAAAGCAACAGGCGGTGAATGGGGGATTTGGCTGGCATTGGAAATGACCGTTTTTATTCTCGTGCTTGCCTTGGGCTTAGCCTATGCCTGGCGTAAGGGCTTTTTGGATGGGGTGAAACCCAGGCCACAGACGGCTGACTTTAAACCCGTGGTGCCGCGCAGGTACTATGATAAAATCAATGAACAATATCAAAGCCGGTGAGTGAACCTGTCAACAGTATTGCTGAATTAAAGCCCGGTACGCACTACCGCGAGTCGTTCGGCAACTCCGGTCTGGTGGTGACCAAGCTGGATGACCTGTTTAACTGGTCACGACTTTCCTCGTTGTTTCCGATGACATTTGGGCTGGCCTGTTGTGCCATTGAATTTATGAGCACCGGATCGACACCCTACGATATGGATCGTTTCGGTATGGCTCCGCGGGCGACACCCCGGCAAAGTGACGTGATGATTATTGCCGGCACGGTCACGTTTAAGATGGCCGACCGGATTAAACGTTTGTACGAGCAAATGGCGGAGCCGCGTTACGTAATCTCGATGGGGTCTTGTGCTAACTGTGGGGGCCCGTATTGGCAACATGGTTATCATGTGGTGAAAGGTGTCGACCGGATTATACCGGTGGATGTATACGTGCCCGGCTGTCCTCCGCGGCCCGAGGCCCTGATTGGGGGTATCCTCAAATTGCATGAGAAGATCCGGGAAGAAAGTATTCTCAATGCGTGACATGGAAGATCAACTGCTTTCAATTCTCACCCCCATTGCCCATCACCCGTTTCATGCGGTACCGGACTCTGCTCCGTATACGCTTCAATTGCATGCGCAAGATGTAACGCGTATTTGTCAGGCGTTACAGCAGCATGATCAACTTTATTTTGATCAGTTATCGTGCATCACCGGGCTCGACAACGGCCCCGAAGCCAATACGCTTGAGGTGATTTATCATTTGTACTCGATTCCATTCAATCGATCGTTGGCACTGCGTGTAGTACTGCCGCGCGAGGCTCCCGAACTGGAGTCAGTGGCTTCGCTTTGGAAGTCGGCCAACTGGCTGGAGCGCGAGGTGTTTGATATGTATGGCATACACTTTACGGGTCATCCCGATCTGCGCAGAATTCTGATGCCAGCCGATTGGGAAGGATTTCCGTTGAGGAGAGACTATCAGCATCAGGAAACGTATCTTGGTGTAACGGTTAAGTACTAACATGGCCCTTCACCACACCCTTACTCAGGACAAGCTTCAATATCAGGTTGATCACGGCCACCTGGAGAAATCTGAACCGAACAAGTTTCGCTTGGGTGAACTGCGTGCGGAGGAGATGATCATTAACATTGGGCCTCAACACCCTTCTACGCACGGAGTGTTGCGCCTCGAAGTGCTCAGCGATGGTGAAGTGGTGAAGGAAGTAGTACCCCACATCGGTTACCTGCACCGCTGTTTTGAAAAGCACGCGGAAAACCTGCCCTATAACCAGATCATTCCGTTTGTCGATCGACTGGACTACGTGGCGGCCATGAATTGCGAGCATGCCTACGTGATGGGCGTGGAGAAGATGTTAGGATTACACGGCCAATTGCCTAAGCGCGTGGAGTACAGCCGCGTGTTGGTGGCCGAGCTCAATCGCATCGCGTCTCACCTGGTGGCCATAGGTACGTATGGACTCGATCTGGGCGCCTTTACTCCATTTTTTTGGATCATGCGCGACCGCGAGCATATTCTGCGCATGCTGGAGTGGACCTGCGGGGCGCGCCTGCTCTATAACTACATCTGGATCGGAGGACTGTTTTACGATCTGCCGGTGGGATTTGAGGAGAAAACCCGTGAATTCATTCAATACTTTCAGCCGAAACTGCATGAGCTGGAGAAGCTGCTGGTGGAGAACAAAATTTTTATCGACCGCACTGCTGATGTTGGCGTGTTACCCCTCGATTTGGCTATCAACGCGGGCGTAACCGGTCCGATGCTGCGGGCATCGGGTTTGCGTTTTGACTTGCGCAGGGTTGACGCCTACTCGGTATACCCCGAACTGGAATTTGACATCCCGATAGGAGAGGGGCGAATGGGCACAATCGGTGATTGCTGGGATCGCACGTGGGTGCGCCTGCAGGAAATGCGCGAGTCGTGCAAAATCATCAACCAGTGTGTCGATCGTCTGCTCTCCGATCACAAGCGAACGCGCGAGTTTGATCCCCAGGCACTCGTTCCCAGAAAAATAAGACCCACCAAGCAAGATATCTACGTGCGTGCCGAAAATCCGAAGGGCGAGCTGGGCTTCTTCTTTCGGGCCGATGGAAAAAGCGATGTGCCGTTTCGGTGTAAAGTCAGATCGTGTTCCTTTGTAAATCTTTCTGTGCTGCCCGAAATCAGCCGGGGCGCACTGGTGGCTGATCTTATCGCGATATTGGGTTCCATTGACATTGTGTTGGGCGAAGTAGACCGGTAATGTTGAAAATTCTGACATCGGCCCAGATTCGTGACCTCGATGCCTTTACCATTGAGCACGAGCCGATTGCCTCCATCGACCTGATGGAACGTGCTTGCCGGGGCATCGTGAACTGGCTGATTGACCGGTATGATGCGGGACACAAGGTTGGCGTAGTATGCGGGCCCGGCAATAACGGTGGCGATGGTTTAGGCGTAGCCCGGTTACTGAAGGAATGGGGCTATCCGGTTCACGTATGGATTGTGGTGGGCGGTAGTCCCTCGGTTGATTTCCTTGAAAACAGGAGGAGGCTCCCGGCTACTATTCCCGTTACCGAGGTTCGGCAGGCAACGGATTTCCAGCCCGACCAAATACACATTTTGATTGATGCACTCTTTGGTACTGGACTTACTAAACCTCTTAAAAATATTTTTGAAGAGATGGTGCAGAAAATCAACGCGCAAGAGGCTATTCGTATTTCAATCGACATTCCGTCCGGGTTACCCGCTGACGCGCCATTACAAGGTGTAGCCGTTCACGCTCATCACACCCCAACGTTCCAACTTCCCAAGCTTTCTTTTCTTTTCCCTTCCAGCTACCCCTACACAGGCGATTGGGAAGTGATTGACATTGGACTCGATAAGCGTTATCTGAGGACGATCAGCACTCCGCATTTTTGGATTACCCGTGGTGGCGTTCGCAAGTTACTGCGGAAGCGGTCCAGGTTTTCCCATAAGGGAGACTATGGGCATGCCGTGTTGGTAGCCGGCAGCACAGGAAAAGCGGGAGCTGCTGTTCTTGCCGCCCGTGCAGCTCTGCGGTCAGGTGTTGGTCGGCTTACCGTTCAAACTCCTTCGGGCTGCCATGCTATTCTCCAGGCATCCGTGCCCGAGGCGATGACGATGCCAGATGTGAATCCTGATCACGTCTCGGAGACGATGTCCATAGACCGATTCCGCTGCGTTGGTATGGGGCCTGGTCTCGGCCAGCACCAACAAACGCTAGCCGTACTGCGAAATTATCTCCGGGTCGGGTTGCCCATGGTGCTCGATGCGGATGCCCTAAATATTCTTAGCCAGCACCCGGATTGGATCACATCTATTCCATCGGGGTCGATCCTGACTCCGCACCTGGGTGAGTTTCAACGGCTGGTGGGTGATTGGCGTGACGATTTTCATCGCCTTGAACTGCTCAAAGAACTGGCCGCCCGAACAAATGCGATTCTGGTGCTCAAGGGCGCGTGCACGAGCATCGCCACACCCGATGGCCGCGTATTTTTTAACTCAACCGGAAACCCGGGTATGGCTACGGGCGGCACGGGCGATGTGCTCACCGGGATGATCGCGGGCCTCCTCGCACGGGGTTATGAAGCCGAAAAAGCTGCCATTTTGGGGGTTTACCTTCACGGCCTCGCGGGGGACCTCGCAGTCCGTGAGTTGGGCCAGGAATCGCTAATCGCAGGTGATTTAATCGATTTTCTGCCGGCTGCCTTCAGGTATTTGCAGGGGTAGATTTGCCAATAATTGCTCAAAAGCCCTCGAAAATGCCAGTTTTGTTTAAACTTTTGGTGCAATTGTTGCATCCAAGAGTTACCAGTGAATCCTGAATAACGATTTATACGTACCATATCGTATGCAAAAGAGGCGATTCTTGTGGTTGGTGGTCATCCTAATGGGCTGGGCCGGGGTTTCCTGGGGTCAGTCCGAAATGGCTACGCCCGATAAATCCCCTGTTAAAGTTGTTCAGATTTTCCCCAACCCGGCAGTGGATTATGTCAGCGTTCGGCTAGAAGTGCCTCATGCCGCACGCATCAAGGTGACCCTTCACGATATCATCGGTAATGTTCAGCAAGTGGAGTTGGAGGAGGTAAGCGAGTATGAGATTCGTCTCAAGATCAAGGACCTGGCCACTGGCTATTACTTCATCTCCCTCAAAGACGTAGCGTTGCAGGAGAAGGCTACCTACAAATTTCTTAAGCGGTAGATTCAGCGCTTTGATTACTTTCGGTGTTGCAAGATGCCGGAACCCGAATACCTGATTGCCGTAGACTAGGGCACCACAAGTGTGAAAGCCCATGCCTATTCACCTACAGGCGGCATTGATCCCGGAATTGTCATTAGAAAGTAAAACTCAATGGTGTCGTAAAGGAATTGACATTCATCCAGAGTCCTGTAAACCATTCCCTTCGTTTCATGGCCAACGATAGTTTAAGGATTCTTTGATTTCCGTTTTTGACGATGTATCCGCCAATGGCAAAAACATTGTAGCGCAGCGTTTTCATTTGCTGGTGGATTTTCTGCCCCAACACCACTTGTCGGAACAAGCTGATGAAGTTGTAGGCCATCATCACAAAGTTCAATG